>WNGE01000095.1_pt1 | contig 160951 bp, 149 predicted proteins | sample 5400651 | NCBI WGS metagenome assembly WNGE01 (sample SAMN13153370, study PRJNA577476) | soil metagenome | isolation source: 60 cm soil or saprolite under grassland replicate 2 | place: USA:California | collected 2016-06-15
TACAGCCGACTCGTCACGACGAGCGACTGCTCGCCGACGAACTCCACCGCGCCGCCGGTGCCCGGCGCATGGAAGAAGGCCGAGACGATATCGTCCAGAACCAGCTCGTGCCGCGGGGCGACGAGGAACGACTGCTCCGCATCGCCACAACTTCCCGTGAAACAGACGTACCGCGTGGTCACCGTGGCAAACGTCGTCGGGGACGCGTTCCAGACCCGCGCGTCGCTGTGGAAGAACGTGCCGTTGGCGCCGGAGAGCGACGCGGCGGCGGGAAGCGTGACCTTGGACTCCGGCGTTGCTGCGGCGTCTTCACCCGTCACGAAGATCGGATCCTGCGAGCGGTTGTCGATCACCGCCGCGTAGGAGTGGATCGGAGTTTCACCCGAGTACGCGGTCACCACGCAGTCGAAATTCGGGACGTCGCGCGAGATTCCGAGTCGCTGAAAGATTTCGGCGTCGTTCAGCTGCAGCGGCTGACGTGGGCGGGCGAACAGGATGATTTCGCCCAGGCCGGCGCCGGAGGCCTCGAAAAACGCCAGACTCACGAATGTGGCGGAGTCCGTGCCGTTGTAGAAGCCGACGTTCGTGCGGAAACCCGTCGTGGCGTCGGCGGAGTGCGAGAGAGAGGTCAAAACCTGGCTCGCGCTCGCCTCCTCCGGCCTCCGGCCAGGCACGAACATACCCGTCGTCGGCTGAGAAACGTCCGGAGTGTAGAGACGGCTCCCGACGACGATGACTCGATCGCTCTCGAGCTCGACGGCGCCGGCTGTCTCCGGGGCGTTGAAGAGACTGACCGCCGTGTCCCGAAAGGTCTTCACCTGTCGGGCCGGGATCGTGAAGGTCTGCGGCGCACCCGAGCAGGGACTGTCGCCCAGACATCGGTAGGTCGCGGTGACCGTCGCCTCGGAATCCGCCGATCCATTGAAGATCCAGACGTCGGAGTGGAAGAAAGCCGGTGGCACGCCGTGGAGCGAAGCGACGGCGGGAACGGTGACCTGGAATTCTGCTCGAGCGCGGTAGTCGAAAAGACCGGCGTCCGTTCCGGCGTAGAGAGCCGGATTCCCGGAGGCCGGAATCAACAGAGCGCCGACCGATTGGTTGACCATTCCATCGTTGAAAGCGGTCCATGTCAGCCCGCCGTCGACGCTCCGGAAGACGCCGGCGCTGGTTCCGATGTACAGGAGGGTCGGGTTCGCCGGATCGCTCCGTAGCGGACCGAGAAACACGTTCGTAGGAACGCCGGCGGTGCCGAACGGCGCCCAGGTCGTCCCGCGGTCGACGCTCTTCAGCATGCTCCCAGTCTCCCCGAGCGCATAGAGGATCGCCGAGTCGCTGGGATCGATCCAGAGGAGCGACTGGACTCCGTCGCGGACGACCTGCCAGGTCCCGCCGGCGTCATCGCTGCGATAAAGCCTCCCTCCACCTACGACATACAGACGCCCTTCCGTATCGAGAGCAAGCCAGCCGATGACGGTACCCGTCTCTCCCAGGGGCCCGCTCACGAGCGTCCAAGCGTTGCCGGCGTCCGTCGTCTTGTAGACGCCGTCGCCGCCGATCGCGACGTACAACCTTTCGGGACTTCTCTCCTCCATGACGAGGGAGCCAACCCAAGGAAGATTGCCAGCCGCAAGCCGAATCCAGCTCTCGCCGCGATCGACGCTCTTGAACACGCCTCCCCCGAAGACCCCCAGATACACCACATCTGGGTTTGCCGGGTTCACCGAGAGGCTCACCAGGTAAAGTCCGGAGAGGCCGTTCTGGATGCGACGCCTAGTCAATCCTCCGTCGTCGCTCCGAAAGAGCGCGATGTTCTGGTGGAGACCGCCTCCCGTGTATCCGCCGACGTAGATCGTGCTCGGCGAGCGCGGATCGATGGCGATCGCGGTGACTCTCACGTCGAACAGCGCCGGGAAACACCGATCGTTCAGGCCTCGGATCAGTGCAAGAAACCCGCCGGGTAAAACCGACGACACCCCTTGTGTACGGAGCGACGGGCCCTCCGTGTCGGTCGATTCAGTTCTGGGGTGTCAGCCCTCGAGCAACCCCTTCTCCGCGAGCTCCTGGCAATCGACGCAGTGCGGCGCCCACGGCACGGCCGCGAGGCGCTTGTCGCTCATCTGGATCCCGCAGTTCAGGCAGAAGCCGTACGTGCCGTCGTCGATTCGGTTGAGGGCCTCGTCGATCCGCAGGAGGACGGTCCGCTCCCCGTCGGTCAAAGAGTAGAGGAACTCGCGCGTGTACGACGAGACGGCCTTGTCGGCGATGTCCTGCGTCGACTCCTCGGTGGTCTCCTCCTCCGCGTTGCGCGCCTTCGCCAGCTCGGCCGACAGTTCCGTCTTCTTCTCCTCCAGCAGCCGCCGGTACTTTTCCAGCTCGCGCTTCCCCCGCTTGGGGATCCGCACGGTGCTCGTCGGCATTCCAGTTCTCCCTTCTGTGACCCCGGTTACAAGCCCGGAGTCCGTTTTCGAAGCGCGCGATGATACCTGATTCCAGCGGCGCCCGGCCGGCGAATCCGTTTCGGGGATTCGGAACAGAGCAAACTCCCTGCCCGCTGCGGTTATTTCTTCTTCGCTCTCTCCCAGAGAAACTTGCGGGACACGCCCAGGCGCTTTGCAGCGAGAGACCGATTGCCTCCCGCGCGGCGAAGCGTCTCTTCGATGTAGGCGTCCGAGAGCTCCTTCAGAGTCCAGCGCCTCTCGACCGCCGCGCCGAGAATCGATTCCACTGATCCGAACGCTCCGGAAGGCAGATCCGCGGCCGACACGACCGGCGCGTCCGCAGTCAGGGCGGCCTTCTGCACGACGTGAAAGAGCTCGCGGACGTTGCCGGGCCACGGATGTCGCGCGAGGAGCTCCTCCGCGTCGCGGGAAAACCGGCGCGCCGGGCGCCCGCACTCGCGGGCGTACTCTTTCAGACACTGGCGGGCGAGCGGGAGGATGTCCTCCGGCCGGTCGGACAGCCGCGGCAGCCGCACGGAGACGACGTCGATCCGATAGAAGAAGTCGTCGCGAAATCCCTTCTCCCGGACGAGCTCGGCGAGATCACGGCGGGAAGAGACGACGAGCCGCGCGCGGAACGGGTGGACGGCGACCCCGCCGAGACGCCGGAAGGTGCGCTCCTGGAGAACGCGAAGAAACTTGGCCTGTCCGGCGAGCGACAGGGACGAGACTTCGTCGAGATAGACCGTTCCGTCGGCCGCGACTTCGAGAAGTCCGCGTTTGCCGGACACGGCGCCCGTGAACGCCCCCCGTTCGTGGCCGAAGAGCTCGCTCTCGAAGAGGTCGTCGGAGAGGTTGGCCGCCTCGACTCTTACGAAGGGCCGGCCGCGCCGATTCGACGCGTCGTGGAGCGCGCGAGCGAGGCGGTCTTTCCCGGTCCCGCTCTCGCCCTGGATCAGAATCGTCGTGGGAAGGTCGAGAGCGCGGCCGAGCATCGCGATCTCGCGGGCGAGCGAACGGCTGCGCGTTCGGAAAAGAGACTTGAGGGACGATCGCCGGCCCGCGGGAAGGGGCCGGTCGGATTCTTCAGGAGGAGGCGGCGAAGCGGCCCGTCTCATTCTGCGCGTCGCCCCAGAGCCGTTCGAGGGCGTAGAAGCGCCGCGCCTCTTCCTGGAAGACGTGGAAAACGACGTCGCCGTAGTCCATCAGGATCCACGTCGCCGCCGGGAGGCCTTCGACGGACAGGGGCGACCCGATCCTCTCGACGATCGCATCGGCGATTGCGCGGGCTTGCCGGTCGGAATTCGCGGTGGTCAGGACGAAGTAGTCGGCCATCGTGGTCAATTCCGTGAGGTTGAAGACGAGCACGGCCGAGGCCTTCCGGTCGAGGGCGGCGGTCAAACCTTCCCGAACTTTTTCCTGCGAGGTGTGGTCCGCCGTCAACCCTCGACCCCGCGATACAGGCGATGCTTCGTAATGTACTCCCCGACCGGCTCCGGGACACGACCTGCCGGGCTCTCCCCTCGGGCGAGGTCGTCTCTCAGATCCGTCGAGGAGATTTTAAACGACCCTCCGTCGAAAACCTCCAGACGATTTTCGAGCCCGGCGACTTTCGGGATGCGGAGGCGCTCCCCGACGAACGGTTCCCGATGGAACGCAGCGATGCGGGCGAGCCGGACGATCTCCTCCGGATCCTTCCATCTTGCGAAACCGGCGAGCGCGTCGGTGCCCATGAGCAGCCACAGCTCGTCTCGCAAGAACCGGGCCGACAGCCCGCGCAGAGTGTCGACGGTGTACGAGGGCGGCTCCCGATCGAGCTCGTCGAAGGAGAGGGTCCAGTCGGACCGGCCGGCGATCGCGAGCGCCACCATCGCGACGCGATGTCGCGCGTCGGTCGGGAGGGCGCCCTTCAACGGGGACAACCGGGCCGGAATCCAGATCACCCGCGCGAGCTCGAAGCGTTCGGCGGCCCCTGCGACGGGTTTCACGTGACCCTCGTGGACCGGGTCGAACGTTCCGCCGAAGATGCCGATGCGCACGGGCAAGAGAGTATCTAGCTTCGGGTCACCGCGGACGGCTCCCGGGCGACGCTCTCGAAGAAGAAGTGGGAGAGAGGCTCCAAGCCCCGGTGAGTCACCGCCGAGATCTCGAAGAAGGGCAGCCCGCGAGCCGCCGCGGCGCGCGCGATCGAGGCGGGACGTTCCGGATCCGAGACCGCGTCCATCTTCGAGGCGACGAGGACCCGCGGACGGGCCGCGACCTCGGGAGAGAACTCCCGGAGCTCCCGTTCGAGAACCTCGACGTCACTCTCCGCGTCGCCCGAGCCGGAGGCGTCGACGAGGTGGCAGAGCAGGCGGCAGCGTTCGACGTGCTTCAGAAAGCGGATCCCGAGCCCGGCGCCCCTGTGGGCTCCTGCGATCAGCCCCGGGATGTCGGCGACGACGAGAGTCCGGCTCTCATCGCCGGCGACGACCCCGAGATGCGGGATGAGAGTGGTGAACGGGTAGTCGGCGATCTTCGGCTTTGCCGCGGAGATCGCCGAGATGAGCGTCGACTTGCCGGCGTTGGGAAAACCGATGATCGCGACGTCGGCCAAGAGCTTCAGCTCGATCGCGAGCTGCCGCTCCTCCCCGGGGAGTCCCGGCTTCGCGAACCTCGGAGCCTGGCGCGTGGGCGTCGCGAAATGCTGGTTGCCCCAGCCTCCGTTGCCCCCTTTCGCCAGGAGAACTCTCTCCCCCGCGGCGAGGAGGTCCGCGATCGGCTCGCCCGTCTCCGCGTCGCGGACGACGGAACCGAGAGGGAGCGGCACAACGACGCCTCCCCCCGAGCGGCCGTGGCGGTTCGAGCCCATCCCATGCTCGCCCCGTTCGGCGCGAAAAGACCTCTGGTGGCGAAGGTGGTAAAGGGTGTTGAGCGCGGGATCGGCGACCGCCCAGACCGAGCCGCCGTGGCCTCCGTCGCCGCCGGACGGGCCGCCCCGGGGGACGAACTTCTCACGGCGAAAAGCGACGCACCCGTTGCCGCCGTCGCCCCCGCGGACGTGGATTTCGGCAGTGTCGATGAACACGGAGTCGGGAAACGGGAAACGGGATACGGGAAACGAAGGAAACCTGGGCTCCGAGCCCTCGCTTTCCGTTTTCCGTTTTTCCGTTTTACGTTGTGACCGGCTCGACCGAAATGATCCGGCCCGACCGACCGCGGTCCTTGAACCGCACGACGCCGGCGACGCGCGCGTACAACGTGTCGTCCTTGCCGCGGCCGACGTTGTCGCCCGGAAAGAACCGCGTGCCCCGCTGGCGAACGATGATCGAGCCGCCCGAGACGAGCTGGCCTCCGAACCGCTTGACCCCGAGCCGCTGGGCGTTCGAGTCGCGACCGTTGCGCGACGAGCCCTGTCCCTTCTTGTGTGCCATGGGCGCCTACCCTTCGATCGAGTCGATCCGGATTTCGAGCATCGTTTGACGGTGCCCCTTCGTCCGGCGGTATTGCTTGCGGATCTTTTTCTTGAAAACGAGAACTTTCTTGCTGCGAACCTCGCCGATCACGGTCGCCTTGATCGCGACCTTCGCGAGCTCGTCCTTCGCGGAGCGAATCCCGTCGTCGCCCGATACGAGAAGGACCTCGGAAAGCGTCAGCTCCTCGCCCTTGGACAACTTCTTTCCGGAGGGCTTCTCGACGCGGACGACGTCGCCCGCCGAGACCTTCATCTGTTTGCCGCCCGAGCGGAGAATGGCGTACATGGAGCCTCCCGAAAGGAACGGCGAATCATACGGTTTCGCCGCACAAAGTCAAGGCTCCTCGTCGATCGTGTCGGGAAGCTCGTCTCGGTCGTGCGCCGAGTGCGGGAAGTGCCGGGCCAGGACTTCGCCCACCTTCTCGATCCCCCGGAGGATTCCTTCCGTGAACTCGCCGCGGCGGAAGCTGCCCTCCATCTCGGCGGCGACCTCTTTCCAGAAGTCGTCGCCGCATTTCTCATGGATCCCGGAGTCCCCGAGGATCTGGAACTGCCGGGCTCTCGGCGCGATGTAGAACAGGACGCCGTTTCTTTCGCCGGTCTTCGTCATCCCGAGAAGATCGAACCGGCGGCGCGCGCGTTCCTCGAGGTTTGTCGGTTTTCGGTGGGTGACGTGGACGCGGATCTCCGCGGAGCTCTCGCGTTCCGCGTCTGCGATCGCGGCGACGATCCGGTCGCTGTCCAGCTTCGAGAAGAAGGAAGCCATCACCAGCTCCCCGAAGCGCCGCCGCCGCCGGAGAAGCCGCCTCCGCCGGAAAATCCTCCCCCGCCTCCGCCGCCGGAAAAGCCTCCACCGCCCCCGCCGCCGCCGAAGCCGCCGCCGGTCCACCAGCCGCTACCGCCGAACGTTCGCCAGCGGCGCGAGCGCCTGAACAGAAGCGGAAGGAAGCCAAACAACAGGAAGAAGACGAGCGGAAAAGTGCAGCCTGGGAGTCCCGTGCCGCGGCTTCTTCGAGAACGCTCGTTCACGGTGGTCCCCGTCCCCTTGTACTCCCCTTTCGTCGCGGCAATCATCGCGTCCACGCCGGCTTCGATCCCGCCCGCGTAATCGCCCGATCGGAACCGCGGCACGATCTCGCCCTGGATGATTCTGTTCGCGATGGCGTCGGGAAGCACTCCTTCGAGGCCATACCCGACCTCGATGCGCAGCTTGTGGTCATCCACGAAGACGAAGAGCGCGGCCCCGTTGTCTTTTTTCGCCTGCCCGACGCCCCATTTCTTGAAAGCGCGGACGGCGAAGTCCTCGAGGGTGAAGTTCTCCGGGACCTTGCGGTCGATCCACACGAGGATCTGGTTCGACGTGTCCCGCTCGAACTGCTCGAGCTTGTGCGAGAGCGAGTCCACACGATCGGCCCCGAGCACTCCCGTGTTGTCAGTGACGTACTTCGCCGGCTTCGGCGGGAGCTCACCCTCGAGCGAGCGCTGCGCGACCGCCTGCGCCGAGACGGCGAGAAGAATCAGGAGCCGGACTGCGACTCGTGAGCCGAGGCGGCTCATCGCATCCGCTCTATGTGCCCCGCGTCGCGTGTTTCGTGTCCCGTCCTACGGCGTGACCGCCGGCGCCGGCTTCTTGAAATCGAAATTGACCGCGGGCGCGCGCTCGGCTCCGGGAGCCACCGCCTTGAAGTATGCCTTCTCCTTGAACCCGAACATCGAAGCGAAGAGGTTCGTCGGGAAGCGCAGCCTTGCCGTGTTGTAGGCCTGCGCCGACTCGTTGTAGCGCATCCGTTCGACGGCGATCCGGTTCTCCGTCCCCTCGAGCTGGGCCTGCAGGTCGCGGAAGTTCTGGTTCGCCTTCAGCTCCGGATACCGCTCGACCACGACGAGCAGCCGCTGCAGCGCGGCGCCCAGCTGGCCCTGCGCCGCCTCGAAGCGCGCGAGCGCCTCGGGGTCCGTGGGCGCCGTCGGGGCGTTGATCTGCGCCCGACCGACCGAGGCGCGGGCGTTCACGACGGCCTCGAGGGTGCTCTTCTCGAAGTTCGCCGCGCCCTGGACCGTCGCGACGAGGTTCGGGACGAGGTCGGCGCGGCGCTGGTAGGCGTTTTCGACGTTGCCCCACTGTTTGTCGACTTCCTGGCCGAGCGAGACCAGACGGTTGTAGGTGCCGGCCATCGACACGCCGACGATCACGGCGAGAACGACGAGCAGGGCAACGCATCCGAGACCGAGTTTCCCCATGGCTGGCTCTCCTTTCGGTTGCGGCGGATTCTACAAGGGTGGGCGGCGGCGCTCAGCCGCCCGCAGCCAGCCGGACAAGCACGTCGGCGGGGAGGAGCGCCTCGAGAGTTCCGCTGCCCCCCGGCGTCCACGAGACGTGGGCGACCGACGCCTTGTGGAGCGGGATCGTCTGCTGCGGATCGCGGAAGACGAGGAAGGAGACGATTGCGCCAAGAAGGGGCTCGTGGCCGACGAGAAGCGCCGCGCGCCAGCCGCCCGCCTCGAGCTCCCGCCCGACTTCCGCGGGTTCGCGACCCGGTTCGAGCGAACGGGAGTCGACCACTTTCGCGATGCCGAGCGCGTGCGCCGCCGGGACGGCAGTTTCGCGAGCGCGGCGATACGGCGAGGTCAGAATCGCTTCGATCTTGGGATCGAGCGCGGCGAGACCCCGCGCGACCGCGGCCGCCTGCCGCGTCCCGCCGCGGGTCAAGGCACGGTCTGCGTCCCGCCCCGACTCGGAGCTCTCTTGCGCCTCCGCGTGCCGGAGGATCCAGACGTCCATGGAGTCCGAGTGTAGCCCGGCGATATTCTTACGGCGCTTGGCGCTCTCGACCGGCGACCTCCTCGGTCCTTACGAGATCATCGCGCCGCTCGGCAAGGGCGGAATGGGAGAGGTGTACCGGGCCCGCGACGTCCGGCTCGGGCGTGAGGTCGCTCTGAAGGTCCTCCCGGAGACGGGCGCGAACGACGCCGAGACGCTGGCTCGTTTCGAGAGGGAAGCGCGGGCGGTCGCGGCGCTGAACCATCCGAACATCCTCTCCATCCACGACACCGGCGAGCACCGCGGCGTCCCCTACGCCGTCACCGAGCTCCTCGAGGGGGAAAACCTCTCCGACCGGCTGCGCGCTGGGCCTCTCGCCGCCAAACGCGCGACCGAGATCGCCTGCCAGATCGCCGACGGGCTCGCCGCGGCGCACGCCCGCGGCGTCATCCACCGGGACATCAAGCCGGAGAACATCTTCCTGACGAACGAAGGGCGCGCGAAGATCCTCGACTTCGGGATCGCGCGGATCGGTCCCCGCCCGGGAGACATCACGTCGGGGATCGCGGCGGCCCGGGGCATGAGCAGCGCCCAGTTCATCATGGGGACGGCCGGATACATGTCGCCGGAGCAGGTCCGCGGCAAGCCGGTCGACTTTCGTACGGACGTTTTCTCGCTCGGCGCGGTCTTCTACGAGATGTTGACCGGCCGCCGCGCCTTCGACCGGCCGGCCATGATCGAGACGATGACGTCCGTTCTGAAAGACGATCCGTCGAAATTTCCGGAGACGGAGAAAATCCCCACGGAGATCCGCCCGTTCATCTTCCGCTCTCTCGAGAAGGATCCCGCCGACCGCTATCAGACGGCGCGCGACCTCCTCCTCGACCTCCGGGCCTTTCAGGCCGAGCAGACGCACGAGGCCGCCGAGCGCGTGCAGTTCCGCGCCGAACCGCCCTGGAAGCATCGCCAGACTCGCGTCCTCCTCCGGGCGGCCGGGGGGGTCCTTCTGTTCCTGCTGGGGGTTCTCGCCGGTTCGTGCTGGCAGCGGAGTCGGATGGCCGATCCCGGGGCGCCGCAGCATTCCGCACCGGCCTCCTCCCGCCCCTGAGGGCGATCAGGCCGACGCGACTTCCGAGTCGAGAGCAGCCGAGACGACCGGGAGAGTTGCGGCCCGTTCCTTCGGCACCGGGATCGGCGTCGCGCAACACGCGTCCTTGCACGCGTCGTAGAGCGTGCGGCGTTGCATCGGCTCGTAGCCGGCGTCGGAGATGAGTCTCCGCATCTCGGGCTGGGTCATCCGGTTTCTCGCGCCGGCCGCGTAGACGACGTTCTCCTCGATCATGATCGAGCCGAGGTCGTCCGCGCCGAACGCGAGCGAAGTCTGCCCGATCTTGGGTCCCTGCGTGACCCACGAGCCCTGCACGTGTCGGACGTTGTCCAGGTAGAGGCGGGACACCGCGAGGGTCTTCAGGTACTCGAAGCCGCCGGCCGTCTCCACCTTGCCGTCCAAGGCCGTGTTCTCGGGGACGAACGTCCACGGAATCCATGCGGTGAACCCGCCGGTCCGGTCCTGGAGATCCCGGACGACCCGGAAGTGCTCGACCCTTTGCTCGTACGTCTCGCCGATTCCGAACATCATCGTCGCCGTCGTCCGCATCCCGAGCGTGTGCGCGGTCTCGTGAACGTGGACCCATTTCTCCGTGGGCACTTTCGTGAGCGACCAGACGCGCCGCCGGACCGAGTCCTCGAGGATCTCGGCACCGCCGCCCGGGATCGACTGGAGTCCGGCGTCGGCGAGGCGCGAGATGACGTCGCGCATCGACCACTTCGTCATCTTTTTCAAGAAGTAGACCTCGGGCGCCGAGAGCGCGTGGAGATGGATCGTCGGGAAGCTCCTCCGAATGAACCGGAACATGTCCTCGTAGAAGGAGAACGGCAGCTCGGCGTGGACGCCCCCCTGGAGCAGCACGCCGGTGCCCCCCAGGTCGATCGTCTCCTGGATCTTGCGTCCGATCTCGTCGAAAGACAGGACGTAAGCCTCCGGGTGCTTCGAGTCCGGCCGGTAGAAAGCGCAGAACTTGCAGCGATAGACGCAGACGTTCGTGTAGTTGATGTTGCGGTCGACGATGTACGTCGCGACCCCCGGATCGTTCTGGCGCTCGCGGAACTGGTTCGCGGCCGTGCCGAGCTCGAGGAGTTTCCCCTCGCGGAGAAGCGTGACGGCGTCTTCGGAGGAAAGCCGCTCGTCCGCGAGCGTGCGGTCGAGGATCTCGGGCGTGCGAGGACTGCTCATCGCGAGAATTCTAGACGAACCGGCGCCGCTCCGAGGGTTCGCGGAACTTCGCGAGCCGCCTTGCGTACAGCGACGAAGACGTGAAACCCCTCTCGCGGTCCCTCCGCACCTTCCTGTTGCTGGTTGCCTATCTCGTGCTGGTCAAGCTGGCTCTCACCGTGTTTCCGCAGGTGCTTCGCTCCACCGCTCAGGCGAAGGTGTTCGAGTGGCCGTTTCTCGCGCTGTGGGCCGCGCTCGGCTTCGCCGGCGTCTCTCTGTCGGAGCGCACCGGATTCCCACCGGCGTGGGAGAAAGGGTCGGCGCGGTCGCGCCTGCTGATCCCGGCTTTGTGGGGCATCGGTTTCGGCAGTCTGGCCATCGCGACCGACGCAGCGACCGGGTGGACGAAGGCCGTCGCAGCGAAGCTCGGCCTGTCCTCCATTCACATTCCTTTTCCCGCCTCCGTCCTGATCTACCCGGGCGGCGCGGTGATCGTCGAGATCCTGTATCGCTTGTTTCTGATCCCGGTCCTCCTCTGGGTCGTTTCCTCGCTCTTTCTGCGCGGACGGGGACAGGTGGCGACTTTCTGGATCCTCGCCGCTCTGACGTCTTTTCTCGAGCCGCTCGGCGACCTCGGCCTGCGCGATCAGGGGCTGCCGACGATGACCGCGGTCTTCGTGCAGGACTACGCGCTCAACTTCGCGCAGGCATGGTTTTTCCGCAGACGGGGTTTTCTCGCGGCGATCATCGTGCGCGTTGCGTTCTACGTCGTCTGGCACGTCCTCCCGGGCCTCGCGGGCTGAAGCCGCCTACCAACTCACGGCAAATCCCGCCGGCGCGATCAATGTCGCGAGGGCGAGGGCGACCCAGGGCCGATCCCGCGAGAGGCGCGCGAGCGCGACGCCGATCGCAGCGCAAGCGAACAGTCCGAGATCGATCGAATGGCGGCTTCCTCCGTAGGGGTACAAACGGAGCAGGCCGCCCGCGCCGGCGAGCACGAAGGGTGACAGGAGCAGGATCGTCGACGGCTGCCGTTTCGCCACGAGCAGCGCGGCGCCGCAGACGAAAAGAAGGCCAGCGACGATCGCCGCGGCAGGAGTGGAAAACAGGAAGTGGAACAGGGCGGCCGTCTGCCGCCCGAGAAACACGAGCGCGCTCTCCTCCTTGCCGTGAAAATAGCTGGCCCGCAGCCAGCCCGCTTGCGCTTCCTGCTCGAGCCGGCCGCCGCGGAGTTTCGAGACGTGGCTCGCGTACAGAAGCAGGAAAACCGCCGCGACCGCCGCCTGGGAGACGAACCACACCCGGACGAGCCGCGGATCCGAGCGTTCCGCTCGAAGTCGAGCCGCGCCGTACACGACCGCAGCGATCGCGAAGCGCAAAGCCGCGTAGTGAGACAGCAAAGCGAGTCCCGCCAGCGCCGCGGAGACGGCCAACCAACGCGACGACGCTTTCCGAAAAGCCAATTCCAGAGCGGCGAGCGAGGACGCGACGAGCCAGAGCATGAGCGAATAGCCCCGCAATTCTGACGACAGCAGGACGAACGACGGGAGAAAGGCGAGGAGAGCGAGCATCAGGAGAGCCGAAGATTTCCCGAAGAGAGAGGCGCCCCACTTGTACGCCGTCCAGAGGAATGCGGTTCCACAGGCGGCGGGGAGCAGACACAACTGCCACCCGGGACCCACGATCCGCTGCCAGAAGTAGAGCAGAAGCTCGAACAGCGGGGGGTGCGCGTTGGTCAGCGTGGCCCGGTAGGTGTCGACGACGGTGGCCTTGCGAGCGATGTCCAAGTGCAGCGCCTCGTCGGGAGTCACGAAGGAGCGTCGAGCGGCCAGCAACCGGGCCGCCAGGCCGAGGACGACGAAGAGAAGCGCCAGGGCGTCGGCACGAGCGTCGGCACGGGTTCCCTCGCGCTCTCGGATCCCGGAGATCGCGGCGGGGACGGTCACGGCGACGATCGAGCATCCGATGTGAGCTCGAGAGGCCGTACCCGTTCGATCAGCCCCTCCTGCGCCGCCAGCCGGTAGAAGAGATCCAGTCCGGCGAGGTCTCCGGCGTCCAGCTCGTAGTGGAGCGAGTGGCGCAGATAGTCCTCGACGACCGCCTCCGAGAGGCCCGACTCGGCGGCCTCCCGAGAAACGAGAAGCGCAAAGTTGCGCCGGCCCGCGTCATAGGACGCCCGGACGATCTCCGCCGCCTCCTGTTCCGGCACGCCCTCGCGTACCGCCCAGAAAGCGAAGACGAACGGATGGCCGGAGAACGCTCTCCACTCCGCGGCGAGGTCCAGGACGACGTGACCGTTCAACCGCGTTTTGAGCGCCGGGTCGCCGATGACGAGAGAAGCATCCGCCTCGCCGCGGCCGTCCCGGTACTCCGGCTCCACGCCGTACCGGCGCTTCAGCAGGAGCCGCGTCAACACGGCCGAGGTTCGCGATGCCGGATCGAGACCGACCGAGCGAATCTTCTCGCGCGACACCTTCGAGACCAGGAGAACCGAGCGCACCTCGGAAGCCGCGGCGATGCCGAGGCCGCCCACGACCCGGAGGCCGGCAATCCGCTGGTACTCGATCGAGGGAATGAGCCCGACGTCGGCCTCGCCCGAGGCGAGCTTGTCCGCGCAAGCGGACGGAAGGTCGCGGGAGACAACGACGCCGGGAGGTGGATTTTCGAGGAGGCCCCAGATCAGGGGGCGGGCGTTGACGAAATCGACGACGGAGAAGCGCATCAGTGTTCTTTACTGTCATCCCGAGCGAGCTTCTTCACCGTCATCCCGAGCGAAGCGAGGGATCTCAACTCGCGGAATTCCGAGATCCCTCGGGGCTATGCCCCTCGGGATGACGAGGGAGCCCCTCGGGTTGACAAGGGAGGCGCTACCCCTGGCTCATCAGGTTCAGGAACTCACCATTCGTCTTGGTCTTCTCGAGCTTCTCGGTCAGAAGCTCCATCGCCTCGACGGTCGAGAGCGGGTTCAGCACCTTGCGGAGCACCCACACGCGGTTCAGCTCTGCCTTGTCCATCAGGAGCTCTTCCTTCCGGGTGCCCGACTTGTTGAGGTCGATGGCCGGGAAGACGCGCTTGTCGACGAGCTTCCGGTCGAGGTGCGTCTCCATGTTGCCGGTCCCCTTGAACTCCTCGAAGATGACGTCGTCCATCCGGGATCCCGTGTCGATGAGCGCGGTTGCGATGATCGTGAGCGACCCGCCCTCCTCGACGTTGCGCGCCGCTCCGAAGAAGCGCTTGGGGCGCTGCAGGGCGTTGGAGTCGACGCCGCCGGACAACACCTTGCCCGACGGAGGGACGATCGCGTTGTAGGCACGCGCGAGGCGTGTGATCGAGTCGAGCAGGATGACGACGTCTCTCTTATGCTCGACTAACCTCTTGGCCTTCTCGATCACCATCTCGGCGACCTGGACGTGACGCGCAGCGGGCTCGTCGAACGTGGAAGAGATGACCTCGCCCTTGACGGATCGCTGCATGTCCGTCACCTCTTCGGGGCGCTCGTCGATGAGCAGCACGATCAGCGTGATCTCGGGGTGGTTCGTGGAGACCGAGTTCGCGATCGCCTGGAGGATCATCGTCTTGCCGGTGCGCGGCGCCGCCACGATCAAGCCGCGCTGGCCCTTGCCGACCGGGGCGACCAGGTCGAGGACGCGCGCCGACATGTTGGCCGGCACTTCGAGCTTGATGCGGTCCTGCGGATAGAGGGGCGTCAGGTTGTCGAAGAAGATCTTCTCGCGCGCGACGTCGGGGTGCTCGAAGTTGACCGCTTCGACCTTGATGAGAGCGAAGTAGCGCTCCCCCTCTTTCGGCGGCCGGATCTGTCCGGACACGGTGTCGCCGGTGCGGAGGTCGAACTTGCGGATCTGCGAAGGCGAGACGTAGATGTCGTCCGGCCCCGGCAGGTAGTTGTACTCGGGAGCGCGCAGGAATCCGAAACCGTCGGGCAGGCACTCGAGCACGCCCTCCGAAAAGATCAGGCCCTTCTTCTCGGTCTGCGCCTGCAGGACCTTGAAGATCAGGTCCTGCTTGCGCATTCCGGTCGCGTTCTCGACCTCCAGGTCTTTCGCGATCTTCAGGAGCTGCGGGATCTTGATCTCGTGCAGCGCCCGGATGTCGAGCGTGTCGCCCGGCTCCACGGCGAGGTCTTCACCGGCCGCGTCCGGCAGACCTTCCATGGGAGGCTCGAGGGTCTCGACGTCGGAATCGTTGTTGGATCTCTTTCTGACCATGACTTCTCCTCGGATCTGGGATGAAGCGTGCGGCGGACACCGTCACGCGGTGTTCAATCGGTGGTGCGGACTATCCGAGCCTTTCTAGTGAGCGAGCGCCCCTCCCTCCGCCGGCCGCGTGTCGGCTTCGAGCGTCGCGGCGGTGGGGGGAACGCCTTCCATCGCGATCTTGATGACCTCGTCCATATTCGAGACGAGATGGAATTCCATCTTCGAGCGGACCTCCTCGGGGAGGTCGTCCAGATCTTTCTCGTTCTCCGTCGAGAGAATGATGGTGAGGATCCCGGCGCGGTACGCCGCGAGGACCTTGTCCTTGATCCCGCCCACGGGCAGGACTTTGCCCCTGAGGGTGATCTCCCCCGTCATCGCGACGTCCTTCAGCACGGGGATCTTCGTGACCGCGGAGAAGAGCGATGCCGCCATCGTAATCCCGGCCGACGGCCCGTCTTTGGGGATCGCTCCTTCGGGCACGTGGATGTGGATGTCGTACTTCTCGTGGAAGTTCGCGTCCGCGTCGTACATCTCGGCGCGGCTGCGCACGTAGGACACGGCGGCGCGCGCGGACTCCTGCATCACGTCGCCGAGCGATCCGGTCAGGAGGAGGTTTCCCTTCCCTTTCAGCAGGCTCGTCTCGGTCGTCAGAATCTCACCGCCCGCTTCCGTCCACGCGAGGCCGGTCGCGATCCCCACCTCGGAGACCTCGCCTTTCCGGCGGTTGCGGAACCTGTGCTTCCCCAGGAAGTCGCGGATGTTGTCCGCCGTGACGCGAACCGGCGTCTCGACCTTTTTCTGGACGATGCGGCGCGCGACCTTCCGGCAGACGTTGGCGATCTCCCGCTCGAGGTTACGGACCCCCGCCTCCCTCGTGTAGTTGGTGATGAGCGAGAGGATCGCGTCGTCGGCGACCTCGATCTGATCGGCTTTCAGGCCGTTCGCCTCGCGCTGCTTCGACACCAGGTACGTCTGGGCGATCGCGAGCTTCTCGTTGGGCGTATAGCCGGAGAGCGGGATCAGCTCCATCCGGTCCTTCAGGGCCGGCGGGATCGGATCGGCGACGTTCGCCGTGGCGATGAACATGACCTTCGAGAGGTCGTACTCGACGTCCAGATAGTGATCCACGAACGTGTGGTTCTGCTCCGGGTCGAGGACCTCGAGCAGCGCCGAGGCGGGGTCGCCCCGGAAATCCGACGAGGTCTTGTCCACCTCGTCCAGGAGGAACACCGGATTCACCGTGCCGGCCTTCTTCATCATCTGGACGATCTGGCCGGGAAACGCCCCGATGTAGGTGCGCCGGTGTCCGCGGATCTCGGCCTCGTCGCGCACGCCGCCCAAGGACAGCCGGACGAACTTGCGGTTCAGGGCCCGGGCGATCGACTTCGCGAGCGAGGTCTTCCCGACTCCGGGCGGTCCCACGAAGCAGATGATCGAGCCCTTCGTCTTCTGGACGAGCTGGCGGACCGCGAGAAACTCGAGGATCCGTTCCTTGACCTTTTCCAGGCCGTAGTGGTCCTCGTTCAAGATCTTCTCGGCTCGCGAAAGGTCTTTCGATTCGCGCGACGCCTTCTTCCAGGGCACTCCGACGAGCCACTCGATGTAGTTGCGCGAGACGGTCGCCTCCGCCGACACCGGTGGCATTGCTTCCAAGCGCCGCAGCTCCTGCTCCGCCTTCTCCCGGACCTCCTTCGGCATCCCGGAGGTCGTGATCTTCTTCTTCAGATCGTCGACCTCATCGGTCCGGTCGTCTTTCCTGCCGAGCTCCTGATGGATGGCCTTGATCTTCTCGTTTAAGTAGTACTCCTTCTGGGCCTTCTCCATCTGCTTCTTGACCTTGTTGTTGATGCGCCTGTCGATGTTGACTTTTTCGATCTCGACCTCGAGAAGGTCCTGCAGCTTCTGCAGCCGCTCGTGCGGCGAGATCGCCTCGAGCAGCGCCTGCTTCTCGGGAGTCGAGACGGCGAGGTGCGCGGCGAGCGTGTCGGCGAACCGATCCGGGTCGTCGATTTTGAGCGACGCCGCCAGCCCCTCGAACGCGAGATGGTGAGAGAGCTTCGCGTACTGCTCGAAGAGGCCGAGGACCTTGCCCATGTACTCTTTCAGGTCCTCGACTTCGGCGGGGCGGGAGAGAACCGGCTCGATCGCGACGGCCAGGTAGCCGGCCCGCTCCTCGAAACCGGCGATCCGTCCGCGCCGAACGCCCTCGACCATGACCTTGATGTGGCCGTTGGGGAGCTTCAACGACTGGGCGACGGTCGCGACGACTCCCATCGCGTGGATGTCCTCGGGGCGGGGCTCGTCCAACTGCGGATCCTTCTGGGCCGAGAGGAAGAGCCGCTTCCCGGCCGTCGCGAGAGCCGCTTCGAGGGCATGGATCGACGAGTCGCGTCCCACCACGAAGGGCGCCATCATGTGCGGAAACACCACCATGTCGCGAAGCGGGACCAGCGGGAGGACTTCCCCCGTCGGGGTGGTGATTTCGTTCGATCTCATGGAGCTGTTGGTCCTTCCCTGGCCCCGGAGGCGGCGAACCGCGCGGGGCGCGGCGTCCAAGGGTGGAGAGGCTCTACCCCGCCTTGCGGAGAATCGTGATGGGGTTCGTGTGGTGCTTGACCACGTCCTTGGTAATGACGCACTCCTCGATGTCCTCGTCCGACGGGATCTGGTACATCACGTCGAGCATGAGGTCCTCGATGATGATCTTCAAACCCCGTGCCCCGACGTTCCTGGCCAGAGCTTCCTCGGCGATGGCTTCGATGGCGTCATCGGTAAAACGAAGCTGGACGTTCTCGAATTCCAGCATCGTCTGGTACTGCTTGACGAGCGAGTTCTTGGGCTCCCTCAGGATCTCGACCAGGGCGCCCTGATCGAGCTCCGTCAGAGTCGCGACCACGGGTAGCCGGCCGACGAACTCCGGGATCATCCCGTACTTGATCAGGTCTTCGGGATGGACCTTCTCGAGGAGGACGCTCGACCGTTTTTCCTTCTTGGTGGTGATCTTCGCGCCGAAGCCCATCGTCTTCTCGGTCATGCGGCGGCTGATGATGTCCTCGAGGCCGACGAATGCCCCTCCGCAGAGGAACAGGATGTTCGTCGTGTCGATCTGGATGAACTCCTGGTGCGGGTGCTTACGGCCCCCCTGCGGCGGCACGTTGGCGACCGTCCCCTCCAGGATCTTCAAGAGCGCCTGCTGGACCCCTTCCCCCGAGACGTCGCGGGTGATCGACGGGTTCTCCCCCTTGCGGGCGATCTTGTCCACCTCGTCGATGTAGACGATCCCGCGCTCGGTCTTGTCCTTGTCGTTGCCGGCCGCCTGGTAGAGCTTCAGGATGATGTTCTCGACGTCCTCGCCAACGTAACCCGCCTCGGTCAACGTGGTGGCGTCGACGATCGTGAACGGCACGGACAGGAGCTTGGCCAGGGTCTGCGCGAGGAGGGTCTTGCCGGTCCCGGTCGGCCCGATCAGGAGAATGTTCGATTTCTGGAGCTCGACGTCTAACTTGCGATTCTTTTCCAGGTAGTCGATTCGCTTGTAGTGGTTGTAGACGGCGACAGCGAGCTTTTTCTTGGCCTGTTCCTGCCCGATGACGTAGCCGTCCAGGAACTCCTTGATTTCTTTCGGCTTGGGGAGCTTGGCCTCAGGGGTCTGGGTCTCGAGGACTCGATCCTCGGCGATGATGTCGAGGCAGATGTCGACGCACTCGTCGCAGATGTAGACCGTGGGACCCGCGATGAGCTTTTTGACGTCCCTCTGGCTCTTGTTGCAGAAGGAACAGCGAAGGACGTCGCCGTTACCGCCTTTCTTCGACATTCTGCCTCCGGGAAGGGACAGGGAATTCTAGGCGCGCGGTCGCGGACGAGTCAACGGTTCCCTTTTCCCTTTCCATGACTGTAGCACAGCCCCCTCGAAGCTTAACGTCTCTGCCGTCAGCCTATTCCATACGACGGAAGTCGATCCCATCTCCAACCCAAAGCACATACCGTTCCAGCGCCGGAACGCCGGTGCGTTGATCGAAAGGCGGACGTGCTCGCGGCGCGACGCCTCGATTTCGGCTATCCCGCGGCTTTCAGAGCGACGTCGTCGCGCCGATGGTAGATCGAGTCGACGAGGCCGTACTTCTTCGCTTCCTCCGCTTCGAGGATGTAGTCGCGGTCGGTGTCCTTCGCGATCTTTTCGATCGACTGACCGGTGTGATTCGAGAGGAGCTTGTTGATCTGGTCGCGCAGCTTCAACATGTCCTTCGCGTGGATCTCGATGTCCGCGGTCTGACCTTGCAGACCCGTCGTCCACGGCTGGTGGATCAGGAAACGCGAGTTGGGCAGCGCGTAGCGCTTTCCGGGCGCGCCGGCCGCCATGAGAACCGCCGCAAACGACGCCGCCTGCCCGATGCAGATCGTGGAGACGTCCGGCTTCACGTACTGCATGGTGTCGTAGATCGCGAAGCCCGCCGACGTCACGCCCCCCGGCGAGTTGATGTAGAAGGAAATGTCCTTGTCGGGGTTCTCGGATTCCAGGAAGAGCATCTGGGCGATGATCAGATTCGCGATCTGGTCGTCGATCGGAGTGCCCAGGAAGATGACGTTGTCTTTGAGCAAGCGCGAGTAGATGTCGTATGCGCGCTCCCCCCGGCTCGTCTGCTCGATCACCATCGGTACGAGAACCATTCCGCCTCCCTCGTGGTCGTCTTCCATGCCCTCAACCCTTCGTTGCACGCGGCCAATCCTCCGCCCCGCGCTCACGGCCGCTCCACCGGCTCCATCGAGGGTAGCACCCGCGCGGAGGAGATCAAGAGATCGAGCGCCTGGGAGAGGCGCATTTCGTCCCGAAGGGCTTCGAGCCCGTCGTTTTTCGCGAGACGCTCGCGCAGCTCCGAGGTCTCCACGCCGCGCCGCGCCGCGGCGCGCCGGATCTCCGCTTCGAGCTCCGTGTCGGTGATCGCGATCTCCTCGCGGCGGGCGATTGCATCGAGAGCCAGGTACTCGCGGACCCTCCGTTCGGCGCCCGGCCGGGCGTCCTCCTTGACTCTTTCCCACTCGACTTCCTTCGCGTCGACCCCGTTCGCCGCGAGATAGCGCGCGTACTCCCGCAGAGACGCGTTCAGCTCGGACTCGACGAGCACTTCCGGCGTGGGGACGGCCGTCTTCGCCAGGATCGTGCCGAGGATGTCGTGTCGAAACTTCCGACGGCGACCCGACTCTTTCTCCTGCCGCAGGTTCGCGCGGACTTTCTCGCGAAGAGTCTCGGCGCTCGGCGGGTGCAGGCCCGCGGGGCCTGTCCCCGCCACCGCGCGCGCGAATTCATCGTCGAGAGGCGGCAGCCGCTTCTCCTTGAGCGCGACGAGCGTCACTTCGTAGTCGACTGTCTTCCCGCGGAAGTTCTCGTTCGGAAACTCGTCCGGGAAGGTCTTGCGAAACGGCCGTGTCTCCCCGGGCAGCGCGCCGGTCAGGGCTTCGTTGATCTCGGGCATGGAGTCGGAATGGCCGACCTCGAGGGTGATCTTCTCGTCCCGGAACGTGCGTGGGTTCTGGCCGGGTTCCAAGATTTCGACGAATCGTCCCGCGATGTCCGCGACCGCGTAGTCCCCGGCTGCCGCGCGCCGTCCCTCGATCGGATGGAACTCCGCGTGCGACTCGCGGATTCGATCGAGAACTCCGGAGACCTCCTCCTCGGACGGCTCGGTGGACACGTCCTCGACCGGAATCCCACGGTACTCCCCCGGGTCGACGACCGGCTTCAAGTCGAGGTGCGCGGAGAAGCGGATCGGCCCGGGCTGGCTCCATTCGAGGTTTTCGACCCGGGGAGAGCCCAGGATCACGAGGTTTTTCTCCTCGATGGCGGAGGAGAGCGCCGCGGGGAGGAGCCTCTCCAGCACTTCCTCGCGGATCTCCCCGGCGAACCGCTGCACGACGAGATGCTCCGGTACGTGGCCGCGACGGAACCCGGGCATCGCCGCGCGCCGGGCAAAAGCGCGCGCGACAGCGCCGTAAGTCCGCTCGACGTCTTCGGCGGGGACCTCGATCTCGAGCGTCGTCGAGGTCTGCGACTCCTCGCGCATATTCCGAACCACCATGGCGAAAGGAGTCTACTGGACGAGGGCCGGCGAGCCGACGAGCCGTCGCGGCTCTCGCCGGGCGGTCAGGTTCGCGGCGAGATTCTCCGTGAAGCGGGCCGCGGTCGGCTCACCCGGATGCGCGGCGCGGGCGCGGGAGGAGCGGCGGAAGCGAGCGCGGTGGAGACCGCCGCGAGAACGTCGATCCTCCCCCAACCGAACACCGGGTTGGGGATCGCCGAGCCGGGGACGTCGCCGCACGACTGCTCCGACGTCAGGCCGACGGCCGTCGCGCGGAGGAGCGCTTCGGTTTCGGGAACGTGGTTCGCCAGCCAGGGCGCGGCCGACCAGATGAGCGCCACCGCGCCGGAAACGTGCGGGGTCGCCATCGACGTCCCGGAGAACCGCGTGTACGCCGCCCCGGGCACCGACGATCGGATCTCGACTCCGGGCGCGACCACGTCCGGCTTCATGCGATTCGAGCCGTCGACGATCACCGGGCCGCGGCTGCTGAAGCTCGCGATCGTGTCGGACAGAGTCGTCGCGCCGACGGAGAACGCGGCGTCGTAGAAGCCCGGGACGGTGTCGACCGTCGAGCAGGCCGAACCGCTGTTTCCGGCCGCGACCGACAGAAAAATGCCCGCCGCCCTCGTGTTCTCGACGACGGCGCGCAGGACGTCCGGATCCGTACATCCTTCGCTCGGCGGACACCCCCAGGAATTGCTGATGACGTCCGCCCCGAGATCGGGCCGCGGATTCGCGCCCGCGGAATCGGTCGGAGCCAGGAAGAACTGGAAGCACTCGGTGTAGCGGGCGGGGGTGCCGTCGCCCCGGTCCATGTTCCGACAGGCGATCCAGCGGGCCCCCGGCGCCATGCCGATCTGGTTGTCGCCCCCGTCCGTCCCCACCGCGGTGCCGGTCACGTGCGACCCGTGCGAGCTGTCGTCGCAGGGAACGGCGGAATCCGTTCCGCAGGGATTGCCCGGGTTCGCCGTGTGGATCGAATCGTGCCAGTTGTACGCGTGCGAAACCGAATCGCCGTCGAACCCGCGATAGCGATTCTTCAGCGCCGGGTGCTCCCAGTCGACACCGGTGTCCGCGATTCCCACGACCACGCCCTGGCCCGTGAAGCCGAGACTCCAGACCGAAGGGGCGTGCACGAGATCCAGGCTCGCTTCGATCGCGGTCGCGGACAACGGCGCAACCTCTGCGCCCTGTCTCCGCGGAAGGACCATGTGGGCCGGGCGGTTCGCGGCGACGAGCGCGACGTCATCGCGGGACGCGAGTTCGTCGGCGAGAGGCCGGTCGGATTCAACCGCGATCATGTTGACCAGATAGAACGCCTGAAAGCGTGCGCCAGCTCGTTCGAGGCGGCGGCGGAGAGGCGCCTGCGTGGAGTCGGCCGTCGACCGCAGCGCCTCGTACACGAACCGCCTCTTCTCCGCGCGGTCCGAGATGTTCGCCGCACCGCTCAAGTCCGCCTGCCTGCGGAGAACGACGAGGACCGAAGCGGTCTCATCCGCCTGCTTGCCCGCAAAGATCTGGTCGAGGACCGCTGCGTCCGCCGCGGGAACGGGGCGCGCGAGCAGTACCAGCACCAAGATCGGGAGCAGGCGCTTCAGACTGGACACGGGAGTTTCGAAACGCATCGGATGGACAAACTATGCCCCAGTACCGTACGGGTTGGCGAATTTCCGGGTCTCGCCACGCTTCTCCCGAAGGCTCGCGCGAGGTCTCACGACCATCGTCGGGGGACTCTTTCCTCGGCAAACCGTGACCCCAGTCACGGGAACCAGCCGGAAGCACGCGTTACACTCCGTGCACTCCCATTGCCGTCACCGGAGGATCAGCCGATGGCGGATCGAACAGAGAGGCGGCGTTTTGCGCGGATCCGGAGACGGTACCCGGTGGAATTCCGGGCGGCGGGAAAGACCTGCTCCGGTTTCACCCACAACCTGTCAGCGGTGGGACTGTTCATCTGCTCGGTGTACTTCCCCAGGCCTGGAACTTCGTTATCGCTGCGCATCAAGGTCGCCGAGGGTAAGAGCTTCCTGATGCGGGTCGAGGTCGTTCGGTCCTACAGGGTCCCTCAGCAGCTGACCCGTTTCGTTCCGAGCGGCTTCTGCGTTCGGTTCCAGCAGGCCCCCGAGGAGTACTTCCAGCTTTTGGCCCGCCTGTTTCGCGTCGCCGCCTGAGACCGCGACGCACCGGCGCTCGCCGCGATCTGTCAGCGACTCATCACCGGAGAGATCCGCCTGCTGCCGCAGGACGACGAGAAAGGACGCCGTCTCACCGGACACCTTTCCCGCGAAATCCGATCGATTGTCGACGAAGAGGCGGCGAGGACCTCGCCACGAGCGCGCCCAGGAGAGACAGCGCGAAAAACGACCGTCGAAGGATCATCGGATGGCCTCTCCGAACCTCCCGCCGTCCCGGAATATGCGCATCATCGACCTGCAACCCTCGACCATTGTCCAATGGTCCCGGCCTGAGAAACTCCCTAGAATGGTCTCGAACTCCCATTGCCGTCATTGCGGAGGTGAGCGATGACGGAAAGACGACGTTTCCCGCGGATCAAACGGCGATTCATGGTCGAGTTCGAGCATCAGGGGCGGCGCGATTCGGGCTACACGCACGATCTGTCCGCCACGGGGCTCTTCATCTGCTCGATCTATGAGCCAAAGCCCGAGAGCCGGCTGCGGATCCGGATCTGGCTTCCGAACCGGGAATCCATCCGGCTGCAGGTGAAGCTGGTTCGCTCGAATCGCGTGCCCGCCCACCTGACGCGATTCGTTCCCGACGGCTTCTGCGTGCGCCTCGAACAGGCCGACGAGCAATACTTCCAGCTCCTCGCCACCCTCCTCCGCGTCGCCGCGTGAAGAGCGCCGACGCCGATGGTGCTGATGGGGTCAGACCTGAATCGCTGAATTTGGGTCAGGCTAGCTCTCAATCCGGTGGTGCGAGAGGAGGGACTCGAACCCTCACGGGTCTCCCCACGGGATCCTAAGTCCCGCGCGTCTGCCGGTTCCGCCACTCTCGCAGTGGCGAACATCGTAGGCGCAAGGGTCTTTGGATTCAATGGATACCGGCTCTCCAGGCGAAGACCTTGCCTTTGAGGGTGCCGACGTAGAGAGTGCCCTCCGACGAGCCGACCCCCCGGATCACCCCGTCGAATCTCTGGGACCAGAGGCGAGAGCCGTCGGAGAGGCGAAACGCAAAGACCTCGCCCCGCTCGTTTCCGGCGATTACGGCATGGTCCCATAGGTAAGGCCTCGAGGAGCTCCAGGGGCCCGACGTTGTGTCACTCCACCGAATGGCCGAAAGCGAGGAATCGACGCAGGCGAGCTTTCTCTCGCCAAAAAAGGCGACGAGGGAATCCTCGGCGAAGAGAAGTCGCCCAGTCGGTTCCTCTTCGACCTTGAAGTCTGCCGCGACAGTCCCGCTCTTGGGGTCAAGGCGGTAGAGATGTCGGTCGGAGGTGCCGGCATACAGGTTTCCGCCTCCGAGAAGCACGGAGGTCGAGATGCGGCCCGGGAGCGCCTGCTTCCAAAGAACTTCGCCGGAGTGGGCGTCGAGCGCGTACACGGCGCCGTCGAGACTTCCGAAGAAGATCCGGTTTCCCTGCACGGCGGGAGTCGAGCTTCTGGCGTATGGGTCGGTCGGGTGGCCGGTTGTAAACTTCCAGACCAGCGCGCCCGTTTTCCAGTCCAGGCAGAGGAGCTCGTCCTGGAGCGTGACGGCATAGATGTTCGAATCGATCCGCTGGACATCTGCGCCGACTCCGGGGGTCACCTCATACTTCCAGCGCGGCTTACCCGTGTTCCGTTCGAAGGCGTACAGGTGCGCGATGGCGCCGTCGCTGCCGGTGACGACGAGGTCTTCGACGACGAGCGGATCCGTGTGGAACTGGACCGCAGCCCCGTCTTGCTGCGTGTCGTAACTCCACCGCACCGTGCCCGTCTTCTTCTCGAGTGCCCGAAAGAATCCGTTGCAGGAGCCGACCAAGACGAGGTCCCCCGCGACCGTGGGGGTGGCGAAGACTCAACCGCCGGTGTCGTAAGTCCAGAGCGGCCGCGAATCGGCCACGGGTTTCGGGGCCTCTGTCGGACTCTGGTGCCCCGGGGCGGTTGCCACGAGGAGCACCACCATCAAGAGAGAGGGAACGCCCAGAGACCTTTGCATCCGTCCCGAACTCATCATGGGCTCTCCCTTTCTACGGTGCGAAGATAGTTCTCGTCTTGCGCACGCCCGCGGCGCCTCGCGGGGACGACGGGCTTCTTCCCGGACTTCGCTTTCGGGCTCCTCCTCGAGGGTCGCCGAGACCTCTGCGGCGAAGCCCCGTAGACGGCGCCAGCCGGCGAGTCCAACCCTGCTGGATCACCGTGCGGCCGAGGCTGAAGCTCCGAGGCTTCTCTCGAGCTTTCGTCCTCTCGCCGCGAAGTCCCGCGAAAGACTCGGCTCTCCCGTTCGGCTGTAGAGATCCGCGAGGACGTAGCAGGCGAGCGCGGCTTCGGCCGGGTCTGGCCGCATCTCAAGGGAGAGCTTCGCCAGCCGGATTCCTTCGGAGAGCTCGATCCCCCGATCCAGGAGGTTTCGGGCGAGATAGAGGGCGGGAAGCGGAGCCTCGGGATGCAGACGCTGCACTTCCTTCAAGATCTCGGCTTCGGGAGACAAACGTCCGAGCCTCCGGGAGAGAATCATCAGTTCGCGGAACGGGCGCCCGTCGTTCGGCGCGACCTGAACCTCGAGAGCGTACTCCTCCCAGGCGGCGTCCGGCCTCCCCTGCTGCTCGAGAACGACGGCCCGGCAATAGTGAGCGCCGCGCGTCCGCCGGTCGAGCGCGAGCGCTTCGTCCGCCAGTCGGCGCGCCGCCTCGAGGTCTCCCCGGCGTAGCCGGATCTCGGAGAGCGCCGCACGAGCCTGCGCTGATCGCGGCTCGAGCTTCAGCACGCGCGTTTCCAGCTCTTCCGCGCGCGCACGGTCTCCTCGGGCGTCCGCCGCCTGGCCAAGCAGGAGGAAAAAGCGCGAGTCGTTCGGGAAGAGACTGAGTGCGGTTTCAATCGTCCTTTCCGCCGCCGCAGGCCGGCCGGCGGCGAGCTCCGCGACGGCAAGGCCGAGCGCGACGGTCGGATCCGACGGTTTATGCTCGACCGCGCCGGCCAGCACCTGCATCGCCTCCACGAACCTCTTCTGCTGCAGGTAAAGCGACCCGAGCGCCGTCTCGGCGTCGACGATCTGCGGATCGGCCGCCAGGATCGCGCGCAAGAGGCGCTCTCCGCCGGAGAAGTCGCGTTGCTCGACGAGCGAGCGAGCGCGGAGCAGGTCGTTATAGAGGCCGATCCTTCGACGCGGAGCGGGCAGCGCGCTCGCTCCCCCCGGCTCCGGCGCCGCCCCGGTCAGGTAACCGAGCGATGCCAGCTTGCGCAGCGTCTCGGGATCGGCGCGCGACATCGCGACTGGCAGCGCACCCCGGGACCACTCCTGCGACCAGGAAGCGAGCCGACGCCGCAGCGGGAGCGCGCGGTCAGACGCCGAGTCGACGAGGTTGCGGCGCTCCCCGGGATCCGCCGCGAGGTCGTAGAGCTCCGGCTCGGGCGAGTCGATCCACTTCCAACGGCGGTCGCGCAGAGCGTGGAGCTCGCTCCAGCCGAAGTGAAGACGCGGATAGTACGTTTCGGCGTACGCCGGGCGCTCGGTGAAGCCACCGCTCCCGCGCAGGAGCCCAACGAGGCTTTGTCCCTGGAGTCCGGCAGGCGCGGGGAAGCGAAGGAGCTCGGCGACCGTGGGCAGCACGTCCACGAGCGAGACGGTCTCGGCCCGCCGGGTCCCCGCCCTCTCGCGATCCGGCAGTCGGAAAATCAGCGGGACCCGGAGCGTCGTCTCGTAGAGGAACAGGCCGTGTCCGGACTCCTCGTGCTCGCCAAGGCTCTCCCCGTGGTCGCCCGCGAGCACGACCAGCAAGGGCTCCTCCCGCTCCCTGCGCTCGACCCGCTCGAGGAGCCGTCCGATCTGAGCGTCGGCGAACGCGACTTCTCCGTCGTATGGCCGGTCCGCGAATTCCTCGCGATACGGGGAGGGCGGCTCATAGGGATCGTGCGGGTCGTAGAAGTGCGCCCACAGAAAGAACGGTCCTTTTGGCCGGCGCTCGAGCCAGGCGAGCGCTCGATCGGCGACTTCGTTTCCTGGCCGCTGGATGTCTCCGATCGAGGTGATGCCGGTTCGATGTGTGTCGAAGTCGTCGACGTACTCGGAGAAGCCGCGATTCAGTCCCCACCGCGAATCGAGGACGAACGCCGCGACGATCGCCGCCGTTCGATAGCCGCGGTCGGAGAGCAGCGTCGCGAGCGTCGGCAGCGTCGGCGGAACGAGGAAGCTTCCATTGTCCCGCACTCCATGATGCAGCGGATAGGTTCCCGAGAAAAGCGACGTGTGCGACGGCAGCGTCAGCGGAGTCGGCGAAATGCACGCTTCGAAGAGCACCCCTTCGCGGGCGAGCCGGTCCATGTTCGGAGTGCGCGCGCCCGCGTATCCATACGCGCCGAGCCGGTCCGCGCGGAGCGTGTCGACGGTGATGAAGAGCACGTTCCACGGGCGCACTCGGCTCTCTCTCCCGATGCGGCCCCGGAACAGAACGAGAGCGGCCGCGACCGCGATTCCCAGCGCGAGGCCGAACGCGAACAGCCGCGGACGGACCAGGCGGCTTCGCCGGGTCGCACCCGCCGAACGACGCACGCCGGACGGCGCTTTCCTCAATCGAAGAAGGCCGGGAGACGGATTGGGAGACTCACCGGAAGAGTTTCTCAAGTTCTCGCGGGGTTGATAAGCGTCTCTCGGCCGGAGCGCGCCTGCGTAGAGCGCGCGGGGATGTCGAGACCACCGTAGACCAGCAGCACCGGCGTCTGGACGCGGTCGAGGAAGAAGAACGGAGAGTTCGCGAAGTGACGATCCCGGAGCCCTCCTGTCGACTCCCTCGTTTTCCGACTCCGGTGCCTGAGGTTCGCTCGAAACCGTCGGCTTTCACCAGGGGTGCTCCGGTTGAAAGTCGAGCCGGGGCCTGAAAGCTACCCCTCGGCTCAGCGCGCCGTCTTTTCCGCCTTGGGCGAAGTGCCCTTCCGGGATTTCGCCCTGTCGCCTTCGAAGACCACCTTCCCCTTTTCGTCGACCGTCACGTCGAGATGTTCCGCGAGGAAATCCAGCCGCCGCTTCCAGAAGTCGAGGACGTTCGGACGCTGCGTGATCACGTGCCCTTCCCCCTCGTACAGGCGATACTCGACCCCCTTCCCGAGCCGCTGGAGGCCCGCGAAGATCGCGTCGGACGCGATCAGCCGCCCGTCGTTCTGACCCTGCCCGATCAGGAGCGGCGTCTCGATTCGGTCGAACAGGAAGACCGGCGAGTTGCGAAAGTACTGGTCGCGCCGCTCCCAGATCGTCCCATGCATGTTGCCCTGCCCCTGCTCGTAGTACCCGATCGAGGCGAGATAGTCGGCGAAGAGGTCCGGATGGAGGACTGCCGCCGTGATGATTGCGGCCTTGAACCGGTTGGACTGCGTGATCAGAGCGAGGGTGGAGTACGAGCCGTAGCTCTGCCCCATTACCGCGAGCCGGTCCGGGTCGGCATAGCCCTGGTCGATCGCCGCGTTGACCCCGGGCATGACCGTGCCCATGAGATCCTCCATCGGCATGCCGTCCCGAATCGGCGAGTCCGGCGCCAGCACCGCGTATCCGCGTGTTGCCAGCACGTGGCAATTGAAGGTGGCGAGGCTCCAGAAACCGAAGCGGTTCAGGTAACGCGAGCCGTAGTCGCCGCCGTAGACGAACACGACGAGCGGCAGGCGCTCGCCGACCTTGTATCCGGGCGGAAGCAGGAGCGCGCCTCTCAACTTCGTTCCCGTCATGCTGCGCCATTCGATCAGCCGCGCCGATCCGAGCTCGTAGCGCTCCATGTCGGGGTTCAGGTGGGTGATCTGACGCGTCTTTCCGTCTTTGGAGTTGACGATCCAGAGGTCGTGGAGATGTTGCTGGTCGGTCGCCGCAAAGACGATCTCCCCGGTCTTCAGGTTCCCGTCGAGGTTGAAGACGGGCATGTAGCTCTTGGTCTCCTGAAGAAGGGAGCGTGAGGTTCCTGCCGTCACGTTCACCGCAAAAAAGCCGGCCTTGCCGCCGTCCTGCAACGAGGCGAAATATCCGCTCGTTCCCGAAACCGGAGCCGCAAGACGCGCGAACACCCAGACCGTGTGGCCGTCCGGGGACAGGAGCGTTCCGCGGGAGAAGGGCTGGACGAGGCTGACGATCTTCCACCCAGGGATCTTGCCGACGGGAGAGCCCTTGCCGGTCCCCGCATCGACGCGCCAGAGCTCACCGTCACCGACGGCGTAGAAGTTCTCGCCCTTCTCGTCCGACACGGGCGCGTATTCGCCGTCACCCGGGTCGAAGCTCGGCACGCCCTCGGCCTTGAGCGTCCGGGCCGCTCCGCCCGCGACAGGGACCACCACGATCGAGCCCTTCGTGACCTGGCCGCTCGCGATGTAGGCGATGTTCTTTCCGTCGGGGGTCCAGTTCCACTCGATCCCGTAGCCGAGCCGGATGTCGCTCTGCAGGGTCCGTTTCCGGCCGTTCGCGAGGTCCACCACCGCAATGTCGTAGTTCGGCTGCTGGCTGTTCGACTCCCAGCCTTTGAGGACCGTGTAGGCAACGCTCTTTCCGTCCGGCGAAAAGCCGTAGAAACGCACGTGCGCGCGTTCGACGAGGCGCGTCACTTTGTTCGTTTTCAGCTCCAGGACGGCCAGGTCCGAGGTCCCCCAGGAAACGTCTCCTTCCGTCCGGGCTTTCGTTTCGGGCGCGGGCTTGGCGGTGGCGGACTTGTCGGCGGGTTCGGATTTCTTGACGATGACGGAAGGTTGATCCGGCCCGACCTTCTTGAACTTCGGCTTCTCGTCGAGGCTCGTGCCGAGCGCCGTAACTTCGGAGAGCGACATGCCCGCCGGGACGATCTTGCAGAGGAGGCGCTCGCCGTCAGCGCTCCAGCGGACGATTTCGTAACCGAAGAACGGGCGCGCGATGACTCCCGGGAAACGCTCGGCCTTCCGTGTCGCGATCGACCAGATCCAAACACCCGCTTCGCCCCCTTCGTCCGAGTAGAACGCGACGCGGGATCCGTCGGGCGACCACACCCCCGCCCAGCTCGAGCTCTTCGGGCCGCCGAGCGGGATGCTCTCCCCCGTTTTCGTGTTCGTCACCGTCGCCTGCATCCGGGAGTCCCCTTCCGCGAGCGGGAAGCCGGTCGCCGAGTACTGATGGGTGGCGCGCGGGACGGTGTCCACCGTTTCGATGGTGTGGGCCACCCACTCTCCGTCGGGCGAAAGAGCCACCGGCGAGCGTCCGTTGTGCCCGCGGATATCGGCCGCCACCTCGAGCGGCAGCGGCTCGCGCAGGCTCCCCGCGCTCTCCGCTGAAGCGAGAGCGCCGGTCGAGCCGACGAGCAGGATGAGCAACGAGGCGACGGAGGGCGGCAGGGGGCGACGTTGCACGATTGTTCTCCTCCTCAGTTCGATTTGGTTGACGCGGTGCGGCCCGCGGCCGGTCCGGTGGATACGACTTTGAACATCATGAAGGGATACTCCGGCTTCTCCGGGATCCGGGTGAACCGCCACCGAAACGGGCGGGCGGCGGTCTTTTGCCCGGGAGCGAGCTGCGTCGAGCCGGCCGAGAGCGCGAAGCTCCAGCGGGCGCCCTCCGCCGCGCGCGTGTTGTCCGCGTTCTCGACCTTGAAGTCTTTCAGGTTCACCATCATGTTCTGGAGCTCCACCGTGAACGGACCCTCGACGGGGAGCGGAGACTTGTTCACGAGGTGCATCTCGCAGGAGAAGGAGTTCTCCTTCCACTCGAAGCCGCAGTTTTCCGCCACGAGCTTGACTTGCGTGCTGACGTCCCGCTCGCTCTCGGCCGCACTTCCGGGCGCGCTCCGGACCGAGAAGGGCGTCGTCGCGAGTTGCATCACGCCCGAGGACCCGTCTATCCACGCGGCATGGAAGAGGCCCCCTCCGTCACTGTCGAGCCCCTGCGTGTCGCCTCCGCCGGGAAACCGAGTCGAGATCATCAGCATGTTGAAGCCCTGCCCCTCGACGGACCGGCCCTCTTCCGTCTTGGGGTAGGCGCTCACCTCCGCGTGCGGCACCCAGTTTCCGGTCGCCATCGAGCAGGTCGGCTTCTCTCCCGGAGTAACGTTCGGTAGGAACGTCTCTCCTCCGTCGAGCGAGGCCGAGAAATACAGGTCGTAGCACTCGTTCTTGTGCGCGCGGCGGTCGTTCCACACGACGCCCACGACGCCACGGTTGTTCACCGCGATCGTCGGGTTCGCGTGGTCGCCAGGGGTCGTGTTGTCGTTGACGGTGACAGGCTTCGACCACGTCTTTCCTTTGTCGGAGGAGTGGATGACGCGGACGTTGTAACGGTCGCCGGCATTGTCCACACCGACCGAATAGATCCGCCCCCGGAAAGGACCGTCGGAGAGGTCGATGACTGTGTTGCCGACGCCCTGCGCGTTCTCGGCGCGATATCGATCGCCGGAGACCCGAAAGGTCGTGATCTTCGGCGAAACCGAGTAGCTGTTCCCGCCGTCTCCGGAGATCGCGAGCCGCAACGCGGTCTCATAGTCGGGCAGTCGTTTGCTCGTGTCCTGCGGGTCCCACAGCGTCGACGGAGAGTCACGCTCGGCTATCGTGAAAAACGGAAGGATAACGGTGCCGTCCGGCGCCACGACCATGTTGACGAAGGAGCCCACGAGCTCGCCGGGCACGCTCGAGATGAGACGCGGCTGATCGAATGTTTTCCCCTCGTCGTTCGAGAACGTGACCGCGAGGGCGGAGCGGGCTTTCCCGTCGAGCCCAACCATCTCCACGCTCGCGCCCGCATAGAGACGACCGGCGAACCTCCCCGTGCGGTCGAAGCCCATGTATTGCCGGTCGAAGCCCTCCGCTCCGGCGAGCAGTGTCGCGGCGCTCCACGTCTTCCCCTCGTCGCTCGACCGCGTGATCCAGAGCCCGTCGCGGTCGTTCGCGCCGTAGAACGCAGTGCCGGCGGCGTCGAAGTATGCGATCGCGTCCCAGCCGGTCGAGACCTTCGCCGCCGTTTCCGGCAGAACGACTCGCGTCCAGTCGAGGCCGCCGTCCTGGCTGATGTATCCCGAGGTGCCCATCCGACCCCGACTGATCCGGCAGGAGACCGCGAGCATGTTACGAGGGTTCTTCGGATTCACGGCGAGGAACGACTCGCCGTGAGGATCCTCCGGAGCGTCGGCGGAGATCGTCACCTTCGGGCCGATCGTGATCGGCTGCGCGCCGGCGGGCGACGACAGGAGTAACGCCGCCGCACCGATCGCCAGAGACACACCGACCCGGCGGTTCCCGTCCGCCAGCGGTCTCGCGCGCTTCACTGGACCGCTCCCGGGCCGCCGGCCGTGGCGGGACGAGGCTTTGCCGCGGGCGCCATGTGCTTCTCGAGCCACCCGAGCATCCGCTGCGTCGCGTCCACGGCGTTCACCAGCGACCAGTCTCCCGGGACGTGCCCCTCCCCGTCGTACACGGCGAGCTCGGCCGTCCGATTCAGTCGCTTCAGGGCGTTGAACATCTTCTCGGCGCCCTCGACGGGGCACGCGTCGTCCTTCTTGCCGTGGATCAGTAGAAACGGCGTGTGGATCTTGTCCGCCTGGTAATAGGGAGAGTTGGCGAGATACCGCCGCAGGTCCGCCCACGGATGCGTTCCCATTCGCCCTTGCCCGCTCTCCGACCAGACGAAGTTGAAGGTGCTGCCTCCCGGGCCCATGCGCGCGTATTCGCCCGCGAGATCGTAGAGGCCGTCGAGCGCGATCGCGGCGCGAAAGAGGTTGCTCTGCGTGATCATCGCTGCGGTGCTGTAGCCGCCATAGGACTGCCCCATGATCGCAACGCGCTCGATGTCGGCATATCCGTGGTCGGCGGCGTGATAGACCTGCGCCAGAATCGCGTCACCCATCTCCTGGATGGGATTGCCTCCCTTGCCTTGAGGGCTCAACGGAACGTCGACCAGGAGCACCGCATAGCCGCGCGTCGTGAAGACTTGCACCGGAATCGAATTCGGAGCTCCGCCGCCGTACTCCTGGGCCGTGTTCGACATCCGGGATCCCGCGTAGAAATAGACGACCATCGGCAGGCGGTCTCCCGCTTTCTTTCCCGGCGGAAGGAAGATCGCCGATTGGACCGCCTGCAGCCGGCCATCGAACCCCGGAACGGGAGAGCTGAAGATCTCGATCGGTCCGACGGCGATGCCGTCGAGGCGCGGCTCGACGTGAGTCAGCTGCTGCTTCGACGCGAAGTGGCTGTCGAATCGATAGAAGTCCGGCGGGGTATCGAGCGATTCGTAGCGCGCCACGATCCCGCCCCCCGAGGCGGCTCCCGCCGCGTCGAACCGACCCCGGCCCTTCCAGAGAGCCGCGACCGCGCCGCTGCGCGCTTCGATTTTCAGGATCGACCGATCGCCGGTGGTCTCGTCGTTCTGAACGATCGCAAAACTTCCCGCTTCAGGCTGCCAGAGCGTGTCGCGATCCGCCCGAATGGGATCGCCGACGGAAGAGAACGTCTTCGGCGCGGTTCCGTCGAGCGGAACGAGCGCCAGCGCCTTCGGCGGAACGGAGTAATAGGTCTTCTCGCCCGCCGCCTCCTGTCCCAGGAGAATCGCCTTCCCATCCGCCGTCAGAAGAAGCGGTGCCTCTTCCAGGTCTCCGAGCGAGGAGCCGAGCTGGCGTGGCAGCTTTCCCGGAGCAGCTGCGTCGGCGAGCCAGAGCTTCTTGTCCTTCCGATACGCGATTCGAGCGGTGCCCGGAATCCAACGATACGTGTCCTCGAAGTACTCGTTGTCCGGAACCTGGATATCCGACGCGAGAACGACCGGCTTCCCGCCGGAGACCGGCACGACCGCGAGATCGTAATAGGTCTCCGAAGCCGTCTGCCCCTTCATCTTGAAGACCGAGAGGTAGGAGAGCCGCTTGCCGTCGGGAGAGAGCCGCAGACAGCTTGGCCGCGGCGTTGCGTCCGCGGGGACGACCATCCGCATCTTGCCCGTGGCGATGTCGATCGCCGCGAGCGCCGCGTTGTTCTCCCGGAGGAAGTGGGCCATCATGGCGTCCGGCGTCGACGCGCCGCCTCCGGTCGAGGCAGGCTCTCCGCTCGTTTGACGAACGGTGACCGTCGGCTTTAACAACGGCGCCCCCGGCGGAGGATTCGCCGGAGGTCCGGAGGCGGGTGTCGAGAAGTCGGCCTGATCGGGGGGCCGGATCGGTACGAAGACCTCGCGCTCGTCCGCGCTCCACTGGGCCTCGTCCCCGGGCCAGTGTTTCGCCTTGATCGGCGCCTCGGAGAGCCGCCGTGGCTGTCCCTTCGCGACGTCGTAGACCCAGAGCTGTGGCATCCCGCCCGAGTCGGAATAGAAAGCCACCATGCGTCCGTCCGGGGAGGGGGACGGACGCCAGCAGTTCCCCTTCTCCGGACAGGCCGGACGGGCCTCGCCGCCTTTGGTCTCGACGACGAACACGCGAAGACCGACCGCCGCCTCGGGCGTACCTCCCGGCGTGAACCGAATCCCTTCGGCCAGCTCGCTCGTCGGGCTGCGCGTCGGCGGCGAGTAGATCTCGTAGGCGAGAATGGCGCCGTTTCGGTTGACGACGGGACGCTCCCAGCGACGAACCGTCTTCTTCGAGAAGGCCAGATCGAGCGGAAGAGGCCCGGTGGCGGCGCGCTCGGCAGCGCCGAGCATTTCGGTGGTCAGAAGAGAAGCCAGCGCAACCCAAAGCGCTCTCCGAATCCGGATCGCCATGATTGTTTCCTTCCTAACCTTTCGGCACGAAGCCGGTCAGCTTGATCCGCAGGCTCGGTGTCTTTCCAGGATCCACGAGCTTCAGTCTCATGACGACTGGCCCGGTCTGAGCGCCAGGCTCGAGCGCCTCGAGGTTTCCGAGCATGTCGCGGAATTCGATGATCGCTCCTTCCAGCTTTTTCTGATTCGTCGCGTTGAGGACCGTCGGCGCGTTCTCTGCGTCCTCCTTCTTCTGCTCCTCGCTCTGATCCTCCTCGAATCCGAAACCGGTGACCTCGAGGCGGATCGGCGGATAGATCGGTTCCTTCGAGGTATTTTTCAACCGGATCGGATATTCGACCTCGCTCGCCAGGGCGTCATAGCGGGTGGGATCGAAGACGAACTCGACCCGATCGAGCAGGCTCACCTCGACCCGCTCCCGTTCCGGCTTCGGCGGTTCGGGCGGAGAAGTCGTGCTCGTCTTCCTGCTCTCCTTCTTCGGAGGCGTCTCGACCTGTACTCGGGCGGTATAGATCTGGAACGTGCCGCTGCGCGAGTCCGCCCAGAAAGGGTGAAACACTCCATCTTTATCGGCTGTCAGCCCCATGTAGTCGCCGCCGGATGCCCACCGGGTTGCTGCCGAAACCGCGGTCAAGTACGTCGTTTGCTTGTACCGGTAGACCGTCGGCTTCAGGACCGAATTCCCCGGACCCTTCGGGTTCGACAGAGCCGAGGAGATCCGAACCGAGGGAAGAAAAGTTCGGCCGCCGTCGAGCGAGGCGGTGAAGTACTCGTGATACTGCTTCCCATCCGAGGAATCGCGGGTGTCGAACCAGGACACGGCGACGACGCCGTCCTTGTTGACCGCGACGACCGGCTGAAACTGCCGGGAAGCTGCGGGAGCCCCGGCATCCAGGGGCGCCGGCGCAGACCAATGGCCGCCCTTGTCAGCCGAGTAGGAAAAGAGGATACGGGGATTCTTGCCGTGAAAGTCGGGCCACGCGACATACATTCGGTTCTTGTACTCCGTCGACTGGGCGTCGGCGGCGAGGGCTGGAACGCCGAAGACGTCGCGTTCGTCGAGATTGAACTCGATCGTCGCGATCTTCTTCCGGGGCGAGAACGTGACCCCGCCATCGGAGGAGGTCACCAGCCAGACCGAGCTCGACACCTTCCCGTGCAGCTTGACCTTCTCGGGGAGAAACTCGAAATCGATGTAGGGCACCACGAGTGTTCCGTCGGAGAGCACCAGGAGATTCTGGTCGTTGATCCCGATCGTGCCGCCGCCGTTCGCCGCCTCCACCGGGCCGGTGAAAGTGCGCCCGTCGTCGTCCGAGCGAAAGACCCCGACGCGGTAGACCGGATAGTCGTGAAGAACCCCGATGTAGACACGGCCTGCATACTTTCCGAACGTCCGATCGACCGCGATCTGCTCGTGATCGTATGAGTAGCCGAGGTCCGCGGGAGGCTTCCAGCTCCGACCTCCATCTTCCGATCGATAGACATAAAGGCCAGCCCGGTCCTGCCCCTTGTCGTCTTTCACGAAGGCGAGCGCGGTGAAGAGCGCCGTGCCGGACGGCGTGATCCCGACCTGGGGATCGCCGCCTCCAAAGTCGATCTGCTCCCGGAACTCGGAGGCGTTCCAGGATGAGCCTCCGTCGTCGGAAGCATAGGTGCGGCAAGCCTGGCCGCCGCTGGGCCTGGCCTCCGTAATCGCCGCGCCCACGAGATTTTTGCCGTTCTTGGGATTCGCGGCCAGCATCAGCTCGACGTGGGGAAAGTTCCCGTCGCGGGAGACGAGGATGTTGGGACCGACGAGAATCTTCGGCTTAGCCGCTGAAGTCTCCGCGAGCGGAAATGCCATCGCCGACAAGGCGCCGGCGACGCCGGCGAGGATTGCTGAGATTCGAGTGTTCATCGTGACCTCCGTTTTCGGGCTTCCCTCGCCCGGGTTCGAGCGCTCACCTGGGTCCGTCCTTCGCCTGCTCGTTCCCGGTGCCTTTGCCCGCCTTGCCGAGCACTTTCGCTTCGATCGAGATGAGGCTCCCGAGCCTCTCCAGCCGGTCGACCTTGAAAGCGGCGAGCTCTTTCAGGCGGAGCCGGACGCGCTTGGGTTTCGTGGAGGCGCCGGGAGGGAGGCGCCCGCCGGGAACTTCTGCGGTGAAGTCCCAGACCGCTCCCGCGCCCGTCATCCGGTTCGAGGCGTCGAGGATCTCGGGGACCGCGCTGCCGGAGTCGAGCTCGAGGACCCGGAGCTCGAGGGGCGCCGAGATCTCGTCCTTCGAAGTGTTCGTGATGGTCAGATCGAGGGTGACGACGCCGGTCTTCGGGTCGTAGGCCGTATTGTCGAAGTCGAGCGTGACCTGCTGCGTCACGTCTGACAGCGACGCGAGCTCGGGCGCGCCGTTGACGAACGCCGACCCTTCCACTCGGACCGCGGCGCTCCAGAGCTGCGGAACTCCGGTCCGGTCGTCCACCCAGAGCGGGTGGAACACGCCGTCGCCGTCCGCGGCAATCCCGCCCGTGTCGGCGGCTGCCAGGTAGTCGATCCACTGCGGGCCGATCTCCATGCGAATGTTTCCGCCGCGCGCCTTTGGCCGGCGGTGCCCGCCTCCGGTGCTGTGCGCCATCATCGGGAGCGCCTGCCCCCGGTGACTGGTGGAAAGGGCCTCGGAGACGCGCACGCTCGGCGTGAAGGTCTCCCCTCCGTCGAGAGACGCCGCGAAACGCGCGCGCCACCCTCCGACGTTGTCGAAGCTCTCGCGCCGGTCGTACCAGGAGACGCCGACCACCCCCGCCCGATTCACGGCGACGGCCGGGATCATGTGGTCCCTGCCGCGATCCCGCTCCGCGGGCGAGCGATCATCGGAAATGGTTGCTGCCTTAGACCAGGCCTTCCCCTTGTCGGAGGAGAAGGAAAAGAGGATCTCGCACCGTCCGGAGCGCCGGTCCGTCCAGACGAGATACAGCCGGTCCTTGAATGGACCCGTCGTCGCGTCGACCGCGAGGTACGGCATCCCGGGGGTCCAGCCTCGGCACATCGTCCACTCGCTGACGACGATGCCCTTGGCGAAATGGTCTCCGCCGTCCTCGGAACGGACGACCTTGACCGAGCCGGAGGGCCGGTCCTTCTCGACGTGCGCCAGGTTCTTCCGATCGTTCAACTCGAAGAACGGCGCGACGTACGTGCCGTCCGACAGGACGGCGCCATTTCCCGTGCCGAGGGACATCTTGTCTCCGTCCGGAAGCAGCTTCCGCGGCGGGCCGAACGTCTGTCCGCCGTCGTCGGATCGGAAGAGCGTGAAGACGACGCGCTCGTCGCCGTCGACGGTGGGATCCGCGACCGCGTTTCCGTGCAGGTAGACGCGTCCGCGATGCGGGCCGGTCGTTCGGTCCACCGCCAGGTATTCGCGGTCGATGAACGGAAGGTGGACCGGCTCCGACCACGTCCGGCCGCCGTCGGCCGAGCGGTAGACCAGCGTCTCGTGATCCGCGTCGGACTCGTAGTGGAGCGGGAGCGTCGAGAAGTACGCCGACCCGTCGGGCGCAAAGCCGACGTCCGGGTCCCCCACGAAACGCGTCAGCTTCACCTCCAGAGTGGGCGCCCAGCTCTGGCCGGCGTCGCTCGACGCGTAGACGATCGTATGGCGGGAAGCGTCGCGCCCATCGAAGATCATTGCGCAGGCAAGGAGCCGTCGCGGGTCCGTCGGGCTCGCCGCCATGCCGACCTCGTGGTGCAGTCGTTCGGGGTTCCCACTGCTCACGCGCACGTTCTGTTCGACGCGGATCAAAGGGATCTCGGCAGCGGCCGACCTCGAGGACGCGGCGGAGGTGAGGAGCGCCGCGACGAGTCGCAGGAACGAGAGGCGCCGTCGGCTCACTTCTTCTCCACGCTTCCGGAGGAGAGAGATCGAAGCACCTGTCAACGCGAACGTCTCCATGCGAATGAGCCTCCCGTCACCGATCCGTCACTTCGTCGCCGAAGCGGCGTTTTGCGCCGTTGCCTTTCGCTCCACTTTCACGACCGACTGACGGAGCCGGTACATTCCGTCGCGGCTGTCGGACCACAGCACGTGGAAGCTCCCGTCCGGCCGCGCCGCGAGCCCGGTGTAGTCGCCGCCCGCCGGCCATCGCGCTTTCGCCAGCCCGTTCCGCGGTGCATCGGCGCAGCTCGGGGCGCTCGACACCTTCACGTCCGGGAGGAAGGTCTCGCCGCCGTCGAGTGACGCCGCGAAGTAGAGCTCGACGCACTGGTAGATGTCCTTGAACTTCAGCTTCTCGTGGCGCGCGTCGTACCAGGTGATGCCTACGACGCCGTCCTTGTTCACAGCGATCGAAGGCGTACGGACGTATGGTCGGCGTCCGGACGAGACGTTGACTCGGACCGGCTTCGACCAGGTCTCCCCCCGGTCGACCGAGCGTTGGAGCAGAATCTCCTCGAATCGCTGCGTGTTGCAGAGCCAATAGAGGCGATCGCGCGTCGGACCGCCGGACGAGTCGACGGCGAGCGACGGAAACCCGCGCCCGCACGCATCGGAGATCATCATGGGCGCCGCAAACGTCTTTCCCTTGTTGCGCGAGACCGCCATCCAGGAGCGTCCCGGCTCGAGCCAGATTGGTCCCTCGGGGCCCGGCCGCTGGTAGTCGGCGAACGACGCGAGGACCTCGGTGTCGGAGAGGACGACCAAGGTCATCGCGTTGCTGTCGAGGTTGCTCGGAAAAAAGCGCGTCGGCTCGGCAAAGCTCCGGCCGCCGTCGTCCGAGCGCGCCACGAAGACGCTCGTCCGGTGCTTCCCGCTCGCGGGCTCGTTCGTATCCTGACTCGCCAGCAGGTACACGGGACCCCTCGAGTCGGCGAAGAGCGTCTCGTGATCGAGGTTCCCGTCGAACGCGAGCGATTTGCTCCACGTCCGCCCGCCGTCTCCGGAGCGGTAGACGAGCAGCGCGCCCGCTCCGAGCACCGACAGAAGAGCGCTGCCGTCGGATGCGAAGGCGGTCCACACGTCGGCGCAGTCCGAGAGACCGAGATTCCGGTGACTCCAGGTCGCGCCCGTGTCGAAGGAGACGAAGGAGGCGCAATCAGTTTGGGAGATATCCGGTTTCGTGAGGACGATCGAGGCGGCGAGCAGGTGCTTTCCGTCGGCCGGATCCACTGCGAGGTGCGGCTCGATGAGCGGTGCGGTGTCGTATTCGGCCGCGACGGGCCGGTCCTCACCGACCTCGATTGTGCCGGAGGCGGACGGGGAGGAAGCGAGGACCGGGGCCGACGCGCCGAGCAGAAATAAGACAGCGGCGCGGCGCGCGAGACCGAGGGGAACTCCGCGGCTCACACACGACGGAGGGGACCCGCAGATGATCTTCAAGGCGAAGCCGCGTTGCGAGCGCTCTCGTCGGCCGCGGGCCGCTTCCCGCCCTTCAAGTGTCGGTCGAACCAGGCGAGCACTCGATTCAGTACGTCGAGCTGATTCGCGAAGCTCCACGTGCCCTCCCAATGCCCTTCGCCTTCGTACCGGACATAGCTCACCGGTTTTCCAAGGCGCCGCAGCCCGGTGAAGACCTCGTCGGCGAGGAATGCGGGTACCGCGTCGTCCTTGTCCCCATGAATGATCAAGAGAGGCGTCTCGACGCGGTTGAGGTAAAAGATGGGCGAGTTCTCCAGGTAACGCTCGCGAAACTCCCAGGGGCTTCCACCCATCCTTCCCTGGCCGCTCTCGGACCACTCGAGCCCGTAGTTCGTTCCGTCGGGGGCGAGCTGCCCGTACGCGCCGATCAGGTCGCCCATCCCGGCGCGCATCACGGCCGCCCGGAAACGTCGAGACTGGACGATCAGGGAGAGGGTGCTGTAACCGCCGTAGCTGTGTCCGGTGATCCCGATGCGCGCGGGGTCGGCCACACCGGACTCGACTGCCTTGTTGATGCCGGGCATGACGCTCTTCATGAGATCGACCATGGGGCTTCCCACGTTCAGCTTCGAGTCGGCGAGCAGGAGCGCGTATCCGCGAGTGGCGAAGAGCTGCAGGTTCTCGATCGCGGCGCTCGCGTATCCGAAGCGGTTCAGATCGTTGGATATCGAGCTTCCTCCATAGACCTTGACGATGAGGGGATAACGCTTACCGGCTCTGTAGCCAGACGGATAGACGAGCGCGCCCCTCTGGATCTCCCCGTCGATGCTGCGCCACTCGATGACCTCCGCTCGCCCGAAAGATCGGTTTGCGAGCGAAGGGGCGACCTCGCTGACCTTTCGAGCCTGCGCGAAGTCCCCGCTGCGCAGGAAGAGATCCGGGGGGTGGACTGCGTCCTCCGCAACGTAGGCGACGCTCGCCCCGTCGGAAGAAATCGTGGGCTCCGTGCCGTATCCGCCGTAACGTTTGTCCTCTTCGAAAATCGGAGAGACGGCGCCCGACTGAAGGTCGATTCTCGCGAATCCCACGCGCTTGGTGCTCGGATTCGAGCTCATGACCAGCGCAAACCGGCCCCGGACGGGCGAAAAAAGGCGTTGCTGCCGCGGAGCGATGATTTCGAGCTCGTGTGCCTTCGACGTTGCAAACGCTGCAGCCCCCGACCCGTCCGCCGGCGCACGCCAGAGGACACCCTCGCGGATGAAGAAAACGTTCTGCCCCGACTCGTCCCAGGTCGGCGGATCCACCTCGAAGGCCAGCTTCTCGGTCCGCGGGTTCTGGGCGATCCGACGAGACGGTCCGCCGGCCGCCGAGACGACGTGGACCTCGTCCTCCGCGGAGGGTCCGCCGGTTCGCCAGGCAATGCGATCGCCGGCGGGCGCCCAACTGAAGGAATTCGCGAGAAGCGTCAGGCGCAAATTCGATGCGACGACCCGAGGCTCACCACCGGAAAGGTCCTGCACGACGAGGTCGTAAAGGTATTGACCCGTTCCGGGTTTCTCCGATCGAGTCAGTAACGTATAGGCGACCCGCCGATGGTCCGCGGACACCGCGTAGTGTCCGATGCGGGAGCCTTTCGCGAGTCGGCGAACCTTTCCGGTGTCCACGTCGATCAAACCGAGATCCCGCCGCCAGAGATCGAGGTTGATCTGGTCGGTGCTCGGAACCGCCTCGGGAGTCGAGGGATCGAACTCGAAGACCTTGGCCGTTACGCCGGAATTCGACGCGCCCGCTGTTCCCTTGCCCTCGATTCGGGCGGCGTAGCCCTCCCGTCCGAGGTCTTCCGAAAAGAGAGAAACGAGGACCGAGCGCTCGTCGCCGGCCCACCCGATTCCAGCAAAACCTTCCCGAACGTCCGCGGCGCCGATCTGGCGCAGCTTTCCGGTGGCACGATCCCATATCCAGAGGCGGGCCGGCCCGATCCGGGGACCGCCGCTGCGGTCCGACAGGAACGCGAGACCGCGGCCATCCGGAGACCAGCTCGGTGCCCAGCTGTTCCCGACTCCCCCTGTGACGTTGCGACGCTGCCCGGTCTCGAGATCACTCACCCAGATGTCGGAGGCCACGCCGTACCAGGCGACTCCGGCGCGAAGAAGCTCCTTGTCGTCCACAGCCTCGCGCCGGCGGCTGTTGTCCGTGACGACGTACGCGAGCAGCCGCTTGTCCGGTGAAAATGCGGGAGGCGAGTAAGGCGCCAGGGTGGGCGCATGCAGCACCTCTTCCACCGAAAGCGGCCCGGCGGGAGAATTCGTTTGACGGGGATGAGCGGCGAGCGAACAAATGGCGAGCAGCAGAGGGAGCGAGGCGGCCCGGAGAAATCGAAGAGATTTCATCAAATGAGTTCGTCGCCGTCGCGGGTGACCAGGATGTTGGGGCCCGCCTCGATACGCGGAGACGCCGGTCCGGGCCCGGAGCCGAGCACACCGGCGGCCGCGAGACCGATCGTGAGTGAAATCCTCCTCATCGCGCAGCGGCGGCTGGCGGCGGCACCTCGAACCAGACCTCCGCAGCGCCGAGCGGAATCGGCTCCTTGTCTCCCTGACCGAACCGGCCGGAGAGCTTCGTCACGTCCTTGCTCGTTGCGACGATCCGCGCCGCGAGGTGTCGCGGAGACTCTGGAAGGTGCGCGGCCCACGCGTTCGCCCGCGCCTGCCAGCGGGTCGCCGGAGCCCGCTCCTCCGGGAGGTCCGCGGCCGCGATCGCGCCGAAGCCCGGGTGGGAGAAGAAGTCGAAGTACTCGTACTCGACGGGCCCGTCGGGCGCCGAGAACGCGTCCACGACGATCACCCAGCGGCCCGCCTTCGGGCTCGACACCTCCGCCTCCGCGCCGGCACCCACTTCGGCCGACTTGACGGCGGGAGCGCAGAGCGGCGGTGGGCGCATCGGCGACTTCTTTCCCTTCTCGAGCTCGCCCGCGGGCGCTTCGGGCGGCTTCTCAGGCTCCGTGCAGTCGAGCACGTAGAGGTCGAGGTCGGCTCTCGAGTCCTTCGGTGGCTGGACGCGGGCGAGGAGCGACGTCGTCCCCTTCGGCACGACGACCTCGTACATATGCTGCTCCCCCTGATGGATCGTCGCCCGCGAGCGGATCGCGCTGCCGAGGTCGACCGACGCCGCGGCGGCCGCAGTCTTGCCGAGACGGTTCTCGAGAGTCAGCGTGAGCGGCTGGGACCGGTCGGCGGCGAGCGCGACCGGAGCGGGCGCCACGGCGAGCCCGACGGACGCGGCGGTCGCGGTGACGGTCACGGGGGTCGGCTTGAACGGATCCGGCGCTTCCGGGTCGAAGTTGCGCATGGCGCTGCTCGCCACATTGATCTCCCAGACGCCCGGCTGCGGATTCGCGAACGCGCACCGCGCTGGGGTCTGCCCCTGCAGGTCGAACGGGCACGGATAGAACCCGTCCCGGTCGGGGCCGATGAGCGTGGGATAGAAGCCGGGCGCCGAAACTGCGAAGCGGAGCGCGGCGGTGCCGGGTGGTACGTCGACGAAGACGCCGACGTCGCTCGGTGTCGGCGGAACGACCTCGGCCTTGATCGAGTATCCGTTCTCCGCCGTCAGCCGGTGAGACACAACGATCGCGGCGAGGACGCGGTGGACGTGCCCCGGGATCGACGGATGGTCGATCGAGAGGGTGGCGCTGTGCGCGCCCTCTTTCCTGGCGGTGATCTTCACCGGGACGGAAACTGGCGTGTCGAGCGGCAGCGTGACGGAGTTCGGGCTGCTGAAGACGCCCTCCTCGCCCTGCCAGGTCAAACGAAAGCTCATCGGCTCGGAGGGGCCGGACCGACGGGTCAACGTGATCGTCCGCTCGCCTGTCTGCCCCGCGATCCACCCTTCGCGTTCGTAGAGGCCCACGCCCTCGTTCGGCGTCCGGAGCAGGGGCGACAGCTTCGTCTTCACCGGGCCCCGGCTTTCGATCGAGACGGGAGAGACCGCCTGCAGCTTCTGGAGCAGCTCGTACGCGGCACCCACCTGGATGAGCCCGTTCCCCTGCTCGTGGGCGGCGAGGCGCGCGATGTGCCGCGCGCTGCCCGTGATCGCGGCCTTCAGCTTCGCCGCGTCGTACTGGACACCGCTCTGCTTCGCGGCGCTGACGACGAGGGCGGTCGCTCCCGCGGCCATGGGCGTGGCGGTCGAGGTCCCGCCGTCGACCGAGTAGCCGGGCGGGAGCTTGTACAGGCCCTTGCGCGACTCACCCATCCGATACCCTGGATCGGTCGACATCTGGCCGGTCGGCGCGAGCAGGTCCGGCTTCAGAGCGCCGGCGCCGCTCGGACCGTGCGACAGGGCTCCCCAGTGCAGGTTGTCGTCGTTCTCCGGCATGAAGCCCCAGTTCACGCGGTAGCTCTCTTTGCTCTGATACCCGCCGACACTCACCGCCCCCGGCGCGAGGCCGTCCTCCGCGACGAACGCGAACGCCGGAGAGTTGTCTCCCGGCACGAACAGCAGCTTCTGGTAGCGGTCGATCAACCGCTGCGCGATCACGCTGATCGGGTGCGTGCCATCGGAGAGCAGGTAGGAGATCGACGCGATCGCGACGGATTGCTCGAGCACGACGAGATCGACCAGCGGGTGCTTGAAAGCGGCGATCAGTCCTTCAATCAGGCCGTGGGCGTTGCTGACCCCGTAGTACATCGAGACAATCCGTGCTCCCGGCGCGACCCCCTGGAGCCGTCCCTTCGGCTCGCGGTTCCCGACGACGGAGCCCATGATGATCGTGGCGTGCTGGTAGACGCCGACGTTGATCGAGACGAAATTGTTCTTCCGATCGGTCTGGACCGTGAAGCCGATCGACTCGCGCACGGGCGTGCTCGGGTCGTCCTTGCCGAAGACGCCGACGTCGGACCTCACGATGTAGTCCGTCATCGCCTTCTCGTCGGTGAAGTCGAGGTTACGGTTCGTGTCGACCCAGACGTCGTTCGTCTTCTCGTCCCACACGACTCCGAAGAGCCCGTCGTCGCCTTTCGGGTTTCCGTCACGGTCGACGTCCTGGTCGATGTAGGCCGCATTCGAGTCCATGTTGAAGCGTCGCTCCGAGAATAGGCCGACGCGGAACGAGCCGGAGCGCGGGGCGCGGAACGTCTTTCCGCCGAACTTGATCTTGCCGCCTCTCGAAGTCACCGTCGCCTTCATGTCGACCCACTGGGGGTTGATCTCCGCGTCGTCCCGCGGATCCGTGACGTTCAGAAAGTCGGCGATCTTCGGGATCGGCTTGCCGTCGAGGGCGTAGGCCGTTTGGAATTCCGGGAGGAGCAGGTCGAGATTCCCGTCCAGGAGTGCGATCGTGACGCCGCGCCCGTCCCACGTCGGATGCTTCGCGCGAAACTCCTCCGCCCCCAGATCCTTGATCGGCGAATAGGGTTCCTGAAGGGGATAGTCGGTCAGCCGCGGCGGCCACTTCGCCGGGGTCTGCGGAGGGGCGCTTTCAGCTAGTGGCTGCAGCGCCGGAGCTCCGGGCCCCGCGCCCGCGCCGAGGCGAAACGGCCAGGCGTCGTCATAGTCCATCGCCGCCGACTCGACCGCGTCGAGCTCGGTGAGCTCGGTCGCGCTGTCGATCGGGAGGCGGACCCGGAGGTATCCGACCTCGTCTTCCCGGTAGCGCACGTCTCCTCCGAGTCGCGCGGCCTCTCGGGCGACCTCGGAGGCGCCGGCTGGCTTCGCCGCGATCAACAGGGAAACCTCCTTGCGCCCCTGGGCACGCGCGATCGCGAGCGACTGCCGACTGTCTTTGAACAAGCGCGGGCGGGGGCGGAGAGGATTGCCGGACTGCGGCGCGGCGACGAGTGCGGAAGAGAGGAGGAGAACCAGACTCGCGGCGATCGACCGACGTGTCATGGGTGCTCCTGGTCGGGCGGCGGGGGCGGGGCGTCGCGCGAGACCGCCGCGAATCCCGATCCGACCAGCCCGACGAGGAACCTCGGAAACATCGGACCTCCCCTGGCTTGCGCGGTCGCGCAGAGCTCGCTCCGCTACGGCGTCGAAGCGAGCATTCCGACCGCTTTGAGCGTGAGACTCGGAGTCTTGTCCGGATCGACCATCTGGAAGTGCAAAACGACGGGATTCGTCTGCGCTCCCGGCTCGAGAGCTTCGGAGCCGGCGATCGCTCCCCCGAATTCGAAGACCGCTCCTTCCCTCGGCTTCCGGTTCGCGGAGTTCACTGCGGAGGGAGCGTTCGCCGCGTTGCGTTTCTTGTCGTCTTCGCTCTCGTACTTGGGAAACCCGAAGCCGACGACCTCGACCCGGATCGGCGGATAGATCGGCTTGTCCGAGACGTTCTTCAGGCGAACCGGGATCTCGACCTGTTTCTTCACGAGATCGGTTCGCGTGGGATCGAAGAGAAACTCGACCTTTCCGAGGAGCGAGGACTCGACGCGCGGCGCTTCGGGCGGTTTCGCTGCGGGCGGACTCTGCGCCGCGGCTTTCTCCTCCTTCTTCGGAGGCAGCTCGACGCGGACGCTCGCCGTGTAGATCTGGAACGTGCCGCTGCGCGAGTCCGCCCAGAATGGATGGAACCCCCCGTCCCGATCGGCGGCGAGCCCCATATAGTCTCCGCCGGACTCCCAGCGGCTCGTCGCCGAGAGCATCGACAGATAGAACCCGTCCGGATCCGACCAGACGACCGGCGAGATGCGTCCGTTGCCGGCGCCCTTCCGCCGCGACGGTTCGGATGAGACGCGCACGGTCGGGAGGAAGGTCTCACCGCCGTCGGTCGAAGCGGCGAAATACTGGTGATAGGCGTTCCCGTCGGAGGAGTTGCGCGTGTCGTACCAGGTGACGGCCACCAATCCGTCGCCGTTGACCGCGACCGCGGGTTGGAACTGGTGGGTCGACGCCGGCACTTTCGCGTCGATCGGCTTCGGAGCCGACCAGGTCTTGCCCCGGTCGGTCGAGCGCGAGAAGAGAATCCGGTAGGGACCCTTCTGGTAGTCCTCCCAGACCACGTACACGCGGTCGGGATGCGACTTGGACGCTCCCGACGTCGCGAACTTCGGGAATCCCGCGGTCGGCGGCGGCGAGCCGTAGTCCACGTGGTAGTTCTGCGCGACCACTTTGGTCGGCTTCGAGAAAGTTACTCCGCCGTCGGAGGAGCTCACGATCCAGAGGTTGCTGGTCGTGTTCGTCCCGTCCTTCGGCCGCTTGTCCGGGAGGAACTGAAAGTCTCCGTACGGAACGATGAGGGTGCCATCGGACAGCACGAGGGGCGTGACGTCGTTGATTCCGATCTTCCCGCCGCCGTTGGCGGCCTCGACCGGTCCCGTCCAGCTTCGTCCGTCGTCGTCGGATCGAAAGACACCGACCCGATAGACCGGGTAGTCGTAGAGGGCACCCACGTAGATTCGGCCCGCGAAACGGCCGGCAGTCTGATCCACGACGATCTGCTCGTGGTCCCAGGACGGGCGGCAGGGGATCTCGGTCGAAGGGAGCCAGCTCTTCCCGGCGTCCTCCGATCGCCAGACGTGCATGCTCGAGCAGTCCTTCCCCTGCTCACTCCTGTTCATCGTCAGCGCGATGAACAATGCGGTGCCGCGCGCCGTGAAAGCGACCTGCGGATCGGCTCCGCCGAACTCGACTTGCTCCGGAAACTCCGAGGCCTTCCAGGTCATGCCGCCGTCCGTCGAGGAATACGTCCGGCACGCCATCCCGCCGTTCGGCCGCGTGGCTGTGATCGCGCCTCCAATCAGGTGCTTCCCGCTGCGCGGGCTCGTCGCGACCATGAGCTCGACGTGCGGCACGTCCCCATCGCGGGAGACGAGAATGTTCGGGCCGACGACCACGCGGGGAGCCGTCGAATCTCCCGCCGCCGCCGCGAGCGGCGCGGCGGCGGAGAGCAAGAGCACCGGCGCGAGGAACCGCGTCGTCATGCGAGTCCTTCTCTTTCCGCTCAGAACTCGACGCGAAGGCCGAAGCGGGTCTGACGCCCGGCGGTCAGCGAGTAGGGTTTCCCGAACGAGCTGACGGGCGTCCCGCGGCGGGCCGATTCCCTCCCGTAGGTTCCGTTGATATCGTTCAAGATGTTGGTGTTCGAGTCGTACTGCGTGTTGAAGACGTTCAGAACGTCGACGACGCCGGTGACCGTCACCGCGCCGAGACCGAACTCCTTCGCGAGACGGAGATTCAGGAGGCTTGCACTGGGCTCGCGGCGCGCATCTCTCGGTTCGAGATAGATCGTCTGGCCGTACGGATCACACTGCAGGTTGGTCGTATAACAGTACTGGACGGCGCCGTACGGGCGTCCTCGGAGCCACCGGTAATCCCACCCGAAATTGATCCGAGCCGGGAGCGCATAGTTGCCCCGGAACTTGATCTGCCACGGCCGCTCCTGAGAGAGAACGGCATCTCTGTAGAACGGGTTCTTCTCGAAGTTCGGGTCCGTGTCGACGCCGTTGGTGCAGAGAGAGAGCACGCCGCACTCGTTGTTATCCCGGGTCCCGCGGCTGCGCTCGTAGGTCACCGAGCCGGAGAGGAAGAGCTTGTCTGTCGGAGTCGCGCGCGCCTCGAGGATCGCGAGCTGGTTGCGCTGGAAATTGAACGCGCGGTTCCCGAGCGCGAACTGCCGCGGCCCCCCGCCGGTGACGGTGTAGTAGGTGATGTCTCGACCGGTGAAGTCGGAGTGGTAGGTGACGGGCTCGTACGTGTTCGGGTTGGCGAACTGCGTCAGGACGATGAATTGATTCTGGTGGCGGTTGATGTAGTTGAAGGCGATCGAGAAGCGGTTGCTGAACTGGTGCTCGAGGCCGACGTTGAAGACGTCGCTCTTCGGGTTCTTGATGCCCGACTCGACCGGGATCGCGAGACTATCGAAGACCGCGGTCTGATTGGCAGGCTGGATGACCAGATCGATCAGGTGCTGGTAGTCCCGCGGGTTGAGGTTTTCGGTCGTGACGAGCCCGTAGTAGGTGACCACCCCCTGCCCGGTCCCCGCGTACGTGGCGGGGCCGTACGTCGGGACCTTTTCGTAATAGCGGCCGGCACCGACGCGCGCGACGGTGTGCCCGTTGCCCGCGAAGTCGTACGTGAACCCGAAGCGCGGGGCCCAGTCGTCGAACTTGAGCAGCGTCTTCCCCGTGTTGTCGTCGGTCGTGGTCGGGTGGTCGTATCGGATACCGAGGCTCACCGTCGCGCGGCTCGACAGTGTCACCTTGTCCTGGACGAACGCGCCGGGGCGTTTCAGCGTGTTCTTGGTGTGGTAGTTGTATCCGACGATCCCGCCGAGGTAGTTCTGCCCCCCGCCGAACGGGATGATGTAGAGGATCACGTTGTGGTTCGAGGTCAGGTCCTGCTTCGAGTTCGCCCTCTCGTACTCGACGCCGCCCTTGAACTCGTGCGAGGCCCCGAGGAAGTGGTCCGCGTAATGCGTCACGTTCAGGACGCCCTGGTCGCGGGTCGGCTTCTGCTTGCGTGTGAATCCCGTCGAGTTGTAGTTCAGACCGTCCCGGGCGTCGTAGACATTGACCGCGTCGGAGTTCGGCAGCCGGTCGAGATAACCCCGAACCCCGGCGTAACGGAGCTCGCTGATCGTCGTCGTGCCCCACGTCGAGACCCAGGAGAGGAAGCCGACCTGGGTGTTCTGCTTGTAGGTGCGGGTGACCTCGGCGCCGGTCCCTGCCTGCGCCCCGACGTTCGAGTTCTTGACCGGGTCGGCGTTGTACATGGCGGTGAAGGTGTTCGTCGTGTTCGCGAGGAAGTCGACCCGCGCCTGGAAGCCGCCGCGCTTCAGTTTCTCGTAGAAGAGGTCTTCATCGGGCGCGTCCGGCGGCCGCACCTGGTTGTTCGCGTAAGAGCCGGAGAGAAAGAACGTCAGCTTTTCGGGGATGATCGGGCCGCCGACGTACAAATCGGCCTCGTAGTCGTATTTCGCGTGCTGCGCCTTGAGATCCAGGATCCCCTTCGAGTTGTCGGCTTGGAGAGAGTGGTCGGAGTAGTACCCCGTGGCGCCGCCGTGGAAGGCGTTCGTGCCCGCCTTGGTCACCACGTTGACGAGCGCTCCCGTGTAGTTCGAATACTCGGCGGACGCTCCCGGGCCGACGACCTGGATCTCCTGGATCGTGTCGTAGTTCGGCTTGACCCAGCTGTTCCCGAACTGGAGGTTGTTCACGTTGACGCCGTTGACCTCGTAGTTGTTCGTCGCCGCCCCGAGCCCGAACCGGTCGTAGCCCTCCGTCGTCCCGCCGGCGCCATAGGCGGCCCGGTTGGTGATTCCGGGCGCCGTGTCGACAACCTCGAGGAAGTTCCGGTTGTTCGGGAGCTCCTTCAACCGCTCCGCGCTGTAGCTCGTCGCGATCTGCGCGGAGGTCTTGTCGATGATGGGGGCCTCTCCTTCGACCGAGACGCTCGCAGTGGTCCGACCGACCTGGAGCACGACGGGCGCGTTGGAAGTCCGACCGACGTTGACGGTGACGGCGAGCTTCTGCGAGCCGAACCCCTCTTTGGTGATCGTCAATTCGTAATCTCCCGGCTTGATGTTCGGGAATCGAAAGGCGCCCCTCTCGTTCGAGGTCGCCGTGACCTCCTTTTGAATGAGGTTCACGCCGGTCAGAACGACCGTTGCCCCGGGAATCGGGGTCCCTTCCTCGGATTGCACCAGCCCCGAAATATCTCCGCCGGTTTGGACGTCGGCCAGGGCGGCCGCGCAGGGCAGCGCGACGCCGAGAGCGAGGGCAAAGCCGATCCTTGCGATCTTCCGCATCTCCCACCCCTCCTGCCGCCCCGGGGGCGGCGAATAGCATCAATCATCAAACGTGATTAGTGTGGCAGAGCCTACCGAAACGGGCCGGGGGGAGTCAACCCGGGTTTCCCCAGGCGAATTTTCTGGTGCCTGGCCGCGTTCTGACCGGCTCGAAGAGCCGGTGCAGGAGAGCTAAGAAAGAGATTAGACTCACCACAGATGAGTGATCGGGATCGAAAATCCCGGCTCAGCCTACCGAGGTAGAAGACCCGAGCCCGTAGACAGTAGGTAGAAAGAAGAGACGTGAAACGCCGAACCAGAAGGCGCGTCCGAACCGCCGCCGGTCAGTCGGAGCTCGTGTGGGCGTCCGTCGACCAGGACCTCGAGTATCAGATCCTGGAGAACCTCGAAGCCGCGACCGAGAGCGTCGGCTCCGGCAACCTCCAGTTGATTCTCCGGGAGCGGGACATCTCGGTCTCCCCGGCGACCGTCGGAAGGATCCTCCGTTTGTTGGACCACGAGCGGCTGACCGTGAAGGTCAGCAATCGGGGACGGGTTCTGACTCCGACCGGCCGTCAGTACTTGGACGAGCTGCGCCGCCGCGAGACCCGCAAGCGGCGAGCGAGCGCCTTTCTTCGCGAGGTCGAGCCGGCGAAGCGCGACGAGTTTCGAAGCGTGCTCGACGCGCTGCGGATCATCGAGTCGCAGATGACCGCTCTGACGGCGGAGCGCGCGACGGCGGCCGAGATCCAGGCGATGCGGGACGCGCTCGAGCGGCAGCGCGGCAGCCTCGAGGCGCCGGGGCAGGGAGCGTCGCAGGGTGCCGACTTCCATCAGCTCGTGCTCGAGTCCTGCAGGAACCGTTTCCTGCTCGCCGCCGCAAACGTGCTCTGGAGCTCGAACGAGCAGCTCCGGGAGCTCTGGTATCAGGCGAACGACCTGACCGGGGTGTCCTCGTACGCGGAACACGTCCGGATTCTGAGAGCCATCGAGGCGCGACAGCCTGGACGCGCCCAGCAGGCGATGGACGCCCACTTCCTCGTCTTCATCGACGCTCTGACTGCGCATTTGAGCTCGCCGGCTCTGCTCACCGCAGCCGACGGCCCGGCCCCCGACCACCTCTTGCAGTCGTCTCCAGGGTAACCGAGCCCCCGATTCCGGCGGGGCGGAGAGCATAGAATCGCCGGGCTAATCCCATGGCCCTCGCGGCGGGCTCGAAGCTCGGCGTCTATTCGGTTCTCGACCCTCTCGGGTCGGGCGGCATGGGCGAGGTCTACCGCGCGCTCGACACCCGTCTGGGACGCGAGGTTGCAATCAAGGGCCTGCCCGAAGAGTTCTCGCGGGACCCGGCGCGCCTTTCGCGATTCGAGCGCGAAGCCCGAATGCTCGCCGCCCTGAATCATCCGTCGGTCGCGGCGATCTACGGCTTAGAGGAGGTCGACGGGACGAAGTTCATCGTGATGGAGCTCGTCCCGGGCGATACCCTCTCTGAAAAGCTCTCGGGAGGGGGACTGGCGCTCGACGAGTCTCTTCTGATCGCACGCCAGATCGCCGAGGCGCTTGAGGCGGCGCACGAGCGCGGCATCATCCATCGGGATTTGAAGCCGGCGAACATCAAGGTGACTCCGGAAGGCCGGGTCAAGGTCCTCGACCTCGGTCTCGCGAAGGCGTTCGACGCGAAGGAGACCGGGCCCGACTCGGATGCTTCTCTCTCGCCGACTCTCGTCCTCGAAGGGACGCAGCCGGGCGTCATCCTCGGCACGGCGGAGTTCATGAGCCCGGAACAGGCTCGCGGCAAGCCCGTGGACAAGCGGACCGACATCTGGGCGTTCGGATGCATCGTCTACGAGATGCTGGCCGGCCGGCGCGCGTTCGCCGGAGAAACCGCCACCGACGTCCTCGCGGCGATCGTGACCTCCGAGCCGCGCTGGGACGTTCTCCCGCCGACGACGCCGCCGCGGATCCGGGACCTGCTCGGACGCTGCCTGCAGAAAGATCCCAACCGGAGGCTCCGCGACATCGGGGATGCCCGGATCCAGATCGACGAAGCGCTCGGCGAGATCGGCGCGCGCCGCGCACCGATTTCGGCCTCATTCGCTCCTACTGCGCGACGGAGAACCCCGGCGCTCGCGCTGGTTGTCGGAGCGCTGGTGATAGTCGGAGTCTGGCTCGCGCTGCGCGGGCGGCACGCTCCGCGCGTTCCAGCGCAGAAGTCCATGGCCATCCTTCCCTTTCAGGACTTCAGCGGGCAAGCCGACGGCCAGCTCCTGGGGGACGCGTTCGCCGAGACGATGAGCGCGCGGCTCGGGCGCGTGCCGGGACTAGAGGTCGTGACGCCCCGCGCGCTCGCCGGAGTTTCTCCGAGCGAGACCGATTTTCGGCGGGTTTCGCAAGAGACCGGGGCGACCCTGGTCCTGCGCGGAGCCCTCCAGCGCGTTGCGGACCGATATCGAGTCACGTACTCGCTCGTTCGCGCCCCCGAAGGAGTCCAAGTCGCGGGAGACGCCTTCACAGGGTCGGCGTCCGAGATGTTCGCGATCCAGGATCGGATGGCGGACAGCGTCCTCGCGTTTCTTGACGTGAAAAAGCCGCAGGCCCCGCTCCGAACTCCCGGTCTCGAGGCGGGAGCTCAGGTCACGTACCTCAAGGCGATCGGCGCTCTCCAGCACTACGACGCCCCGGCTTCCGTGGATACCGCGATCCGTCTCTTGACGGAGCTGAACCGGCAGGAGCCCTACTCCGCCCTCGTGCTCGCGGCGCTCGGCCGCGCCTATCTTCACAAGTTCGAGCTGACGCACGATGCAGCCTGGGCCGACAAAGCCATCGCGGCCTGTGAGCCCGCGCGAAAGCTCGACGATCGCGTCCCGGAGGTGCACACGACTCTGGGTCAGGTCCTGGCTCTGACGGGAAAACCCGCGGAGGCAGCAGCCGAGTTCGAGCAGGCGCTCGCCCAGCAGCCATCCTCCATCGATGCGCTCCTGGGTCTGGCGGCGGCCTACCTCGCGGCGGGCCGGATCGACGATGCTCGGAATGTGTACCAGCGCGCGGCCGCGGAACAGCCGAATTACTGGGCGGTTTACAATCATTTCGGGTCCTTCTACTACCGCCTCGGCCGCTATCCCGAAGCGATCGCGATGTTCGAGCAGGCCGTTCGGCACCGGCCGGAGAGCTCTCGCGCCTACAACAACCTCGGCGCCGCATATTTCAAGTCCGACCGGTTCGCAGGCGCGCGGAAGGCATTCGAGCGCTCAATCCAGATCGAGCCAAACGCCGGCGCCTATTCCGGCCTCGGCAACGTCGAGTATTTTGTCGGTAACTACCGTTCCGCCGCCGCGGCCTTCGAGCAGGCTGCCAAGCTCGTCCCCGGCAATTACGTCAACTGGGCGAATCTCGCCGACGCGTACCGATGGACGCCCGAGCTGAAGAGTCGTTCCGTCTCGACCTACGAGAGCGCGGCTCGCCTGGCGGAGTCGGAGCTGAAGTTGAACCCGAAGAGCGCGTACGTGCACGCGACTCTGGCCACCTGCTACGCGAAGACGGGCAAGGTGGCCGCGGCGCACGACCATCTCGATCGCGCGCTGGAGCTCGAACCGGCCAATCCGGACCTCTTTCTCTACGCGGCCATCGTAGCAAACCTGGCCGGCCGCAGCGACGATGCGATCGGCTGGATTCGGAAGGCGGTCGCCGGAGGCGTCGGGGTGGCCGAGATCGAGCACGAGCCAGAGCTGAATAACTTGCGGGGACTCCCGACGTTTCGAGAAGCGATCTCCGCGGCGAAGAAAAAAAAGTAAGGCGACACGGCTTTCGAAAGGAGGATGCCATGCCCCAGAAGGTAGGGGACCTGTACTTGGTCGACATCACGCTCAGCAGCAGCGGCTCGATCGATCCGATCGCGGACATCACGGTGGACCGAGGGAAGGACATCGTCGTCTGGATTGGCCCCATGGACTCCGAGGTAGGCATCGATTTCCAGAAGAACCCGTTCGGAAAGCGTCTCGTCTGCGAGGGACGCGTCTGCGCGGCGCTGGTCCCGCCGCCTCACGGCCCGAAGGGCGAGCCACCATTCAAGTACACGGTGACCGTCGAACTGAATGGCAAGAAGGCGAAGCTCGATCCGAACGTGATCGTCGTGCCGTAACGCTCGATGCCGTCGGCCGACGCCGCCGCGGAAAGGCCGGCGGCGCGGACGAGTTTCGGCTGAAAGACGAGTCTTCGATCTGCGTCTCGAGAAGACGTTCCGCAGGCTCCGCGTTCGCGCGGACCTCCTGAACGCAACCGGACGGAAGCAGGGAGCTCGCGCTTCCCCACTTCTCGGGGCTTTCGTGCCGTACTATTTTCCCGCCGCCGGATTCACCGCGCGGCTGGGAACGGATTGGAGCTTCCAATGAAGCGAAAGATTCGCCGGTCCTGGGAAATGTTTGCCCGTCAGGCGACTCAGTGGAGCGGCCGGCCTGCGGCGTTCGGAATCGCGGTCGCGATCGTGGTCATGTGGCTCGCGACCGGTCCGATCTTCCACTTCTCCGACACATGGCAGCTCGTCATCAACACGGGAACGACCGTCGTTACCTTCCTCATGGTGTTCCTGATCCAGCACGCCCAGAACAAGGACACGCGCGCGATCGAGCTCAAGCTGAACGAGCTCGTGGCCGCGATGCCGGGCGCGTCGAACCGGATGATCGACGTCGAAGCGCTCTCCGAAGAGGATCTCGACATGCTGCATCGGTACTTTCGCAAGCTCGTGTCGCTGGCGAAGAAAGACGTTGAGCTCACGACGTCGCATTCGGTCGAGGAAGCGGCGATGCGCCACGCACGGAAGAAGAAGGAGTTGGCGATTACGATCGGAAGCGTTCAACCCCCTTCGTCCTGAGTTCGGCGCCTCACGGCCGCGATCTCCATTTCGAGCGGCCCGTGCCGCTCGTCGGGTCAGGCGGCCTTCTGGCGGAGCAGCTTCCGGAGCGCCTTCTCCGACGCGCGCAGCCGGCCGCGGCTCGTGACGAGCTGCTCGACCGTTTCGGAATGGCGCTCGATCGTTTTTCCCCGGTCGAAAGAGTCCAGCACCGAGGAATCGATATAGGCGGCGCGACAAACTGACGGCGTGTTGCCGAGGACCTCGGCGGTCTCGCGTACGGCCGCGACCACCTTTCGTTTCCGCACGCTCGAACTGTCAGAGGGATCGGATCCGGCCCGGGCGAGCATGTTCGCGCAGAGAAGAGTTCCCGCCCAGGTCCGGAAGTCCTTCGCGGTGAAACGCTCCCCCATCACTTCCTTGATGTACTGATTGATGTGACGGCGCTTGACCTGCGCGATCCGGCCTTCGGCGTCGAAGTACTTGAAGACCTCTGATCCCGGCAGCTTCTTCAATTTCCGAATGATCGAAGCTACGGCCCGGTCGTGCGTCTCGGCGTGCTGGCGCTTGCCCGACTTTCCCGGAAAGTCGTACTCCACGAGATCGCCGCCCCTGACGGCTACGTGCCGGTTGCGCAGGGTCGCGATACCGTAGCTGCCGTTCTCCGAAGCGTAGACTTGGCTACCCGGCCGCAGGAAAGACATCGAGAGGATCCGCAGGATGCAGGCCAGGACCTTCTCCCGCGGAAGCCCTGGAAGCGCGAGGTCTCGCTTTACGGCCGCGCGCATTTTCGGAAGAGCATCGAGAAAATGAAGGAGCCGGCGGAACTTTTCCTGCTCACGCCGCCGCACGTGCGCGTCGCTGTAGCGGTATTGCCACCGGCCCGCCGCGTCCCGGCCGACTGCCTGGAGCGCCGAGCCCGCGGAAGCGGCGACCGCCGCGTCTTTCCACGCGGGGGGCAGAACGAGCGAGCGAATCCGCCTCAGGTCGTCGGCGCCCGGCGGCCGGCCGTCTGCGGTGACATACCGGAAGCCTTTCCGCGGCGACCCGAGCCGCCGGATCCCGTTCTTCTGCAGTTTCTCGATTCGCGTCATCGATCCCCCAGGCGTCGGAGGCAAATCAAGAAGAGTGCCAGAGCGTCCGCGCGAGCCGGCCGCCGGGGCCACAAAAACTTCGACGCGCCGGCGCTCGCGCACCGGCTCGATCTCCTTCCTTCGCCCGAAGTTGTTGAGCCCGCTTCTTTGGATTCCGTGCCAGGACGCGATCCGATCCTGGCTCGATTTTTCCACGCGACGCCCCGTGGCTCATCTTTTGCTGCTCCCCGACTGTGCCCTCACCCAGAACCTTTCATCCGAGTCAGGGCGGTTTTCGAGAGACAACGAAAGGAGGAGATTCCGTTGCCTCAAGGTAAAGGAGAAGGAAGAGGGTTCGCCGGAATGGACGAAGAGAGAAGGAGACAAGTGGCGCGAATGGGCGGCCGCGCCGCGCATCAGAAAGGGACTGCGCACGAGTTCTCTCCGGAAGAGGCCCGGGAGGCGGGAAGGAAAGGTGGTCGGGCGGTCAGCCAGAATCGCGAGCACATGTCCGCGATCGGGCGGGAGGGCGGGGAGTCCCGCGCGGCCAACCACACGAGACGCGTCTCTCCCCACGAGCGCGCGGAGCAGGAGCCGTCCCGCAGCGGTGAGACGGTGCGTCTCGGAAGGACTCCGCGTGACGAAGAGTCCGAAGAGAGCGAGCGGAGCTAGAACGAGGAACGACCCGTGTCGCAAAGTGAGCTGAACTGCGATCATCCGGGCTGCCGTTGCGAAGAGGCTCCCGTCGAGCGCGGCAACAAGAGGTTCTGCAGCGAACGGTGCGCGGAGATTGAAATGTCGGGGACGCCCGATCCTCTCTGCCAGTGCGGACATCCCGACTGCGCCGCATAGAACCTCGGGACGGCTCGAGCGCTTCGACCGGCTGGCGAAACTGCCGTTCCTCGTCTTCCTCGACCCGCCGTCTCTCGATGAACGAGTCGTGAACCGGTACGCGCTCTTCTCTTGCTCTCCGGAGCCGGCTCGAACCTGGACGACCGGATCGAGGTCCGGCCCGGGCTGGCGCGCCGGATCGTCCTGACCGCGTTGTTCAAGTGGAGATCCGGGACAAGCTCGATCAGGCGAACGTCACCGGCCACGTGCTCTTCCCCGGATTCGATGGCGTCTCGCCGGCTGGAACCGGTACTCCACCCCAGAAGCGGAAATCGCTCGCCGAAACGGGATCTGTGTCCAGCGTCACCTGCCTGCTTTCCCGACCGCTGGCAAGTCCGTTGCTTTAACCCTATTCTGGAGGCGCAAGATGCGCGCGATCTGGACCGGCCACATCACCTTCGGACTGATCTCGATCCCGGTCGGAGTCTACTCGGCGATCGAGGCTTCGGAACGCGTCTCGTTTCGACTCCTGCACCGCAAAGACATGGCACCGATCCAGTACAAGAAGTTTTGCAGCCTGGAGGACGTCGAGGTTCCCAACGACGAGATCGTGAAAGGGTACGAGGTCTCGAAGAAGAAGTTTGCGGTCGTCGAAAAAGAGGAGCTCGACGAGGTCCAGGAGGAAGTCGGCGAAGGCGACCGGACGATCGACGTCGTCCAGTTCGTCGAGTTCTCCTCGCTGAATCCGCTCTCGTTCGAGAAGCCGTACTACCTCGCGCCCCAGAAAGGCGGAGAAAAAGCGTACGCGGTCCTGCGCGACGCGTTGACCGACGCGAACCGCGTCGGGATCACTCGCTTCTACCTCCGCACGAAGCCCCTCCTCGCTGCGCTCCTTCCCGGGAAGAAAGCACTCGCGCTCGAAGTCCTGCGTTCCTTCGAAGAGCTGCGCGATCCGGGCGAGCTCCCGATTCCCTCCTCCGAGAAGAAGTCGGCGGAAGTCAAGATGGCCCGGCTCCTGATCGACCAGCTGTCCACCGAGGAGTGGGATCCGGCGCAACATCCCAACGAGTACCGCCGCGCGCTCGAAAAGCTCCTTTCCTCGAAGCGCACGTTCGCCCTGAAGGAGGGAAAGGGAAAGGCAGCGGAGAACGTCGTCGACCTGATGGAGGCGCTGCGCAAGAGCGTCGGTCAGGCGGGCGGCGGCCGGGCTCGGCCCAAGAAGGCAGCCTCGCGGCGCGGAGCCGCCTAGGAAAGATCCAGGAAAAAGAAGCAATGCGGCGAGACGTATTCGTCACGGGCGGCGTCGTCCTCGGAACGCTCTTTGCGCTCGCAATCGGCGCAGGCTGGAAGAAACGGAGTGCCCCCGTCGCGCCCCTTACGACGAAAGCGATCTGCGCCGGCAAGGTTCGGACGTCCGCGCGGGCCCGGGTCGAACGGCCCACCGACGACCTGCTCGATCGCTATCGGCGTGCGGCGGCGATCTAGCAGATGGCGCGCCGTCGCCGAGCGCCGGTCCGTCGTCACCTGCAGCGGGCGGTCATTCGCGCGCTGCGCCGCAGCTTCCCACGCTTGGGACGTCTCTCGCCGTTCTTCTCCTCGCTTTTGGCGGAGCTCCTTTTCCGAACGCCGCCCCGATCTCCTCGGCTGAGGCGCGAGGAGCGCGCGCTCTTTTCGGGCAGATACTCGAAGACTCCGTTTCGGTCCGGGTCGCTTCCCACGTGGACCTGGGGAAAGGGCCCGGCCGTCCTTCTGGTACACGGCTGGGGCGGCCACGCCGGCCGGCTGACGCCGTTCGTTGGACCCCTGACGGACGCCGGCTTTTCGGTCGTGGCGTTCGACGCGCCGGGCCACGGTTCCGCGGCGGGGCGGCGGTCTTCGCTGCCGGAAATGGTGGAAGCGATCCGGGCGGTCGCCGCGACGGCCGGACCGTTTCACGCGGTCGTGGGGCACTCCCTGGGAGCCACCGCATGCGCGCTCGCCATCAAGTCGGGCCTGCCGGTGTCGTGCGTCGTCCTGCTCGCCCCTGCCGCCGATCTGGAAAAGTACTCCGGGCGCTTCGCGCGGATCCTCCACATCCCCGCCCCCGTGCGCGACTCGATGAAAAAGCGGCTCGAGCGGCGCTACAACATCACCTGGACCGATTTGCGCATTTCCGGGCGCCTCCTGGCCGGCGGAGTCTCTCTTCTCGTCTTCCACGATCGCGGCGACGTCCGGGTGCCGCTCCGCGACGGGCTCGAGGTCGTCGCGAGCTGGCCGAAAGCGGAGCTCGTGCGAACCCGCGGCCTCGGTCATCACCGGATCCTCCGGGATCCGAAGGTCATCGCGCGCGCCGTCGCCTTTCTCGGCGGCAGTACCGCCGTGCGCCCGGCATCGCCGTCCGTCCGGCGCCGCCCCGTTCGCCTGCGTCCGGTGATCGTTTCCTGAAGACTTCGGTGCTCCCGAAGACGGCATGGGTCGACCGGATCGAGCCGGTGACGCAGCGCTGAAGTCGCCTTCGGAGAGAGGATGGACGGCGAAGAGAGGGGGCTCGCCGTGAAATCCTCCGACCGCTTCGACCTTCTGATCATCGGGGCCGGCCAGGCGGGTCCGCCGCTCGCGATCGAGCTCGCGCGAAAGCGGTGGCGCGTCGCGCTGGCGGAGCGCAAGCATCTCGGCGGATCGTGCGTGAACTTCGGGTGCACGCCCAGCAAGGCAGTCATCTCTTCGGCGCGGGTCGCCCATCTCGCCCGGCGCGGTCGCGAGTTCGGCGTTCGCATCCCCTCCGTCGAACCCGACCTCGCCGCAGTGCTCGATCGCGCGCGCGGGATCGTCGTGCAGACCCGGGCGGGACTCCGGGAAGCGCTCGTCAATTCGCGGAACGTGACCGTCCTCGAAGGACACGCGCGCTTCGAGGGGCGCGATCGGAACGGATTCCGATTGCGGGTCGGCGACCGCGGCATTTTCTCCTCTCAGGTCGTCATCGACACGGGCACGAGGAGCCGCATTCCGCAGATCCGCGGGCTCGGCGCAATCGATTTTCTGACGGCCGAAAACTGGATCGACCGACCGGAGCTTCCAGAACATCTCGCGATCCTCGGGGGCGGGTACACGGGCCTCGAGATGGCGCAGTTCTACCGCCGCATGGGAAGCCGCGTCACGGTGATCGAAGAGGCGGCGGAGATCGCGGCGCACGAGGACGAGGACGTCGCCCGGGCGCTCCGCCAGATCTTGGAGTCCGAGGAGATCGCGTTCCGGCTGGACACGATGGCCGAGCGCGTGGACGGCGACGGCGCGGAGCTCCGTCTCTCTCTCAGGTCGAAGAAGAAGCGGGAAGGTCTCGTCGTCTCGCATCTCTTCGTCGCGACGGGGCGCAAGCCGAATACCGACGATCTGGGCCTCGAGAGGATCGGCCTCGCGACGGCGAAGGACGGAACGATCGAGGTCACCAAGCGGCTCGCGACGAGAGTACACGGCGTCTGGGCAGCCGGCGACGTCCGCGGAGGACCGATGTTCACCCACACCGCCTGGGACGACTATCGTGTTCTCGCCTCGCAGCTCGCCGGCGACCACTCGCGCACGACTGAGCGGATCGTGCCGTACGCGATCTACACCGACCCGCAACTGGGCCGGGTCGGGATGACGGTGTCGGACGCGAGGAAGTCGGGACGAAAAATCCGCGTCGGACGGTACGAACTGCGGAAGAACGGCAAGGCGAGAGAGATCGGCGAGACGGAGGGTTTCGTCCAGATCGTGACCGACGCACGCTCCGATCGCATCCTCGGAGCCGCCGTTCTCTGCGCGGAGGGAGCGGAGCTCGTCCACCTCTTCGTGGACGTAATGAACGCGAAGGGGCGGTCCGCCGCGATCCGCGACGCGATCCACGTCCACCCGACTCTCGCCGAGGCGGTCCAGAGCGCCGTCTTTGCCCTGGAGTGAGAAAGCCGGTCCGCTTCGCCGTCGATCTCGCCGGCGAGCTCGCCGCGCTCCAGAGACACACGTTCGGCTACTTCGTGCACGAAGCGAATCCCGCGAACGGTCTCGTTCGCGACAACACGCGATACGGTTCCCCTTCTTCGATCGCGGCGGTCGGCCTCGCGCTCGCGTGCTATCCCGTCGCGGTCGAGCGCGGCTATCTGACCCGCGAAGAGGCGGCCGCCCGCGTTGGGACGACGCTGAAGTTCTTCGCCGAGAGCCCGCAGGGCCTGGAGCCGGATGCGACCGGCCATCGCGGTTTCTTCTACCACTTCCTGGATCTGCGAACGGGAAGGCGCGCCCACGGCTGCGAGCTCTCGACGATGGACACGGCGATTCTGCTCGCCGGCGCTCTGACCGCCGCCGAGTACTTCGACCTCGATCGCGCCGACGAGGCGGAGATCCGGCGTCTCGCGGACTCGCTCTTCCAGGCCGCGGAATGGGACTGGGCGCTCGACGGAGGCCTCGCGCTGCGTCACGGGTGGACGCCGGAGGGCGGATTTCTTTCGTATCGATGGCAGGGTTACAGCGAGGCAATCCTCCTCTATGTGCTCGCCCTCGGCTCTCCGAGCCACCCGATCCCTGCCGAGAGCTACGCCGCCTGGACTGCGTCCTACGAGTGGAAGACGATCTACGGCCTCGAGTACCTCTTCGGCGGCCCCCTCTTCATGCACCAGCTCTCTCACCTCTGGATCGACTTCCGCGGAATCCGCGATGCCTTCATGAGAGAGAAAGGGATCGATTACTTTGAGAACAGCCGCCGGGCGACGTTCGTGCAGCAGCTTTACGCGGAGCGAAATCCCCGCGGTTTCCAGGGATACTCCCGCGACGTCTGGGGAATTACCGCAAGCGACGGGCCGGGGCCGGCAGTCCGCCGGATCGGCGGTCGCCTGCGGAGATTCGACGACTACCGGGCGCGCGGCGTTCCGTACGGTCCCGACGACGGGACGCTCTCTCCCTGGGCGGTTATCGCGTCGCTGCCGTTCGCGCCCGAGATCGTGCTCCCGACTTTCGTGAGCCTCCTCCGGAAATATCCGGAGATGAGGACCCACTATGGATTCCTGTGCAGTCTGAACCCGACATTCGGAGCCGACGGTCGCGGTCGTGGCGACTGGGTTGCGAAGGGCTACTATGGTCTCGATCAGGGCCCGGTCATTCTCATGATCGAGAACTTCGCGAGCGGAATGATCTGGAGACTGATGCGGCGCTGTCGCCCGCTCGTCGACGGGCTGACGCGGGCGGGATTTAAGGGAGGATGGCTGGACGAGCTCAGCCTGAAGTCCGAGGCCCAAAGTCCAGAGTAGCCAGTCGGTTACGGGCCGGCAACGGAATTGCTCCATTCTCCGACTGGAAAGGAGAATCTCATGAACTGCCAGCATCGCGGTTGTCCGTGCCGCAACGCATCGATCGAGCGCGACGGAAAGACGTTCTGCAGCGAGAAATGCGCCGAGATGGAGACGACGGGCCGCCACGCTTCGCACTGCGCCTGCGGCCACTCCTCCTGCGCGGCGGTGTAGAGGAGTCGACCCGACCCGTCAGATCCGGCGGCGCTCTCGGCCCCAGGAGTTCGAGAAGAGCGACAGGGCCTCGTTCCAGGTCGAGGCGTGCTCGTCTTTCGAGCCGATCGCGGAGAACGGTCCGAAAAGACCTCTCCGCGGCGCTTCGGCGCCGCCTCGACCGCAGAGGTCCGGAATCCCGGCCGGACGCGGAGCTAAGGTCCGCGGCGGACGAGGCCCAGAATCAGGACGATGACGGCGACCACCAGGATGAGGTGAATCAATCCGCTCGTCACGTGGAAGGCGAAAAAGCCGAGCAGCCAGAGCACCAGAAGAATCACGAAGATCGTCCAGACCACGGCTCCTCCTTTCGATCCGGCAGGGCCCGGCGCCGGCGCATTGCGAGCGAGTCTACTCCGGAGACCACCAGGGAAAGGCCCGCGCGCACCTGAGCCTTCGAGGTGAAAACCTGTTTCCCGATCCCTCGCTCCCCTCGGATGACAGGCTAGGAACGGCGCTCGCGCGCGCGATGCCAGGCGTCCTTCACGGCTTCGCGAGCTTCTTCCCACTCGCCGGCGTTTTCACCGTGCAGCGCGTCCCAGGACCGCTCGAGTTCGCTCTCGGCGTCATCGAAATCCCGTCCGGCGAATTGCTCGCCGATCGCGCTCTGCCAGCCGTAGCGATAGCCCGGCTCGTAATGCTCGTAAGGAGTCCCCGGCTCGTAGTAGGGGCGGCGCCGGAAGTTCTGCCGCCAGTAGTCCCCCTCCGCGACTTCGTCTAAGTCCTCTCCCGCGGCCAGCCCTCCGGTGCCCGCCGACTCCCCGCGGTCGATGCCCCAGCCGGTCGCCGTCCCAGCCGCGATCTCCTGGAAGGCGTTCTCGCTGTCGCCCGTCGAGGCCATCGTTTCGGCCTCGTCCGCCGCCGCCGCGTCGGAGCTCATTCCGCGACGGCTGACGTCTTCGGCGTCGTGCACCCTTTCTCCATGTCGGTGGACCGTCCCTTCGCGCTCCCTCTCTTTTTCCATGAACGACCTCCGGGAAGGAATAGAGCAAGGGGCGTACCGGAAGGCCGTTCGGGCATAACAGGGCCGCGCTAGAATCTGGGCCCATCTAGGAGGAGTCCATGCGTTCACGTCTTTGTTCCATCGTCTCTGTTCTCCTTCTCTCACTGACCGCCGCCGCAGCCACCGCCGCCGACGCGAAGACGGCGACGCCTCCGTGGAAAGTCTCCGGCCAGCTCGAGGAGGCGTGTTCCTGTGACGCGGCCTGCCCGTGCTGGTTCGATTCGAAACCGACGAGGATGAACTGCAGCGGCGGCTTCGCGCTCTTCATCGACAAGGGCAAGTACGGGGACGTGCCGCTCGACGGTCTCGCCGTCGCTCTCATCGGGCAGAACCCCGATGGAACGACGATGATGGGCTCGATCGGCAACTGGAACTTCGCCTACGTGTACGTCGACGAGAAGGCGAGCCCCGAGCAGCGCAAAGCGCTCGAGGAGATCGCCAAAGCCACCTCACCCCCCATGGCGCCGCCCGATCGGACGAAGATCCGCTACATCCCGATCACGCGGCGAGTCGACGGATCGGAGCACGTCGTCACCCTCGGCCCTTACGGGAGCTTCTCGGGCCACCTCGTCGACGGAGGCCTGGGCGGCCCGTCCAAGATCGTCAACTCGACGGGCGCCGACCCGATTCGCAAGGAGTACATGCAGGGCCGCACGACCCGCCAGACCTACAACGACGCGGGCCAGAACTGGGACTGGTCGAACAGCAACTACATGTTCACGACGTTCGACGTGACGAGCGAGGACTACGCGAAGTTCGCGCAGGCCATGACCCAGAAGATGCAGGAAAAGGCGCCACCACCGAAGACTGACAAGAAGTCGAAGTAGCCCCGCGGCGTTGGGACTGACGCAGCCGGTCACGTTCGCGACCGACTGCGCGCTCGGCCTCGCGGCGCTCGTCGGTGCGTTCTTCCTCGCGCGGGACTGTCGCGGTCCGGGAAGGCTGCCGGTCCGCTTGTGGGCGGTTGGTTTTCTCGCGCTCGGCGCCGCGGCGTTTCTCGGCGCAACGTGGCACGGCTTTTCGGTGCACTTGGCCGCGCCTTCCGCGAAGCTGGTCTGGAAGGCAACGCTCGCGGGAACGGGATGCGCAAGCTTCCTCCTCGTGGCCGGGGCGAGCTTCGGATCGCTCGCGCGTCGGGCAGCGATCGGTGTCACGGCCGCCGCGGCGGCGAAGCTCGGCGTCTTTCTTTTCTGGGCCGCCTCTCACGACGAGTTCGATGGAGTGATCCTCGACTCAGCCGCGGCTATGGCGGCGATTCTCATCCTGCAGGGAATGGCCTGGACCCGGCGGCGGGCCCGGAGCGCCCCATGGATCGCGGCCGGGATTCTGCTCTCCTTCGGGGCGGCGGCCGTCGAGGCGCTCGGCTTTTCTCCCGGCAAGCAGTTCTCGCACGACGACCTGTACCACGTCATCCAGATAGGGGCTCTCTACCTCCTCTACCGCGGCGGCGGCCTTCTCGAGACCCGACCGTCCTGAGGCCTTCCGGTGGTGCATTTTTTGCATCGAAAGCGCCGATTGACCTGAATCCACACGGATGAGACCCGGACCTGCTGACGCCTCATAAGGCCGCGATCACCCGCGAGTTCTCGAGGTTCGTTCGCCGCACTCGAAAAGGAAACGGCATGAAGACCAATTCGGTGGCGGGTGGCGCTGCCTCCCGCAACAACGGGCCGGTTCGCCGGCACCTCCTGAAGAAGCTGAAGCGGGCGGAAGTCGGCGGCTCGCTCGACCGCCGGCAGCTCCTCGCGGCGCTCCAGGGTTTCAAGCGCGGCTCCTTCGACGTGAGGCTCCCGGAGGACTGGATCGGGCTCGACGGCAAGATCGCCGATGCCTTTAACGACGTCGTCGCCCGCAATCAACGGATGAGCCGTGAGCTCAAGCGGCTCCGGCGCGTCGTCGGCCAGGAAGGCAGGATCGCCGAGCGCGCGGACATCGGGGACGTCGAGGGCTCCTGGGCGGACTCTGTCCACTGCGTCAACGCGCTCATCGGCGACCTCGTCCATCCCACGAGGGAGACGGCGCGCGTCATCGGCGCCGTCGCGAAGGGCGACCTTTCGCAGACGATGGCGCTCGAAGTCAACGGCCGGGCGCTCGAGGGGGAGTTCCTGCGCACCGCGAAGACCGTCAATACGATGGTCAACCAGCTTTCCTCTTTCGCCTCGGAAGTCACGCGCGTCGCCCGCGAGGTCGGCACGGAAGGCAAGCTTGGCGGTCAGGCCAAGGTCAAAGGCGTGGCCGGGACCTGGAAAGACCTGACCGAGAACGTGAACCTGATGGCTGGCAACCTGACCGCGCAGGTCCGCAACATCGCGGCGGTCACGACCGCGGTCGCGAACGGAGATCTGGCGAAGAAGATCACGGTCGACGTCAAGGGTGAATTCCTGGAGCTCAAGGCGACGATCAACACGATGGTCGACCAGCTCCGCTCCTTCGCGGCCGAGGTCACACGTGTCGCCCGCGAGGTCGGCACCGAAGGCAAGCTCGGTGGCCAGGCGAAGGTGGAAGGAGTCGCCGGGACCTGGAAGGACCTGACAGACAACGTCAACTTCATGGCGAGCAACCTGACCGGCCAGGTGCGCAACATCGCGGACGTCACCAAGGCGGTCGCCAATGGGGACCTCTCCACCAAGGTCACGGTCGACGTCCGCGGCGAGATCCTGGAGCTGAAGAACACGGTCAACACGATGGTCGACCAGCTTTCGTCGTTTGCCGCCGAAGTCACGCGCGTCGCACGCGAGGTCGGCACGGAAGGCAAGCTCGGCGGTCAGGCCGAGGTCGAAGGCGTTTCGGGGACCTGGAAGGACCTGACCGACAGCGTCAACCTCATGGCGGGCAACTTGACCGCCCAAGTGCGCAACATCGCCGCGGTGACGACGGCCGTCGCCACGGGAGACCTGTCGAAGAAAATCACGGTCGACGTCAAGGGCGAGATCCTGGAGCTGAAGGACACGATCAACACGATGGTCGACCAGCTCCGATCCTTCGCGTCGGAGGTCACGCGCGTCGCCCGCGAGGTCGGCACCGAAGGAAAGCTCGGCGGCCAGGCCCGCGTCGAAGGCGTCTCGGGAACCTGGAAGGACCTGACCGACAACGTCAACTTCATGGCGGGCAACCTCACGTCTCAGGTGAGAAATATCGCGGACGTCACCAAGGCGGTCGCCAACGGCGACCTCTCGCGAAAGATCACGGTCGGCGTCCGCGGCGAGATCCTGGAGCTGAAGAACACGGTCAACACGATGGTCGACCAGCTCTCGTCGTTTGCCGCCGAAGTCACCCGCGTCGCGCGCGAGGTCGGCACGGAAGGCAAGCTCGGCGGCCAGGCGAAGGTCAAGGGCGTCGGCGGGACCTGGAAAGACCTGACCGACAACGTGAACTCGATGGCCGGCAACCTGACGAGCCAGGTCCGCGGGATCGCGAAGGTCGTCACTGCGGTCGCCAACGGCGACCTGAAGCGCAAGCTGACGCTCCAGGCCAAGGGCGAGATCGCGGCGCTTGCCGACACGATCAACGGAATGATCGACACGCTCGCGACCTTCGCGGATCAGGTCACGACCGTGGCGCGCGAGGTCGGCGTCGAAGGAAAGCTGGGCGGCCAGGCGAGCGTGCCCGGCGCGGCCGGAACCTGGAAGGATCTGACCGACAACGTCAACCAGCTCGCCGCGAACCTGACCACCCAGGTCCGCGCGATTGCCGAGGTCGCGACCGCGGTCACGAAGGGAGACCTCACCCGCTCGATCAAGGTCGAGGCGTCGGGAGAGGTTGCATCTCTGAAAGACAACATCAACGAGATGATCCGGAACCTCAAAGACACGACCCTGAAGAACAGCGAGCAGGACTGGCTGAAGACGAACCTCGCCAAGTTCAGCCGCATGCTGCAGGGTCAGCGGGATCTGGTCACGGTGGGACGGCTCGTTCTGTCCGAGCTCGCTCCGGTCGTCACGGCCCAGCAGGGCGTCCTCTACACGCTCGACGGATCGCGAGAGGACCCGCAGCTCACTCTGCTCGCGAGCTACGCGTGCCGGGAGAGCTCGCTCGCTCGCACGCTGCTTCCCGGGGAGGGACTCGTCGGCGAGTGCGCGCGCGAAAAGAACAAGATCCTGCTGCGCAACGTTCCAGCGGGTTACATGGGGATCTCTTCGGGACTCGGCGCGGGAAGCCCGGCGAACATCATCGTGTTGCCCGTGCTTTTCGAGGGCAAGGTCAAGGGGGTCCTCGAGCTCGCGTCGTTCGAGCGGTTCTCGACGGCGCACCAGGCGCTGCTCGAGCAGCTCGCCGAGACGATCGGAATCGTGCTCAATACGATCGAAGCGAATACGCGCACGGAGGACCTCCTCAAGCAGTCCCAGTCTCTGGCGGGAGAACTCCAGAGCCAGCAGGAGGAGCTTCGTCAGACCAACCAGCAGCTCGAAGAGAAAGCGGCTCTTCTCGCCGAGCGCAACGTCGAGGTCGAGCGCAAGAACCAGGAGGTCGAGCAGGCGCGGGTCGCGCTCGAGGAGAAGGCGAAGCAGCTGGCGCTCACGTCGAAGTACAAGTCCGAGTTCCTGGCCAACATGTCCCACGAGCTGCGGACGCCGCTGAACAGCCTCCTGATCCTCTCCGACCAGCTTTCACGCAATCCCGACAGCAACCTGACGGGCAAGCAGACCGAGTTCGCGAAGACGATCCATGCCTCCGGAAAGGACCTCCTGAACCTGATCACCGACATCCTCGATCTCTCGAAGATCGAGTCGGGCACGGTCGTCGTCGACGTCGGCGAGCTCCGTTTCCCCGACCTCGTCGACTACGTGGAGCGCACGTTCCGCCACGTCGCCGAGGTGAAGGCGCTCGACTTTGAGATCGAGATCGGTCCCGGAATCCCGCGGTCGATCTTCACCGATTCGAAGAGGCTCCAGCAGGTCATCAAGAACCTCCTCTCGAACGCGTTCAAGTTCACGGAGAGAGGCCGCGTCTTGCTCCGCCTCGACACGGCCGCCGCCGGCTGGGGTCCGGAGATCGAGACCTTGAACCGCGCCCGATCCGTGATCGCGTTCTCGGTGACCGACACCGGCATCGGCATCCCCGCCGAGAAGCAGCAGATCATCTTCGAAGCGTTTCAGCAGGCGGACGGCTCGACGAGCCGCAAGTACGGCGGGACCGGGCTCGGTCTCGCGATCAGTCGCGAGATCGCCCGGATCCTTGGCGGCGAGATCCGTCTGACGAGCGCGCCCCGCGAGGGGAGCACCTTCACGCTCTATCTCCCCCGGGTCTACGCCGTGCCCAGGAGTGCGCGCGCCGCCATGGAGACGGAAGAGATCGTGTCGGTCATGACGGATGTCGATGCGGTGCGTCCGGCGGTCGAGCCGATCGTCGAATCGGGCGAGGTCGCGGACGACCGCTCGGAGATCGGCGGGGAGGACCGGGTCGTCCTCCTGATCGACAACGACGAGAACTTCGCCCGATTCCTTCTCGACGTCGCGCACGAGCACGGTTTCAAAGGCCTGATCGCCTCGAACGGCGCGGAAGGAATCGCCCTCGCGCACCAGTTCAAAGTCGACGCGATCACTCTCGACATCCAGCTCCCCGTCATCGACGGATGGCGGGTGCTCGAGCGGCTGAAGGGCGACTTCGCGACCCGGCACGTTCCCGTTTTCGTCATCACGACGGAAGAGGAAACCTCGCGCGGGCTCCTGCTCGGGGCCATGGGGGCGCTGAACAAGCCGATCAAGACGAAGGAGGCGCTCGACGAGGTCTTCGCCGGCCTGCGCGGTTTCCTCGACCGCCACACGCGCGACCTCTTCGTCGTGGCGCGTGAAGGCTCCGAGACGTGCGCGATCGCCGAGGTCGCCGGCAATGGCTCCGTTCGAAGAGTGGTCGTGTCGAACGGTCTGGAAGGCTTGGGCGCGCTCGACGGGAGGACGTTCGACTGCGTTGTCATCGAACCGCTTCCCGGCGACGTGGAGAGCTTCGAAACGACCGCCGAGATCCTCCGGCAATGCTCGGCTCGCCGAACTCCGGCGATTCTCTACACTCCGCGGCCGCTCTCGGAACACACGGAGCGCGAGCTGCAGAGGATCTCGCACGGCGCGATCGTCAAAACCGTGCGCTCGCCCGAGCGTCTCCTCGACCAGATCTCGCTCTTCCTCCACTCCCCGGTCGCCGAGCTCCCGCTCGATAAGCGCAAGGCGCTCGAGGCGCTCTACTCCACCGATGCCGTCCTGGCGGGCAAGAAGGTTCTCTTGGTCGACGACGACATCCGGAACATCTTCGCGATGACGAGTGTGCTCGAGAGACAGAACATGCACGTGTTCTCGGCCGAGACCGGCAAGGAAGCCATCCAGAAGCTCGAAAGCACGGACGGTATCGACATCGTCCTGATGGATCTGATGATGCCGGACATGGACGGCTTCGACACGATGCGGGAGATCCGGAAGAAGGAGCGCTTCCGCTCGCTGCCGATCATCGCGGTCACCGCGAAGGCGATGAAAGGGGACCGGGAGAAGACCTTGCAGGCCGGAGCGTGGGATTACCTCGCGAAGCCGGTCGACACCGACCAGATGCTCTCCGTGCTCCGGGCGTGGCTCTATCGGTGATGACCGCTCCCGACGACCCGGTCAACATCCTGGCGGTCGACGACAGCGCCGACAAGTTGCTGGCGCTGTCGGCCCTCCTCTCCGAACTGGGCCAGAACGTGATCACGGCCACGTCCGGCCGGGAAGCCCTCCGCCACCTCCTCCGCCAGGAGTTCGCGGTGGTTCTCCTCGACGTCAACATGCCCGGAATGGACGGCTTCGAGACCGCCGCGCTGATGCGGCAGAGGCAGAAGTCCGAGCACACTCCGATCATCTTCATCACCGCGTACGGCGATGAAACCCACGCGACGCGGGGCTATTCACTCGGGGCGGTGGACTACATCCTGGCCCCCGTCGAGCCGGAGGTGTTGCGCACGAAGGTCGGAGTCTTCGTGGAGCTCTTCCGGAAGACGGCCCAGATCCGACGCCAGGCCGAGTCTCTCGAGCAGAGGGCGCGGCAGCTCCAGCGGTTGACCGAGGCCTCACTCGCGATCAACTCCGCTCTGTCCCCCGACCGGATGCTGCAGGTCGTCGCCGACCTGGCCCGGGACATCCTCGGCGCCCACCAGGCAGTCGCGCTCGCCGCCGCGGAACAGAAGTGGTCGGAGGTCAAGAGTGCGGTGTCTCTGTCGCCGACCTGCGCCTCGGATGGAGAGCGGCGGGTGCTGCGCGATCGGGACGCGCTCGTTTCGCTGCTCTCGTGGATGAGTCGCGCGGTCCGTCTCCCGCGCCGGCAGACCGAGCGGCCGTCGGAGTGGTCCCAGTTTTTCGACGGCGGTCTGCCGGTGGAGGTCGGCTGGCTCGCCGCGCCGCTGACGGGCCGGGACGGCCGGAACATGGGCCTGCTGCACCTCCTCGAAAAGCTGGACGGCGACTTCACCGAGGAGGACGAGGCCGTCGTCACGCAGCTCGCCCAGATGAGCTCGATCGCAATCGAGAACACGTTGAACGCCGAGGCTCGAGAGGCCAACCGGATCAAAGACGAATTTCTGACGACGCTCTCCCACGAGCTTCGGACGCCGCTGACCGCGATACTCGGCTGGGCCCGCGCCTTGCGGTCCGGAGTTTCCGACGGCCCGCGGACGGCGCGGGGCCTCGAGGTCATCGAGCGCAACGTGCTCGCGCAGGCGAAACTGATCGACGACCTCCTGGACGTTTCACGGATCATCACCGGAAAGCTCCGGCTCGCGCTCCGCGCGACCAACCTCGCCTCCGTCATCGAGGCGGCGCTCGACTCCATGAGGCCAGCCGCCGAGGCAAAGGGAATCGAGATCCTGTTTCAACGGGACGCGACGGCCGGCGATTACGAGCTGATCGCGGACCCCGACCGGCTCCAACAGGTCGTCTGGAACCTGATCTCCAACGCGATCAAGTTCACACCGCCGCGCGGAAGGGTCGAAGTGAATCTGACCCGGCCCGATTCGCAGTTCGAGATCCGGGTGACGGACACCGGGAAAGGGATCCCCGCCGAATTCTTGCCCTCGGTTTTCGACCGCTTTCAACAGGCCGACAGCTCGACGACCCGCGCGCACGGCGGTCTCGGCATCGGTCTCGCCATCGTGCGGCATTTAGTCGAGCTCCACGGCGGTTCGGTCGCAGCGTCGAGCGACGGAGACGGTCGGGGAGCCTCCTTCTGCGTCCGGCTGCCCGCCGTCGCGCTCGGCGTCACGGCACTCGACCGGGAGCGGGCTTCATCCGGGGCGAGGCCGTTTGCTCCCGCCCCCGCCGACCGGGACCTGACCGGCGTGCGCGTGCTCTTGGTCGAGGACGAGCCGGACGGGAGGGAGCTGCTCGCCGAAATCCTGAGAAGCGCAGGGGGAGAAATCCACGCCGTCGGCTCCGCGGGCGAGGCCTACGAGGCCGTGCGGAGCTTTCGGCCGCACGTGCTCGTGAGCGACATCGCGATGGCGCGGGAGGACGGCTACTCGCTCATCCGCCGCCTGCGGCGGCTTCCTGCCGAAGACGGCGGCCGCATTCCCGCGGTGGCGCTCTCAGCATACGCGCGCGAGGACGATCGGATCCGCTCGCTCGCGGCCGGATTTCAGCAGCACATCGCGAAGCCGCTCGATCCGGAGGAGCTCGTCGGCGCGGTGAACCGGCTCGCTTCCCGAGGAAACCCGGGGCGTGATCCTGCCCCCCTCCCGGCGCCGGCATCCCGGGTCCTCGTCGTGGAAGACGACAGCGACTCGCGCGAAGGCCTGCGGCATCTGCTCGAGATCTGGGGGCACGACGTCGAAGTCGCGGAGAACGGCAAAACGGGCATCGAGAAGGCGATCGAGCGACGCCCGGACATCGCTCTGATCGACGTGGGACTCCCCGAGATGGACGGCTACGCGGTCGCCTCCCGGCTCCGCGAGGCCCTCGGCGACGGCGGGATCTTCCTGATCGCCCTGACGGGTTACGCCGAGCCGGAAGACCGGCGTCGGGCTTTCGAGTCCGGCTTCCACGCACACCTGGCCAAGCCGATCAACTATTCACGTCTCTCGTCCCTCCTCTCCGAGGGACAGGGGCGCCGCTCGGCCGCGGCCGGCCGCGACGCCGAGCGAAACACCGCGGGATAGGCTACGGTATGGCGGGCGGGGTCACCGCGGGCGTCGGACTCGCCGGATGCGTCTTCTCGTGCAGCTGGAGACGCGCGAGCAGCCAGTCTCGAAGCGGCTCTCGATGTCCTTCGCGCGTGCGAACTTCATAGAGCTTGCCGCTCTCCTCCGACTTCGAAGCCACTCCCAGAACGAATTCCATCGCGGTCTGGACTCGCTTCCCGGCAAAGCGCAACTTCATGGAGAGGTGCGAGGCGGCCCGCTTACCCGAGTATTCGGCGCCATTTCGGATGAAGACTTCGTCGGACTTCTTCACCTCTCCGATCAAGAAATCGATCTTTGTTTGCTCCTCGGGCGGACGGACGGCGGCGGCAAGCGCCGGATGCGCCAGAGCGAGAGCGAGGAGAGGCACGGCAGCCGGTTTACGAACCACAGTAATCCTTGACCAGCTCGAGAAGCGCGTCCGGACGGATCGGTTTTTTCAGGTAATCGGCGTGGAGGGTCCTCGCCTTCTCGATCGCGCGTCCGTCCGCGCTCATGATCACGACCGGGATCGACGAGAGGTCCGGATCGCGAAGCTGCTCGGTTCGGAACTCCCAGCCGTTCATGATCGGCATCATGAGGTCGAGCAGGATCACGCAGGGCCTCTCGGTGCGGGCGCGCTCGAGCGCGACCTCACCGTTCTCGGCCGGCCAGGACGTAAATCCGGCTTCCGTGAGGACTGCGCAGATGCTCTCTCGCAGATTCATGTCGTCTTCGACTACGAGGACTCGCGGAGTGATTCCCATGCGGAAAACCGCCGTTTTTGCAAGAACTGTGCAAACCTGCGATCCGGGCGCACGAAGGCGCCGTCAAAGGGCGGCCGACGTCGCCTCCCGGGAATCGAGATGGTCGCGATCGGAGCAGTAATGGGCGACGGTCTCCAGAAGCTGATGGAGCTTCACCGGCTTGCGGAGATAGGAGGCGAGGGCGAGACGCCGGGCCTCGCGCTGCCCTTCCGAGAGGCCGGTGAAACCCACGACCGGAATGTCCGCGAGCCGCGAATCGGCCAACTGGAGCCGCCGGAACTCCGCTCCGTCCATCCCCGGCATTTTCAGGTCGAGAATGATGAGACAGGGACTCTCGCCGGCTCGAAGGAGTTCGAACGCGTGCTCCCCGTCCCGCGCAGTCAACGCGCGATAGCCCTCTTCCTCGATCACGTCGCGGAGAACCGCGAGGAGCTCGCCGTCGTCGTCGACGACGAGAACCGTTTTCCTCGGCTCGATTGTCACGGAGGACACTCTCTGAATTGTATCTCTGAGAAGGTCGAGGTCGCGGGGACAGGTCCTGCGGACCTGCACCCGCCACCGAATTACGGGGATGGATTGGTGAGCCGCGAAGGACTCGAACCTTCAACCTAGAGATTAAGAGTCTCTTGCTCTACCAATTGAGCTAGCGGCCCACCGGGAAGGCGGAGGATAGACGATCGGTCCGGTCGCGGCAAGGGTGGCGCGGCGCAAGACGAGGACCGATCAGCCTCCGCCGACGAACTCGACGACCTCGAGCTCGTCGCCCTCTTCGAGCTCCGTCGCCTCGTATTTTGCTTTCGGAAGGATCTCGCGGTTGCGCTCGACCGCGACGCGCGGCGTCGCGACTCCGAGTTGCGCGAGGAGCTCCGGGATCCTCGTTCCGGCGGGAAAGAGGCGTTCTTCGCCGTTGACGCGAATACGCACTTCGGCGCGCGCGATGCTCATGCGCCCTTCCGCACGGGATACTGGATCTCCGTCGACCCCACCGTCGACGTGAGACGCACCACCGCGGCCGCGGCTCCCGAGGAAACGGCCGGCATCAGAAAGTTGACTGCGCAGCCGCCGTCGGGGCCGGTGCGCCCCTGAAACACGGGCATCGGCTTCGCGGAAGAGAGGATCCGGATCTGCACGGAGGCGCCGGCGACCGGGCGCCGCGAGAGCGTGAGCTCCGCGCGGAGACGAACGTCGACCCGGCGCCCGGAGACGAACTCGGGCGCCGGAGAGAAGGTCAGATCGATCTGTTCCGGGCTCCCTTCGGAAGCGAGGTAATCGAGGATGACCTGGTCGAGCGTGCGATCGCCCGAGACACGGAGCGAGTCGGACGGCCGCGCCGGCGAAGGACGCTCGACCGCACTCTCCCTCAATTCGGCCACCGGCAGCTTTTCGGCGGGGCGGACGCCGGAAAGCGCCATTTCTTCCGGGACCCGGACCGATCCGTCCGGTCCATCGAAGGTTCCCTCGCGAACGGCCGCGATCACGGTTCGGTGCTGCAGTTCCATGATTTCCCGAAGGGCGCGCTCGTCGCCGCCGTCGCGCAGCGCGTCGGCATAGCGGGTGCGCTTTCCACCCAGGATCTCGCCGCCGAAGTAGACGAAGGACTCGATGTACGGGTGCAGTTCCCCGCGATCCTCGGTCTGGATGTGGAACACCCGGTCGCGGTGCTTGACGTCCGTGTTGTAGCCGGTGATCACCGGGAAAATTGTAAACCGCTCAGACGAGCTCGAACTCGGCGGTGAAGTGGCGAAGCAGCGGGGCCTGCCGGACGATCCGAACGCCCCGAAGCCTTTCCGGCTCGCGGTGCAGTCGCTTGACGACCTCCGCGACGTACTCCAGGTGCGAGTTCGTGTAGACGCGGCGCGGCACGGCGAGTCGAACGAGGTCCAGGTCGGGCAGGATCTCCCGTCCCGGCCGCTCCGGATCGGGCTTGCCGAACATCACGCCGCCGATCTCCACCGCCCGGATGCCGCCTTCGCGATAGAGGGCGATCGTCAACGCTTCTGCCGGATATTCCTCGGGCGCGAGATGCGGGGCGAAGGCGCGAGCGTCGATGTACACAGCGTGTCCCCCGATCGGCTCGACGACCGGGACGCCCGCCCGGGCAAGGTCTTCCCCGAACGCCGTGACCTGGCCGATGCGGAAGGAGAGATAGCCTTCGTCGAGGACCTCTTCGAGACCGATCGCGATCGCTTCGAGGTCGCGTCCGGCGAGGCCGCCGTAGGTCGGGAAGCCTTCGATCAGGATCAGCTTGTTCTTCAACCTCTCGACCCACGCTTCCTCGCGCAGGGCCAGGAAGCCACCGATGTTCGTCAGTCCGTCCTTCTTCGCGCTCATCGTGCAGCCTTCCGAGAGCGCGAAGATCTCTCGGACGATCTCCGCGACGCTGCGGTCGCCCTGCCCCGCCTCCCGTTGCTTGATGAACCAAGCGTTCTCGGCGAACCGGCAGGCATCGATGACGAGCGGAATGGAGTGCCGCGCGCAGAGGTCGTGCGTCCCCTGGACGTTGGCGAGAGAGACCGGCTGGCCGCCTCCCGAGTTGTTCGTCAGCGTCAGCATCACGAGCGGAACACGGCCCCGGTTCTCCTCGAGGCAGCGCTCGAGCCGGGCGATGTCCATGTTCCCCTTGAAGGGATGGCGCGTCCGCGGCTCCTTCCCCTCCGGGATCACGAAATCGAGCGCGACTCCGCCGTTGACCTCGACGTTGGCTCGGGTGGTGTCGAAGTGCGTGTTGTTGGGAACGACGTCGCCCGGCTTCAGCACGGTCGAAAAGAGCAGGTTCTCGGCCACCCTTCCCTGGTGCGTCGGGATGACGTGGGGCAGGCCGAAGATGTCGCGCACCGTCTGTTCGAAGCGGCGGTAGTTGCGCCCGCCCGCGTACGATTCGTCGCCGATCATCAGCCCCGCCCACTGGGCGTCGGACATCGCGGACGTACCCGAGTCCGTCAGCAGGTCGATGTAGATGTCCTCCGACGCGATTCCGAAGACGTTGTAACCCGCGCGGCGCAGCGCCTCCTCGCGCTCGACCGGTCCGATGGAACGGATCCGCTCGACGACCTTGACGCGCCAGGGCTCGGGGGAAAGCTCCCGCATGAATGGCTACCCGAGTCTTTTCTCGATCGAAACGTCTCGCGCTCGGGACGCGAAGAAGCTCAGAGGCGGCGGACCAGCAGAAAAGCCGAGGCGAGGAGCCCGAGTCCCATCACGAGGAGCATCGGAAAGGAAAGCGTCGGGATGTTGCTCGGCGCGATCCCGCCGAGCGGCGTCGAAGTCCCCGTCGGGATCGCCGTCGCGGGACCCGTCGTCGCCGTCGCCGTGGGAGTCGCCGTCGGTCCGCCCGCGACGGTCGTCGTCGTGACGGTCGGAGTGAGAGTCCGGGTGGGGGTCGGGGTCGGTGCGGCCGGGAGCCCGCAGGCCGCCACCATGAGCGCGTAGGTCCCGGTCGTGGTGATCTTCGACGAGGTGAAGCCCCTGACCCGGATGAAGTACGTGCCCGGCGTCGTGATCGTGAAACAGAAAGACTCCGCGGGAGGCGCAGGCAGGCCGACGTTGTCGGAATTGTCGGCCGAAAAGAGCTGGGTCAGTCCATCGGGGGCGATCAAGTCCACGACGATGTCGGTCCCGGAGCCGTTTCGCTCGGGGTCTCCGTCCCCGCTGACAAAGAGCGTCGCCGGAGCCGTCACCGTAACGGCATAGAAGTCCACGTCCCCGGCCGGCGTGATCGAAGCGGTGCGGACGCCGATCGGCGACCCGGCTGTCACGAGCGAATTGGCGGTGGCCGCCGAGTCGTTCGGCTCCGATTCGGCGGTCGAACCGGTCGTCACCGTCACGAAGAGCTTGTAGGCGTTGATGGTCGAAGCGCCGCCGAAGGCCTCGACCCGCAGAAAGTAAGTCCCTCCGGCAGTCAGCGTCCGTCCCGCGATCGCCGAGGCCTGCCGCGATTCGATCGTCGCGTCGCAGTCGTTGCCGATGCCGTCGTCGTCGTCGGTCTCGAGGACGGTCGTTCCGTCGGGACCGAAGAGGGTGAGGACCGAGTCTCTGCTCGTCGTCGAAGGACCCGTGTCCACCAGTGCCCAGACCTTCGCGCCGGGGGACGCGGTGAAGGAGTAGTAGTCCAGGTCGCCAACGGGGGAGATCGCGCCGGATGCCGCCTGACAGCCCGAAACGAGGTTGAGCGGCGTCGCCGTCGCCGGAGTGTTGTTTGGCTCCGACTCCGGCGTGGGCGTCAGCACCCGGGTCGCCGGCTTCGCGGTAGCGGCCGCAACCCATCCGCACGCGACCAGCGTCAGGAGTCGAACGAGCCGCGACTCCATGCTCCCTTCCTCCCGCGCGCGGAGTGTGCAACAAGCCTCCGGGGCAGTAAAGGACTCTTTTGCGGCGGTCCGACCGAAGTCGGATCAGGCCCGGGCCCGCTTACGGGCCTCGCCGAGCACGCGCTTCAGAAACTGTCCCGTGTACGATCCGCGAACCTGCGCGACCGACTCCGGCGTGCCCTCGGCGACGATCCGGCCGCCTTCGTCGCCCCCCTCCGGGCCAAGGTCGACGATCCAGTCCGCCGTCTTGATGACGTCCAGGTTGTGCTCGATGACGATGACCGTGTTGCCCTTCTCCGTCAGCGACCGCAGAACGCCGAGCAGCTTCTTGATGTCGTCGAAGTGGAGGCCGGTGGTCGGCTCGTCGAGAAGGTACAGCGTCCGGCCGGTCGAGCGGCGGGCCAGCTCGCGCGCGAGCTTGACACGCTGCGCCTCGCCGCCGGAGAGCGTCGTCGACGACTGGCCGAGCTGGATGTAGCCGAGTCCCACCTCCACGAGCGTTCGGCAGATGTTCGCGATCGAAGGAACGTTGACGAAAAGATCGAGAGCCTGTTCAGCCGTGAGCGCGAGGATGTCGGCGATCGAATTTCCCTTGTAGTGGACCTGCAGCGTCTCGCGGTTGTACCGCTTTCCGCCGCAAACGTCGCACGTGACGTAGATGTCGGGCAGAAAGTGCATCTCGATCTTGATCTGCCCGTCGCCGCAGCACGCTTCGCAGCGGCCCCCTTTCACGTTGAAGGAGAAGCGTCCCGGCGCATAGCCGCGCGCCCGCGCTTCGGGAGTGCGGGACATCAGCTCGCGGATCGGGTTGAAAACGTTCGTGTAGGTCGCCGGATTCGACCGGGGAGTCCGGCCGATCGGAGACTGATCGATGTTGATCACCTTGTCGATCTCGAAGAGGCCCTCGATCCGGTCGTGCCGCCCAGGCCGGTCGGTCGCGCCGTGAAGCGCCCGGGCGAGCGCGCGATACAGGATGTCGTTGACGAGGGTCGACTTGCCGGAACCGGAGACCCCGGTCACCGCGGTCATCACCCCGACCGGTAGCCGGACGTCGATCCCTTTGAGGTTGTGCTCGCGCGCGCCGCGCACGACGATCGACTTCCCGGATCCGACGCGCCGGATCTCGGGGACCGGGATCTCGACCTCGCCGGCGAGATAGCGCGCCGTGAGCGATTCGGGAAACCTCGACAGCTCTTCCGGCTTCCCCTGCGCGACGAGCCTCCCCCCGTGCACTCCCGCACCGGGGCCGAGGTCGATGACCCAGTCGGCCGACAGGATCGTCTCGGCGTCGTGCTCGACGACGATCACGGTGTTGCCGAGGTCGCGCATCGAGAGGAGCGTGTCGATCAGCTTGCGGTTATCGCGCTGATGGAGACCGATCGAAGGCTCGTCGAGGACGTAGAGAACTCCCATCAGCTTCGAGCCGATCTGCGTCGCCAGCCGGATCCGCTGCGACTCGCCCCCGGAGAGCGACGCGGCGCCCCGCGACAGGTTGAGATAACCGATGCCGACGTTCGAGAGGAAACCGAGGCGATCGCGGATCTCCTTCAGGATCTTTCCCGCGATTTCGCGCTCGCGCGGCGTGAGCGCGAGCTCCTCGAAGAAGGAGATCGAGTCGGCAATGGTCTCGCCGGAAACTTCGTCGATCGACCGCCCGCCGACCTTCACCGCGAGAGCTTCCGGCTTCAGCCGCCGCCCATTGCACGCGGGGCACGGCTCGGCGGACATGTATACCTCGAGCTCGGCGCGATGCTCCGGATTCTCGGTCTCCCGGTAACGCCGCTCGATCATGGGGACCAGGCCTTCGAACGAGGACCTCCAGTGGTATTCCCCCTTCTCGGCGACCCACGAGAAGCGGATCTCGTCCTCCCCCGACCCGTACAGGATGATGTCGCGTGCGGGCTTCGGGATCTTCGAGAAAGGCTGATCGAGCCGGAAGCGATAGTGCTTCGCGAGCGTTGCCATCTGGCGGGTCCGCCAGTTCGTCGAGCCCGGTTTCAGGAGGGCGATGGCGCCGTCGGAGATCGACTTCTGCGGAGCGACGACGAGCCGATCCGGGTCCGCTTTCAGGATCGTGCCCAGCCCGGAGCACTTCGAGCACGCACCGTACGGGGAGTTGAAGGAGAAGAGCCGGGGCGTGATCTCGGTGAGCGAGGTTCCGCAATCCGGGCAGGCGTAGTTCGCCGAAAGTACCTCTTCGGGCCCGTCGGCGGCCGACAGGATCACGAGGCCGCCGGAAACGCGCGTCGCCGTCTCGATCGACTCCGCGAGACGCTTGCGATAGTCCTCGTCCCGAGCGGGTTTGGCGACGAGGCGGTCCACGACCACCTCGATCGTGTGCTTCTTCTGGCGATCGAGCTCCGGCGGATCGTCGAGATCGACGAGCTTGCCGTCGATGCGCGCCCGCAGAAAACCCTCCTTGACCATCTCCGCCATCTGCTTGCGGTACTCCCCCTTTTTCCCGGTCACATAGGGAGCGAGGATCACGAACCGCGTACCCTCCGGGAGCCGCAGGGCGCGGTCGACCATCTCCTGGACGGTCTGGGCCTGGATCGGCCGGCCGCAGCTCGGGCAGTGCGGTTTTCCGATGGAGGCGTAAAGCAGGCGGAGGTAGTCGTAGATCTCTGTGACGGTCCCCACCGTCGACCGCGGGTTCCGGGAGGTCGTGCGCTGCTCGATCGAGATCGCCGGGGACAGGCCCTCGATCGAGTCGACGTCCGGCTTCTCCATCTGCTCGAGAAACTGGCGCGCGTATGCCGACAGCGACTCGACGTAGCGGCGCTGCCCCTCCGCGAAAATCGTGTCGAAGGCGAGCGACGACTTCCCCGAGCCGGAGACCCCGGTTATGACTACCAGGCGGTTGCGGGGCACATCGCAGTCGAGGTTGCGCAGGTTGTGCTGACGGGCTCCGCGGATCCTCAGAAAGTCCATGAAGAACCGGATTGTAACCAGTCGTCTTCGAGCGCTCTGGCTGGGGATCTGGATAGACTCGTCTACGACTTTAGTGGGAGACACGGATTGATCCTTGAACACTATCGGCTGTCGAGGCATAGTGGCTGCGGGACCTGGGAGAACTGGGACAACTCGGACAACTGAAGGGATCGGCGTACCGGGGAGAAACCCCGCTCGCGCGACCACACGAGAACAGGCGGTTTCGTCTCGGATGAAGACCCTCGCGAGAATTCTCGCCCTGCTCGGGGGACTGTCCGTCCTCATGCTGGGCGCCCCGTTGGAAGAACGATTTGCGCGAGCGCGAGCCGAGGGTCGTTCCGCCGCCCCAACGCCGGGGAGAGGATCGCCTCCCTCGACCCCGACTCGGAGTCGAGGTCTCGCGCCTCTGGCGATCCTGGCCGGGGGCAACACGTGCGGTGCCGCGACCGTAATTTCCTCGGTTCCTTACTCCGATTCGGGAGATACGGGCACCGGGACGGACGACATTCGGATCACAGGATGCCCAGGCCCGACGTTCCCCGGGCCCGATCTCGTTTACCAGTTCACCGTGCTGCCGGGGAACAACCTGACGTTTACGTTGACCCCTGAACCAAACTACGACCCAGCCATCTATATCCGGACCGCTTGTCCCCAGACCTCCGGGACTTGCGTGGCCGTGAGGGATGCTGGCGGCCCTGGCGTGGCAGAGACGATTACTGTCTCCGGACTGGTTCAGGGCACGTACTACTTTTTCGTCGATTCGGTCTGGGAGACAGCAGAGAACCCGCCAGCAGCCGGGGGGCCGTACACCCTTTCCGTCACTGGCACGCTCGGAGACCCTTCGATCACGCCCTCCCCAACGCCGACGCGAACGCCGACGCGAACGAGGACCTCCACACCCTCCCTCACGCCGACCGTCACGCAGACGCCCACACCGTCCAGCACGCCGACCGCTACCGTACCGCCGGCAAACACGTTCACTCCGACCAATACCGCGACCGCCACGCTCACGAGCACACCCACGAACACCCCGACTGCCGTTCCGCCGACGAATACCGCCACGGCGACGAGCACCGACACCCCGACGAACACCCCGACGCCCGTGCCACCGACCAGCACCCCGACCGGCACTTTCACGCCGTCCGACACTCCGACGCCGGCGAGCACGGTCACGGGAACTCCTCCCACGCCGACGGTGACGCCGACACCGACGCAGACGTTCACCCCATCGAACACGCCGACGCGCACCCCGACGAGCACGGCGACTCGGACGCCGACGGCGACTCAGACCCCTTCGAACACGCCGACCGGCCTTCCGCCAACCAACACTCCGACCGCCACGCGAACGAATACCCAGACCCCGACTCCACCAGCGACGCCGACGCTGACCCCGACCACCGCGCTCACCAACACGCCGAGGCCGACTCACACGCCGAGGAATCCGACGGACACACCGACCCCGACGGTGACTCCGACGCCGATGGCCACTTCTCTGCCGACGCTGACGTTCACGCCGACCCCAATGCCGACCCAGACGCCCACGCCTGGATCCCTCGTGGCCGGCTTCTACACGTTGACGCCCTGTCGTTTGGCCGATACGAGAGACGCCGTGGGTCCGTTCGGAGGTCCGGCCCTGCAGGCCGGAGCTACCCGCAGCTTCGTCATGGTGGGAAGCTGCGGCATTCCTACGGTAGCCGACGCGATTGCCGTCAACATCACCGTCACGCAGCCCACCGCTCCGGGCCACGTCATCATCTATCCGCTGGGAGTCCCCCTGCCGACGACCTCGACGATCAACTACAGCGCCGGACAGACCCGGGCCAACAACGCAATCGTCCAGGTCGGGGCCAACGGCTCGATCGCGGCCACCTGCGGGCAGAGCTCGGGAACCACCCACTTCATCGTCGACGTCGTGGGCTACTTCCGCTTCGTCGGACCGTAGTCGACCGTTGTGAGTCCCGCGACCCCGCGCGCTCTGATCCGACCTAGGTCGAGGTCGACTTCTTGACAGCGTCGCGCAGAACGGCATAGTTGCGGCCGACAACGAGCGACATGAAATCTGATTGGCTTGCCCGCGCCCTCGTTCTCGGGATCTGCGGATTGACCGTGCCGCTGGTCCTGGAACCGGCAAACCTCGTCCTGTCTCCAACCCCCGAATCCGAGCCGAACGACACTCCGGCAACCGCCAATTCTCTTTCTTTGACGGCGTCCTGCCAGGTCGTGTCGGGTTCGATTTCCCCCTTGGGCGACCTTGACTACTTTTCCTTCACTGCGCCCGCCGGGGCCCGCGTCTGGGCGCTGGTGGACACGGGTCCTTCGACGACCGGCCGTGACTCGGTCCTGACCCTCTACGGTTCCGACGGAACGACTGTTCTCGAGACCGACGATGACGATGGGATCGGCAACAACTGCGATGCGACGATCGAGTCGCGGCAGGCCTCGGCGATCGCGGGAAAGACGCTGACCGCCGGAGGGACTTACTTTCTGCGGGTCGAGGCTTTCGGCGGCGCCTCGACCATCAGCTCATACAAGCTCTTCGTCGTCGTAACCACCGCTTCCGCGCCGGAGGTCGAGCCGAACGACACCGCCGCGAACGCCAACCCGATTGTGACTTCCGGCTCACCGATCGGAGTGCGCAATGCCCAGATCAATCCCGCGGGGGACGTCGACTACTACTCGGTATTCGCGGGCGCCGACTCGTCTCTCTTCATCAGTGCCGACGGAGACCCGGAGCGCGATGGAGTCGGCACGGACGTCGTCGTGGACCTGATCGCCGCCGACGGGACGACGGTGCTGCTCCACGTCGACAATACCGACAATGTCGGTCTGCCGCCCCCGCCGGCCGAGTCGTTTTGCTTTTCCATTGCGACGCCCGGGACCTATTTCATCCGGGTCAGTGGGTTCACGTCGTCGACGATCACGACGACGGGAACTTATAGCCTCATGGTGGGGGACTGCAGCCCGCCCGCCGTTCCGACGCCGACGCCCACGCCCACTCTGACCGCGACCTCGACTCTCACGCCGACGAATACGCCCACGAATACCCGGACCAATACGCCGACGCGCACCCCGACTCCAACGGCGACTCCGACTCCGACCAGTACGGCGCCCGGTCCGACTCTGACGCCGACGACTACTCCGACGCCGACCCGAACCTCGACGTCGTCGCCCTCTCCGACCCAGACAAGAACGGCGACGTCGACGCCAACTCCCACCTCGACCGCGTCGCCCACGAGAACGTCCACGCAATCGCCGACGCCGACGCTGACCCCAACCGCCTTGCTGACCGCGACTCCCAGGCCGACTCACACACCAAGGCATTCCCCGATTCCCACGGTCACCCCGACGCCGACCGCCACTCCACTGCCCACGCTGACGTTCACGCCGACGCCTCTGGTGGCCGGCTTCTACACGCTCACTCCTTGCCGCCTGGCCGATACCCGCGACGCCGTAGGACCCTTTGGAGGCCCGGCTCTGCAGGCCGGAGCTACCCGCGCCTTCGTCATGGTGGGTAGCTGCGGTATCCCAGCGGAAGCCGACGCCATTGCCGTCAACGTCACCGTGACGCAGCCGACGGCTCCGGGCCACGTCATCATCTATCCGCTGGGAGTCGCGCTGCCGATGACCTCGACGATCAACTACAGCGCCGGACAGACTCGGGCCAACAACGCGATCGTCCAGGTGGGCACCGACGGCTCGATCGCCGTGACCTGCGGGCAGCTGTCCGGCACCACCCACTTCATCATCGACGTCGTCGGCTACTTCCGCTTCGTCGGACCATAGTCGCTTCGATCGCGCCGCACGATTCCAGGCGCGCAACCTTCGACTTTAGTCTACGGTGGCCTGATCGCGTTTCGTACCGCCGCCGGCAGTCACGGGTCATTGTGCGTCTCCGCAAACAAACCAACCGAGAGAGCTCCCTGACATTGTTCGCCCGCCCTCACTAAAGCCGTATTCGACCTTGGTCGAGGTCTACTTGACTTCCGCGTGGAGGAAGGAGTGAATGCGGCGCCGCAACGACAAGCGACTCTGGGTCTCGGACGGACGTTTTCGGCGGACGGGAAGAGGGTAGGCGGAACACCTTCAGCAAATGAAGCTGGTCGCGAGACTTTTTTTTCTTCTGGGGGGACTCTCCGTCCTCATGCTGGGCACTCCGTTGGAAGAACGGCTCGCGAGAGCGCGAGGCGGCAGTCGCTCGCCCGCTCCAACACCGGCGAGAGGGGCACCTTCGCCGACGCCGACTCCGCGCCGAGGTCTGAGGACACTGGCAACGACCCCGACGCCGACGCGGACACCGACGTCGACGCCGACTCGGACACCGACGCCGACGCCGGGCCCGGGCGAGGCATGCTCGACAGCGTTTGTGATTGCCTCGGTTCCATACAACGCTTCCGGAGACACGAGCACCGCAATGGACGATAACTCGCTCACGGGATGCTCGCCACCCAGCATGCCGGGTCCCGATCTCGTTTACAAGTTCACCGTTTTCGCGGCGTGCAACCTCACGTTTACGTTGTCACCCGAGCTAAACGGACAATACGATCCAGGCATCTACATTCTGCCGTCAGCTCCTCCGCCGACCTTCTGCGCAGCAACCTTTAGTTGTGTAGCCAAGAGCGATGCGGCGGGCTCTGGCCAGCCGGAGACGATTACCATCACAAATCTCGTGCCGGGAACCTACTACTTTTTCGTCGATTCCGTCTGGACCCACGACGAGTCCCCGTCAATGTCCGGAGGTATTTACACTCTCAGCGTCACCGGCACATTCGGAGATCCCTTGATCACGCCGACCGCCACGCCGACGCGGACTCCGACCCCGACCAGGACTTTCACACCCTCTCTGACGCCGACGAATACGAGGACGTTCACTCCCACCTTCACACCGACAAAGACTTTCACCCCGACGGCGACCTTCACACCCACGAACACCCCCACGAATACCCCGACGAGCACTCCGACGAATACGCCGACGAACACCTTCACTCCGACCTCGACGCCCACGAACACGCGGACGAATACCCCGACTAACACCGCGACACAGACTCCGACCGCGACGGCGACTCAGACCCTCACCCCCTCGAACACGCCGACGAACACCGCCACGAACACCCCGACGGCCACGGCCACTCAAACCTTCACACCGACCAACACTTCGACTCCGACCAACACGCCGACCTCAACGCCAACCAGCACTCCAACTAACACTCGGACCAACACGCCGACGCTCACACCAACGCCGACTTCCACCCCTTCGAACACACCGACCGCGGTCCCGCCCACCAACACGCCGACTGCGACGCCGACCAACACCCCGACGAACACCCGGACCAACACGCCGACTAACTCGCCGACGCAGACTCCCACCGCCACGGCCACTCAGACTCCTACGCCCTCAAACACCCCGACAGGGGTCCTGCCCACGAACACACCGACTTCGACGCCGACCCAGACCTTCACGGCAACAACCACGCCGACGAATACCCGGACCAGTACTCCGACCCTGACGCCAACGGCGACTTCGACCCCGTCGAACACGCCGACCGGTGTTTCGCCAACGAACACCCCGACGCCGACCAATACACCGACCAACATCCCCAGTAGCACGCCGACGTTGACGCCCACGGCAACTCAGACCCCGACGAACACTCCCACCGGTGTCCCGGCGACGAACACGCCGACCGCGACTCCAACCAACACGCCGACCAATACCCGGACCAACACCCCGACGCTGACGCCCACGGCGACATCGACACCTTCAAATACTCCCACCGGTGTCCCGGCGACGAACACGCCGACCGCGACGCCGACGAATACGTTCACTCCGTCGAATACGCCAACGCTGACCCCGACCAGCACGGCGACGCGAACCCCAACGGCAACTCAGACCCCGTCGAATACCCCGACCGGGATCCTGCCGACCAACACGCCGACCGCAACGCCGACGAGGACCTTCACGCCGACGAACACACCGACCAATACCCGGACCAACACCCCGACGCTGACGCCCACGGCGACATCGACACCTTCAAATACCCCCACCGGTGTCCCGCCGACGAACACGCCGACTGCAACGTCGACGAGGACCCCCACGCCGACGAACACGCGGACCAACACGCCGACTTCGACCCCGACCAACACGGCAACCCGAACGCCGACGGCAACTCAGACGCCGTCGAACACACCAACCGGTGTGCCGCCTACGAACACGCCCACGGCGACGCGGACCAACACGCCGACTTCGACCCCGACCAACACGGCAACCCGAACGCCGACGGCGACCCAAACCCCTACGAACACTCCGACCAGCACGTCCACGGCGACGCCGACCGCGACGCCCTCTCAGACGCCGACGTTGACCCCCACTGCTTCCGTCACGGTCACGCCCAGACCGACCCACACACCGAGAAACTCTCCGGTTCCGACGGTCACCTCGACGACCACGCCCTCTTCGACGCCAACGGCGACTCCGACTCCGACCGTCACCCCGCTGCCGACGCTGACGTTCACGCCGACGCCCACGCCCACACCGACCCAGACGCCGACGCCCGGACCTCTGGTGGCCGGCTTCTACACGCTCACTCCCTGTCGCCTGGCCGATACCCGGGACACGCCAGGACCCTACGGAGGGCCGGCGCTGCAGGCCGGGGCAACCCGCAGCTTCGTCATGGTGGGGCGCTGCGGCATCCCCGCGGAGGCCGACGCCATCGCTGTCAACGTCACGGTCACACAGCCCACGGCTCTCGGCCACGTCATCATCTACCCGCTGGGAGTCGCGGTGCCGGCGACTTCGACGATCAACTACAGCGCCGGACAGACGCGGGCCAACAACGCGATTGTCCAGGTGGGTGCCGACAATTCGATCGCGGCGACCTGCGGGCAGCTCTCTGGCAGCACCGACTTCATCATCGACGTCGTCGGCTACTTCCGATTCGTGTCCCCGGCGTCTCCCTGAAGCTGCTCGGCCGCTCGAGAACGGCCACAATTTCTTGACGGCAGGTGAAGGGCGTTATACCGTCGCACTCGCCTCACGTGCGCGGCCGGTGCGGACTCCAATTCCAGGAGTGGGATCATGAAAACCCGAACGAAGGTGTCGTGGCTCGTTCTCCTGTCGATCAGTCTGATCAGTTTGGTCGTCACGAGGGCAGGCGCTCAGTTGAGCCCCTCTGCGATTGCGGCCGGCGGAGACACGTGCGCGAGCCCGACCCTCATCTCTTCCCTGCCGTTCAACGACTCGGGAGATACGACCGGCGCGGCGGACGATATTCGGCTCACGGGATGCTCCGGCTTCCTGAGCATGCCGGGCCCGGATCTCATCTATGCGTTCAACGTCTTTTCGGGGAACAACCTCACGTTCACGTTGACACCGACCAACCAGGGTTCGCCCTGCCAGCCAAACCAATGCACCTACGACCCCTCCATCTACATTCGAAGCGGCTGCGCTCAAACGACCGGCGCTTGCGTGGCGAGGAGCGATGTCGGCAACGCCGGCCAAGCTGAGACGATCATGGTCAGCGGACTCGCACCGGGGACCTACTACTTCTACGTCGATTCGGTCTATTCGGTGGACGAAATTGGCGGCAGCGGCGCCTACACCCTTTCGGTGACCGGCACCTTCGGCGTTCCGAACAACACGAGGTTCTACACCCTGACGCCTTGCCGGATAATCGACACGCGGGACCCGGTCGGACCCGTTGGCGGCCCCGCCCTGGCCGCCGGCGCAACCCGCGTCTTCCCGATCACGGGCCCCCCGTGCAACGTCCCCTTGGCGGCGAAATCGGTCTCCGTGAACATTACGGTGACCCAGCCCACCGCTCCGGGCCACCTGATCCTGTTCCCCGGCGGTACTCCTCCGGGCGTGTCCAACATCAACTTCCGGGCGGGTCAGACGCGCGCGAACAATGCGATCGTGTCGTTGAGCCCTACCGGGACGATCTCGGTCACCGACGGCCAGAGCTCCGGGACGACCCACTTCATCCTGGACGTGAACGGGTATTTCCAGTAGCGCGCGCCGCGGGAACCGGCCGGTTTCACCGACCTGAACTGCTGCAACGAGGAGCCTTGACCTGTTGACAACGGCTCTTTTTGGCCGGTAAACTTCGACCCAAGAGAACTCCCTAACTTTCGGAGAAAAATGATGCCGACACGATTTCGGGCTTCCGCCACGGTTCTGAGGGTCCTCGGCTCCGCGGCGATGGTATTCGGATTGTTCCTGGCTTTCCCCGCGGAGACGAGAGCGCAGGGCCATGGCGTAAGCATTTTCAAAACGTGCGTTTCGCCGAAAACGAGCTGCAACAGCAATACCGACTGCGCCGATCCCAATTCCTGCACGGGGTTCGGCGTGTGCACGAGCAGCGGCGCCGGCCACATGAACCAGTGCTCGATCACGATCGTGAACAGCGATCCTTCGCTCGACAACGTCAAGGTGCTCTCCGACTCGGACACGGTGTTCGCGACCGCGGGGAACCAGACCTTCTCAAACCTGCCGGTCAGCGGCACGACCGGCACGACGTCGGGATCCTGCACCGCGCCGATCGACCCCTTGGTCGGCTGCACGCTCTCCCCCGCCGCCTCCATCACCTTCCTTTCGAACCAGTACGTCATCCAGCCCACCGACCCGAACCCGCTCATAGACCAGGGTTCCGTGGTGGTTCAGGATCAGTGCAACGTCAACCCGACTGGCTGCAGCACAGTGCCGAGCACGGTCCAGTTCACCGCTTCGACCGACCTCGTCTCGGGGTGTACCCCCGGCGCCCCCTGCACTCCAACGCCAACGCCGACCAACACACCGGTGAATACGCCGACCAATACCCCGACCAACACGCCCCCCCAGACGGCGCCCCCGCCGGTACCGACGCTGTCCTTCCCGATGATGGCTTTGCTCGGCCTCCTGCTGGCCGGGGCGGGACTCTTCCTGGCACGCCGCTAGTAACAACTCGAATCGGATCGCCTCTGCCCGGAGCCCCGAGAGGGCTCCGGGCTTTTCTTTCTCCGGACCGGCAGCGCTCCCCGGATTAGGAAACGCTCAAAAAAGGATCGTTGCGGCTCCCCGGGAGGATCGTTGCCTCCGTGAAGCGCGCCGTGGTGTCCGAGCTGGGCCGCTTGCTGGCAGCCGCGGCGTTGGTCACCCTTACCGGGGGAACGCAGCTTCGCGCCGATCAGACCGTCCAGGTCGGACCGAGTTTGGTCTTTTCCCCCTCGACGGTCACGGTCTCTCCGGGAGAGGCGGTCATCTGGAGCTTCCAGGCGTTCCACACTTCCACGAGCGACACCGCCACCGGACCCGAGGTCTGGGATTCCGGGTTCCTGTCGAGCGGCACCTTCTCCCACACGTTCCAGACGCCGGGGACTTACCCGTACTACTGTCAGGTCCACAGCATCCCGGGCGGCACGGCGATGAACGGCGTCGTCCAGGTGCTCGGCGCGGGGGTCACGCCGACGTCCACACCGACTCCAGCCCCCACGAACACTCCATCACCGACGGCGATCGCAAAAAACACTCCGACGGCGACGCCGCCCGAATCCGCGACGCCCGTTTCCCCGGGCGCGCCCATTCCGGCTCTGGACCCGCGCGGCCGGATGCTCTTCGCGCTCGTCCTCGCCGCGGCCGGTGTGACGGCTCTCATAATTTCCGGCCGCCGATAAAACGCTCGAGTTGTCGTGCTTTCGAGCGGTCCGAACCGCTGCATGTGCTATATTTACCCGCAAACAACAATCGAGCTCTCGATGGACTCACCGCTGCGGACTCTGCTCGTCGCAGCCTCCGAGGCCGACGCCCTGCCGCTGCTGAAGCAGCTGCGCCAGGCCGGCCACGAAGTCTGCTGGGAGGTCGTCCGCTCCGCGGCGGAAATGGAGCAGGCCCTCCACGGGAAGACCTGGGACCTGGTCCTCTCGGACGGTGAGGTTCCGGACTCGAGCTCCCTTGCCGCGCTCGCCCGCGCCGCCGGCCTCGAAGCGCCTTTCCTGGTCGTCTCGGACGCCGTCAGCGAGGAGAGCGGCAACCGCGTTCCCAGGGCGGGCGCCGACAACGGCCCGACGAAGTGCTCCCTGCACCGCCTCGCCGCCTCCGTCGAACGGGAGCTCGGCGAGTCGAGGCTCAAGCGGGAACGGCGCCGCGCCCGGCAGGCCCTCCGGGACAGCGAGTCGCGGTTCCGGGCGCTCGCCGAGAGCGCGTCTGACGCGATCCTCACGGCCGACGGCGAAAATCGGATCGTTTTCGCGAACCCCGCGGCGGAGCGAATTCTGGGATACGCGATTCCCGCCTTGATCGGCCGACGCCTGGAGCAAATCATTCCGGGCCTCAACCGCCTGGCGGATCCGGGATCGGAAACCGTGGATCGATCCGTATGGACGGATCCGGCTCCGCGAGAGCACACGGCAATTCACGCGAGCGGGCGCCCGATCCCGCTCGAGCTCTCGATCGCGACGCTGCCGCGCAACGGCCGCGGTCCGTTCGCGACGATCGTCGCCCGGGACGTCACCGAGCGCAAGCGCGCGGAGGACGCCCTGAAGGCGTCGGAAGCTCGAAAGAGCGCGATGATCGAAGCGGCGCTCGACGCCATCGTGACGATCGACGCCCAGGGCCGGATGCTGGAGTTCAATTCCGCCGCCGAACGGATGTTCGGGTATGCCCGCGCGGGCGCTCTCGGAAGGCCGATGGCGGACCTCATCATCCCTCCTTCCCTGCGCGAAAGGCATCGCGAGGGAATGGCCCGGTATCTGGCGACCGGTCAGGGTCGGATCTTCGACAAGACGCTGGAGATGACGGCCATGAGGGCGGACGGGTCCGAGTTTCCGATCGAGCTCACCGTAATGCGCCTTCCGTCGGACGGCCCGCCGATCTTCACCGGATTCATTCACGACGTCTCCGACCGCGAGCGGGCCGAGAGCGCGTTGAAGGAGAGCGAACAGAAGCTGAGGACCCTCGTGACGAACGCGCCGATCGTGCTCTTCGCGATCGACAGGGACGGCATCTTCACGCACTCGGAGGGGAAGGGCCTGGACGGTCTCGGTTTGAAAGCGGGCGAGTCGGTCGGCCGCTCGGTTTGGGACCTCTACGGAGACCACCCCGAAATCCTCGAACACGTTCGCCGGGCACTATCGGGAGAGTCGCACACGGCGACCGTGCGGCTCGGTGAGATCGCATTCGAGACGCGTTACGCCCCTTACCGGGATTCCAACGGTCAGGTCATCGGAATCATCGGCGTCGCCACGGACGTCACCGAGCAGCACCGAGCCGATCAGTCGCTTCGCGCTTCCGAGGCCCGCTACCGCACCCTCTTCGAGAACAATCTCGCCGGTGTCTTCCGCTCAACCCTCGACGGCGGCATCCTCGACTGCAACGAATCGTTCGCACGGATCTTCGGCTATTCCTCGCCCGAGGAGGTCCTCGATCAGCGCGCGCAGCGGCTGTACCTCCGCCCGGAGGACCGGAACAACTTTCTCTCGCGGCTCTGCGAGCGGAACAGCCTATCCAATTACGAGTCCTGCGTCCGCAAGAGGGACGGCACTCCGATGTGGGTCCTCGAGAACGCGACACTGGTGGAAGGCCCCGATGGCGACCGCTCGGTGATCGAGGGGACGATCATCGACATCACCGAGCGCAAGCGCGCGGAAGAGCAGGTCAAACACCTCGCCTTCCATGACGCCCTGACGGGACTTCCGAACCGCCTGCTCTTCAATGACCGCTTGTCGATCGCTCTCGCGCAGGCGCGCCGAAGCGGCGAGAAGTTGGTCATTCTGTTTCTGGACGTCGACCGGTTCAAGGTAATCAACGACTCCCTCGGTCACGCCGCCGGAGACGAGTTGCTGCGGCGCGTCGCCGAGCGGTTGCAGGCGAACGTACGGGCTGGAGATACCGTCACGCGGCTGGGAGGAGACGAGTTCATCATTCTGCTCACACGGATTTCTTCGGAGGAGAATGCGGCCAGAGTCGCGGGGAAATTTCTCCAGAGCATTCGGAATCCGTTCTCGGTTCAGGAGAGGAACATTTTCATCACGACCAGCATCGGCGTCAGCATGTACCCGAATGACGGCCTGGACCCCGAGACGCTCATCCAGAATGCCGATGTCGCGCTGTACCGAGCGAAGGAGGAAGGACGCGACACCTTTCAGCTTTACGCACCGGCTATGAATGCCCGAGCGCTCCAACGGCTCTCTCTCGAGAACCGCCTGCGACAGGCGCTGCCCAATGAAGAGTTGATCCTACACTATCAGCCGATCGTCGATGTCCGAAGCGGCCGGGTCTGCGGCGCCGAGGCCCTCTTGAGATGGCGCCATCCGGAGCTGGGTCTCCTCCCTCCGTCGGAGTTCATCACCCTGGCCGAGATCTCGGGCTTGATCGTCCCGATCGGCCACTGGGTCCTGAAGACGGCTTGCGAGCAGGTCCGCGAGTGGCAGGCGATGGGCTATCCCCACTTGCGCGTTTCCGTCAACCTAGCGGCAAGGCAGTTCCAGCAGGCAAAGCTCGTGGCCCAGGTGACCGGTTCACTCGCGGCGAGCGGCATCGAGGCGAGCTCACTCGATCTCGAGATCACCGAATCGAGCGCGATGCAGAACGCGGAGCTCACGATCAACACGCTCCTGGAGCTCAAGCGGCTCGGCGTGGCGATATCGCTGGACGATTTCGGTACCGGATACTCCTCTCTCAACTACCTCAAGCGATTTCCCATCGATCGGGTCAAGCTCGACCAGTCTTTCGTGCGCGACATGACACGCAATCCCGAGGATGCTGCGATCGTCCGGGCCGTCATCTCCATGGCGCACACCTTGAAGCTGGTGGTCGTGGCGGAGGGCGTCGAGACCGAAGACCAGCTCGCCTTTCTCCGCCATCATCGGTGCGACGAAATTCAGGGGTTTCTTTTCAGCCCGCCGGTCGAGGCGATCGAGTTCCGGAAACTGCTCCTTCGAAAACAGGCACTGACGGCGGTCGCGTAAGGCCGTCCTCCGCGGTCCGAAGGCCTCAGTCGGCGATCTTCCGACCCATCTCGAACGCATCGAGCCCCGGGCCGTAGTACGAGGGCAGCCGGCCGGATTCTTCGAATTCGAGCTTCCGGTAGAAGGCGATCGCCCCGGAGTTCCGGACGTCCACCTCGAGAAGAGCCCGCGTCGCGCCCGACGCGGACAGCCGGCCGAGGAGGGCCTCCAGGAGCTTCTGGCCGAGGCCGCGCCGGCGAAAGGAGGGATCGACGTCGAGCGTGACGATCCGAGCGAGATCGGACGAGCCCAGATACCCGATCGCAAACCCGGCGAGCTCGCCGTCCGCCCGGGCAAGCACGCTCTCCGCGCCGGGAATCGCGAGGAAGCGTCGAAGCTCCCGCTGCGAATAGGCGATCCCCGGCTCGAAACAGAGACGATCGAGCCGCCCGAGATCCGGAAGATCTTCCGGGCCGGCACTACTGAAGATCGGCGCGAACTCGTCCGAATCCGATTTGGAGACCGACATCGAAATCTCGTCCGGGCCGTAGTCTAATCTCCCGCGCCATGCCGTCCGGCCGGGTGATCTCCCTCCACGTCGCGCACGTAGCGAAGGGTCCGGTGAGCTCCGTGGATTCCGTCCGGGCGGTCGCCAGCCGGGGATTGGAAGGCGATCGCTATTTTCTCGGCACCGGCACCTATTCCCGGAAGACGGCGGCGGACCGGGAGATCACATTGATCGAGATGGAGGCGATCGAAGCGCTCGAACGGGACTATGGCCTGCCGTTCGAAGCGCGAGAGGCGCGCCGCAACGTCGCGACACGCGGAGCGGCCCTCAACCATCTCGTCGGCCGCGCCTTTCGGGTCGGAGACGTGACGCTCGAGGGGCTTCGACTGTGCGAGCCCTGCTCCCACATGGAGCGGCTTTGCGGCAAGCCGGTTCGCGCCGGCCTCGTCCACCGTGGAGGCCTGCGGGCGAGAATCGTCACCGGCGGCGTGATCCGGGTCGGAGACCCGGTGGAAAGCCTCTAGCGGGAACGTTCTCGCATGTCGCGGTCCGCCTCCCGACGAAGGTCGCGGTCGCGGATCGCGTCGCGCTTGTCGTGAAGCTTCTTGCCGCGGACGAGCGCGATCTCCGCCTTGGCCATCGGACCCCGGAAGTAGAGAGAGAGCGGCACGCAGGCCACGCCGCGGGTTGCGACCGCGCCGGCCCATTTGTCGATCTCACGCCGGTGAAGGAGGAGCTTGCGCTCCCGTTCGGGGAGATGGTTCGACCAGGAGCCGGCGGCATAGGCTGAAATGTGCGCTCCGATCAGATAGGCCTCGCCCGACCGGAACTGCACGTACGAGTCCTTCAGTTGCGCGCGCCCGTCCCGCAGTGACTTCACCTCGGTGCCGGTCAGGACGAGGCCCGCCTCGGTCCGATCCTGGATGAAGTAGTCGTGGAAGGCCTTCCGGTTCGTCGCCTCTCGCTCTTTCCCCGAGGCGGCGCGGCCACGGCGATGCCTGGCCGCATTGGAACTCGCGCCGCCTCGCGAAAAGGTCCCCGTCGCGTTGTAGCCACGCCGTTGTCCCACGCGCACCACGCTCCGCGGACGCGACGAGGCGGCGATTTGCTCCGTAAACTCCGGTCAGAGAAAGACTTGGAGAAAAAGAAGAGTCGGGTCGCTCCGCTGGCATCATCGGTGCGGTAGCACCCACCGCAATCGTGCCGAGATCCCAGACGACATTGAAGACAAGCGTCTCCATCGAGGGGGTGGGACTCCATTCGGGCCATCCTGTCCGGACCGTCTTCCGTCCGGCGCCGGCGGGGCACGGGATCGTCTTCTACCGGATGGATCGGCAGGAAGCCGCGATCCCCGCGCGGGTCGAGTCGGCGAGCACGTTCGACTATGCGACGACGCTCTCGGCCGGAGGCGTTTCCGTGGGAACCGTCGAGCACGTCCTGTCCGCCGCGTTCGGCGAAGGCCTGGACAATTGCTCGATCGAGCTCGACGGCCCCGAGGTTCCGATCTTGGACGGCTCCGCGCTGCCGTTCGTGCGCCTCTTTCACGCGGCGGGGTTCGAGCGCCTGGACGTCCCGGTGACCCGGCTCTCCCTGTCGGAGCCGGTCGAGGTCTCGCGGGACGGCCGGGGCGTCTCGTTCCAGCCGGACGGTCGCGGCCTGACGATCACATACGAAATCGACTTTCGCCATCCCGTCGTCGGCCGCCAGGAACTGACGGTCGCGGTACGGCCCGAGGAGTACTCGTCGCGGATCGCGCCGGCCCGCACCTTCGGATTTGCCCGCGAGGTCGAAGCGCTCCGGTCCCGCGGCCTCGCCCGCGGAGGAAGTCTGCAGAACGCCGTGGTCCTCGACGAGTCCGGAATCCTTTCCGGGCCGCTTCGCTTTCGGGACGAGTTCGTGAGACACAAGATCCTCGACCTCATCGGGGATCTCGCGCTCTTGGGCGCGGTTCTCGACGGTCACATCTCCGCCCGCAGGGCCGGGCATGCTCTCCACATCGAGTTCGCGCGCGCTCTGGCCGAGGCGGCGACGTCCGCGCCGCCGCAGACCGCCTCCGCCGCCGAGCGGCCACGCCGGCGAGCGACGAGCCGAAGCTAACCGGGAATTCAAAAGCCCCGTCCGCCGGAGTAACTCTCACTCTCTCCCCGGATCGGCGGGTCCGTACCTGGCGCCGGTCCGCGGCAGGTCCGCGACGGTGTCAGAATCCTCCGGGTATGCCCCGTCCTGTCCGGGCCGTGCTCGTTCTGTGCGGCCTTTTCGTCGCGGCCCTCGCCGCTGGTCAGGATGGGAACGGTCCGCGCATCACTCAGCTCCGGGTCGACGCCCGCGGCCGGGACGTCTTTCTCGGCTTCACCCTCGCGGGAGCGCTGAACCCGGAGCTGGCCCGCAAGATCGAGGCGGGCCTGGAAACGGCCATCCGGTATGAGATCCGCCTGTACCGCCGCTATCCTTACTGGTTCGATGACTTCATCGAGAAGCGAAAGTATCGCGCGGCTGCGACCTACGATCCGGTGACGCGGGAGTACGCCGTGGACGAGACCCTCGACGGCAAACCGCTTCGCCGGACGACGACGCGGGACTTCGCCGAGGCGGCGCGGCTGCTCCTCACGAGAGAGAACCTGCTGGCATTTCACGTCGCCCGGGGCCAGCCGACCCGCAACCTCTACGTCCAGATGCGCGCGAGCTTCGACGCCGGGTATGTTTTCACCATCATTCCGGTCGACTCTCGGACCGACTGGAAGAAGTCGAAGCGTTTCAACGTCCACGGAAGCGAGAAATGACCGAAGAGAAGTCTCGTCCCGATCGACCGGCTTCCCGCCGCGCGACGCTCGTTGCCGACCTCAAGAGACACCGCAACGAGAATCGGCTTGTCGTCTTTCTGGCGCTCGCGGTGCTCGTCGTCTGGTCGGCGGTTTCCGTGTTGCGGCAGCGCGCCGAGGAGATGGAGCCGGCGACGATCACGCGCGGTCTTCTCCTGTTCGTCCTCTCCTACCTGAACGTCACTCTGATCGCGGCGGTTCTCTTCGTTCTCTGCCGAACACTCATCAAAGTGTGGCTCGAACGGCGCCGCGGCGTCCTCGGATCTCAGTTCAAGACGCGGCTGCTCGTCACCTACATCGGCCTGGCCGCCATACCGATCGGCCTTCTTTTCTTCACCGCCACCGGCTTTTTACAGCGCTCGATCGACCGATGGTTCTCCTCGCCCGTCCGGGAGGTCGTCGGGCGAGCGCGCTCGGTCGAGGACATGGCGGAGCGCCGGATTGCGGACGCCGCATTCGAGGCTGCTCGCGTTCTCTCCCGGCTGCCGCTCGAGAGCGTCGCCGCGAAGCGGCTGCTCGAAGCGCTCGAGAACTTCCGGCGCGAGCAGCGTCTCGACTCGGCCGAGATCTACCGTCGAGGAGTGCGAGAGACCGCCGCGGCCGCCCGGACGCTCGACGTTCCGCCGCTGCCCACGGAGACCCTTCAGGCGGCCGAGCTTCACGGCGACGCACTCAAGATCGAGGTGCAACGCGACGGATCGCACCTCTTCCGCGCGGTGCGCCGGTCCGGGGACCGAATGTTCGCCGCGGGCATCCGGGTCCCGCCGGGCGACGCACGCGCGATGCGGGCAATCGCATCGGCCTGGAGCGACTACCAGAAGCTCGAGGTGCAGAAGCCGGCGATCAAGGCCGCCAACGTCTCGACGTTTCTCCTCATCACGCTGGCGGTGCTCCTGGCTTCGATCTGGACCGGCATGACTCTTGCCCGTCGGATCACGGAACCGATCGCGGCGCTGGCCGAGTCCACGCGACGCCTGAGATCCGGCGACTTCTCCTCCCGCGTGGACGTCGCCGCCAACGACGAGCTCGGCGTTCTCGTGGACTCCTTCAACAGCATGGCGGCCGGTCTCCAGCAGGCGCGGGACGCCACGCTTCGCTCGAACGAGGAGCTGCAGGAGATCAATCGCCGCCTCGAGATGGAGCGCCGGTTGCTGTCCACGGTCCTCGAGTCGGTCACCACGGGCGTTCTCGCTTTCGACGCCGCCGGAAGGGTCAGGGTCGCGAACCCGGCGGCTCGGTCACTCCTGTCGCTCGGCGCGGCCGACGTGACGCTCGAGCAACTGCGCAGCCGGCCCGAGCTCGGACCGCTGGTCTCGCTCGTGGAAGAGGCAGGTTCCGGCTCGGTGCCGTCAAGCCCGCGAGAGCTGATCCTTCCGGGCGAAGCGGGCGAACGGCGGCTCGAGATGGCACTGCGCCCGCTCTCTGCCGCCTCGGAGCGTGGCGGCTGGGTCGTCGCCGTCGAGGACACGACGCACGTCGCGCGGGAGCAGAAGCTGGCCGCCTGGAGCGAGGTTGCGCGGCGGGTGGCGCATGAGATCAAAAACCCGCTCACCCCCATTCGCCTCTCCGCCGAGCGGATCGCGCGCCGTCTCCGGGCGGGCGGACCCGACCTGGCCGAGACCATCGAACGAGGAACGAAAGTGATCGTCGACGAGGTGAGCTTTCTGAAGTCGCTCGTCGACGAGTTCTCCCGGTTCGCACGGCTGCCGGAGATGAGGCCCGAGCCGGTGGACCTTGCGGAGCTCGCGCGCTCGGCGGTCCAGCTCTTCGAGGGCGCGCGCGACGGGGTGCAGGTCCACGTGGAGTCGCACCTTTCCCGGAATCCCGTACAGCTCGACCCGGAACAGATGAAGCGCGTTCTCATCAACCTGATCGACAACGCGCTCGAGGCCTGCGGCCCGGCGGGAGAGATCACCGTCCGCCTTTCCGACCGCGCCGGCGGCGTCACTCTGGAGGTCGCCGACACCGGCCGCGGAATCCCGCCGCGCGACCGCGAGAAGCTCTTCCTTCCCGACTTCACGACGAAGGGGCGCGGGACCGGGCTCGGTCTCGCGATCGTGTCGCGCATCGTCGCCGACCACAACGGCACGATCCGCGTCGAGGACAACCGGCCGCGCGGCGCGCGGTTCATCATCGAGCTTCCGGCCGCGTGAAGAAGCGGCGGATCCTCGTCATCGACGACGAACGATCGATCCGGGAGACTCTCTCGGAGATCCTGACCGACGAGGGCTACGCGGTCACCGCCGTCGAAAGCGGCGAGGACGGTCTGCGCCGGTTTCTCGAAGAGGCCTTCGACCTCGTCTTTCTCGACGTCTGGCTCCGCGACCGCGACGGGCTGTCGCTTCTGGAAGCGGCCGACGGGCGGCTCTCCGAGGTGCCGGTCGTGATGATCTCCGGCCACGCGAACGTCGAGACGGCCGTGCGGGCCGTGCGGCTGGGCGCGTACGACTTCCTCGAAAAGCCGCTCTCGTTGGAAAGGGTCGTTCTCACCGCGCAGAAGGCGATCGAACGCCGGGACCTCCTGGCGGAAGTCGCGAAGTTCCGGGGAAGGCGGGAGTCGGAGTCGGAGCTCCTCGGAGAATCCGCCCCCATGCGAAAGCTTCGGGAAGAGATCGTGCGAGTCGCGCCGACGGATGCGCGGGTCTTGATCACGGGCGAGAACGGCACCGGTAAAGAGCTCGTTGCCCGCCACATCCACCGCCTTTCCGAAAGGAGGGAGGCCCCGCTCGTCGAGGTCAACTGCGCCGCGATTCCCGAAGACCTGATCGAGTCGGAGCTCTTCGGGCACTCGCGCGGCTCGTTCACCGGCGCGTCCGAGGACCGTCGCGGGAAGTTCGAGGAGGCCGACGGCGCCACGCTCTTCTTAGACGAAGTCGCCGACATGTCCGCGAAGACGCAGGCGAAGGTGCTCCGCGCGCTCCAGGAGGGACGGTTTACCCGTGTCGGTGGGAGCCGGGCGATCGCCTCGGACGCGCGGGTGCTCTCCGCCACGAACAAGACCCTCCCCGAGGAGATCCGCCGGGGAGCGTTCCGCGAGGACCTCTACTTCCGCCTCGCGGTCGTCCCGATCCACGTGCCGCCTCTTCGAGAAAGGACCGACGACATTCCCCTTCTCGCCGGGCACTTCCTGCGCGAGGCCTCCGCCCGCTTCGGGCGCAAACCGAAGTCTCTTTCGGCCCCGGCTGTCGAAGCGCTCGAGGCGTATCGCTGGCCGGGCAACGTCCGGGAGCTCAAGAACCTGATCGAACGGCTCATGATCCTTTCCCCTTCGGAGGAGGTTCGACAGGAAGACCTGCCCTCGGAGTTCCGTGAGGGCGAGCTCGCCGAGAGCGTGATCGGACACGCGCCGCTGCGCGACGCGCGGGACGACTTCGAGCGCCGCTACATCCTCGCTGCGCTGAAAAAGAACCGGGGGAACGTGTCGAGGACGGCCGAGGCGCTGGATCTCGAGCGGTCGAACCTCTACCGGAAGCTGAAGGCCTACGGGATCGAAGTGGAACGGGAGTAGACCCGACCTACTCCTCGAGCAGGCGCAACTCCAGCACCTGTTGCGCCGAGAATTTCTCCAGCCGCAGGTAGTGCTCGGCAGCCGCGAGCAGCGCCTCCGCGGGGGCGAGCCCGACGATCTCCGAGCCGACGATCGCGACGCCATGGCGCTCGGCCTCGGAGCGCACGCACTCGAAGACGCGGTGGAGCGGGCTCTTCTGGAAGTTGGTCATGTTGATCGAGACCTGCACCTGGCCGCGGTCGGCGAGCTCGACGGCCATCGCCTTGACGTAGCGAAAGCCTCCGCCGAGGTGCCGGATCGCTTTCGCGATGCGGTCGGCGACCGCGAGGTCGCGTGTCGCCAGGTTGATGTTGTAGGCGATGAGCGGCGCCCGCGCCCCGACCGCGACAACGCCGGCCGTCGGGTGCGGCGCCTCCGGCCCGAAGTCGGGCTTCCAGTCCGGGCTCTGCATCTTCGCGGCGAACCCCTCGAACTCTCCCTTGCGGATCCCCGCGAGGTTGCGGCGCTTCTCGGAGGTCGCGGAGTCCTCGTAGAGATAGACCGGGATGCGATGCCTTGCGGCGATCTCCTCCCCGATCCCGCGCGAAAGCGCGACGCACTCTTCGACGGTCACGCCCTGGATCGGGATGATCGGAACGACGTCGACGGCTCCCATCCGGGGATGCTCGCCCGAGTGCCGGGTGAGGTCGATCCGGGACACCGCGGCGTCGAAGAGCGCGCGGATCCCGGCGCGCAGGCCGTCGGAGTCCGCCACGAAGGTCAGTACGCTGCGGTTATGGGAAGCGTCGGAGGAAACGTCCAGCAGGCGAACTCCGGGCGCAGCGCGAACGGCCCCGGCGATTCCGGACACGATTTCCGGATCGCGCCCCTCGGAAATGTTTGGGACGCACTCGATGACCGTTCTCATTCCGGGTTTTCCTCGGCGGCGCAGTTTATAATTTCCGGGATCGTGAGTCGGAACAACGCCGGAACAGAAGAGGCGCCCCGCGGCGGCTCTGCGGGAGACCTGTGAGCGGACAGCCTCAAGCGGGAACGTACCCGGGCAACCTTTCCCTGCCGGTCGAGGTCCGGGAGAAGATTCTTTCCACTTTCCGCCATACGCTCGATCTCTTCCGGGACGGCAAGCTCGACGACTGCCTGATCGGTTGCGACTTCATCCTGAAGATGGATCCCCGTTTCGCTCCCGCGAGGAAGCTCCAGGAGAAGGCGCGGAATCCCAGAGCGGAGGTCGACCTCGAAGAGCTGAGGGCGATCGTTGCGCCGCCGGCGTCGCCGCCTCGGGAAACGGGCCCGGTGCAGCCCGCGACGACGGTCGAGCAGCCGTCTCCCCGGTCGACGCCCTGGATCAACCCCGCCAACGCCGGGACGCCGGCCGCCGAAGTGCGCCGGGACACCGACCCGGCCGCCGTCTCCGGCCTCGAACACCTTTCGCTCGACTCTCTCTCGCTCGACGGTCCGCTCGCGAGTCCTTCGGGCGCCCGAGGCTCCCGGGAAGCCGGTCCGCGCTTCCAGGCCGGTCTCTCGAACGAGGACGAAAGTTCTCCGGGATTCGGTGACTTTTCTCTCGGACCGACCGCCGCCGACCCGGGCCTCGCGAGTCCGCGCAACGTCTCGACCGAGCAGGAGATCGCGGGCCTCCTGCGACAGGGGGACGACGCGCGTGTCTCCGGCGATCTGCAGCAGGCGATCGAAATCTGGTCGCGCATTTTTTTAATCGATATCAACAATGCCGACGCGGTCTCGCGCATCGAGAAGACGCGAGGCGAGATGGCCGAGGAGAGCCGCCGACTGGCGGTTTCGCTCGACCAGGGTCGGCAGAGCTTTGCGAAGGGCGACCTGTCCGGCGCGCGGGAGCAATTCGACGCCGTATTGCACCCCGACGAGAAGCCGTCCGCGACTCTGCCGCCTCCCCCGGCCAGCGCCGCCGCGCCGCCCCTGTCTTCTCCACACGACCTGTCCAGGGTCGTCGCCACGGGTGACGTGCTGGCCGAGGAGATGGAGCAGTCCGAGCCGCCCGGACGCCGATCCTGGGGCACTCGCCCGCGGACCGGGCGGGCGCCGGACGTCGAGGCGGCCGCGGAACCGGCCGCGCCGAAGCGGATGTCCATTCGGATCAATCGGCGCGTCGCGATTCTCGCCGGAGCGGTCCTCGTGCTCCTCGCGGCCGGGTTCTTCGTCGTGACGCGTCCGCACGGGACGAAGGCGGCGGTCGCCCGGCCCGAGGCAGGTCTCTCCCTCGAGCACGCGACCTCCCTCTTCCGCGAAGGAAAAATCGCGGAGACGATCGAGGAGCTGCGTCGAATCCCCCGCAGCGATCCGGACTACGCGAAAGCGCAGAAGCTCCTCGCCTCTCTTGAAACGCCCAAGGGCGCGTCGGAGTCGGCTCCCGCCGCGAGCGCGCCCGCCGCGGCGGGAGCGGCCGCCGAGACCGTCACGAATCCTGCGGCGGTTCGGGCCGAAGCGGAGAAGGCGCTCGGCGAGAAGCGATACATCGACGCCATGAAAGCGTTCAGCTCGGTCGCGCCGTCGTTTCCGGGAGATCCGACCTTCGCGCAGGAGATGGCGAGCGCGTCCGAGAAGGTCGCGGAGCTGACGCCCGCCGTCAAGCTGTTCAACGACGGCGAGTACGAGACCGCGATTCCGATCCTCTGGCGGATCTACCAGGCTTCCCGGGACAACCAGGACGCCCGGTCGTACCTCCTGCGGTCTTACTTCAACCAGGGCATCGCCCAGCTCCAGAACGGTCTTTACGACAAGGCGAAGGAATCGTTCAACGAGGTGCTCGGGCTCGACCCGCAGGACGCCGAAGCCGCCCGGCACGGGCAGTTCGCCGACCACTACCGCAACGGCGATCTCGATCTGCTGGGACGGATCTACGTGCGGTACATCTCTCCGCGGCCGTGACCGCACCTCCGCCGCCCGAGGAGTCCGGAGGAGAACCCCTCAGCGACTTCCCGCTCCGCGGCGAACCGCCACTCGACCTGGCCGTCGCTCCGTCAGCGCCGGTCCTCTCCGGGCTCGCCTCCCTTCCGGACCGCGCTCTCGGAACCGCCGCGGACGCGGCGACGGCGATCCTGCTCGTTCTCGTCTCGCTGCTCGGAGCGTTTGCCGCGCGCGGCCGCACACCGCATTTCGAGGGACTGGGCTGGGCGTCGGCTTTCCTCCTGTACGTTTCGTTCTTCGTCGTCGTGGTCCCGCTCGTTCTCTTCGGCCGCACCGTGGGGATGGCGCTCGCAGGACTTTCCGTCCGCGAGGACGGATCGAGCAGGCACCTGACGCCCTCGCAGGCGGCGCGGCGCTGGGCCGGCACGCTGGCGACTCTGGCCGGCCTCGGACTCCCTCTTTTCTGGACCGCACGGGATCCCGATGCGCCGACCCTCGCTGACCGGCTGTCGGGCCGGACCCTGGTCCGAGACGGTTGACGGACCGCTCGCTGCGCGTCGCGGTCGCGCAAATCGATACGACCGTCGGAGACTTCTCCGGCAACTCCGAGAAAATCGTCGCGTTCGGGCGGCGCGCCGAGAAGGAGGGGTCGGATCTCGTTCTCTTCCCGGAGCTGGCGGTGTCGGGATATCCCCCGAAGGATCTGCTCGACCGACACTCCTTTCTGGCGGAGTCCGATCGCACGGTCGCCTCGATCGCGCGGGCTTCCGGTTCCGCGGTCTGGCTCTACGGCGCTCCGCTCGAGAATCGCGCGAAGAGCGGCCGCCGGGTCTTCAACGCGGCCGTGGCTGCACGCGGCGGCCGCCGCGTCGGCGAATACCACAAGAGGCTGCTGCCGACCTACGACGTCTTCGACGAGGGGCGGTACTTCGAGCCGGGCGGCCGCCGGCCGCTTGTGCTGCGAGTCAAGGGCATGCGGGTCGGCGTCACGATCTGCGAGGACATCTGGAACGACAAGACTTTCTGGAAGCGGCCTCTCTACACTCTCGATCCGGTCGCGGAGCTCGTGCCGCTCGATCTGGACGTTCACGCGAACATCTCGGCTTCTCCGTACACGCTCGGAAAGGACCGGCTGCGGCGGCGGATGATGGGACAGATCGCGCGCCGCACGCGCGTGCCGCTCGTCTTCTGCAACCTGGTCGGTGGGAACGACGGCCTCGTCTTCGACGGCGTCTCGACGGCCTTCGACGAACGCGGACAGATCGTCGGACGAAGCCGCTCGTTCGAGGAGGACTTCTGGACGATCGATCTCCCGGGAGGCCGCGGTCCGAAACCTCCCGAAAAAGACGAGATCGCGGGACTCCGGAAGGCCCTGGTTCTTTCGCTCGCCGACTACGCCGCCAAGTGCGGTTTCTTCGAGGCGGTCCTTGGGCTCTCCGGAGGCATCGACTCGGCTGTCACGGCGGCGCTCGCCGCCGAAGCGCTCGGCTCGCAGAAGATCTTGGGCGTCGCCATGCCGGGGCCGTACTCCTCGAAAGGGAGCCTCCGCGACGCGCGAGAGCTCGCGAAGCGGCTCGGAATCCGTTGCGTGGAGATCCCGATCGGGCCGGTGTTCGAGGCGTACCGGCGGGTTCTGGCGCCCGCTTTCGGGAAAGGGGATTGCGTCCCTGCGGAGGAAAACCTCCAGGCGCGCATCCGGGGAGCCCTCCTTATGGCGCTGTCGAACCGCTTCGGCTATCTCGTGCTGTCGACCGGCAACAAGTCGGAGATCGCCGTCGGGTACTGCACGCTGTACGGCGACATGGCGGGCGGCTACGCGCTCATCTCCGACATTCCGAAGACGCTCGTGTATGAGCTCGCCAAGGAGATCAACCGGGAGCGCGAGAAGATCCCCGCGACGATCCTCGCCAAAGAGCCCTCCGCGGAGCTTCGGCCGAACCAGAAGGACACCGACTCGCTGCCCCCCTATTCCGCGCTCGACCCGCTGATCGAAGCGCTCGTTGATCTGTCGCTGCCCACGGACCTCGCGGCACGACGTGCGAAGGTCTCCCCCGAGGTCGCCCGGGACGTCGCGCGGCGCGTGGACCGAAACGAGTACAAGCGCCGACAGATGCCACCCGGCCCCAAGGTGACGGCGAAAGCATTCGGAGAGGGGCGACGCTATCCGATCGCCCAGCGCTTCGGAGTCTGACCGTTGATCTCCGTCGAGTCGGGGGGAAGGGCGTCGCTCGTCGTGCCGGCGTTCGACGAACGGAGCCGCATCGAGCGCGCCATGACCGAGATTTCGGCCTGGCGCCGCGCCCGACCGGGCGGCTGGGATTGGGACGTCATCGTCGTGGACGACGGCTCCTCCGACGGGACGGGCGAGCTCGCGCGGCGCGCGGCTGCAGCCGCGGATCTTCCGATCGAGCTCCTGCGTCACGAGGAGAATCGGGGAAAGGGCGCCGCGATCCGGACCGGCGTGCTCGCGTCCACCGGTGACCCCGTGCTGGTCTCCGACACGGATCTCTCGACACCGCTCGCCGAGTGGGTGAAGCTCGCCGAGCGCCTCCCGACCCATCCCGTGGCGATCGGATCCCGGGCGCTGCGGGACGATCTCGTCCTGCGGCGGCAACCCTTTTATCGGCAATCCATGGGTAAGATGTTTAACGCGTTCGTCCGGCTGTTCGCGGTGTCCGGCATTCACGATACCCAGTGCGGGTTCAAGCTCTTCCGGGGCAGCGTCGCGCGCGAGCTCTTCGGCGCCGCCCGCATCGACCGGTTCGCCTACGACGTCGAGATCCTTTTTCTTGCGCGGCAGCGAGGGATCGCGATCGCCGAAGTGCCGGTCCTCTGGTTCAACTCTCCCGAGTCGAAAGTGTCGGTCGTCCGGGACTCGCTGCGGATGCTGCGGGATCTGGTGCGGATTCGGTGGATCCATCGAGGAAAAACGAGGCGGGTTCCGGCCACAGCGGAATGAGCCGGGCGGCCGCTCCGGCGGCGACGAGCGGGGCTAGGGCCGCGACCGTGCGGAAGAACGCCGTGCCCACCTGCCAGGCGGGCCCCTCGACGGCGAGCGCCGGCAGAAAGAGGTAAGCCGCGACGCCCCACGCGGCGAGCGCGAGAAGGCGGTTTCCCGGCGTCGAGTCCCGGCCGGCCAGGAGCACCACGGCCAGAGCGGCAATGCCGATCCACGCGGCGACCGGCGTCTCCGCCATCGCCGTCGCGACGCTCTCCTTCACTCGGGGAGCGAGAACGCCCGGGCGGGCGAGAAGCGAGAAGTCGAAGTCCCGGAGCGGAAGGCTCCCGCGGATCATCCGATGCGCGGCGACGACGACGGCCGCCGGGAGACCGAGCATTGCGGCGGCGCGCGCCGCGAATCCCTTTCGCGCCAGCGAAAACAGCGCGGCGAGCACGAGCGCTACGGCCACGAAGTAGAGACCTTCGTTCTTCGTCGCGGTACAGACGACCGAAGCTAGGGCGACCCGGCGGGACGCGCCCCGGTCGGTCCGATCGAGGCGGTCGCAGACCGAAGTGCCCAGGAGCAGCAGTCCAAACGAGAGCGGCACTTCCGCCATCCCGGTGGTGAACGCCCGATAGAGCGGCTCGAAAAACGAGAGAAGCGCTGCGGCCCCAAGAGCCAGCTCGCGCGACGCGCCTCGCCGCCGGAGCCAGCCGAAGAGAGCGAGAAGCGTCGCCGTCTGCAGGAACGGAAAGAGGAGAGCCATCGCGTGGTCGTCCCAACGCCCCAGGAGGAAGGCGACTCCGGCGTAGAGGAACGGCAGGCCAACGGGATACTCCGGGTGGGAGAAGGAGAGAGAAAGCCACCGGAAGATGCGCTCCGGAACGCGCCGCTCGAAGTAGAACGTCTTCCCCTTGAAGCCCCAGATCGCGACGTAATCGTTCGCCCACATCGGCTCCGTCAAGGCCTTCAATGCGTAGAGCGCGACCCCCACGACTACGATCGCGAGGAGCAGCGCCGAAACCGACGTAAGACGAGGGACCGGCGGGAGGGCCGCCCGCTCCCGGATACGCAGGAATCGCGCCGGAAGAACGACGAGCGTCGCCAGAATGAGAAACGGCAGCCACCCCGGCGCAGCGTGGAGAGAGAACGCGAGGGCCACGGAGCCGCCGACGAGAGCGAGACCCGCCGCGAAGCCCCAGGCGAGGCGTTCGGGAAGCCAGAGCCGGCCGCGCCGCACGAGCGCACCCGCCACTCCGTACCCGACGACCCCGGCCGCGATCAGGATCGCCGCGACTGCGGATAGCGGAAGCGCGAAATTGCTCATGGCCGCGCGTAGAGGGCGCCGCCGGGAATCGCGGCGATCTCCCTCCAGCCCTCGGGCCGCTCTGGCCCGTACACCGCGGCGATCCAGCGCGGTGGGACCTGCCGTGGCGAGAGGAGGACGGGAACCGGCGCAAGCACGTAGGACGCCAGGTACAGGGCCGAAGTCGTCGGCTCCCTGACGGAGATCGCGACACCCGGGGTTCCTGGAGGGACGAGCCGACGGACGGACTCTAAGAAAACGAAGTACTCGCGGTCGAAGGCGACGCCCGATCCGGCGAGCCGGCGCAGAGCGAGCTCGCGGGACGAAGTCGACCGAAGGACGCGGGCGCGCCGCAGGAGCTCCGACGGCCGGTTCTGCAGAAGGAGGAGGAGAAACAGGATCGCGGAAGCAGTCCGCGCCGCGAGTCTCCGGCTGGTCACACCGGCAGCGGGAAGGCCGCGCAGAGCTCCGAGACCGTCGACCGAACCTCGCGCTGCACGGCGGCGTCGCCGCGCGAGTCGAGAATTCGCGCGATGGAATCGCCGATCGTCTCCATCTCGGCTGTTCCCATCCCGCGGGTGGTGACGGTCGGAGTCCCGACGCGGATACCGGACGCGACGAGCGGCGGCCGAGTGTCGAAGGGGATCGTGTTCTTATTCACGGTCAGGCCGACTGCTTCGAGCATCTTCTCTGCTTCCTTGCCGGACAGGCCGGCCGCGCCGACGTCCACCAGCATCAGGTGGTTGTCGGTCCCGCCCGAGACAAGCCGCAAACCGCGGGACACGAGCCGCCCCGCGAGTGCTTTCGCGTTCTCGACGATCCGCCTCTGATACTCGGCGAACTCGGGCGTCGCGGCCTCGGCGAATGCGACCGCTTTCGCCGCGATGACATGCTCGAGAGGACCCCCCTGCACGCCGGGGAAGACTTTCCGGTCGAGATCCTTTGCGCGATCCGCCTTGGTCAGCACGAAGCCGCCGCGTGGTCCTCGGATCGTTTTGTGAGTCGTCGACGTGACGTAAGGCGCATGGGGGATCGGTGACATGTGGAGGCCGGCGATGATGGGCCCCGCGATGTGCGCGATGTCGGCCATGAAGACAGCGCCGCTCTCCTGCGCGATCTCGGCGAAGCGGCGGAAGTCGATTTCGCGTGGATAGGCAGAAGCGCCCGCGATGATGATGCCCGGGCGATGCTCGCGCGCGAGCGCCGCGAGCTCGTCGTAGTCGATCCGCTCGTCCTCGCGCCGGACGCCATACGCGACGACCTTGTACTCGAAGCCCGAATAAGAGAGCGGGTGGCCGTGCGTCAGGTGCCCCCCGTGGGAGAGGTTCATTCCGAGGATCGTGTCTCCTGGCTTCAGGACCGTCATGTAGACGGCCATATTCGCCTGGGATCCGGAGTGCGGCTGGACGTTCGCGTGCTCTGCGCCAAACAGCTTCTTGACCCGCTCGATCGCGATCGCCTCGATCTTGTCGATGAACTCGCAGCCGCCGTAGTAGCGCCGGCCCGGATATCCCTCCGCGTACTTGTTCGTGAGGACGGAGCCTTGTGCTTCCCGCACCGCCCGGGAAACGAAGTTCTCCGAGGCGATGAGCTCGAGTCCGTCGTTCTGTCGCCGCTCCTCGTCGTGGATCCACTCCGCGACTTGCGGGTCGACGACGTCTAGGTCCCGGTCGAGAAACGCCGCGGCCGCCGCCGCGAGTGTCGTCGGGTTCATCAGGTTGCCTGCCTTTCCGAAGATCTCACTCGGTCACGAGCTCCCGATACTCCACGATGCAGTAGCTGTCGGTCATTCCGGCGATGTGATCCGCGATCGAACGGTAGAAACCAGGGTTGGTCTGGTAGTTGCGCTCGACTTCGGCTGGGACCTCCGGGAGAGGGACCTCGCGCAGGAACCGAACCCCGAGGTCCTGGTGCAACACTTCGAGAACGGAGTCCGGCAGCAGGCGCGGGTTCTCGCTGTACGCGCGATAGAGGCCGGTGATGACCCGCCGCGCGCGACCGTCGTGGCGCGAGACGGGGAACGAATGGATGACGTGGCGATACACGAACTGACGGAGCTCCGCGTAAAGGCTCTTGCCGCCGTCGGAGAAGCCGATGAGGTCACCCGGCAGCCTCGCTCTCCGCTCGGCGAACTGATCGGGCGTCGAAATTCCGCCGGCATCGATCCACCGCTCGATCCGCGAGCGCGAGGCCTCAACGAGATCGGACGTGAGCGTGGCGATCATGCCGCGGATGAGCGAAGCGCGGCGCACCGCCGGATCCGGGCCGCCGCCGCGGGCAGCGCGCGCAACCCGCGAGACCGCGAGCGCCTCGATGGCGTCCTCTCCGGCAAGCGCGATCCCGTCTTCGAGGTCGTGCGTCTGTTGCGCGATCTCGTCGCACCAGTTGACGACCTGGGCCTCGAGCGTGCCGCTCGACTCGAGCCGCAGCCCCTGGACGAAGTCGAGAGGGAACGGAAAATCGCGCCGCCACCCCGTATGCTTCAGGATCCCTTCGCGGACGTCGTCGGTCAGGTTCAATCCCGGCTCGTCGTAACGCCTCTCGAGGCGGTCGACGACCCGGACCGACTGGTAGTTGTGCTTGAACCGACCGGCTTCGGGATGACTCTTGCGCAGCAGATCGTCGAGGACGTTCTCCCCGGAATGGCCGAAAGGCGTGTGGCCGAGGTCGTGTCCGAGAGCGACGGCCTCGGTCAGGTCTTCGTTCAGGCCGAGCGCTCTGGCGGCGCTGCGGGCGATCTGCGACACCTCGATCGTGTGCGTCAGGCGCGTCCGGAAGTGGTCCCCTTCGAACGGGATGAAGACCTGGGTCTTGTGCTTCAAGCGCCGGAACGCTCGTGAGTGGATGATCCGGTCGCGGTCCCGGACGTACTGGGTGCGGAAGTCTTCCTCTTCGGCGGGAAGGGGCCCGCGGGGACGGGTCGCGCGCGCGCTGCGCGAGGCGTAGATCGCGAGCCGCTCGTCTTCCAGCCGCTCGAAACGTTCCCTGGTGAAAACCGATGTCGCGACCGTCATTCGTCCTCGAGGCGTCGGGAGAGAAGCAGAGACCGCGTCTGCCCGACGAGGTAGAGCGAGCCCGCGACGATTATAGGGGCCGGATCCGGATCGCGCAGGAGATCCGAGAGGGCCGTTTCGACGCTCTTCGAGGCGACGGCGTTGCCGCCCGCCGCCGCCGTTCGCCGGACGAGCTCGTCGACGGTTGCGGCGCGCGGGGAGGGCGCGCGCACCAGCCGCACGCTCGACACCGCCGGAAAGAGGTGCGCTGCCATGCTCTCCACGTCCTTGTCCGCCATCGCGGCGAAGACGAGGCGGGCGCGACCCGCGAGGCCGGCGTCGTGGAGGAAGCCTGCGAGCGCGAGAGCGGCCTGCGGGTTGTGGCAGCCGTCCAGGACGACGGCGATGCCCCGGCAGGAGAGCTTCTCGAGCCGGCCCGGCCAGCGCGTGGCGGCGACCCCCCGCATGATGGCCGACGAATCGATTCGAGGGAATACCGGCGACAGGAGCTCGGCCGCACGGGCGGCGAGCGCCGCGTTCGAGGCCTGGTGAGCTCCGGGGAGCGGCGTCTCGAGTGCGTAATTCGCGATTGGCGTCGCGGCCCGCAGGCGCGTCCCTTCGAGAGACGTCTCGACCTGCGAGACCTCGACCTCTTTCACGGCCTCGTGCGCGATCGCACCGCACTCGCGCGCGGCCTCGACGAGCGCCTCGCGAGCCTCGGGCTCGCTTGGACCGACGAGGGCCGGACGGCCGCGGCGGAAGATCCCCGCCTTCTCCCGCGCGATCGAAGAAAGCGTCGGGCCGAGCTCGTCGGTGTGATCCAGGCCGATCGAGGTGACGACCGACAACCTCGCGGAAGCGACGTTGGTCGCGTCGAAGCGTCCACCGAGCCCGACTTCGACGAAAGCGAGATCGAGCCCGCGCCCCGCAAAAGCGACGAAAGCGGCGGCCGTCAGCGCTTCGAAATAGGTCGCGGGAATTTCCGGAGACGCTTCCGCGGCGCGGAGCACCGGCTCGAGCGCTCGGTCGAGCTCCCCGTCGGACAGGTCAGACTCGCACACCCGGATGCGTTCGTTGACCCGGATCAGGTGCGGCGACGTGTAGAGGCCTGCCCGCATCCCTGCAGCCGCGGCGATGGCGGAAAGGGTCGCTGCGACGGAGCCTTTGCCGTTCGTGCCCGCGACGAGCACGGCCGGGACCCGCCGCTCCGGACCGCCGAGGCGCTCGCAGAGAGCGTCGATCGCGGCGAGGCCGAGCTTCATGCCCCGGGGGAGGAGCGACTCGAGGCGGGCTAAAGACGGGAAGGGGACGGAGGTCTTCCGGGCTAGGCTGCGCGCCACAAGAGCTCGAGACACCGCACGAGGGTTTCCTTCATCTCGGAGCGGTCCACGACGTAGTCGAGCATGCCGTGCTCGAGGAGAAACTCGGAGCGCTGGAACCCTTCGGGCAACGTCTGCCGGATCGTCTGCTCGATCACCCTCGGACCGGCGAAGCCGATGAGGGCGTTCGGCTCCGCGACGTTCACGTCCCCCAGCATGGCGTACGAGGCCGTGACCCCTCCGGTGGTCGGGTCCGCCATCACGGAGATGTACGGGATCCGCGCTTCGGAAAGCCGGCTGAGCGCGGCGGAGATCTTGGCCATCTGCATCAACGAGAGGATTCCCTCCTGCATCCGCGCGCCGCCGGAAGTCGAGACGATGATGAGAGGCTTTCTCTCCGCGAGCGCGCGCTCCGCCGCCCGCGTCACCTTCTCCCCGACGACGGATCCCATCGAGCCGCCGAGGAAGAAGAACTCCATCGCCCCGATCAGCACGGGGATTCCTCCCATCGTGCCGGACCCGATCAAGATCGCCTCGGAGAGTCCGACGTTCTCCTCCGCGTTCTTCAGCCGGTCCCGGTAGCGCTTCGAGTCGCGGAATCTCAGGGCGTCGATCGAGCGGAGACCGCCTTCGAGCTCCACGTATTTCTCGTCGTCGAAGAGAATCCGGAGGCGCTCGGGCGCGGAGAGGCGAAAGTGATAACCGCACTTCGTGCAGATCTTGAAGTTCCGCGCCAGCTCCTTGTTGTAGAGAATCTCGCGGCAGCTCTCACACTTGACCCACAGCCCCTCCGGGACTTTGCTGCGCTTCTCGCGCGGCTCTTTGGGAGCGCGGTCTTTTCGGAACCACATGGCCGGACCGGATATCGTATTTCAACGGGAGGGAGCGTAGGGAACGACCCTCCGCCGGCCTCGATCGTCCATCACGATCCGGCTTTCGACGCCAAAGGCCTCCCGCAGCCGATCCGGGGTCAGTGTCTCCCCGGGAGAACCCTCCGCGAGCGCCCGCCCGGCGCGGAGGAGAACGACCCGGTCGGCGATCTCGCCCGCCAGGTCGATCTCGTGCGTCACGAGAAGAACGGTCGTCTCGCGCTCCGCGTGGGCGCGGGCGATCACCTCCAGGAACTCCAGCCGGTGCCTCGGATCGAGGCCGGACGTCGGCTCGTCCAGCAACCAGATCTCCGCCTCCTGCGCGAGGGCGCGAGCGAGAAAGATGCGGCGCGTCTCGCCCCCCGACAGCGCGGAGGCGTCCCTTTCCGCAAGCGCCTCGACATCGCAGGCTCGCATCGCCGCGAGCGCGCGGTCGCGGTCCTCCGCCGAGTCTGCCGAGAAGCCGCGGGCGTGAGGCGCCCGGCCCTGGAGAACGAGGTCCAGGCACCGGATCGGAAAGACGAGCTCCGTCGACTGCGGCAGGTAAGCGATCCGCCGCGCTGTCGCCCGCCGCGGGAATCCGGCGAGCGGCCGTCCTTCGAGAGAGAGCTCGCCTCCGCCCACCGGTACGATCCGCGCGATCACCTTGAGGAAGGTGGACTTGCCCGACCCGTTCTCCCCCAGGAGCGCGACGAGCTCGCCGCGGCCGATTGCTGCGTCCAGGCCGTCGAGTGCCGGCGTGGCGCCGTAGGCGGCGGACAGGCCGCGCGCTTCGAGGAGAGCGCTCACGGATTCCGCAGCAGCAGCCAGGCGAAGACGGGCGCCCCGATCGCCGCGGTGACGGCGCCGACGGGCAGCTCGGCGGGAGCAAACGCCGACCGCGAGACCGCGTCGGCCGCGACGAGCAGCGCCGCTCCGGCGATCGCGGAGACCGGGAGGAGCGCACGCTGGTCGTTTCCCACCACGGCGCGGGCGGCGTGCGGAACGAGCAGACCGACGAAACCGATGATCCCCGCGAAAGCGACCGCGGCGCCCGTCAGGAGCGAGGAAGCGAGAAAGATGATGCGCTTGGAGCTCTCGACGTCGACCCCGAGAGCCGCCGCGTTCTCCTCTCCCACCGCGAAGAGGTTCAGCCTCCCCGCGAACGCGAGGAGAACGGTGAAGCCCGCCGCGCCGTAGGGAGCCAGAGCGAGAGCCTTGCCGGGGGTCGCGTCGGCGAGGCTTCCCATCATCCAGAACAGCATCGTTCGCGCGGTCTGGCCCGACGCGACCGAGAACACGGCCAGGAGAATTGCGGAGAAGAACGCGTTGGCGATCAGGCCCGCGAGCAGCAGGCGCTGCAGGTCGAGCCTTCCGCCCCTCCGAGCGAGCGCCGCGACGGCCACGGACGACGCGACGGCGCCTGCGAATGCCGCAGCCGGGGAGACGAGAGGTGACAGTCCGGCGAGGGCCGCGAACGCCGCGCCGGTCGCCGCGCCGCCCGAAATCCCGAGGAGAAACGGATCGGCCAGCGGATTTTTGAGAAGGGCCTGGAGCGCGGCCCCCGCGACCGCGAGACAGCATCCGACGAGAGCCGACAGCGCAACCCGCGGCGCGCGAAGCGAAGCGACCAGCCGCGCCGTTTCCCCGGCGGGACCAACGCCCGCTACCAGATCGGCCGGCGAAAGGTGGACGCCCCCCGCAAGCAGACCGAAAACGACTGCGATCGCGAGCAGACCGATCGCGGCCGCGAGACCGCCGGCGGCGCGCGTCGCCTTCACGGAGCTCTCCGGGCGTCTGCGCCATGAATCGCGCCTGCGAGCTCCTCGAGCGCTCCGAAAACACGCGGACCCGGCCGGGTCAGGACCGCGTCGTCCATCCACACGACGCGCGCACGCCGGATCGAGCCCCGGGAGAGCGCCCCCGTGGAGAGCGCGCGCTCGAACGCCGGACGCGTTGCCGAGGACACGGGGAGAACGAGGACCTCGACCGGCGCCGTCGACAGGTACTCCGCCGAAACGACCGGCCACCCGGGGCGTCCTTCGATCAGGTTCTCCGCACCGGCGTCGGAGAGGACTTCGTTCAAGAACGTTCCGCCGCCAGCGGCCTGCGGCGGCTCCGGCCAGACGAGCAGAATCGCCTTCGGACGGCGCGCTCGGGAGACCCGATCTCGGACCGACGCCCGCCGGCGCGAGAGGGAATCGGCGAGGCGAGCCGCCGCCCCGCGGCGCCCGAGGGCTTCACCGATCCGGCGAATGCTCTCGAGGACGGCATCGAGCGAGCCGGTCAAGAGGACGAGGACAGGGAGTCCCGCTGCGGCGAGCGCCGTGACCGGGCTGCGCGCATTGCCCTCCTGCGTCGCGAGAACGAGGTCCGGCCGGAGAGAGGCGACTTTTTCCGCGCTCACCTCGAGACCGCCGACCCGCGGGATCGCGCGGGCCGCCGGCGGATAGTCGGAGTATTCCGACACGCCCACGAGGGATTCTCCGGCGCCGAGCGCGAAGACGATTTCCGTCAGGTTCGGAGCGAGAGAAACGACCCGGCGGGGAACCCGGGCCAGCCCGGATTTCGCGGCGCGCGACTCCGCGCGACACGCGAGGATCGCGGCCAGCGCCGCGAGGGGGAAGAGAAGTCGCCGGCGAAGGTGCCCCGGGGCGTCAGGTCGCGCGAGCAGCGATTCGCCGGTCAGCCGTGGGATTCGGCCTCTTCGAGATCGTTCGGTATGCCGAGGCGCATGCAGGCGGCGTCGTACATCTGTCTCGCCGCCTTCTGAGCGTTCTGAAGCTCCGCAAGGCGGTCTTTGACTTTGGCCAGCTCCGCCTGGATCTCCGCTTCGGCGTCGCTGATTTCCTGCCGCGTCACCTCGAGCGTGTGTTCGTAAAACTTTCTCTGATCCTGGGACAGGTTCATTCGTTTGTTCCTCCTGCTCGCGGGTGCTCCATCGTACCCGTGCGGCGAGGCTTCAATTCTGCCGCATCACGGTCTGACGTCCACCGCCGTACGCCACGTATTTCACGGCCGCTCTGCAGCCGAAAGAGAAATCTGTTCGTCGATGCCTCGGCCGAGAGAGGTCATGGCCTGACGTCCACCAAGATGGTTCGCCACATTTTCACCGGGATTCCATTCTTCGTTGCCGGGCGGAAGTGAGAGCTTCGCACGGCGTCGAGGACGACCGTGTCGATTCCATTGCGGCCGCCGATGCCCTTCTGCACGCGGGCGTCGGACACGCTTCCCTGCTCGTTGACGAGCACCAGGATCACGACACGGCCGGAGATCTTCTGCTGACGCGCCATGGGGGGATAGTTGATTCGCGGAGGAGAAAGGAGAGCCGGCTCGACGACTCCGGGACCGGGACCGACGAGATCACCGCGAGCGACTTCCGGCTCGGGGGGCGCGGCCGCCTGTGACGCTGCTTCCCGCGGCGCGGCAGCCGCCTTGTCGCGGGAAGCAATTGTCTCCGCGGGCTCGCGCGACGCCGGGGCCAGGACGGCCTCCGTCGGTTCGGGTGGCGGCGACGTCAGGGCCGGCGCCGAAGTGGGCTCGACGCGCGCAACGACGACCGGATTGATTCGCGCGGGAACCGCGGTCGGAACGGCCGCCGATCTCGGTAGGGCGGTCAAACGCGAGGCCGACATCTCGACTGCCTTCTGGTTCTTCGCTTCGAGCCGCTTCGCGGCGAGCTGGCGCTGGACTTCCTGCTCGACCGTCCGTGCGACGGGCGTCGGAGGGAACGCCGCAGGAGTGATTTCGACCGCAACCGGAACGGCCTTCGGCGCCGGGGCGGGCGTGACGGCGCTCGCGGGAGCGGGTGCCGGGCTCTTCCGGGCGAGGAGGACCGCGAGAAAAACGCCGATCGCGACGACCGCGGCCATCCCGATGTAGAGCGGCGCGCGTCCTTTCTTCTCCGACTCGATCCGGGCGGGTGAGAAAGATCCGAAGACGCCGGCTTCCCCGGCCGGCCCGGCAACCGGCGAGCCGGTGGCCTCGGAGACGGATCGCGGCGCGGGCGCGATCCCGGCCGAGACCTCGGCGACGGGGACGGCTTCGCGGGCCGCCGGAATCGGAGCCGCGGCGGGAGCACGCGCGGCTGCCTCCGACCGAAGCTCGGCCGCCGAGGCGCGGGCTTCCCGAAGCCGGTCGAGATAGATCGCGAGATCGGCGGCGCCCGGAGCGGGCGAGTACGAGTAGAGAACGGATTCGAGGTCGCGGAGCATCTCCGAGCCGGTCGCGTAACGATTTTCCGGCTCTCGGGCGAGCGCCTTCAGCACGACCGCATCGAGAGCGGACGGAACGTCGGGATTGACTCGCGACGGAGGCTCGACTTCCGCCTTCCGGACGAGCTCGAGGACCACCAGGTCGGAGTCGCCCCGGAACAGCCGCTCTCCCGTCAACATCTCGTGAAGAACGGCGCCGAGCGAGAAGAGATCGCTCCGATGGTCGATCGGTTTTCCCCAGGCCTGCTCGGGAGACATGTACTGAAGCTTTCCCTTGAGCGAGCCGCTCTCGGTCTGCGACACCTTCCGATCCGCCTTTGCGATACCGAAGTCGCAGAGCTTGATCTCTCCTTCGTGCGAAATCAGGATGTTCTGAGGGGAGACGTCGCGGTGAACGATGTGCAGCTCTTCTCCCTTTCCATCGCGACGTCGGTGCGCGTAATCGAGCGCGGAGGCCACCTTGCCCGCGACGTACGCGGCGAGAGAAACGGGCAGCGGTAGATCCACCTCGCGCCCGGCGCGGAGAATCGTCTTCAAATCGGTTCCCTCGACGTACTCCATCGCGATGAAGTAGCCGCCCGCCTGGATCTTCCCGAGGTCGTAGATGTGGACGATGTTCGGATGGTTCAGCTGCGCCGCGAGCTTCGCCTCGTCGGCGAACATCGTGATGAACTCGTCGTTGTCCGCGATGTGCGGCAGGATCTTCTTGATTGCGACGATCTTCTGGAAGCCTTCCACGCCGGTGCGGCGCGCGCGAAAGAGCTCGGCCATGCCGCCGCTCGCGATCTTCTCCAGGACCTCGTACTGGCCGAACCGGTCGGGCCCCTCCGGCGCGACCGCCTCCCGCGGCTCGGCGCGGCGCGACGCCGTCACTTCAACGGCCGGCGGCGGAGTCGCCGGCTCGGCGGGCTTCGCGCGCGGGACTCGGGTGCCGAGCGTTTCCGTGAGCATCCGGTCGATGTCGGCCCTGCTGCTGGAGGACCGGCCGCGGTCAAAGGGTGGAGGCGTTGCGGGGCGGGCCGCGGAGCGCACGCCGGAAAGCGTGTCGCGGAGGCGCCGCTCGATTTCCTCGTCGGCCGACGGCCGCGGGGGCGTCGGCGGTCGAGGCGCAGTGGGCTTCCGAGCGCCTTTTTCAGGCGCCTTCTGAGCTTCGGGTCCGCTCTCTCTTCCGAACTCTTCCAGAAGGTCGGAGAAGATGTCCGACGAGGTGAGCGAAGCGGTCGGGATCTTCATCGTCTTCGCGCCGCGGCCCGAGGCGTCGAGAGCGGACCGTACGGCGGCGAGCAGCGCCTGGTCGGTAAACGGTTTGGGGACGATCTCGAACGCCCCGATCTTCTGGGCGTCCGCTTTCGTATTGGAGCCGGAATACCCCGCCGGCAGCAGCACGATCGGAGGAGCGTCGAGCCGAGCCTTGTTGCGGATGTCGCGGATGACATCGGTCGGCGAAAGGCGCGGCAGCCTGCCGCAGAGCAGGACGACGTCGAACCGCGATGGGGCGAAAGCGGCCAGGCCTTCCTCGCCGTCGCGAGCCTCGGTCACCTCGAATTCCGGCGGGCCGAGCAGTGAACGCACGCGGTTGCGGTCCCGCTGCTCGTATTCGATCAAAAGTACGTTTTTTGCCATCTGAAGAGTCAGGTGTCGCTGGAAAAGGCAGTTCGATGATACGGCATCACCGCTGAAAAACCAATGAAGGACGGGGGTTTCCGCGTTCGCGCGGACCATATAATTCGCGCCGGAGTTATCGAGAGCGCATGTCCGGCCACAGCAAGTGGAGCACGATCAAACACAAGAAGGGCGCAGCCGACGCGAAGCGCGGGCGCCTCTTCACGAAGCTCATTCGCGAGATCACGATGTCCGCGCGGCTGGGCGGCGGATCCGCCGAAGCGAATCCCCGACTGCGCAAGGCGATCGAGGACGCAAAGGCGGTGAACATGCCCGCGGAGAACATCAAGCGGGCGATCCAGCGGGGCACGGGGGAGCTTCCCGGAGTCACGTACGAAGAGGTGACCTTTGAGGGCTACGGCCCGGGAGGCGCCGCGATCCTGATCGAAGCGATGACGGACAACAAGAATCGCACCTTGCCCGAGATCCGCACGATCTTCTCCAAGCACGGCGGGAACCTCGGCGAGTCGGGCTCGGTCAGGTTCCTGTTCCAGAAGAAGGGCTACATCGCGATCGAAAAGGAGAAGGCGACGGAAGACGACGTCATGGAGGCTGCGATCGAGGCGGGCGCGGAAGACGTGTCCTTCACCGACCAGCACCACGAGATCCAGACGGCTCCGGAAACGTTTCCGCAGGTCAAGGCGAAGCTCGAAGAGAAAGGGCTTCCGATTGCGATCGCCGAGGTCTCGATGATCCCGACAACCGAGGTTCCGCTCGACCAGCGCAAGGCGGAGCAGACCATGAAGCTGATGGAGGCGCTGGAAGACCACGACGACGTCCAGAACGTCTGGGCAAATTTTGACTTCGAAGAGGCGAGTTGAGAGCCTGATCACGCTGGGCCTCGACCCGGGCATCTCGGCCACCGGCTACGGCGCCGTCGTCTCCGATCGGGGTTCTCTCGCGCTCGCGCGCTGCGGCGTCTGGCGTCCACCCGACGGGCTCTCCCTCTCGAGCAAGCTCTACTTCCTTTCCGAAAAGCTCCTCGCGCTCTTGGACGAGCTGCGGCCCGCCGCGGTGTCCATCGAGACCGTCTTCGCAGCGAAGAACGTCTCGTCGACGATGAAGCTCTCGCATGCGCGCGGAGTCCTGCTCGCCGCCGCGGCACGATTCGACGTCCCGGTCTTCGAGTACGAGCCGCGTCTCGTCAAGAAGGCGATCGTCGGGTACGGACACGCGGAGAAGCCGCAGGTGCGCGCGATGGTCCTCGCTCTCCTCGCCCGTCCGCGCGATCGCGTTCCTCTCGACGCCGCGGACGCGCTCGCCGTGGCGATCTGCCACCTTCACGCGCGGCCGCCGGGCGCGTGAGTTGCTATCATCACAGGGTCTCATGTCCTTCCAGGGCTCCCTGCGCGAACTCCAGCTCCCCGACGTCATTCAGCTGGTATCGGCTTCCGGGAAGACCGGCAAGTTCACCCTCGTCCGCGGCGAGGAGCGGGGCACCCTCTTCCTGAAGCAGGGGCGGATCATCCATGCCGAGGTGGGTGACCTCTCCGGCGAAGAGGCGGTCCACGTCCTCGCCTCGTGGTCGTCCGGAGAGTTCCAGTTCTTGCCGGGAGCGGAGAGCCTGGTCGTCTCCATCCACAAGTCGAACGCGCGCCTTCTCATGGAAGCTGCACACCAGCACGACGAGTGGCGGGTGCTGTCGCGAAAGGTCCCCGGCCTCGACTTCGCGCCAACCCTCGCCTCGGCCGAGGCAGGGCGGCCCGTCACGCTGTCGCCGATCGAGTGGAGCCTGATCGTGCGGATCGACGGAAAGAAGACCGTCCGCGAGCTCGCGCGCGAATCGGGTTCTTCCTCCTTCGAGGTCGCAAAGCTCCTCTATGGCCTCGTGACCGCGGACCTGGTTGTCATGCAGCCGCCGCGGCGCGAACGGACGCCGTCGGGTCCGGGTGAGGAGAAAAGGATCCTGGAGATCCTGTGCATGCGCATCCAGCAGGAGGCGGAGCTCGCTCTTGGAGAGGAGAGCCCGCCGGCGCTCCAGCGCGCATACCGCCGCGCCCTCGCCCAGATCGAGCGGGGCGCCGGCCTCGAAGCGCTCCGCGCGCTGGTCTCCGAGACCGAAAAGGCGATCTCCTCCCGACGCGGCGCCGCTCCCAGCAAGGCTTTTCAGGAAAAGATGCCCGTGCTCCTCCAGCCGAAGGCCTGAGCCGACTCGATCTCCTTGCGGCACGTCGCGGCGGCCTTTCTCCTCGTCACCGCGGTCGCCGCCTCTGCGGCCGCACAGACGGTCCCGCCCGGTCCGACGCCGACCCCCCCTGCCGGCACCGTGGTCGGGACCCCGGTTCCCGCGATCACGCCGGCGATTCTCGAGCCCCCGACCGAGCCGGAAATGACGGGGATCGTGCCGGACGTGAACTTCTATCTGCCCGAGGGACGGGCCGACATCCGCCTCCTGAAGCCGATCCGGAACTCTCTCTTCGAGAGCCAGATCAACTACAACTTCGTCTCCGGCGACATCTCCGCCTTCCTCCGCTACAAGTACTACGGACGCCGCGCGACCTCGACGTTCAGCTTCTTCGACTCGATCGAGTTCGAGGAGCTGGAGCGGTTCTCCAACGAGTTCTCGCGGACCCGCGGCGGCCTCTACCTGCAGCGCCGGCCGATCAACTATTACAACCGCCTCTACGGGCTGTTCGAGTTCGACCGGCTGACGTTTTCGAAGCCGGTCGACCATCCCGACGCGAACCGGACGAACCTCTACGTCAAGTTCGGCTATCAGTTCGGGACTCCCTCCGACGAGCGGTCGAACGCGCTCGTCGGCGAGGCGCGCGACCGGATCCTGAACCTGTTCACGGCCTATCGCGAGATCGGGCCGAAGGGGCGCGGATTGTCGGTCGCGGCGACCTACGGGTTCGACTTCCTCGGCGGAGACTACCGATACGTCAAGGCGGAGATGGAAGGTCTGCAGGCGATCTCGCTTGCCCATCGGAATCGCCTGGTGGTGCGGCTCCACGCGGGGTACTTCCCGTACAAAAAGACGGTTCGCGAAGAGTTCGACCCGCAGATCGGCACGCCTTTTTCCATTCCGAGGTACGAGCTCTTCCGGCTGGACGGCCGGCAGGAGCTGAAGGCGTACCGGGGAACGGAGCGGGGCCCGAACGAGACGCACCTGACGACGGAGTACGTGCTGCCGGTATTCATCGACGAGAGCCGCCGCTTCCTGGGCCTCCAATGGAACAGCCTCTACGCGATCGGATACGCGGGGGCGGGGAACGTCGGCAACGAAAAATCCATCTATACCCGGATCCGGGACTACAAGGTCGACGCGGGCGTGGGCTTCGAAGCCTCGCTCTCCTGGCGCAGCTACCGGGCCCTTCTGGGCGCCCTCGCAGCCAAAACGGTCGTCAACGGGGTGGGGGGCCCGAGACTGCTGATCACCTTGCGGACGTACCGGTAACTGCCCGCGGACGCCGGCCGGCTGCGCCGGAGAGTGGGGCTTACCGCTCAAGGCGAACGGCTTACGGGCCGAAAACGTTTGGCGATCCGAGCTTTTCGGCTTATTCTATTCGGCACAACTGATTTCTCCCCCGGCCAGTTCGAAAGGAGCATTCATGAAGGTAAAGCGTTGCGCGCTCCTCGCCCTCCTTGTTTGTGTGGCGGCCGCAACCGCCTCGGCGCAGATCGCTCCGAACAACCAGGGGGACATCGGCCTCTTCACGATGCCGACGGCCGACAGCCCGCCCGCGGGACAGCTGACGCTCGGGCTTTACGGCTGGAAGGAGCAGCTCGTCGCGGGAGACCTTCCCACCGATGCGCCCTTCGAGACGCGCCTCTACTCTCATTGGGCCGGAGAGGGCTCGATCGGGTTCGGCCTGACGAATCATTGGTCAGTCTTCCTCTCCGCGGGCGCGGACCGCTTCGAGTCGCGCGGCGGGTGGCGGGGAGGCGTCGTCAACGGTCTCCAGTTTCGCAATGCGTTGAGCAGCGACGAGGGCCGGAAGGTTCGCATCGGCACGAAAGTGAACTTCATCTCCGAAGCGGATCCCGACCTGCGGGTCGCGGCTTTCGTGGCCGCCCACGTCCCGGTCAGCAATGCCACGATCCGACAGGACGAGCAGGGGATCGTCGCCGATCAGGTCAATTCGCGGCGCGCCGATTGGGAGTGGGGAGCGGTGGTCACGAAAGGCATCTTCAGCGCGCTCGGCAGCTACACGCTCTCGGGCCGGCACGATCTCGACATCCGGGCCTCGAACATTCTCCGCTTCGGCGTCGGCGTCGACGTGCCGATCGTGCCGTTCTTTCACCTGATCGGCGAGCTCGACCGCAACATCTACGACGGCGGAGATTTCCCCGCCAAAGATTACTCGCTCGCTTACCTCGGCGGACGTTTCTGGCTCGGGCACTCAGGCGTCGCGATCTCGGCCGCGGTGAATCTGAATTTGGACGAGATCGCGGAAGTCGGATGGGGACCCGCCCCGGCCGCCGGGTTGATCGGCATCACGTATGCCCCCTGGCCACCCCCGCCCCCTCCCCTGGTCATCGTGCCGCCTCCTGCCCCCCAGGTCGAGGAAGTGGTTCCGGAGGCTCCTGCCCCGCCTCCCCCGGCCCCGGCGCCGCGAGCGACGACGGACGAGATCCTTTTCGACGCCGGCAGCGCGCGCCTGACCAATATTGCCAAGGCGATCCTGGACGGGGTCGCTCTGAGGATGAAGAACGACCTCAACTCGACGGCGGTCATCACGGGCTATTCGGACAACCTCGGCTCGCCCGAGTCGAACCTCGAGATCTCCCGCCGGCGCGCGGACGCGGCGAAGGAATACCTCGTCACCCGCCACGGAATCGATCCGGGACGGATCTCTACCCAGGGGAAAGGCTCGCTGGAACCGGCCTACGATAACTCGACTGCCGAGGGTCGCGCGAAAAACCGGCGCGCTTTGATCGTGGTGACGTTAGTCTCCGGTACGTGAGCCGCGAGGCACGGGACAGCTCTCCAAAGCCCCCTCCGCCGGAGGGGGCTTTTTTGACTCCGCCGCCGGCGGCCCGGCCGGAAGAAGCGCTTCCGCCGCGGAGCGCCGGGCTCGCCGTCGTCGCCGCGGCCGCGGCGGTCGCGCTGCTCTACTACGGCCGTCACCTCTTCGTGCTCGTGGCGTTCGCCCTCTTCCTGTCTTTCGCGATGCGCCCCTTCGTTTCGCTGCTCGAGCGCGCCCGAGTGCCGCGGGTCATCGCGATCCTCCTGCTGATCTTCCTGCTCGTCGGCGCGGTGGTCCTGCTCGTCATCAACGTCACGGCGCAGGCGAACGAGCTGTATCAGCAGCTCCCCCGGTATCAGCTCCGGATCCGCGATCTCGTCGCGAACCTCATGGACTTCGTCGACCGGGTCCGCGAGAGGATGGGAAGCATCCTGCCCCAGGAACGGGGCGGCGGGGTGCGTGAGGTGAAGATCTCGGAGTCTCCGCTCGCGACCACCCGGGCGTTCCTCGAGAAGATCGGCGCCACGCTCTCTTTCGTCCTCTACGCGGCCGCGGTCCCGTTCCTGACCTTCTTCATGCTCAAAGACCGGGAGAAGTTCGGACGCGTCATCGAAGGCATGTTCGCCCGCAGCCGGCGGTTCGGAAACGTCGACGTCACCGGCGCCATCTCCCAGAAAATGACTTCCTACGCGCTCGGGCTCTCGTTCGTCATGCTGATCATGGCGTCGGCGACGACGGTCGCCCTCATGATCCTGCGCGTGAACTACTACTACCTGCTGGGGCCGCTGGCGGGACTCGCCATCCTGGTTCCGTACGTCGGCGTTCTCTTCTCGACGATCCCGGCGGTCGCCGTCGCTTACTTCCAGTTCGACACGGGCAAGGCCCTGATCGTGCTGATCGTCTACACAGGCCTCCAGTTCCTGGAAGGAAACGTGCTCACGCCGTTCATCGTCGGCGGCAAGGTGCGCCTCTACCCGCTCACCATCATGATCGCTTTCCTCTTCTGGGGCTCGGTGTGGGGAATTCCCGGCGCGATGCTCGCCGTACCGCTCACGTCGGCGATCAAGGTGGTGTGCGAACACGTCCGCGGATGGGAAGGGGTCGCGCGCCTGCTCGGCGATCCGGATCCTCCGCCCCGGGTCTAAGCTGCCGACCTCGTTTTTCCGAGCGACAGCAGACTTCCGGCAAAACCCGCGACCGCTCCCACCGCAGGCAATAGGAGCGCCGTGGGCAGATCCAGGAACCCGACCCAGAAGAGGGACAGAACCGGGTGCGGCTCGCGCGAGAGCAGGTAGAGAGCGCCGCGATAGGTCGCGTAGAGGAGAAGGAGGGCAAACGCGCCACCGGCCAACCCTTCAAAAGAGGCGTGGAGCCAGAAGGGGGCGCGGATGGCCGCCTCGGTCGCTCCCATCCGCCGCATGATGTCGATCTCGTCTGAGTGCAGATCGAGCGCCAGCCGGACGGCGGACGCGACGGACAGAACGGCGGCAAAGACGAGCAACCCGCCCAGGAAGATGCCCGCTCCGCGGAGCAGCCGGACGCCGTCGGTGAACTTCTTTGCAAACTCTTCCTCCGATTCGGCGGAGTCCACCCCCGGCCATGCTCGCGCCGCCGCCGCGAGCTTCTGCGATGCGCGGATGGGGGCCGTCGGTCGCAGCGTGACCTCGATCGTCGGCGGGAAAGGCGCCTCTCCGAGATCGTGGAGAGCGCCCCCGAGGTCGGGGTAAGCGCGGCGAAATCGTTCGAGGGCCGCCGCGCTCGGCACAATCGTCACCCGGGCGACCCCGGGGTCCTGCACGACCCGGTCCGCCACCGCCCGCGCATCGGCCGCCGTCTCGAGAGTGAGAATCACGGCGACCGGCTGGCGCGACTCGCCCGCGAGCCGGCCGAGATTCCGCGCCACGAGAGCGAACAATCCGGGAACGTAGAACGCGAGCGCGATCAGCGCCACGGCGGCCGCGGTGTGACGCGGGCCGCTCTTTGCGATGGCCCAGGCTTCTCCAAAGAGATATCGGGAGTTCATCCTTCACACCTGCCGTTCCGAGGACCGCCTTCACGCCTGTCATTCCGAGGACCGAAGGTCCGAGGAATCTCTTGCCTCACAGGAAGAGACCCCTCGCGGAGCCTGCCCGGAGCGGCAGCCGAACGGAGAGGTTCCGAGGGATGACAGCCAGGACCACTACCCGGGCAGGAACGGCGCCTCGCGCGCGAGCATCACCTCGCGGGCGAGGTCGCGATCGCGGAGCTGCCCCTTCTCGATCGTCAGGACTCGCTTTCCCATCCGCCGGATCAGCTCGATGTCGTGCGTCGCCACGAAGACAGTGGTTCCGCGAATGTTGATTTCCGCGAAAAGCTTCATGATCTCTTCGGACAGCACGGGATCCAGGTTGCCGGTCGGCTCGTCGGCGAGGAGGAGGACCGGCTCGTTGACGATTGCGAGCGCGATGGCGGCGCGCTGCTGCTCGCCGCCGGAGAGCTCTCCCGGATGCGAATTCATCCGGTGATGCAGGCCGACCCGCTTCAGCGCCTGGTAGGCGCGCCGCTTCTGCTCCGCGTGGGAGAGGCCGAGAACGCTCTGCACGAAGGAGAGGTTTTCGAAGATCGTCTTGCGACCGATCAGCTTGAAGTCCTGGAACACGACGCCGAGAGTTCTGCGGAAGTATGGGACCTGCGAGTCCGGCAGGACGGCGATATTCCGCCCGTTGACGAGGATCTGGCCGGAGGTCGGCAGCTCCTCTCGGAAGAGGAGCTTCAGAAGTGTGGACTTGCCCGCGCCCGACGGGCCCGTCAGGAACACGAACTCGCCGCGCGCCACGTTGAACGAGACGTCGGAGAGGGCGTGCCGGAAGGGCCCGTAGTCCTTGCAGAGCCGGAAGACCTGGATCATTCGAGAGCGCGGGTGAGCGCCTCGCGGACTGTCGCGGGATCCGCGCGTCCCGCGGTGCGCTTCATGACCTGTCCGACGAACCACGCGAAGGTCTGGATCTTTCCGGATCGGTAGAGCGCCACCTGAGAAGGGTTCTCGCGGACCACTTCGGAGACGACCGCGTCGAGCGCCGACGCGTCGGAGATCCGCCCGAGCCCGCGCTCCCTCACGATCTCCGCGGCATCCTCGGCGGAGTCGAGCATCGCCACGAAGACGTCCTTCGCCGACGCCGCAGAGATCTCCCCCGCTTCCAGGATGGCGAGAAGACCGGCGAGCCGCTCCGGCAACACCGGGAACGACAGGGCATCCTCGGGAGAGATCTTCCTCTCGCGCATCCAGCGGAGGACCTCGCCGGTGACCCACACGGCGGAGGCGCGTGGAGACGCGCGGCGTGCCAGCTCCTCGAAGTAGTCGGCGAGCTCCCGGGTCGATACGAGCGTCTCCGCGTCGCCGGGCGAGATCCCGTACTGCGAGATCAGCCGGGCCCGGCGCGCTCGCGGGAGCTCCGGCAGAGACCGCGCCGTCTCCTCGATCCAGGCTCGATCGACCACGAGGGCGCCCAGATCGGGCTCCGGGAAGTAGCGATAGTCGTGCGCTTCCTCCTTGCTCCGCATGAGGACGGTCCGACCCCCGGCGACGTCCCAGAGGCGGGTCTCCTGGGAGATGCGCTCTCCGCGCGCGAGGAGGTCCGCCTGGCGGGCCGTCTCGTACTCGAGCGCCTTCGCGACAAAGCGGATCGAGTTCAGGTTCTTGATCTCCGCCCGGATCCCGTAAGGCGCGTCCTCGGATGGCCGGACCGACACGTTCGCGTCGCAGCGGAGGTTTCCCTTCTCCATGTCGGCGTCGGAGACCCCCGTGTACCGGAGAAGGCGGCGCAGCTCGGTCAGGTATGCCGCGGCCTCCTCCGGGGCGCGCAGGTCCGGCTCGCTCACGATCTCGACGAGCGGCACCCCGGCGCGGTTCCAGTCCACCAGCGAGAGCGAGCGCGGGACGTCGTCGAACGGGTTCTCGTGAAGGAGCTTGCCTGCGTCCTCTTCGAGATGGATGCGGACGAGGCGGATCCTCTTGCGACCGGAAGGAGTGTCGATGTCGATTCCCCCGCCGGTCGCAAACGGCCGGTCGTACTGCGAGATCTGGTAGCCCTTCGGGAGATCCGGATAGAAGTAGTTCTTCCGAGCGAAACGGGAGTCCTCGTGGACGGTCGCGCCGACGGCGAGCGCCAGCCGCATCGCGAGGGCCACGGCCTCGCGGTTCAGGACCGGAAGGGTTCCGGGAAAACCGAGACACACGGGACAGGTCGCCGAATTGGGGGGTGCGCCGACCGTCACCGGGCAGGCGCAGAAGATTTTCGACCTCGTCAGGAGCTGGGCATGGACCTCCAGCCCGATGACCGGGAAAACCCGCGTTTTCTCAACTGTTTCGGAGGAGGACACCGCGAAAAAATTTTAGCATGCGGTGCCCCTGTCATCCTGAGCGAAGCGAAGGACCCGACGGCGCAGCCGTCGTCCCGAGCGAAGCGAGGGATCTCTTCGACTGAGAGAGATCTTCGTCGCTGCGCTCCCAGGACTACGGATTCCTCGTCGCTGCGTCCTCGGAATGACGGAGCAAAAGCGTGGAGAATGCGGACGTGCCGAACGCAGTTTTCGTCGCGATTGATCGCCCGGACGGAGTAATCGCCGCCGTTTCCGAGCGCGGCGCCGCTCCGCCGGAGACCCCCTCTCCGACCGCCGCCCTCGCCCGGCGGTTCGCCGTTTCCCTCGGGTACCCGGAGCTTCCGATCGTGCGGGCGACCCAGGTCCACGGCGCGCGGGTCGTGACCGTGGATGAGACCCCCGCCGCCGGCCTGGTCGTAGACGCCGGCGCGTGCGACGCCCTCGTCACGCGGCTCTCCGGCGTCGGTCTCGCGATCCAGACCGCCGACTGCGTTCCGGTCCTGCTCACCGCTCCGGACGCGGTGGGAGCGGCGCACGCCGGCTGGCGCGGCTCGGCGGCGAACGTCACGGGCGCCGCGGCCCGGGCTTTCCTCTCGCTCGCTTCCGACCCGGCGCGAGCCCGGGCGTGGCTCGGGACTTCGATCGGCCCGTGCTGCTACGAAGTGGGGGCGGAGGTCGCCTCGCGCTTCCCACCCCCCTTCACCCGGCCCGCGGCGACGGGGAAATTCTTCCTCGACCTTCGAGGCGTCGTCCGCCGGCAGCTCGAGGAGGCCGGAATCCGGCCGGAGAGAATCATGCAACCGGGAGGTTGTACTTTCTGCGGCGGTCCGCAATTCGCGTCGTATCGCCGCGATCGGGAGAAGGCCGGCCGGATGATCGCGCTGGTGGCGCGGTTCGAGCCGGAGCGTTGACTGGGCGCCCGCCGAGCGGGATACTTTTCGCAGCCACTTTCGGCACGTCCCGTTTCGATCCCACGATTCATCGTTTTCGAGGAGGAAGGACATGCGATCAACAACCCCGAATCGGGCGGGTCTTCTTCTCGCCGCGGCTCTCGTGCTCAGCGCTCCCGTCTTCGCCCAGACGATCGTGGCCGGCAGCTCCAACCCCTTTCTCGCTGGCATGCCGAACGGCTCGACCTGCTGCTCGGGGGATTCTGCTCCCGCGCAGTCGCCCGTTCTCGCGCCCGGTTCGCTCACGCCTGGCACTTCGCTGACGTTTGCCGTCACGGGCAGCGTCGACCACACCGGCGGGACCCCCACGCTTTCGCCCGATGGCTCGGGCATCTTCTCGACGCCTTCCAACAACGGGATCTCCGGAGCGAACTGGCCGATCGACGCCCTCGTCGGAGTCTTCCTGGACGCGAGCCAGCCCGACTCGTCCGCGGCGCCGTCCGGCCTCGACTTCACCAACACGAGCTTCACGACCCTTTCCCCTCAGCTCAAGCAGGCGTTCTTCATCGGGGACGGGCTGACCGGCACCGGGAGCGGTTCGCCTCAGACGTTCGTCGTTCCGGCCGGAGCCACGCGGCTCTTCCTCGGGACCTCCGACGGCTTCGGCTGGTTCAACAACTCCGGCAGCTTCTCGGTCCTCATCGGCGTGCAGGGCGCTCCGCCGACCCCGACGCCCGTGCCCGGGCCGGCGGCCGCCGTCCCGACGCTGTCGTTCCCGGTGATCGCGCTGCTCGGAATCGTCCTGGCCGGCGCCTCGCTCCTGCTGATCCGGCGGATGTAGCGGATGTAGCGGTTTCCGTCGCCAGCTACGCCGGCGTCAGGTCCGCGTAGCGCGCGACGAACTTCTTCTTTCCGGCGCGGTCGAAGTAGACCGTCAGCCGCGTCTCGTCACCCGAACCTTCCTGGGCGAGGATCACGCCGTAGCCGTAGCGCGGGTGCCGGACGCGGCGGCCGCGCTTCAGCTTCCCCGTCCCCGGCAGTTCCACCTCCTGCGATTCGTCTTCGGCGGCAATATGTCGCGGGGACAGGCCCCACGGGCCTGCACCCGCCGCAGTCCCGAAACGTCCCTCCGCGAACGTGCGCTCCTCCACGGAATCGCTCGGGATCTCGGCAACGAACCGCGACTCCATCCGCGGCTGGACCCTGCCGAAGACGAGGCGCCGGCGCGCGAGCGTCAGCGTGAGCTCGTCCCTCGCTCGGGTCATGCCGACGTAGAGCAGCCGCCGCTCCTCTTCGAGCTCGTCTTCCTCTTCGCCCGACTGCCCGTGGGGGAGGTAACCCTCCTCGAGGCCGACGACGAAGACCGCGGGGAACTCAAGACCTTTCGCCGCGTGGAGGGTCGAGAGCGTCACACCACGTCCGGCCCTCGCCGCCTCGGCGTCGGTCGCGAGCGCAACCGAATCCAGGTACTCGGCGAGAGTCGCGTCCTCGCCGCTGCGCCGCTCGAACTCGCGCGCGGCGCTGACGAGCTCGGCGAGGTTCTCCCGGCGGGCGACATCCTCGGGCTCCGCCGAAGCGTCGTACAGCGCCGCGTAGCCGGTCGACTCGAGCAGGTGCTCGAGCAGCGCCGACGGCGGCTCGCTCTGCGCGCGCAGCGCGAGTTCCGAAACCAGCGCGCGAAACCGGGAGAGCGCGGTTCGCGCCCGCTCCGCCAGCTCCGGGGGTGGGTTGGCGGAGACCTCCCACCACGACTTCCCGCTCTCCCGCGCCGCTTTCGCGATCCGGTCGAGCGTCGCCTGGCCGATGCCGCGCGCGGGGACGTTGACGACGCGGCGGAACGCGAGATCGTCCTCCGGGCGCGCGGCGAGCCGCAGATACGCGAGCGCGTCCTTGACTTCCGCACGTTCGTAGAACTTCATTCCGCCGACGACCACGTACGGGATCCGCCGCCGCACGAGCTCCTCCTCGAACGAGCGGGACTGCGCGTTGGTCCGGTAGAGGATCGCGACGTCGCCCCCCTCCCCGCGCCGCTCTTCGACCGCCCGCGCGACCGCTTCCGACTCGGACCGGTCCTCGTCGAAGCGCCAGAGGCGGACTTTCGCGCCCGCGCCCCGGTCGGCGACGAGCCTCTTCGGCCGCCGGCGGCGGTTGTTCGCCACGAGCCCGGACGCCGCGTCGAGGATCCCGGAGGTCGACCGGTAGTTGCGCTCGAGCGGAACGATCCGCGCTCCCGGGAAATCTTCGTCGAACCGGAGAATGTGCTCGACCTCCGCGCCGCGCCAGCGGTAGATCGCCTGGTCCTCGTCGCCGACCGCGCAGAGAGAGTCGACGCCCCGGCCGAGCAGCTTGACGAGAGCGTCCTGCGAGGTGTTGGTGTCCTGGTACTCGTCGATCAGGAGGTGCCGCACGCGCGCGCGCTCGGCCGCCGCGACGTCCGGACGGTCGCGCAGGAGCCGGACCGCCCGCACGATCAGGTCGTCGAAGTCGAGCGCGCCGGCCGTGGCGAGCTTCTTCTCGTAGAGCAGGAACACGCGGCCGACCCGCTCTCCCGCATAGTCGGTCTGCGAGTCGGCGAATGTCTGCGCGGTCAAGAGCGCGTTCTTCGCGTGCGAGATGCGGGAGCGGACCGCGCCGGGAGGCAGGACCTGCTCGGAAACGCCGAGCTCCTCCATCGCCTCCTTGACGAGCGCGAGCTGGTCGGCCGAGTCGGCGATCGAAAAGCGCGGGGGAAGTCCCGCCAGAGCGGCGTGGCGCCGCAGGAAACGCAGAGACCAGGAGTGGAAAGTTCCGACGAACGAGACGAGCGGCCGTCCCCCGAGAAGCCTCCTCGCCCGCTCGCGCATCTCGTCCGCGGCCTTGTTGGTGAACGTCACGGCGACGATCGTGCGCGGATCGGCGCCGGTCTCGACCAGCCGAGCCAGGCGGTGCGTGATCACGCGCGTCTTGCCGGAACCGGCTCCCGCGAGAACGAGCAGCGGCCCGCGCTCGTGGAGGACGGCGGCCGTCTGCTCGGGGTTCAAACCCGTCAAGGCGGGAGACTCGGTCAGGGGAGCACCCGGTGGATTATTCGACGGTAACCGACTTGGCCAGATTCCGCGGCTGGTCCACGTCGCAGCCGCGTCGGACCGCCATGTGGTACGCGAGGAGCTGCAGCGGCACGACGGACACGATGGGCTGGAGCTCGGGAATCGTCTCGGGGATCACCAGTGAATAGTCGGCCAGCGCCGCGACCTCTCCGTCCTCCCGGGTGGTAACGACGAACGAGATGCCGTCGCGCGACTTGACCTCGCGAAGGTTCGACAACGTCTTCTCGCGCCAGGCGTCGTTCGGGGCGAGAACGACCACGGGCAGGTTCTCGTCGACGAGCGCGATCGGACCGTGCTTCATCTCCCCTGCCGGGTATCCCTCGGCGTGGATGTAGGAGATTTCCTTCAACTTCAACGCTCCTTCGAGAGCGATCGGGTAGTGGAGTCCGCGACCCAGGAACAGGAAGTTCGTCGCGGCGTGGAAGTCGCGAGCCTGCTTCTCGATCTTCCCTTCCAGCGAGAGGGCCAGCTGGATCGCGCCCGGCAGGTGGACGAGGCCCGTGCGCTCTCCGTCGGCCAACCCGCGGCCGAGCCCCCGCGACTCGCGGAGCTTCGCGGCGAGAAGGAAGAGCACGACGAGCTGAGTCGTGAACGCCTTGGTCGAGGCGACTCCGATCTCCGGCCCCGCGTGCGTTTCGACGACGGAGTCCGCCATCCGCGCCATCTGCGACCCGGCAACGTTGACGATCGCGGCGAGCGGTGAGCCGGCCCCGCGGGCCTCGGTGAGCGCGGCGATGGTGTCCGCGGTTTCCCCGGACTGAGAAATGCCGACCGTCAGAGTGCGGCCGTCCACGACCGGGCTGCGATAGCGGAACTCGCTGCCGTAGTCCACCTCGACCGACATTCGGGCCATTCCTTCGATCAGGAACTTGCCGACGAGCGCCGCGTGCCACGAAGTTCCGCACGCCAGGAGGAGAACCCGATCGAATCCGGCAACGCGATCCGGCGAGAAGAGCGGTGAATCGATGAGCAGCTCGCCCGTCTCGAGCGAGACCTTCCCTCCGAGAGTCTCGGCGACGGCGGTCGGCTGCTCGTGGATCTCTTTCGCCATGAAGTGCCGGTATCCCCCCTTTTCCGCGGCGACGGCGTCCCAGAGGATCCGGTGCGTGACGCGCTCGAGCGGTCGACCATCCGGGTCCGAGATCCGGACACTCTTCGCGTCGACGCGGGCGACGTCGCCGTCCTCCAGGAAGACGACGTCCCGCGTCCAGGGAACGAGCGCGACCGGATCGGACGCCACCCAGTTCTCGTTCTTCCCCAGCCCGAGCGCGATCGGAGGTCCCGAACGGGCCGCGACGAGCACGCCCGGTTCCGCACTCGACGAGACGAGGACCGCGTACGCGCCGGTCACCTTCTTCGTCGCGCTCCGGACCGCGTCGAAGAGATCGCCGCGAAAGTCTTCCTCGACCTGGTGCGCGAAGACCTCCGTGTCGGTCTCGCTCGTGAAGCGGTGCCCGCGAGATTCGAGCTCCGCCTTCCGTTCGACGAAGTTCTCGAAAATGCCGTTGTGGACCGCGACGACCTGCCCTTTGCAGTCGGTATGCGGATGCGCGTTCGCTTCGGTGGGTCGGCCGTGAGTGGCCCAGCGCGTATGGGCGATCCCGACCGATCCGGGCGAGCTCGATCCGGCGAGCTTTTCGCGAAGCGTCGACAGCTTTCCGGCGCTGCGATGAATCGTGAAATGGCCGTTGCACAGCGTGGCGATGCCCGCGGAGTCGTAGCCCCGATACTCGAGGCGCTTCAACCCTTCGAGAAGCAGCGGGGCAGCTTCCTGCGATCCGACGTACCCCACGATGCCGCACATGGCCTATCGTCTCTCCTTGCGCGCGCGCCGCTTCGCCGCCCAGCCCGCGACGTTCTTCTGCGGCGTCCGCGTCACCGCGAGGGCGCCGTCCGGGACGTCGCGCGTGATCGTGGAACCGGCGCCGACGTACGCGCCTTTCCCGACCGTCACAGGGGCGACGAGCTGCGAGTCGCTGCCGATGAACGCGCCTTCGCCGATCGAGGTGTGATTTTTGCGTTCGCCGTCGTAGTTGCAGGTGATGACCCCCGCGCCGATGTTCGCTCCCGCGCCGATCTCGGCATCCCCCAGATACGACAGGTGCGACGCCTTCGCCCCCTCGCGCAACACCGCCTTCTTGGTCTCGACGAAGTTCCCGACGCGCACGTCTCTTTCGAGCACGGTGCCGGGCCGCAGCCGGGCGAAAGGTCCCACCCGTGCGCGCGGGCCGATCTCGGCTCCTTCGATCTCGCAGTGAGGACCGACGACGGCGCCGGGCCCGATCCTGGAGTCGAGCACCCGTGTGAAGGGCAGAACCTCGGAGCCCTGCTCGACGACCGTCGTCCCTTCGAGGCAGACGAAGGGATGGACGACCGCGTCCGGCTCGAAGCGGACCTGAGCGCCGATGCGGGTCGTCGCCGGATCGACGATCGTGACGCCCGCGTCGAGCGCCCGCTCGAGGCACCGCCGGCGCTCGATCTCTTCGGCCGCCGCGAGGTCGCGTCGGGTGTTGACCCCCCAGCCCTCGCGCCAGTCGTCGGCTTCGACGGCTTCGACGGCGCCTCCGGCCGACGCGAGGATCTCGACGGCGTCGGTCAGGTAGAACTCCTTCGTCAACCGGTTCGCAACGATTCTCGCGAGCGCGCCGGTGAGTGCGGGCGCCGAAAAGCAGTAGACGCCGGCGTTTGCCTCCGCCAGCCGGCTTTCCCGCGCGGTGGCGTTGCGCGCTTCTACGATGCGGCGCACGCGCCCGCGGGAGTCGCGCACGACGCGGCCCAGGTCGCCGGCGTCCGGCGGCCGGAACGTCAGAAAGGCGAGGTCGAGGTCCTTCTCGCGGCGTCTCTCGATCAGCTTCGCGACCGTCGCCGCGGTCAGAAGGGGCGTGTCCCCCGAAAGGATGACGACGGGAGCGCTGCCGTTCAGCGCGGAAAGCGCCCGCCGGGCGGCGTCCCCCGTGCCGAGCGGTGGTTCCTGGACCACGATCGTCACGTCGTGTCCGGCGAGCGCGCCCTCGACCTTTTCCCGGCCCGCGCCGACGACCGCGACGACCCGCGAAGGCGAGACGCCCCGGGCGGTGTCCAGGACGGCATCCAGGAGCGTCCGCCCGCCCACGCGATGGAGGACCTTGGGCAGCGTCGAGCGCATCCGGGAGCCGACACCGGCCGCGAGAACGACGACCTGCGGCGGCGGCTCGGTTTCGCGTGGTCGGCTCCGCAGTCGAACGGTGCGCTTTCTCTTCGCGGAAGCCTTCATGGATCACTCGTCGCCCGTGTCGGGCGAGAGCCTGCAAGTATAGGGCGTGAAACTTACGAGGTGAGCAACTCCCGGAACTCGGGCGAATCGCGGACCGGATCGAAATCGCGATCGTTGCGGGCCAGGATCCGGTTGCGCTGGTCCTCGCCGATCGCACGCCGCAGATGCTCCAGAGCGGAGCCGGACTCACCGCGCTGCGCGTAACAGCAGGCGAGGAGGAAGTCGACTTTCCCCCCGCCGTTCTTGCGGGCGGCGCGCTTCAGGTGCTCGATCGCCTCCTCGACGTTGCCCCGGTTCTTCTCGAGGACCGCGGCGTAGTAGAAGTCCTCCGGCTCGGAGAGCGACGGCCGGGCTTCCGGCCTCTGCCGCTCGCAAACGGCGAGATAGACGCGCGCACGATCCACGAGCTCTTTCTCCTCGGAGTACTTCTGAATGAGATCCAGGAAATGCCGTTCCGCGTCGTCGAGCTTGCGTCGCTGGAGCGCCGCGACCCCCCGGTCGTACTCTTTGCGCGCGTTTTCGGTCGAGCGGGAAAGCTCCTTCAGCGTCTGGGCTTTCTTCGGCATCTCGACAGAGGCCACGGCCCCACCGAGCTTTTCGAGTCTCTTCTCGAGGTCGTCGACGCGCACACAAAGCGCGTCGGCGAGAGCCTGGACGCTCATCTTCGACGAATTGTCCCTGAGGAATCGAAGCTCGGCTTCCGACCAGCGTTTTGCCATGTCGCTCCTTCCGGGAGAGTGGAGAAAAACGGCGTATTGTAGGGACGCATCCCCTCCCTGTCAATCGAGAGCGGTCTCCGGGTGCCCCGGAATGACGTCGCCGGAGGGTTTGTTCTCTTCCCGGAGGCATCGATGTCGACAAAAGGCAGGAAAGCTTCGCTTCTCTTCGCGGCCGGCGCGACGCTCGCGTTCGTTCTCGTCGCGGGCAACGCAGTTGCCGCGGAGAAGACCTTGACCGCGGCCGGCACCGTCTCCAAGCTCGATGCGGCGGAGCGGACCATCGTCGTCGCCGTGGCAGACGGGCCGGAGACGAAATTCGTCTGGTCGGCCGACACAAAGATCAACGGCACGCTGGCGCCCGGAGCCCGGGTCACGGTTCGCTATACGACTCTGCCCGACGGCCAGAATCTCGCCCACCAGATCAGCGTGGCGCGAAGCTAGTTCCGACCGAGCTCTTGGGGCTACAATCCCGGGCGCGGCAGTGCCGCGGAGGACCGTCTCGATGGGGATGTACATCATCGCGGAGCCCTGCATCGGCACGAAGGACACGGCCTGCGTGGACGTGTGTCCGGTCGACTGCATCCACCCGCGCAAGGACGAGAAAGAGTTCGAGACGGCCGAAATGCTCTACATCGACCCGGACGTCTGTATCCAGTGCGGCAACTGCGAGCCCGCCTGCCCGGTGACCGCGATCTTCACCGAGGAGACGATCCCCGACAAGTGGAAGCACTACCTCCAGGTCAACGCGGACTGGTACAAGAACCGCCAGGCCTGAGCGGCCCGCCGGGCGGCTACTCCGACTTCTTCTTCAGGACTTTTTCGAGGAACGCATCCGTCCGCGCGTCGGCGTCCTTCGCGTCGTCGGCCCGGAACACGGCGGGATCCTTCGAGGACGCGAACGCGTGCCCCGCGTCCGGGTAGATCTTGAAGTCCACGCTCTTGCCCGCCGCCTTCGCTTTTCTCTCGAACTCCCGGACGCTGTCGGGAGAGATCCCCTTGTCCTGGCCGCCGAAGTTGCCGAGCAGCGGGACAAGCAGACCGATGATTTTTTGGTCGTCCGTGACGAGCCGCCCGTAGTACAAGACCGTTCCCGCGAGCTTCGGCTGCGCGAGCGCAAGTTGGAGCGAGTAGCCGCCCCCCATGCACCATCCGATCGAGCCGATCCGGGTGGCGTCCACGTCGTCGCGCGATCGCAGGTAATCGAAGGCGGCTTTCAGATCGCGCATGGCGCGGTCCTCCGGCATCCCCCGCATGAGCTGGTGCGCGGTGTCCGGGTCGGTCGCCACTTTTCCCCGATACAGGTCCACGGCGAGGGCGACGTAGCCTTTTTTGGCGAAATCGTCCGCTTTCCCTTTGACGAAGTCGTTCAGGCCCCAATATTCCTGGATCACCACCAGCGCAGGCTTCCGGCCTCCCCCTTCGGGAAGCGCGAGATATCCCGAGGCCATTTCGGTGCCGCTCGGGTAAGTGATCATCTTCGGCGGCGCCGCCGGCGCCGCCGAGCATCCCGCCGCGACGAGAAGCGCCGCCAACCCCAACGAGATTCTTTTCGTCATCGTTCGTTCCTCCGCTCCAGTTAATCTTATTGCGTGGGCTCTCTCTTCCCCGACGAGCCGGCGGACGAGAGGGACCTCCTTCAATTCCTCTATGACCGGCTCGCGGCGAGGTTCCACTTCGGGGCGGCCGAGGTGCGCCTCTCGGACCGGAAGCTGACCGGCGGCGACATCGTTTACGGCCGGCCGCATCGGATCACGATCTCTTCACACCTCTCGGCGTCCGAACGCGAGGACACGCTTCGCCACGAGGCGGCGCACGCCTGGGCGTTCGTGTTGGAGGGGGTCCGCGCGGGGCACGGGCCGCTCTTCCGCCGTCTCGCTCGCCACATCGGGGCGACGCCCCGGAAGGCGCCGCTGACTAGGGCACTCGCGGAGCATCGCCGGAAGAACGAGGTTCTCTACCGGTGTGAAGGATGCCGGCGCCTCTTTCGCCGGTACCGGGCGATCCGCGGCGCGCGCTTCTGCATCCGGTGCGACCGGGCCGGCCGGCCCTCGCGCCTCCGGCGCGTCGTGAGCCGTGAGCCGTGAGCCGAAGGATGCGAAGCGACGCGGTATTTCCCCCGGGGTACCGGATCGGGCACGCGACCGATCGTCGGAGCCGGACCGGTTGCACGGTGATCCTGCCTCCTCCCGGAACGATCGCCGCCGCCGAGATCCGCGGAGGCGCGCCCGGCACCCGGGAGACCGGGGTCTTCACTCCGGGCAACCTCGTCAGCGAGATTCACGCGCTGGTCTTTGCCGGAGGGAGCGCGTTCGGCCTCGCCGCGGCGGACGGAGTCGCCGCGTGGCTCCAGGAGCGCGGCGTCGGGTTCGCGGTCAACACCGTGCGCGTGCCGATCGTCGCCGCGGCCGTGCTGTTCGACCTCGCCGTGGGGAAACCGCGACATCCGGATCCAGCAATGGGGCGGCAGGCCTGCCGCGCCGCGCGCGGGGGCCGGTTCGAGACCGGGCCCGTGGGCGCCGGGACGGGAGCGACGGTCGGGAAGGTCTTCGGCTTGGCGCGCGCCGCCCGGGGCGGCGTCGGATCTTCCGTCGTACGCCTGCCGGTGGGCGCCGTCGTCGCGGCCATCGTGGCGGCCAATCCGTTCGGAGACGTCGTCGACCCGGAATCCGGACGGATCCTCGCGGGTCCATCGTCGCGCAGCGGGGCGCGGGTCTCGACGGAGCGCGCTCTCCTGCGGGGCGATCTCGCGGAGAGCCCGCTCGCCGCCGCGGCTACGACGCTCGTCTGCGTCGCGACGACGGTTCCCTTCGAGCCCGGCTCGCTGAAGCGAGTCGCGATCGAGGCGCATGACGGCATCGCCCGCGCGGTCCGCCCGGCCCACACGGTGGTGGACGGCGACATCGTGTTCGCTCTCGCTCCGGCCGGCCCGGAGCCTTCAGTCCTCCTCCGATTGCGCGTCGGTGCGGCAGCGGCCGATGCCGTCGCGCGCGCGATCGTCGACGCGGTCCGCAGGCGGCCGGGGGCCGCGCGGAAGCGGCGTTGAGCGACCGGAAGTCCGAGGAACAGCGCGGCGTCCTCCTTGTCGTGGGGGCGGCGCTCCTCTGGTCCACCGCCGGTCTCGGGATCAAGGCCATCGACGACCCGCCGCTGAAGGTCGTGTTCTTCCGATCCGCGATCGCCGCCGTCGCGCTCCTGCTGCACTTCCGGCCGCGGGTTCGCCGCCTGACTCCCGGGTTTCTCGCGGGGATCGGCTGCTACGCCGCGTGCCTCGTCTCGTTCGTCACCGCGACCAAGTGGACGACCGCGGCGAACGCGATCTTCCTGCAGTACACCGGCATCATCTGGGTCCTCCTGCTCTCCCCGCTCGTGCTGAAAGAGCCTCTGCGCGGGCGCGACGTCGCCGCGATCGCTATCGCGTTCGTGGGTATGGCTCTCTTCTTCCTCGCGAAGTTCGATCCGCGCGGTCGGGCCGGCGATGCCGTCGCGCTCCTCTCGGGACTCTTCTTCGCGGGGCTCGTTTTGTCGCTCCGGCGCGAGCGGGGCGTGGGCGCCCAGGCGGTCGTGGCCTGGGGCAACGTGGTCACCGCGGCGGCCGTCCTCCCCTTCGTGGCATCGGACCTGAGCCTGACCGCTCGCTCCGCCGCCGTCTATCTCTTTCTCGGAGTCTTTCAGCTCGCCGGCGCGTACGCTCTCTTCGTGCGCGGCATCCGCCACGTCACCGCAGCGCAAGCCTCGCTCGTCGGAATGCTCGAGCCGATCGCGAATCCGATCTGGGTGTTCCTCTTCCTCGGAGAGAGACCGGGCGTGACTTCGATCGCCGGTGGCCTCGTCGTGCTCGGCGCGATCGCCTGGCGGACGGTGAGCGGATCTCCGCCGGACCCCGTTCCGCCTCCGGACTAGGGGTCAGGTATCCACTGATCGGATGCCGTTGGGAATCTACCGATCCGCCCTTGCCATCTTCGCGAAGCGAAGTGGCAAGTGGAGACCTGACCCCTTCTAGAATCCACGCGTGAAGCCGGAAGTCGTGCGCATGGCCGAGCGGATTCGGGAAGCCGGAGGCTACCGGTGGGTCGGTATCTATGCCGTCGGCCGCCACGAGATCTCGGTCATCGGATGGAGCGGGCCAGCCGCTCCCGCACACCCCCGCTTCCCGAAAGACCTCGGTCTCTGCGGCGCGGCGGCGGCCGGGGGAACGACGGTTCTCGTGGACGACGTCACGAAGGATCCGCGCTACCTGGACACGCTCTCGAGCACGCGCTCGGAGATCGTTGTGCCCGTGAAGCGCCCCTCGGGAGAGGTTGTCGGGCTGATCGACGTCGAGAGCGAGCGAACCGATGCATTTGGGATCGAGGACCAGCGGCAGTTGGAAGAGTTTGCCGTCCTCGCCGCGGATTTCTGGAAATAGACTTCGGTCCGATTGAGGAGGGAAATCGAGATGCCGCTCTACATGGACACCCACGAGAAAATCGAAGGGTTGACCGCGGAAGCAGTTGCCGGCGCACACGCGAAGGACGTCGCGGTCCAGGGCAAGCACGGAGTCCGCTACCTGAAGTACTGGTTCGACGAAAAGGCCGGCCGGGTCTATTGCCTCTGCGAGGCCCCGAGCAAGGAAGCGGCGGAGGCGGTCCACCGCGAGGCGCACGGCCTCGTCGCCGACGAGATCGTCGAGGTCAAGGAGGGGTCGTAGCCGCTCCGACCGAGGACGCCGTGCCTACCGGGCCGCTTCCGAGGTCGCGTCGAAGAGCGGCTCCTGCACCGGCCCGAGAAGAGGCAGGATCGCCTCGAGCGAATCGGTGGCCCAGAAGGGGCGGCGGTCCTTCTGGAGCCGCACCGCCGGGACTCCCCAGTCCGAGAGGATCGATTCGATCTTTTCATCGATCGCGCGCTGGAACGTGGTGTCGGTGTCGCGCAGGCCGTCGAAGCCGGGCGGGCTGACGATCGGAACCTTGATCAGAAGCTGGTAGGTCGCGGTCCACCATCGGACGAGCGGCTCGAGCACCGGCGCCCGGCCGGCCGAGAGCAAATAGCAGAAGTTGTCGAGCACACTGCGATCGCAGATGACGATCCCCGCCTTGTGAGCGGCCTCGAGCTCCGACGCGATTTCCGTGTGAAGGATCCAGGATTGCGCGTCGATGGTCGTGTCGCGGTTGATCGGCAGAGGGCAGAAACGCGCGACCTCGTGAACCATCTCGACGACCCGGTCGCGCTTCTTCAAGAGCGCGGCGAGCTCGAAGCAGAGCGTCGTCTTGCCGACCCCGTGCGTTCCGATGAAGGCGAACTTCATTCCCTCATCCTGTCATCCCGAGCGAAGCGAGGGATCCCTTCTTTTTTGAGCGAGAGATTCCTCGGCCCTACGGGCATCGGAATGACGGCGGGAATGGCAGACCGAACTCGCGGCGGAGCGAGTCCCCTTCGCCGTCGAGCAACGGTGGAAACCGGACGGACGCGGTGCGGCCGTCCAGCCGGATCGGCGACGCGACGAACCGAACCCCAGCCGCCTCGACCACGGCTCCGAGGGCTTTCGCGGTGGGCGATTCCAGCGCCTCGAGTGGGCCTCGCACGGGCCCGGCCGGGATGCCGGCGGCGCGACACGCCGCAATCCACTCCTCCCGAGGCCGCGTCCGGAAAGTCTTCTCGAGCGCGGACTCGAGCGTCGCGCGATTCTCGACTCGCGCGGGGTTCGTTCGAAACGAGATGTCGTCTGCCCAGCCGGGACGCCCGACCACCTCGCAGAGCCGCGCGAACTGACGATCCGTACCGGCGGCGACGATGAAGTCGCCGTCGGATGCCGCAAACGGCCGGTAAGGGACGATCTGGGGATGAGCGTTGCCCCACCGACTCGCTTCGCGTCCCGTCACGAGAGCGCTCTCTCCCACGTTGATGAGCGCCGCGAGGGTCGAGCTGAAGAGGTCGGTCTCGACGTGTCCGCCCCGCCCCGTGTTCTCCCGCTCGGCGAGGAGGGCCAGGATCCCGGCGAGCGCAAAACACCCGGCAAAGAGGTCCGACATGGCAACGCCCACTTTCGTGGGCCCGCTTTCCTCGCTCCCCGTGACCGCCATCAGGCCCGCGCCCGCCTGCGCGAGGAGATCGAACCCCGGGAGCGCCGCATCGTCGCCGATCCGACCCGATCCCGTGATGGACGCGGTCACGAGACGGGGATTTTCGCGGCGGAGGTCCTCGAGCGGGAGCCCGAGCTTTTCGAGGCCTCCGGGGAGGAAGTTCTCGACCAGGACGTCCGCGCGACGGGCGAGGATCCGCACCGACTCCGCTCCCGCCCCGGTTGCGAGGTCGATGGCGAGCGACTCCTTGTTGCGGTTGACCGCGAGGTAGTAAGCCGAGAGGCCCGTCTTCGCCTCCCACGGTGGGCCCCACCCGCGCGTCACGTCACCGCCGTCCGGATGCTCGACCTTGACGACGCGCGCTCCGAGATCGCCGAGCAGCATCGTGCAGAACGCGCCCGCGAGGACCCGCGAGAGGTCCAGCACCAGGAGACCGGCGAGAGGACCTTCCCTGGTCAATCCGTCGCCGGTTTCCACCCGAGTGGTCCTGGGAGGAAGTGAAAGAGTCCCAGCGGCGACACCGTGACGCCGGTAATCTTTCGCGACACGCCCCAGTACTGATCCGCTCCCCAGAGAAAGTCCGCGGGAGGATCGGCGGCGAGCAGGCGATCGACCTCGCGGTAGAGCGCGAGCCGCCGCCCCGCGTCCGCCTCCCGCCGGGCGCCTTCCATCGCCCGATCCGCCTGGGCGTTCCGATAGAAGCCGGAGTTCTGTCCGTGCGGAGGCGCCTGGCTCGAGTGGAAGAACGGGTAGGGGTCCGGGTTGGGAGGCAGGAAAACACGGGCCGTGATCTGGGCCTCGAACTCCCCCGCATCGCTTCGGGCGGAAAACGCCGCCCATTCGAGCGGCCTCAAAACGAGAACGACCCCGACTTTCGCATAGGAGGAGCGGAGGATTTCGCCGAGCGCGTTGTAGACCGCGAGACCCGAGGGATAAAGAAGCTCGACCGACGCCTTGCGCCCGCCCTTCGTCCGGACCGCGTCGGCCGCCGGGCGCCAGCCGGCCTCGTCGAGGAGCCGGGCCGCGAGGCCGGGATCGTAGGAGGGCGGACGCAGGGTCGGATCGTTCTCGGGAGCGCCGGGAAGGTACGGGCCGGCGGCGAGCGCTGCCCCGTCGGGAGGATAGAGCCGGCGCGCCGCCTCTTCACGCGGCCAGCAGTGGGCGAGAGCCCTGCGAACGCGCGGATCGGCGAGGAAGGGATGGCGCAGATTCCAGAGCACGTATGCCTCGATCGGATTCGGCACCTTCAGGATCCGGTTGCGCGCCAGGAAGTCGCGCGAAGTCTTCGCCGCGGCGGCCTGATCCCGGCCGATCCGAAACTCGTCTAAATCTCCGCGCGTCCCCGCGCGAAAACGCACCGTCGGATCGGGCAAGACGCGAAAGATCATCCGCCGGAACGGGACCTTCGGAGCCGCGGCGTCCTCGCGCCGGACGAGCGCGATTGACTGGTTGGTGTCCCAGCGCTCGAGCCGATACGGGCCGCTTCCCGTCGGACGCCGGTCCACGTCCGCGGGCGATTTGGCTCTCCCGTAGGCCGCGCGGGACACGATCGGAAGATTGAAGGCGACCATCCTCTCCGCGTAGGGCGCGCGAAATCGAATGCGGACCGTCGACGGGTCGGGGGTCTCGATCGCAGCGACGTCGGCGAACGAATCGCGGTAGTTGAACGCCGGCACCTTCGGGTCGCGGATCCGCTCGAGCGTGAACTGGACGTCATCCGAGGTCACGGGCGACCGGTCCTCCCACTTCGCGTCGGGATCGAGCCGGAACTCGTACGTCAAGCCGTCGGGCGAAGCCGTCCATGACCTGGCGAGCGCCGGCACCGCGCGGCGTTCGACGTCGAGCCCGAGGAGGGGGCGGAAGATCATCTCTTCGACGAAGAGCCCGTTCTCCTCGGTCGTCGTGGTCGGATCGAGCGTCGCCGGGTCGCTTTCGAGATGCCGGTAGAGAACGTCCTTCGGGGCAGGGCGCGGAGCGCGCGGGGCGCAGCCCGCGACCGCGCAGACCGCGAGAAGGGCGGCGGCGCGAGCGAGCGTTCGCTTCATTCGATGAGCGGGGACCAGAATAGCATCCCGGCTGTAGCATCCGCGTCGTGGCGAGCGTCGTCTTCGACATCGAGACCGTCGGCGTTTCCTGGGAATCGCTCGACGATGGGCAACGGACTTACTTGACGAAGTATGTCCGCAACGAAGACGAGCGCGACAAGGTTCCCGACCTGCTTTCTCTCTGGCCGCTGACCGGGAGAATCGTCGTTCTCGGGATGGTGAACCCCGACTCGGGGCGCGGCCGCGTCTGGTACGAAAAGGACGACGGCCGGCTCGAAGAGACTTCCGCGGACGGATTGTTCACGTTCGTGGGCGACTCGGAGCCGGCGTTCCTCGAAGAGTTCTGGAGCGCGATCGTCCGTTTCGATCGCTTCGTGTCGTTCAATGGACGCTGCTTCGACGGTCCGTTCCTGATGCTCCGGAGCGCGGCGCTCGGGATCCGCGTCACGAAGAACCTCTGCGGCTACCGGTACGCGATCAAGCCGCACACCGACTTGCTCGACGTGCTCTCGTTATTCGGCGCCTCACGCAAGTGGAACCTCGATTTCGCCTGCAAAGTGTTCGGCGTCGAGAGCCCAAAAGAGCACGGCCTGGACGGATATGCGGTTGGACACTATTACCGGGAAAAGCGGCTCCGGGAGATTGCTCTGTATTGCCGCCGGGACGTCGAGGCGACTGCGCAGCTTTTCCAGAAGCTCGAGAAGACGCTGCTTCCGGCTCTGGAGGACACTCGTCTCTGAGGCGGATTCGCGGCTTTCTGCTATCCTTTTCCCTCACCGGTACGTTCCAATCAACTCCCCGGAGAGAAAAGCTCATGGGGCGAAAACCCGCCGAACAGAGGGCCTCCGATCGAGTGCCGGTGGGCGCGCCTGCGACGATCAAGTGGGGAGAGGAAGAGCTTTCCGGTTTCATGGAACTCGTCAATCTCGCGGGAGGCTACCTCGCGGCGCCGCGCACCCCGGATCTCGGCGACTACATCGATCTCATCTTTTCTCTGCCCGGCGACCGGCGCAGCTTTCGCGTGCGGGGAAGTGTCGTTTACATCGAGGAGCCCGCCGCGCGCGCGACCGGCTTCGGAGCTCGCTTCGAACGACCTCCGGCGGCTCTCTTGGACGCGATCAAGAACCTGAATCGGGGTCACTGAGCTCCGCTCCGGGTCTTACTGCCCTCGCGCCTCCACCAGCCGCATCCGGTCGAAAGCCAGCTCGACGGTCGAATCCACCTCGTTGATGTTTCCGGCGCCGGCCGAAGAAAACGTCACTGGCGACACCCCCGTCAGCTCCCACCGGGCAAGCAGCTGGTCCTGGTTATCGCGGGCGACGATCGTGACGACTTTGGTGGCGGGCGTGCCGGTGTCGGTCGCATCGTTCAACCAGTCCTGGAGCCGGTTCAGTCCCTTCTGAGTGACGGTCAGGACGAGGCGGCGCTCGTCCGGGGAATAGGCCCGGTCCAGGCGGCGCGAGTCGGAACGCGGGACCGGCACCCGGGCGAAGGAGATCGCGTAGCCCACCACGCCGTCGGTTTCGACTCCGTCCACGAGGAGCCGGAAGTTGCGCTCTCTCGGGTCGGAGCCGGCTGCGGAGGCGAGTGCGGAAGCGAGAAGAAGGGCGAGGCCCGCAGTGAAGGCGCGCGTTTTCATGGTTCCTCCCGAAAAAAGGTTATACCCGCCGACTGCGAAACGAGTTATAAGATTTGCCCGTCCGAGCTCGATTCATGGCGTCCAAACGACACTTTCCGCCCCGGCCTTTCCGGGAAGAAACTCACAGAAAGGAGTGAACGAGTTGAAGAAATACCTTTCGGCTCTTGCCGTGGTCGCTTTCGCGGTCATCGTGGTCGCTGCGACTCCGGCGGACAGGTCCAAGACCTTTTCGGTCACGGCAGACACCATCGAAGGCTGCTCCTGCCCGCTCTTCTGCACCTGCTACTTCGGCGCCTCGGCCGATGAGCACATGTGCCTGTTCAACAACGTCTACAAGTTCAAGCCGGGAAGCCACTACGGCGACGTGGACCTCTCGAACCAGCTGCTCTGGATGTCGGGAGATCTGGGCGGCGAGTGGCATCACAAGCCGGGCCCCGGCATGCCGGGAGCGTGGGCGGTCGTGACCTACGACAAGAGGTCGACGCCCACGCAGAGAGCCGCGCTCCTGGAGATCGCCAAGACCGTCTTTCCGGTGACCTGGGAGAAGTTCTCGACGCGAGAAGACACGATCGAGTGGCATGACGAAGCAAAGATGTCGCACGCGAAGATGGGAAGCGGCATGGCGGAGATCTCGCTCGACAAGCAGGCCACGCTGCGCCCGAACAAAGCCGAGCCAGTGGTCATCAAGAACCTGCAATACTGGTTCACGAACTCGAACGACGGATTCGTGCTCGCGTACTCGACGCATCACTTCGACGGCGAGCCGAAGTTCTCCGAGACGAAGAGAAACGGCTTCAACATCACCTGGACCGTCAAGGGCGACGTCAAGCCCGCGTCGGCCAAGGCGGCGATGCCGTAAGGTCTTAACGAGAAGTGAGATTGCGGGCGGGTCTTGACCCGCCCGTTTTTTTTGGTCTCGGCTAATATGTTGCGAGTGACCCCCGAAGACATCGCGCCGGAGTTTCGCTCCTCCGCCAAGAGCTACCCGAAGGCCGCCCCGATCGAGGGCGTGCGGACGTTGAAGCTCGCGCGCATCACCGACGACCGCGGCTTCTTCCTGGAGATCTTTCGCGCGAAGTCGAACCACTCGGAGGGGCGCGAGCTCACTGACTTCTTCTCGGGCGTCGACGTGGCGCAGATGAACTTCTCGACCGTGGACGCCTCCGACCACATCAAGGGGCTGCACTATCACCTGAAGCAGGACGACGTCTGGTTCTTTCCTCCCCCGTCGAAGGCGAAGGTCGTCCTTTACGACGTGCGCAAGAACTCTCCCTCCTTCGGCCGAACGCAGGCGATCGTCGCGGGCGGCGGCCAGGACGTCCTCGTCCGCATTCCGGCCGGCGTCGCCCACGGTTACCGGCCGCTGACGAACCCCTGTTCATTGCTCTATTTCGTGACCGAGGCGTTCGACCCCGGCGCGCCCGACGAGTTCCGCATCGCGTGGGACCATCCGGCGGTGAAGGAGCTCTGGGAGATCCCGAACGGATGAAGTCGCGGGGTCTGATCCCGAAGGGGTCAGATCCCGCCGCGAACGAAATCGCGGACCTATAATCGAGGGTTCGATGAGCTCGCTCCCCCGCCCCTTCGACACCTCCCGCATTCCGCGCGTGGACGCCGTCGGGATCGACGAACGCGCCGGAGCGCTCGCAAAGCGCTCGATCAAGAAGAGCGCCAAGATCGCCGGGATCAAGCTCGCGATCTCGATGCTCGACCTGACGACCCTCGAGGGAAAGGACTCCGAGGGAAAGGTCCGCCAGCTCTGCCAGAAGGCCATGCGCCCGCTTCCGGGCGACCCGTCCGTGCCTCACGTGGCGGCGATCTGCGTTTATCCGAACCTCGTCGCGGTCGCGAAGGACGCGCTCGCGGGCAGCGGCGTCAAGGTCGCTTCGGTCGCGAGCGGCTTTCCCGCCGGCCTCGTGCCCCTCACCGCGAAGCTCGACGACACCCGGCTCGCCGTCGAGTCGGGCGCGGACGAGATCGACATGGTCATCGACCGCGGCGCTTTCCTCTCGGGCGACTACGAAAGGGTCGCGTCCGAGATCCTCGCGATCAAGGACGCCTGCCGCGACGCTCGCCTGAAAGTCATCCTGGAGACGGGCGAGCTCGAGACCTACGACAACGTCCGCAAGGCGTCGCGACTGGCAATGACTTACGGCGCGGACTTCATCAAGACCTCGACCGGCAAGATCACCCCGGCCGCCACTCCCGGCGTGGTGCTCGTGATGCTCGAGGCGATCCGCGACTTCTACTTCGAGACCGGACGCCGCATCGGGATGAAGCCGGCCGGCGGGATCAAGACGTCCAAGCGGGCGCTCCACCTGCTCGTGCTGGTCAAGGAAACGCTCGGCGACGCGTGGCTCACGCCCGACCTTTTCCGGATCGGCGCCTCCACGGTCACGAACGACCTGCTGATGCAGCTGGCGAAGGAAGCGACCGGGCGATACCAGAGCGAGGACTACTTCACGAAGGACTGATCCGATGGCGAGCGTCAAGGAAGAACGGGAAGCGCGGGCGGAGGCGGTCCGTCACATCGAGCGGGAAAAGCCGGCGCTCGAGTTCGGGAACGCCTGGGAGTACTCCCCCGCTCCGGAGTCGCGCGACCACGTCCGGCTCCAAGATCGCTACGGGCTCTTCATCGGCGGGAAGTTCGTCGCGCCGAAGTCGAAGAAGTACTTCGCGACGATCAACCCGGCGACCGAGGAAAAGCTCGCCGACGTCGCGGAGGCGGGGGCCGCCGACGTGGACGCGGCGGTGCGCGCCGCGGAAGAGGCGTACCGGAAGCGCTGGTCGAAGTTGAAGCCCGCCGACCGCGGCAAGTACGTCTACCGGATCGCGCGGATCCTGCAGGAGAAGTCGCGCGAGCTCGCGGTCATCGAAACGATGGACGGCGGCAAGCCGATCAAGGAGTCGCGCGACGTGGACGTCCCGCTCGTCGTCGCGCACTTCTTCTACCACGCGGGGTGGGCGGACAAGCTCGAGTACGCGTTTCCGCGGCACGCGGTCTCGCCGATCGGAGTTTGCGGGCAGATCATCCCGTGGAACTTTCCGCTCCTGATGGCGGCGTGGAAGATCGCGCCGGCGATCGCGTGCGGCAACACCGTCGTACTGAAACCCGCGGAGACGACGCCCTTGACCGCGATGGCGCTCGCGAAGGTCTGCGAGGAAGCAGACCTGCCGCCGGGTGTTGTCAACATCCTGCCGGGCGCGGGCGAGACCGGCGCCGCCATCGTGAACCATCCGCGCGTGAAGAAGATCGCCTTCACGGGATCGACCGAGGTCGGCAAGATCATCCAGCGCGCGACGGCGGGCACGGGCAAGCGCCTGACCCTCGAGCTCGGCGGCAAGGCGGCCAACGTCATCTTCGAGGACGCGCCGATCGACCAGGCCGTCGAGGGAATCATCAACGGCATCTACTTCAACCAGGGCCATGTCTGCTGCGCAGGATCGCGTCTCCTCGTGCAGGAGTCGATCGCCGACACGGTTCTGCAGAAGCTCTCCGACCGCATCGCGACCCTCCGGATGGGCGACCCGCTGGACAAGAACACGGACGTCGGCGCGATCAACTCGAAAATGCAGCTCGACAAGATCCGCGAGCTCGTGGCGTGCGGCGTCGAAGAGGGGGCCGAGCTCCACCAGTCGGCCTGCGCGATTCCTTCGAAGGGATACTGGTTCCCGCCGAGCTTCTTCACGGGGGTTGCGCAGTCGCACCGCATCGCGCGCGAGGAGATTTTCGGCCCGGTCCTGACGGTGATGACGTTCCGCACTCCGGACGAAGCCGTCGAGAAGGCGAACAACATTCCTTACGGCCTCTCGGCCGGCGTCTGGACCGACAAGGGCTCGAAGATCTTCCAGATCACGTCGAAGATGCGCGCGGGCGTCGTGTGGGCGAACACCTTCAACAAGTTCGACCCTGCCTCGCCGTTCGGCGGTTACAAGGAGTCCGGTTTTGGCCGCGAGGGCGGCGTGCACGGGCTGCGGGCGTACGTGGAGCTGTCGTGACGGAGCTGGAAGTCAAGAAAACCTACAAGCTCTACGTCGGCGGAGAGTTCGTCCGAACGGAGTCGGGCCGCTATGACCCGGTGCCCGACGCGAAGGGTCGGCTTCTCGCGAACGTTTCGCGGGGGTCGCGTAAGGACTTACGTGAGGCCGTGCGCAAGGCGCGCGCCGCGCAGTCCGGCTGGGCGGGCAGGAGCGCCTATCTCAAGGGCCAGATCCTCTACCGCATGGCGGAGATGCTCGAAGGCCGTGCGGAGAGCTTCGAGGAGCTCCTGCGCGAGACCCGCGAACGGACGCCGGCGGCGGCGCGATCGGAGGTCCGCGCTACGATCGACCGGCTCGTCTACTACGCCGGCTGGTCCGACAAATACGTCGCGCTCCTGGGAACCGTGAACCCCGTCGCGTCGTCGTACTTCGACTTCTCGGTGCCGGAGCCGACGGGGGTCGTCGGCATCGTGGCGCCGGAGACGCCGGACCTCCTCGGCCTGGTCTCGCATCTCGCGCCCGTGATCGTGTCGGGGAACGCGGCCGTCGTGCTCCCCTCCGAGAAATACCCGCTGGCGTCGCTCGAGCTCGCCGAGATCCTGGCGACCTCCGACCTGCCGGCCGGCGTCGCGAACTTGATCTCCGGGCGGAAGGACGAGCTCGTCCCGCACCTCGCGCGACACATGGACGTCAACGCGATCGCGGACGCCGGCGGGAACAAGGCGTTCTCGAAGTCGATCGCCGAGGACGGCGCCGTGAACGTGAAGCGCGTGAAGCGCTACGCGATCGCGGACTATTTCGCGGAGGACGCGCAGGGCCTCGACTTCATCGAAGCCTTCACCGAGACGAAGACCACCTGGCACCCGATCGGGGTGTAGGGAACACGTTCCGTAGCCAAGCTCCATGTCGAGCCGCCCGCTTGCATATAATCTGCCTATTTTCTATGCTTGTGGCATGAGAACGACGCTCGATATTCCGGAGAAGACCCTGGAGGATGCCCGCCGCGCGGCCAATGCGCGCACGAAGCGCGAGACGGTCATCGCCGGTCTGGAAGAGCTGATTCGAAAGGCCAAGCGGGAGGAACTGCGCGGCCTGGCCGGCCGAATCCGGTTGCACGTCGACATATCCCGGTCGCGTGAGCGCCGGCGGCGTTGAGTCTTTCGGTCGTCGACACCTCGGCCTGGGTCAGCTTTTTTCGAGGTGATCCGGCGGCGGTTCGCCGAATCGATTCCCTTCTCGCTGACGGAGTCGCCGCGATCACAGGCGCGGTGCTCGCAGAAGTTCTCTCGGGCGCTGGTTCGCGCGCGGAGGTCGATAAGCTGAAGGACCTCTTTGCGGGCCTCGAGCGCCTCCCGGATCCACCCGACCTCTGGGACCGGGTTGCCGAAGCTCGCTATGCACTGGCGCGAAAGGGGTACCAGGCGTCCCTTGTCGATCTCGTCATCGCACTGGCATGCCTGGATGCCGGGCACAATCTGGTAACTCGCGATCGGGACTTCCGTGCGATCTCGCGAGTCGTTCCACTCGAGGTCGAGATCTTCTAGCGATCAGCCCCCCGCCAGCTTCCGGATCTCCGCCTCGTCCAGTCCGTAGCGGAGCCAGTCGTTCCGCGTTGCGCCCAGCCGGTGGTAGAAGCGGATCGCGCCCTCGTTCCAGTCGAGCACGGCCCATTCGACGCGCCACGCGTTGCGCGACAGCGCTTCCCGGGCCAGTGCCGCCATCAGCTCTTCTCCGACGCCGCGGCTTCTCGCCGCCTCCGACACGACGAGGTCCTCCAGGTAGAGGAACGGCCGCGCGCGAAAAGTCGATCCCGGGGTCTCGTAGAAGAGCGCGATCCCGTCGATCTTCCCGTCCACTTCGGCGACGAAGGCTTCGAGCTTCCCGGTGTCGAAGATCCAGGAGAGGAGCCGGGCGGCCTCCTCGTCATCGGGAGGGCGGAGCTTCTCGAACCGCGCGAGCTCCCGGTCGAGCTCGATGATGCGCGCTCCATCGTCGCGGACGGCGCGGCGGACGGTCACCCCTCTATTTGGCATTGATGACCTTCTCGAAATCGACATGGCCGAGGAGCCGCAGGGCTTCGGCGGGCTCGACGTTCGCTCCCTGCCCGAGGACGAGTCTCGAGGGGGACGCCAGCACCGTGACGAGCGTCGTGGGGTTGCCCTCCGATCGGTCGGTCACCGCGAACGCCGGCAGACCCGACACCTTGACCTCGCGCGTTTCGACTTTCGGCGCGCGCGACGCCTCCGAAACCGCCTTCCGGATCGCGGCGGCGAGATCCTTGCCGGCCCCGTAGTCCTGAACGACCAGCCGGAACTGCCTCACGGAGGTCGCGCTCTCGATGCGCTGAAAGAAGCGCGAAACCTGCGTGTAGACGCCCATTTCGTTCTCGTCTGTGTCGGGAAGCGGGTCGCGCGGCGAGGCGACGTAGCCCGGCAGTTCCGCTGGCAGTCCCTCTCTCAGAGAGAGCGGCCAGGCCGCCTTTCCGGGGGTCGCCGAAAGCGCGGACGCGGAGAGGAGAGACGCGATCGCAATGGCAGCCCGAAGTCTCACAGATAGAGAATAACGCGGTCCGGCACGGTTTTTGATCCCGGAGCGGGTGTGGTGAATGACGCGCCCGATCTTCGCGCGCCAGGAGGAGCCGACATGAAGTTCTTCGCGGTGTTCCTCGGAATTGCGATCGCCTCGGCCGCCGTCGCGGCGTCCCAGGAAACCACGACCAAGTCACCTTCGCCGACTCCGGCCGTAGAAACGGCGAAGCCCGTCATGGCGAGCGGGGAGATCGTCCGGTACGACGCGGGAAAGACGATCGTCTTGAAGCAGACGGATTCCCGCGTCGTCACGTACGCGCTCGCTCCGACCCTGACCGCTCCGGCTGAACTGCAGGTCGGGCGCCGGGTCACGATCTTCGCCGAGGCCGGACACGACGGCGTCGTCCGCGTCACCCGCGTCACCCTGCTCACTCCCGATGCGACTCCGGCCGTCAGCCGAGTCCCTCCAACGACCACCTATACCCGTGAGACCGGCAAGGTCGTCGAACAGAAGACGATCACCGTCACTGGCGACGTCGTTCGTTACGAAGCCGGAAAGACGATCGTCGTACGCAGCCCGGACGGCCACGAGGTGACTTACGCGATCGCGCCGGGCACGTCGGCGCCGGCCGAGGTCGTAGTCGGGCGCCGGGTCTCGATCGTCACGGAGCCTTCGGACTCCGGCCCCGTCCTCGTCACGAGAATCACGACGGAGGCGGTCACGCCGGACGGCCAGACGCGTACGACCACGGAGAAGACCGAGATCGCCCCATCGGGCGCCGAAGCGAAGACCCAGATCACGACGGTTTACGGGACGGTCACCGCCTATGACGCAGGGAGCTCGATCACCATCATCCAGCCCAACCGGACGACGGTCACCTACACGATCGACCAGTCCTCCACGCTCCCCGAAGGCGTGGCGACCGGCAAAAAAGTCGTGATCCGCACCATCACTCGCCCCGGCGGCAAACCGATCGTTCGGAAAGTCACGTTGTCGACGACGACGACAAAGAAGAAAAAGACCGAGTAAGAGGCCGAGTCGGTCGCTCACTTCCGGATCCTCTCTCCGGGTGGAGAGGACGAATCCTTTCGGCGCGGCGGTAGACTGCGCAGGAGCCGCTCCTCATGGACGAAGCTTCGCGCGCGCGGATTCGCGTCTTCTTGAACGACCCCGCGGCGCGGGGACAGCAGGCGGTCTCTTCGGAGCCGCCGCTCGAGACCGAGCGACGACCCTGGGGGTTTCGGGTCGAGGGAAAGGCGCCACCCGCGCGCCCCTACGAGCCGGACACTCCCGAATTCCTCTACTGGCAGATCGCGTCGGCGCTCGCCCGGGGCCGGGCGCTCTGGTCGCGGCTCCTGCCCGGCGCCGGAACCTGGGTCCGAGGCGCCGTGCTCCCCGCCATCCCCGTCGAGGGCGAAGACTTGAACGCCTTCTACGATCGAAAGGCGCTGCACTTTTTTCGGGACGTCAACGCGAAGACGGGAGAGATCGTGCAATCCGGGGACAGCCCCGACGTCGTCACGCACGAGCAGGGCCACGCGGTCCTCGACTCGATCCGGCCGGACCTCTGGGACGCACCCCACTTCGAGGTCGCGGCGTTCCACGAAGGGTTCGGCGATCTCGCGGCGATCCTCGTCGCGCTCGACGACACGGAGCTCGCCCGCGCGGCGCTTGAGGAGACGAAGGGATCGCTCGATCACTCGAACCTCGTCTCGCGCCTCGCCGAAGAGCTGGCCGCGGCGGTGATCGCTAAATACGGTCCGGACGCGGCCCTGCCCGGCGCTCTGCGCGACGCGGTGAACTCCTTTTCCTACCTCCCTCCGAAATCACTGCCGGACGAAGGACCGGCGGACACTCTCTCGCGCGAGCCGCACTCCTTCTCGCGCGTGGTGACGGGCGCCTGCTGGGACGTTCTGGTGCGGCTTTCGATCGCGGGAAACGGTTCCGACCGGCTCGCCGCGCTCCGACAGGCTTCGCGGGACGTCGGACGACTCGTCGCCGCCGCGGCCGAGAGTGCCGCCCCGGCGGCATCTTTCTTTCGACGTTTCGCGGCCGAGCTCCGGAAGGCGGCGTCCGGCGACGATACGACGCGCGAGGCGGTCACCGAGGCGCTGGCGGCGAGGGAGCTCCTCTCCCCGAAAGAAGCCGCAGAGCCGGGCACTCGCCGGGAGACGCGGGCCGCGATCGGCTCCGAGCCGGAACCGCTGACGACCCGCGTCCTCGAGGCGATCCGCGAGCGTCTGGGGGCATCGCGCGGCGAAGAGATTCTGGTGCGCGCATCGCAACGCGACGGCAGCCTTTCCGGCCGGCGGATTCGGGATCTCGTCCTGTCCGGGTCCGAGTACGGGCCGGCGGACGGCGCTGCCGTCGAGATCTCCGACTCGTTCACGGTCGCCGTCGAAGAGAGCGGCTACGTCACCGCCGCCCGCGTCGAGAGCGCGGGACCGGAGGAGGAAGAGGACGCGCGCGAGTTCGCGCGGACTCTCGCGAGGCTCGATCGGATCGCGGCGGAGGGCGACGCGGCCTCGGACACGGCGCGGTTGTACAAAGAGGGAAAGTCGCACTTCGTTTCTCTCGAGCGCGACGGCGTCCGCCGGTTGCGACGAGCCTGGGTTGCGGAGAGAAAAAGTTGAGATCGCGATTGTCTCGCTTCGGTTGGGCCGCTCTCTTCGCGACGGCCTGTTCCACGTCGACGGCGCCCTCCCCTTCCGCGCCGGCGCCGTCCGTGTCGCCCGCCGATCTCGTCGCTTCGCTCGCCGACGTCGCGAACGGCCGAAACGCCGACATGGCGGAGACGGGTCTCGTCCTGAAGCAGATCGAGCTGAAGCTCCTCGTCGGGCGGGAGCGGACCGCCGATGCCCGAGCGAGCATCCTCGTCCTCGACGCGCAGGCATCCCGGAGGAGCGAGGTCACCTTCACTCAGACGTTCACGCTCGAGCTTCCGCCGCCGGAGCGCCGCCGTCCGGCGACCTCCGCGGCAACGATCCCGGGAGTCGTTGAGTTCATCGAGGCCGCGATGGCGTCCGCGCGCGAGATCGCCCGGGTGGCGGCGCGGGAAGGGCTGCCTCAAAAACTCCGCGAGGTCGAGGTGGTCGCGAAGATCGTTCGGTCCGACCGCGCCCAGGGCGGGCTCGGCTTCACATTTCTCACCGGGACATTGGTCTCGGGAGGAGCCGGAAGGAGCGCGGACGAGACCAGCACGGTGCGCCTCGTCTTCGTGCCCAGGTGACGAGGCCCTCGGAGAGACATCGCCTTCACTTCCCGGAAACAAGAAAGCGGTCCCGAAGGACCGCTTTCTTGCAGCGCCGCTCGGCGCTTCAGCGCCGCCCCCCCAGGATCGCGTCTTTCGCCTTCTTCGACACGCGGAACTTGACCACGCGCTTCGCGGGGATCTTGATCTCTTCCCCCGTCGCTGGATTGCGGCCCATCCGCGCTTTGCGGTTCACCAGAACGAGCTTCCCGACTCCCGGAATCGTGAAACTGTTCTTCGCTTCCTTGTAGGCGAGCGAAGTGAGATCGTCCAGGAATTGAGTCGCCTGTCGTTTCGTGGTGGAGGTCGTCTTCGCCAGGTGCTCCGCGATTGCTGATTTCGACATCGCCTTGGTGGTTTTTTCTGCCATATGCACTATCCCTTCTTCTTGCGGAATCGCCCTTGCGGGCAAATCAAATTTGGCGGCTATTCTAGTCCGCTCGGTGGAACGTCAACCAGAAAAAAGCGGATCGGCCGCGAATTCCTGTTCGCCCGCGCCATGAGCAGAAATCGTCGCCCGTCTGGATTAATATCGTTCGTCAAGACCCGGACCCGCTCCTGCCCGCGAGCGAAACCGTCTTCGCCGGAGAAGGGCGGAGCCGTATCTTCTCAGACGCGCGCTCGTGCGCTTCTCACGCTTCTTCTCGTCGCGTCTGCCGCCTGCCGCCTGGACTCCGAGCGGCGCATGGCGGAACGCATCCTCGATCGCTACCGGCGCTCGACTCTATCCAAACCGCTCCCGCTCTCCCACGTCATCCGGATGAAGCTACGCTCCGCCGACGGCAGCGCCGGGGCAACGGGCGTCCACGAAATCGCCTGGGAGCCGAACCGATATCGCGAACGGGTTTCCTCGGCCGGTTTTACCACCGAAAGGGGAATCCAGGGAGACAAGGCCTATTGGATCGACGAGGATGGATATACGCGGGTCGTCTCGGAGCCAGTCCTCCGGGAGCTTCGAACCCGCTCGTACTTCTGGAGACGCGCCTGGCTGTTCCAGGATCGCGAGCGCGCCCGCCTGTCGGTCGGACCGGCCGACGCGACCTCGGTCTCGGTCCGCTTGGCGCCGCTCCGCGGAAATCCGCTGCTCCTCTCCTTTTCGCGCCGGGATGGGAGCCTCGTCGCAGCCCGCTCGCCGCGCTTCGATCTGGACTTCACGAGCGCCCGGACCTTCCGGGAGGCCGGGGGCGTGCGGCCTCCGGTCCTCGGGGAGATCGTCTGGAGCGGGCTGCCCACGGAGCAGATTGCCGACGCCACGGTGGGAGGCGCGTGCGGGCGGTTCCCCGCCGGAGCCCCGGCAGGGGTCCCGTTCGAGCGGACCGCGGAAGGCGGCATCGCGTTTCCGGCCCGGATCGACGGTGTCCTTCTCCGCCTCGCGCTCGACGCGGTCGCCGACGGTCCTCTCGCGGTCTCCCCGAACGCGGCCGGCAAGCTCGGGCTCTCCTTCGCGCGGGACGTCTACGGCCGATCGATCGGCGCCGGCGCAAAGCTCGAGATCGGCTCGTTCTCGTGCGTCGGGATTCACGTCGAAGCGCTCCCGGCCGCCCCCGAGGGTGTCGACGGCATCGTCGGGGGAACCCTCTTCCGTGAGGCCGTCGTCGAGCTCGATCCGGACGCGCACCGTCTGACTCTCTTCGACCCGGCGCGCTGGGTCATTCCCTCAGGGTTCACGCGGATCCTCGTGGACGACGACGGAGACCGGCCGGTCACGACGTTGCACCGGCGAAGCAACCGGGTGAGACTCGCCGTCGGCACGGCGGCGCGGTCGTCGGACCTCCTCCTCGCGCCGGACGCCGCCTCGCAGTTGGATGTTCCCGCGACGGGCGTCGCCCACGGCCTCCGGTGGGGAACTCTGGAGCTCCCGGACCTTTCGGTCGAGCCCGAGGCCACGAGTGACGCCGCGTGGGGTGAGGACGGGCAGATCGGGTTCGCGCTCCTCCTTCGATTCCACAGCCATCTCGACATGCCCCACCGGTGGATCTACCTCCGGCCGGTCCGAAACTCGCCCGGCCGGCGGGCACGGCTTTCGCACCCCCGGTTCGACGGGAGGAGACCGGAATGCTCAAGCTCGCCCTGCTCTTTCTCGTGATCGGGCTCGTCGCGGCGCTTTTCGGGTTCACGTCCATCGCGGGGGTTTCGTTCGCGATCGCGAAATTCTTCGCGTTTCTGTTCCTGGTGCTATTCCTGATCTTTCTGATCCTCGGCCTGACCGCGGCACGCAAGATCGTGACCTAGTCGAGCTCGCGGACGACGTCGTCTCTCCCGACGAAAGACTTGCGGGAGCGACGAAGTTTCCTTAGTCGAACCGTAGGGAGGAACCGTGGCCAAGACTCTGTGCAAGATCCTCGGTGTCGTCCTGCTGATCGTCGGCCTGTGCGGGTTCGCGCTGCCCACTCTCCTCGGAATGCACCTGACGCCGATCCACAACATCGTCCACCTGGCGACTGCCGCGATCGCGCTCTACCTCGGTTTCGCGGGCTCGCCCGAGGGAGCTCGGACCTTCTGCATGGTGTTCGGAGCGATCTATCTGCTTCTGGGAATCCTGGGCTTCGCCGCGCCGAACGTGGTGGCGATGATCATCGGTCACCCCGGCCCGGTCACCGCCGCCGAGCTCACGCCCGACAATGCCGTGCACCTGCTCCTCGGAATCGTGTTCCTGGCGGTCGGCCTGATGCGTCCGGCCGTCGTCGCGCCCGCGCGCTCGGACCGCTGAGCCTCGTCGGTTGGAAGAAGACAACGGCACGACCCGGCTTCGCGAGAAGTCGGGCCTTACCCGGGCCTCTCCTGTCATCCCGAGCGAAGCGAGGGATCCCTCGTCGCGCCGCTCCTCGGGATGACATGCGAGAAAGAGCTAACAGCCGACGGCGATCGTCGCGTCGCAGCCCGCACAGAGGATCTCGGGGTTCAACGCGAGAAGGGCCCGGTCGAGGCAGAGGACGGCTTCGCATTCCGGGCATTCCAGCTCGATGGTTTCGCCCGGGACACCGCCTCTCTTGTCGGGAGAGCCCCGGCGGGCCATGCCGCCGCGGGCGGCGGGATCGAAGGGGACCACGTTGTTTTCGTTCACCGTCGTTCCTCCTGTCCGAAGCGCGGCGCGCGCGCCGCGGCGCCGGATGGATCGAGGGGCTCGGCCAACGAGAGGGTTGCGGAAGGTTTCTTGGGTTTCTGGGTTGCGAGGAGGGCGACGCCGAGAAGCAGGAACACCCCGCCGGTCGAAAGCAGGCTCGCGACCGCCGCCCGGAAAGCTCGAGGCGCCTCGCGCGGATCCCGTCCGCCGGCGCCGGCTAAGGTCCCTCCGAGGAAGAGACAGAGAACCGAGAGCAGGAGGACCTGCCGGGCGCGGTCATGCGTCGGCCGCGACGTCTGGGACCAGACGAGTCTCACCGCGGAACCCGGAAAAAGAAAAAATGGCGCCCGGAAAGAAGAGGCCGCGCGGGTGCGCTCGAAGCGAGGTCGAAAGCCATTCGCCCTCCGCCGCGTCCGGGAGCGACCCGACGCTCCCCACCGAGATCATTCTAGAGGAGTGACGATGGACGCGCAATCGCTTTCAGGCAAGTTGCGGGGACAGGGCCTGCGGCCCTGCACCCGCGTCCTTTACGCGGCTAAATCCCTCCGCGCATTCCGGCGAAGAAGTCGTCGGTGTCGTAGCGGCCGTGCGCGACCGAGACCGTTCCGTCGCAGCGGGCCGTCACCTGACCCTCGCCGTCGAAGATCTCCGCCGCCGCGAACGTCAGGTTCGTTCCGGACCGCAGGAGCCGCGCCTCGACGGACACGCGCTCGCCGCGCGTCGGCTTGAAGAACATCATCGCGAGGGACACGGTCGCCGAGCGGGTATCGGGTCGCGTCAGCCAGCCGACCGTTCCGATTGCGAGATCGAAGAGTCCCGCGAGCACGGCCCCGTTCACGGCGTCGGTCCCCATTCCGCCGCGGTGATAAGGCTCGACCGGGTCGAGCACCGCGCGAACCCGGTCCACTCGCTGGAATTCCAGCCGCGCTCCCAGCCGCTGCATCGGCGGCGACGCGTTCCAGGCGAGGGCGAGCCTGTGGAGCGAGTCGAGCGTCCCGTACGCCTCCGAGAAGGGGCGACCCTCCGCGGTGATCGGCCGTTCGCTCACCCGCGAACCGCGAGAACGAGCGCGGTTTTCATCCGGCGAAGGCTAGCACCGAAGGACCTCGTTAGGATGGACCCGTGCGGATCGTCGGAACCGTTCTCCTCGGGCTCCTCGGACTCGTTCCGCGCGCGTCCCGCGCGTCATCCGAGCTCGAACAACGCGTCCGCGTGGAGGTCTCGCGCTTCCACGGCACGATGGGAGTCGTCGCGCGAAACCTCGACACCGGCGAGCGGATCGCCGTCAACGAAGACGTGCGGTTCCCGACGGCGAGCCTGATCAAGGTGGCGGTGATGGTCGAGGTCTTTCACCGCATCGCCGAGGGCAGCCTCCGGCGCGAGCAGACCGTGACGCTTTCGGACGCCGACCGCGCGGGCGACGAAACGGTGCCGCTGAACGTCCTCCACGCCGGGACGGTGCTGACGGTCTCGGACCTCCTTCGCCTGATGATCGCGTGGAGCGACAACACGGCGACGAACCTGCTCGTCCGCCTCGCCGGAACGGAGCGCATCGACCGCCGCATGGAATCCTACGGCGAGGCCGCCCGGTTGTTCGAGCTCATCGCGCAAGGGAAGGTGGTCGGTCGCGCCGCTCGCGACGAGATGCTCGCCATCCTCGCCATGCAGCAGGACCGCGCGATGATCCCGCGCCGCATTCCTTTCGAGCGCGACCGCGTCTCCGTCGCGAACAAGACCGGCTGGGACGAGGAGAAGCTTCCCGATCCGCAGGGGTTCCACGGCGACGTCCGGGCGGACGCCGC
>WNGE01000065.1_pt1 | contig 160301 bp, 137 predicted proteins | sample 5400651 | NCBI WGS metagenome assembly WNGE01 (sample SAMN13153370, study PRJNA577476) | soil metagenome | isolation source: 60 cm soil or saprolite under grassland replicate 2 | place: USA:California | collected 2016-06-15
ACATTTACACGCAAACGAGGAGAGCCAACGCATTCTGACCTTTTTGTCTGATCCATTAGATCGCAAGATCATGGTGCTGCGTGCTATCGAGCATATGAAATGGGACGATATCGCCGTGATTTGCAAACGTACTGAACGTACTATTCGCTTACGATATGAGCGCGCACGCGGTTACCTCCGTGAGTGTATCCTGAGAGAACAGACAACGCATGTACAGATGCAACAACATTGACGACGTGGAAGGAAAGGCAAGGATAGAGACATGAACAATGATGAATTACAACAATTAAAGATGGCTTGGTTAGCCGCCGAGGAAGCAGGAGATAAAGATAGACAATTAGCTTTGCTGCGCGATCATCCCGATGGGCAAGAGCCATTAATTGATTTTATTGCCGCATATCACATTACTGAACCAGGCTATGAAAATGCTCAGCAGGTTGAAATATTACCACTGACACAGCGCGCATTAGCGACTACTTTAGAACGGGTCTTTAGTCCCTCGATGACCCAAGGCGGGCTGAGGCAGTTGCGAGAGCAAACAGGGTTGAGTCTGGTAGAGACTGCTCGCGGACTGCGACTAGGCATCGATGTGTGGAAAAAATTTGAGGATGGGGTGATTGAGTTGGTTAGTCTGAGTCAACGTCAACTCGTACGACTTGCAGACTTTTTCCATGTTGGTGTTGAGCAGTTTGGCACCATGTTGAATAACAGTCAACCCATTCCCACACTCGACCGTCGTCAAACAGCCCAGGCGGCGCGAAACACTCCCAACAAGCAGAAAAAACAGAGTTTTGCTGAGGCAATTAAGAAAAGTACGATGTCAAAGGAAGAGAGAAAGGAATGGTTAGTCTAAAATGATTATAGGGTCCTGGTAGCATAGCCCACATAAGCTACACCTTTAAACCAGCCTGGGCCCATTTTAAAACGGCCCTTGACGAAACCACGAGGCATGAAGCCCTTCAATTCTTGCACATGTAAGCCATTCGCTGAAATCAAGTTCTGCAATTCTACCGGTTTGATGAAAGCATGATAGTTATGAATCCCTGGCTTTAACCCACCGCTGGGAAAGTTTTCGCCATACCAGATCAAAATGGCACGCGCAATCAGTGTGCGATTGATGGTATCGAAGACGAAGACACCCCCAGGAGCAAGTACTCGCGCAATCTCCTTAATGGTGGCTTTCAGATCACGCACGTGCTCTAAAACATCAAAGCAAACAATAGCGGAAAAACTGCCGTCCGCAAAAGGTAAAGCTTCGGCGTAGCTTTGTTGATAGTGGATGTGTTGACTCAAACCTCGTTCCTGGGCATGAGCAATAGCAGTGTCTAATGCTCCCTGTGAAGGATCTATGCCCACCATTTCAGCCCCGCGCTGCGCAAGTTGTTCGCAAATCAAGCCACCGCCACAACCCACCTCTAAAATCTGCTGCCGGGCAAGTGATCCCTTTCCAAATACTCTGGCAAGACAAGATTCGATGTAATCGCAGCGGTCACTTGTCATTTGATAGAGAAAGCACCCTTTATCCCACCAGTTAAATGAGGAAAATATTTCTTCTTGCGAACGTTTACGTTTCAGCACTTGGGTCTCCTTGTTTTGGCATTTGCATCGATATCTTCCCATTATAAAGCATATTGCGCAAATCAGCATAACAAGAAGAAAATGAAATATTCTCTAACATTCAGAGGCTAAATTGAGATCTGGAAAGGTGGTAGGATGGGCTAGAATAAGTTAGGAACTCCATCTAAGTGAGTAATTAAGAGGAATGTCATGAACCAACAAGCATCTATACGTCACCTCAGGATCGCAATCTCACTTGTACTTGGTGTACTTGCGCTGGGAATTGTGGGATACATGCTTATTGAGCATTTTTCGTTCATCGATGCTCTATTCACCACTGTCGATATGATGTCGACGGTAGGCATAACAGCTCATCCGCTTTCTGATTATGGTAGGTTATTCACGATTATCATTATTATCCTGGGCGTAGGATCACTGTTTTATACTTTTGGTGTGATCATGGAATTTATGATCGAAGGTCATTTGAGCCAGGCAATTGGGAGGCGCATTATGGACAGGAAGATTTCAACACTGCGTAATCATTGTATCATCTGTGGTTTTGGCCGTGTGGGTTCGCGGATAGCTGGTGAATTCGCAGCAGCACATAAGCCATTTGTAGTGATCGATGAAAATGAGGTAACCGTTCAACGCTGTATTCAGAAAGGATACCTGGCCTTGCAAGGGAATGCAGCCAGTGATGATATACTGCGCGAAGCTGGGATTCAATATGCACAGGCATTACTCGCGGCAACTGATCAAGACGCAAATAACATATATATTACGCTCTCTGCGCGGAATCTCAATCCCAACTTGCATATTGTTTCGCGTGCCAATCACGATGAAACCATTGTGAAGCTCAAACGGGCGGGAGCAGATCGCGTGCTATATGATCCTGGCTATTAAAAAACCGAGCGGCCTGGTTATGGGTTCCCGGCTGGAAACACGTATTGAAAGTGGTGATGCTGCCATGATCGTTGGCACTCCTGAGCAAGTAGCAGCTTTTACCCGCAAAAATAGGTAGGTTGTACGATTCTTTTGTTCTTCGCGCTTCAGAATAAATGTTTGAGGGGAGAGAAATAGTACCGATAACAGAGAATAACAGGGATACAAAAACGTGTTATAATTGGGACAATACTAGTTGAATGGCGGAGAGGATATAGATTACTCATGGCAATGTTTGAAAGTTTATCAAAGCGTCTTGAAGGGGTTTTTACAAATCTTAGTGGGAAAGGCAAACTGACCGAAGCAGATGTCGATGAGGCAATGCGTGAAGTCAGACTTGCACTGCTTGAGGCCGATGTCAGCCTTAAGTTAGTGCGCCAGTTTGTTGAGCACGTCAAAGCGAAGGCAGTTGGGGCAGATGTGTTGGGTAGTTTCTCTCCGGCACAACAGGTACTCCAAATTGTCAATGATGAATTAATAGAGCTGCTTGGCGGCTCCGATGGCAATAGTAAACTTGACCTGGATGGAGCGCCTCCACATGTGATTATGCTGGTGGGCCTACAAGGTTCGGGTAAAACGACAACTGCGGCAAAGCTTGCAAACTACCTTCGCAAGCAAGGTCACCGTCCAGTGATGGTTGCAGCAGATATATACCGTCCCGCTGCTGTCTACCAGTTGCAAACGCTAGGAAAACAACTTACTATTCCAGTGTATGCCGAGCAAGCGGGATCCAATCCTGTTGATATCTGTGTACATTCGCTGGACTACGCTCGTGAACAGGCACTCAACGTCGTGATTCTGGACACAGCAGGGCGTCTCAACATCGACGAGCGTATGATGCAGGAAGTTACCACTATACGTAATCGCCTGCATCCAGGTGAGGTGTTGCTTGTAGCGGATGCAATGACCGGTCAAGAAGCGGTACGCGTAGCCGACGACTTCAACAAAGCGGTCTCATTGACCGGGATGATTTTAACGAAGATGGATGGGGATGCCAGAGGCGGTGCAGCGCTTTCAATCCGCTCAATCACTGGTGTGCCGATCAAATTCATGGGCATGGGTGAGAAAACGGATGCGTTAGAGCCTTTTTATCCAGATCGTCTGGCCTCACGCATACTGGGAATGGGAGATGTACTCTCCCTGATCGAGCGAGCGCAGGAAGCAATCGACGAGGAAGAGGCGTTAAAAGCTCAGGCGAAAATGCAGCAGGGCAAGTTTGACCTGGAAGATTTTCTGAATGCGATGCGCCAATTGAAACGCATGGGACCATTGCGAAATGTGATGGAGATGCTTCCTGGATTCAACAAGCTGGCAGATATACCAGATATGGAAGAGGCGCTCGAAGGAGACCAGCTCAAACGTATCGAAGCAATTATTCTTTCTATGACACTGGAAGAACGGCACAATCCCGATCTTATTAATGGCAGCCGGCGCAGGCGTATCGCTCGTGGCAGTGGTTCTACCACACAGGCTGTGAACCAGTTACTTGATCAATTTCACGAGATGCGCACGATGATGCGCCAGATGAGTAGTGGCAGAGGTCCCTGGGCCAGGTTAGCCCAACAGTATGGTGGTGGAGCAGGCATGGCAGGTATGCCTGCAATACCTGCCACAGCAGGTTTTTCAAACCAGGGCAAGCATAGCGGTGGTAAGAAAACAGGTAAAGCCGCTCGGAAAGAGAAACGCAAACATAAAGCACGCAGTGGACGGAGGTAGCTCAACATGCATAAAATAGGTTCCTTTCGCTCGACTCAAAGCATGCTTGCTGGAATGTTAGTCGGCATGATGCTCTTGATCACTGCTTGTGGGGGAAGTTCTCAATCACAGGCACAGGTAAATCAAAGTAAAGCCAGGCTCGATCAGACTCTTCAGCACGCAAGATCGATTGGTATACCTGAATCTGCATTACAACCTATTATCAAGCAAGAACAGCAACTGAGTAGCACAGGTGCACCATTTTCCCTTTTCAATGACCAACCCGTGACAGACTATAATACGAAACTTGCCAACAATTATCAGCAACTGGAAGCACAGACCGAGGGAGTGATTAGCAGCATATCAGATCAATACAATATTCAAGCTCAACAGGATATGCATTTTTTTCAATCGAGCCTATCAGTGCTGCAACAAAGAAAAGCTGGTAATACCCAGGCTTTCACAGCACAGTACAATAAAGATACTTCTTTGCTAGCTGCTGCACAATATCCGAAAGATTACGCTGCTATTAGCAATGATGCGCGTAAGGCGACCGAGGTATTAGCCCTGTCAAACACAACATTCAATCAACTCAAAACATTCAATACCACTATTAATCAGATGAAAGCAGCCCGATTAGATGTGACTGCGATGCAAACTCAGTACCAGAACGACTTTGCGACATTTAATATCGCCACAACATCGATTGAATTCCTGAATCTCGGAACGCTTTTAAATGCGCAATACCAGGAAGCAGTGGTAAATTCTATTCAAGCCCTCCCGTTTGTTAGTACGGCCAAGCTCGGTGAATTCAAATCTCAGTTGGCTCTGTTGAAAACCTATGGCATGGATGCCAGCCCCTACCAGCCGCTTTATGATGCGGATCAAGCCGCAATGAAGAAGGCCTCTACTATTACTGCTTACCTGGCCATATCGCAAAAGATCGATGCAGACGTTGCATCGATGCATGATGACCTTGTGCAAGGCGCTTCCCACTACCTCATCAACGCACTTGATCACGAAGCAAATACGTGGGGACAAGCACACGCGTACCACGATAAATTCGATGGTAAAAACTATATTTTCACCGCAGGGTATACATTGCCGGGTATTGGCTTTTGGTTGAACAGGGAGTTGGGTTGGACCTATCTACCATCCGATTACCAGGCAGTGGTCGATGAGGAGAATAATCAATTCTTCAACCTGCATATGCTAGAGCAAGACTATAGCGATAAGACACCTTACAACCAGGTGCATGCTACCGATATGCAAATGATGCAGCATTATCCAGGCCTCCAACATGGTATGGTATTGATGGTCTCACAGGTTGAACAAGCTATGCGCGTCTATCGCGATGGAAAGCTGATACGAGCGTTCTATGTAACGACTGGACGCGTCGAACGTCCCGCGCTTCCAGGAGTCTGGAGTGTGCAGGATCGGAAATCGCCTGATGAGTTCAAATCGACAGATCCGCCGGGTTCGCCCTACTGGTATCCACCCACCCCCATTCAGTATGCTATTCTGTACCATTGGGGTGGCTTCTTCGTCCATGATGCCTGGTGGCGCGTGAATTTTGGCCCTGGCACGCAGTTCCCTCATTATGATGTTGGAGGTGACGAGACTTTCGCGGGCAACGGCAGCCACGGCTGCATCAACATGCAATCAAACGAAGCGGCCTGGGTGTATGCGAATACAGACTGGAATACGCAGATCGCGATGTACTAAATGTAGTGGCATCCGCAAGGGGTGCCACTACATTTCTAGCTATTTCATTAAGATTTACAGGACACTAGAGTGACAATGGCGGCAACTGACCATCGTGCACCACAGGCAGTTGCCGATACATGTCTGTACCAGTCAGCGAAGTACGCCAGCTTTTTGCTGCCTGTAATTCATTTACGAATTCTGATTGGAGATCGATATCCAGCGCTTGCCAAATGAGGCTAATAGCACGTCGGGCGAATGCGATGTTGTTACGTGGCTCAATGCGATCCAGGTCTTCAAAGAAGAAGCCACAACTGGTGAAGCTGCATTGCTGATAATATTGGGCTTCTAGCAAAAGCAACGTTCTCTGCGTTAGTGACGGATCAGAGGAAGGTCGTTGATGTTTGCCATGTTGTGTCCAGAAACTCTCTAAGGTCTCCCAACCGTTGCGAACAGGCAGATATGCATCACGAGCAGCCCAGGGATCAATAAGCGCTTCAGAGGCGTAGAGTTCAAAAAGTTGGTCCCCCTTTTCAGTCAGATTTCTCAAGGCACGATTTAGCTCGCCTTTCCAACTGCTATCATCCTCGGTACATTCACATCCAGTATCCCAGCGAGCAACTCCGTGCCCACAACTCCAGGCACTGGGAGTACGCAAGCTGACCTCTTTTGTAGGCGGATACATACGCATATACTGCTCCAATGTACATATTTCGAAACCATAACTGGGCGCTCCGTTCTGAATGAGATGTGTCAGGAATTTATCACGCCAGTATTTATGGTGCCCGTAGAGTTCTCCGTCAGTGGCTATAAGAATAATTTGGGCTTCGCCCGATTCGCGTTTGCTCTGCACAAGATGTGCAGGCAAGAAACTGGTCGCAAAAAGATCCGCGTTGTCGGTCATATTCGAATCGAAAGAGACGCCACCAGAAAGCGGGGCATTGAAGAAAAAGACGGTTATGCTGCGACTACCAGGCAACGATACCAGGTATGGTTCTGAAGGGTTTATGTTAGTAGCAGCCTGCCAGGGAGCAAGCACTGTATAGGTAATTCCATGTTGTGCAAGTAAGTCCAAGCATTCTATGTCGACGGCGGTCTCTGCCAACCACATGCCTGTGGCATCACGCCCATAACGATGGCGGAAGTCGCTTAATCCCCATAGGATTTGCGTACGTTTATCTCGCGTTTTGGCCAGGGGCAAAATGGTGTGATTGTAGGCCTGCGCCATGGCGTTACCAACTCCAAAGTTGGCCTTATGCTTCTTGTCGGCATCGATAATACGCTGGTAAACATCGAGATGGGTATCTTCCAGCCAGCTCGCTAATGTGGGGCCAAGGTCAAAGTTGATGGCGTCAAAGTTTCCTGCTTCCGCGTTAGGGCGATAGCATTCAGTCGTTATTTTTTCGTTGAAGTTGGCATAGGGTGTTGCAGCGGGTTCTACTGGAACCTGATTTGTAAATGGGTCTTCTCTTGGGGGTTGATAAAAATGGCCATGCAGACAGAGGTACGCGGGAGCTAATTTCGGGTTTGTTAGCGGTTTGTCGCTGATTTCGTTTTCTTTTATTTGATTGAGCATTTTCCACCTTTGCTTGCGAGGCAAGCACAATAGGAACATTGTTGTTCGTAGTAAGGACGATATTTGATTCCTTTCTATTAATTAGAACGATTCAACTATAACAAATAATTCCAGATGGGTTTTGGCTAGTACCCCCTCAATTCAGTTTTGTTTCTCGCGCCGCCTGCGGCGGCGCGAGAAGAGTAATAAGCGGGGACACCCCGCACCCCGGCAAAGGGCTACGCCCTCTGCACTCCCATTTTATAGGCGCAATGAATTGCACCCTACAGATCTCCCGGAAAGGTGAGAAACCTGGTTCAAGCGCTCAGGCTACGTGATCTACCAACCTGTGCGCTGAGCAGGAATTCTTCGTAAGCTTCGCGCAACTTGGGGTAGCGGAGCAAGAAAAATCCGGCATATTCCTGTGTGAGCGGGCGAGGTTGGCGAAGCAAGCGCATGTTGACTTCTTTGGGTAGGCGATTGCCTTTTTTACCATTACATGCTTTACACGATGCTACGAGATTCTCCCATGTGCTTTGTCCACCACGGGAACGTGGTATTACGTGATCAAGTGTCAGTTCGCGGCTATGCTTACCACAGTATTGACATGTTTCTTCATCACGTAACAGGATATTGGAACGAGTGGGCTGAAGAGCTATACGTGGTATGCGAACATTGGCGAGCAACTGCACAATGACGGGTCGTTCCAACTCAAGACGACGAGCCTGAATACTCTCTTCAATCAACTGTCGCACATTATCATCTACAAAGGTAACTTTTTGCTTGGAAAGTAGCACGATGAGACGACGTTCAGGAATGACTGATAGAGGTTGGAGCGAGGAATTCAATACAAGAACGGCCATGAATGACTTTCCTTCCTCTCTGTCGGTACCGATACCAAGGGCAGACAGCGAAGAAGAAGCTTGATAAGAGAGAAAGGGAGGGAGTGACCCGTTCCTTTCAGCTTCTAGCGCGGCCTGCGACGACGACCGAACGGATAGGGAGTGAAGTCCATTGCGCGTCCAGGTAGACTTGGCACAGCGTAGCATTTCCCGCCTGTCCAGTGTTCGATCTGCGAACACCAGCAGGGGCCAATCAGACTGCAACATCCAGTTGATGTGGATGATGTGAGTAGCTGATATGCCCGCATCGATGACTCCTGTTAATACCTGATTGTGTGACACCACTTTTAGTAAGCGATTTTGCCATCCTGGTCGGGGTGAGAGGACTTGAACCTCCGACCTCAGCGTCCCGAACGCTGCGCGCTAGCCGACTGCGCTACACCCCGGTGTTGACGATCCGCGCAAGTGATTCGCTGGCCCTATCCAGTGAACCATTCTGATCATGAAAGCGCTTGGTTCGTTTGAGCGTTGTTGTTGAGCGACGCCACGCGAACTTCACACCTTCTCTGCTTCAAGAGTAGTATAGCATACGCCAGCAAGTTTTGACAATAGAGAGTCAATTCGCGACCCTGGCGTTCAAAAAGTTGGTAATGTATACTATGGCTGGAGTGCTATTTAACCCCCACCTTTCCAATGAGATTGGTCAAAGGTGGTTTTTAGCCTAATGATCGTTAGTTAGACTGGCAGAAGGATGATTTTATGGATCAAATGCGCCAATTTACGTCTTTCATTCGCGTCAGGCTCAGCGCGAGCGATGCTCATTATGGTGGTCAGCTGATCGATGGGGCGCATATGCTCTCACTTTTTGGTGACGTAGCGACGGAACTGGCAATTCTCTGCGATGGTGATGAAGGATTGCTGGTTGGGTACGAAAAGATCGAATTTCTTGCTCCACTTTTTCCAGGAGATTTTATTGAAGTCAGTGGGCGGATTACCAAAATCGGTCGTACTTCACGGCGTATAGAGTTTGAAGCACGCAAGGTCATTGCCACGCGCCCCGATGTCAGCACTTCGGCTGCCGATGTCCTGGAGACACCCATTGTTGTTGGTCGCGCCATCGGTACAACCGTCGTAAAAGCAGAACAGCAGCGCAAAGTTCACACTGCTTACTAGCAGTTACTACTTTTTGGTGCTATGTCCCAGGACGGCAAACTTGATCTGAAGAGGCGTTGCTCCAACGAGGCTAGATCAGCCACTCTTAGTAGAGGTCTAATTGAATACCAACTTGCGCTGAAAGAGCTTTCTGATAGATAGCATGGGCACAAGCCACATCCTCGATTGCTATTCCTATCGGGTTGAGAAGAATTACCTCTTCATCCGACTCCCGTCCTGGCCGGTTACCAATGAGAATTTGACCTAGTTCCGCATGAAGTTGCCCACGAGAGAAGAGTCCCTCCTGTACCAATTGATGAAGCACTTTCTTTTCCCTGTTGCACTGATCCCAATCGTCAACCACAACCTTGTTAGCTTTAAGGAAGACATCCTTATGCACATCCATAATGGAGATATTGCTAATGAAAGTGCCTTTACGGAGCCACTCGAAAGGGATATAGGGCTTATCAGTAGTGGTACAGGTGATGACTACTTCCCCTGCTTGCACAGCACCTTTTGCTGTATCAGCAACTTGATACTCAATCTGTGGGAAGCTTTGACGTAGTTCGGTTACCAACCATCGAGCCGCAGCAGGATTCAGGTCAAAGAGATGAATAATAGCAATTGTTGGAAACTGTTCAAGCAGCGTCAGTAACTGCAGCCGTGCAATAGGACCACAGCCAATACAGGTAACACATTGGAAATTGGTTGAGGCCAGGTAACTAGCCGCCAGGGCAGTGACTGCTGCAGTCCGCATGCCACTGATCAAGCTCCCTTCGAGAATAGCGACCGGGTAATTAGTCTCAGGGTCATTCAGTATGATGAGAGCGCTAGCCCGATCTCTTCCATAGCGTGAGGGATTGTTGTGTCTGCTACCGACCCACTTCAGACCAGCTATTGAGTCAGCCCCTCCCAGGTAGGCCGGCATGGCAATGATCCGATCAGCGATATGGCTCTCATCACCACCCAGGCGTAAATAGGGTTTAAGCGGTTGTACAATCTCACCGCGAGCATGAAGGGTGAGGGCATGGTATACGGCGTCCAAATAGAGTTGGGAAGAATTGCCTACTAGCTGGGTGATGTCGGATTTACACAGGTATAGAAGGGTCGGAGTTTGCAAAAAAGTAGTTTCCATAATTTCATTCCTCAGGAGAAAATTCTTGAGATCTCCAAGTTGGTTTCATTTATCAGTATTGGTATTCTGCAAATATTCGCTTTTCAGCAGGCTGTAGACGCGTACGTTATTGTATTTGCCAAAGCGCAAGATGACCTCACGCAGCGTGCCTTCGTACTTGAAACCCGCCTTCTCATCGGCACGCCAACCGCCGATATTATCTTCCATACTCTGGGTCTGGATGCGATTGAGGTTCAATTCCAAAAAACCATAGCGTATCATCAATTTCGTGGCTTCGGTTCCATAGCCTTTGCCCCAGGCGGAGCGATCGCCGATAATTATATAGAATTCCGCGTTCTGGTTGATGTAATTGATATCTTTGAGCCCGACCAGGCCGATCAGGCGATTGTTCTCGTTGAGAGCAACACCAAAAATAATGTGTTTCCCATCCTTATAGAGGAGTTCCAGGCGCTCTTTGCCACGCGTATCGCTGGTAGGGTAAATAGAAAAATAACGGCGGATCTCCTCATCATTCATCCATGTTGAATACAGGTGATTATCCTGTGCAGGCTCCAATGACCGCAGGTAGATACGCTCCCCCACGATAAATGGATTCTGCAAATTTGAGGTATCTTGTGACATAAAAAAAGCTCACTTCTCACTATTCTGGGCCAAGTATAGCATAGTGAAAGAAGGAGGGCAACTTTATTGGCGACAGTAGAGAAGGCAGTGGTTCGCTGCTCATCATGGCTCCTTCTTTTCTTGTTGAGATGGGCTGGCGATTTCATCTGTCAGTCTGCTCGTAGGTCTTTATGACTCGGCGGGCCTTTTGCTCTGTGCGCGGGAGTGTCCTGTAAGGAACCAGATCTGGCTCGGCACGGAAGTTAAGCCGCTCGCGGAGCGTCTGGATAATCTGCTGTGGTAAATCCCCTACATTATCGGGGGCCAGGTTCTGCGCCAGTTCCACGCGCACCCGTAGGTATTGGTGTGGTGGAGGATGATCGACGATAATTTGGAACTCGCCAGAGAGCTGGTTTGAGAGGTGAGCCAGTGTATTGCCCACAGCAGTTGGAAAGACATTGACACCACGGACCTGGAGCATGTCATCACTGCGGCCCAGGATACGGAAGCGAAAGCTCGTTCGTCCGCATTCGCATGGTCCAGTTCCCAGGATGCGCACCAAGTCACGGGCACGATAGCGTACCAGGGGCTGTGCCTCCTTGAGGAGGTGGGTGTACACTAACTCGCCTTCGGCACCCTCGGTGAGTGTAAGGGGAGCACCTGTTTCGGGTTCGATCAACTCGACGGCCACAGCCCCTTGCGCATGGAAGTGCAGCCCCTGGCGGTATTCGCATTCCGAGCCCATTATGCTCAGAATATCAGCCATCCCGAAATTCGCATCCATTGCACGTATGCCCCAGGTCTCTTCCATACGCGCGCGTACACTCGATTCACTTATTCCTGGCTCAGTTCCAAAGAAGCCCTTACGCAGACCAATGTCGCGAGGGTTCAGCCCCTGAGTCAGAACGGCCTCGCTCAAGGGGAGCATATACGAGGGAGTAGCACTGATAGCGTTGATCTGCAGCTCGCGGATAGTGTTGATCAGCAGTGCGGTCTGGCCCACTCCAAAGGGTACGACGGTGGCTCCTGTGGTCTCCAGGTTCTCATGGTCTGAGTAGCCGCCCACCCAAAGGCAGTAATTGAGGCAGTGAACCACTGTATCGCTCGGGCGCAGCCCAGAAGCCCAGTAGGAACGGGCTGCACATTCATTCATCAGGTTGCAATCCTGGCGGGTGAGGGCGACATAGAGCGCGCGACCCGTCGTACCAGAGGTTTTGTGCGTCCGAATCACTTGCTCCTGACTGGTCGCCAGATAACTGCCAAAGGGAAGGTGTTCGTGCTGGCTGCGCCGGCAATCATCCTTCTCGGTAAAAGGAAGAAGTGGTAGATCGGCCACATCGCGAATGTCTGCGCGCTTCACACCAGCCTCAGCGAACCTGGATTGATAGAAAGCAGAACATTTCCAAACATAGTCAAGCTGAGTTCGTAGGTACTCATTCTCCAACTGACGCAGCACGGCTGGCTGTATCGTTTCCATATCTTCATTCCAGTAAAGTCGTTCCATCCTAATAGACTCCTTCATATTTTAATGCAATTTCAGCCTATCATATTTACCAGTCTAAGAACTCTGCTCCTTTCCGATGTTCAGTTCTCGCATCAGTCGATCCGCAAGCGCGAATGAATAGTTCTGTCCTCGATCATGGGGATACACCTGGAACATATTGGCTACCCACAAGCCTTTGAGGGGAGTAGAGAGAGGAGGAATATGCTCACGATACTCTGTTGTGACAATGGGTTGAGCGAAAGGAGCCTGAAAGAGCCAACTTTCCTGAATCCATTCGGGATCAAAAGCGGGATTGATGCGCTTGAGATGGAGCAAAAACTCTTGCAGGATTTCGTCTTTATTCATCTTGAAGAGGGGATCATCCATGGGCCGGTAGTTGCCAAGATAGATGAGATGGCGGCCACCGTATTCGGAGGGAGGTTGATAATTGGTATGCTCAACAAGACTGGTAAAAGGATAGCCTGGATCGCAGGGATTGATCCAATAGCTATCGGTTAGCTGGCGATCGAGGGAGAGTACGAGACATTGCGCGCCATATGCCTGACCCCAATCATAGCGGGCTCGATAATCATCTGGCAGCGCGGGTATGAGGCGGCAGGTGAGACGGGTTGCCATAGTGGAGATCACGCGATCAGCAATCCAGTTCCCCTGGTTGGTGCGAACCTCCCAACGTCCGTCATCCAGAGGCTCAACCTTCTCTACGCGGGTCCCAAGCAGGACTTTTCCCCCCGCCTGGCTGATGCGTTCTACCAACCGGTCGTAGAGTTGTTGAAAGCCGCCACGCAGGTAGCCCAGGTAGGTGGTACGATCGTGGAAACGCGCCCAGAACCATGGAAGGGCGACCTGGTCGCGCATAGCCCCAAACTTGGCAACAAACAGCGGCTCGAACACCGTGCCGTAGGGACGTTTACCCATCCATCGACGTAGCCATGGCTCCGCAGTTTTGCCCTCGTAAAGTCTTGATCCGGAAAGTTTGAGGAGAGCGCCTACAGCGGCTACACGCAAGCGTTCATCGAGACGCAAGGGCGAGAATTTCAGTAGCGTCAGGGGAGAATCGAGCTGCTGGAATTTCCCATCGATGAGACAGACGGTACGAGGATGAGACCATTCCAGCCGATCACCTAAACCCAGTTCCTGTATGAGTTTGATGGCAGTGGTATCGGTACGAAACAGGTGATGGTAAAATTTCTCAAGCCAGGCGTCGCCTATTTGAAAGCCAGCCGCCAGGCCCCCGGCAGTCGTTTCCTGTTCGAAGAGCATCACTGAATGGCCAGCTTGTGTCAGCCGGTAAGCTGCTCCCAACCCTAATGCGCCTCCACCGAGTATTGCATATTGCATGTATATATGTTTTCCTTACCAACGATTGATTGGATTTGCCTTTCAAGTCCAGGCAATTGTAACACAATCGGGAGGATTCAGGTAGGGTTAATGCGTTACCTCCTGTCCTGGGGTCCAACGCAGGTTGGGTTTGCGGGCAGCTAATGCCTGATCTAAGCGTCCGACGGGTGTCGTATGTGGGGCGGTTTTGACAATCTCAGGGTTTGTGCGCGCCTCTTCGGCGATCTGCCGCATAACACTGATGAAGTAATCCAGCGTTTCGCGGGTTTCCGTTTCAGTAGGCTCAATCATGAGGGCCTCGTGCACGATCAAGGGGAAATAGATGGTTGGTGCATACATGCCGAAGTCGAGGATACGCTTGGCGATGTCGAGCGCCGTGACACCATATTCATCCTTCTGGTGCTCTGCCGAAGCAACAAACTCATGCTGGCAGATCAGCGGATAGGGGATCTCATAGTCAGATTCCAGCTCGTGTTTGAGGTAGTTCGCGTTGAGGATGGCGCTCTGCGCAACATGTAGTAGACCATCTGGACCATAGGTGCGAATGTAAGTATAGGCACGCACCAGCACGCCGAAGTTGCCATTGTTGGCACGAACTTTACCAATAGACTGCGGCCCTTGATCAGCCCAATAATACCCATTATCTCCCCGCGCAGGCAACGGGCCAGGCAAGAAGGGTATAAGGTGTTCTTTGACGCCAATTGGACCTGCGCCTGGGCCACCTCCACCATGGGGAGTGCTACATGTCTTATGCAGATTGAAATGTACCACGTCGAAGCCCATGTCACCTGGGCGAGTAATGCCGAGGACCGCGTTGGCATTGGCTCCATCATAGTAGAGTTGTCCTCCAACGTCATGCACCATCGTCGCAATCTCCAGAATATTGCTATCAAAGAGTCCTAGCGTATTGGGGTTGGTCATCATGATGGCAGCAATATTGGCGGCATTCGCGTCAAGTATCGCTTTGAGGTGCTCCATGTCGATACCGCCTGTGTGGGGATCAGTCTTGACCTCGACAGACTTATAATCGGCAAGAGTTGCGCTTGCCGGATTGGTACCATGCGCATTATCTGGGATTAACACTAGATGGCGATGGCCCTGGCCATTGCTTTCATGGTAGGCTTTGATCAGCATCAGGCCGGTCAGCTCACCATGCGCGCCTGCGGAGGGTTGTAGTGTAACGCGTGCCATGCCTGAGATCTCGGCGAGATATTGCTCTAACTCGTAGATTAACTGGATAGCGCCCTGTACTGTGCTATCAGGTTGCAAAGGATGAATACGGGCAAAGCCTGGAAGGACAGCCATATCTTCATTTAACTTTGGATTATACTTCATAGTACAAGAGCCAAGAGGATAGAAGCCCGTATCGACACCAAAGTTACGCTGCGAAAGGTGAGTATAGTGACGCACAATCTCTATTTCGCTTACCTCCGGCAGTGCGGCAGGCTCTTTACGCAGCATACTTTCAGGAACCATACTTTCAAGTGATTCAGCAGGTACATCCATAGCTGTCATTGTGGCTGCGCGCCGGCCAGGAGCGCCTTTTTCAAAGATCAAACTCTCGATACTCATACTTGCACCTCCGTTAACACTTGTACGAGGTAGTCAATATCTTCTTTTGTCCGTGTTTCTGTGACACAGAAGAGCATGTCGTTTGGCATGTCAGAATAACTATTGCCGAGTGCATAACCACCAATGATACCAGCTTGCTCAACATGTTGCTGAAGTTTCTGAGACGTAATGGGAGCAGTGATGACAAATTCGTCAAAAAATGGGGCTCCGAATGTTGCCTTGTAGCCGGGTATAGCGGAAATCTGGCGGAACGCGTAATGAGCTTTTTGCAGGCACAATTCGCCAAGTTCACGAAAACCTTGCTTACCCAACGCTGCCAGGTAGATGGTGGCACCGACGGCCAGCAACGATTGATTGGTGCATATATTTGAGGTGGCACGTTCACGACGGATATGTTGCTCGCGAGTCTGCAAGGTCAGCACATATCCTGTTTGTTTCTGGCCTCCCTCTTCAACTGTTTGACCAACCAGTCTCCCCGGCAATAAACGCATATATTTATTCCGCGCTGACATAAAGCCAAGCGCTGGACCACCGTAGCTCATGGTATTGCCAAAACTCATAAGCTCGCCAACGGCAATATCGGCTCCATATTCACCAGGGGAAGCCAGCACACCTAAAGAAGCTGGTTCGGTGATAGTTGTAACAAAGACTGCTTTGCCTTTATGAGCAATCGGTTCAATGGCACGCATATTTTCGATGCAACCAAAGAAATTGGGCTGCTGGATGACAACCGCTGCAGTCGTTGTGTTGACCGCGGAATCCAGATCTTCTATAGATGTAATGCCATCGCGTGTTGGCACTTCTTTGACACTAAAGCCCCGTGCATGAGCATAGGTATGTAGGACACGGCGATACTGAGGATCAACACCCTTTGAGATAACTACCTCACCTCTTCCGCCAGGTCCTATCGCCAGTAACACGGCTTCTATCAGTGCGGTGGCGCCATCATACAGCGAGGCATTCGCGATATCTAATCCTGTGATCTGGCAGACCATTGTTTGAAACTCATAGATGGCCTGCAACATACCCTGGCTAACTTCTGGCTGGTAAGGTGTGTACGAGGTTACAAACTCTGAACGCCGTTGTAGATGCGGAACAACACTTGGAACAGCATGATCGTACGTACCCCCGCCCAGAAAAGAAATCGTCGAATCCAGGTTTTTGTTTTTCGCCGCCATGCCATTCAGTAAGCGTTTGAGGTCTGGCTCAGCAAGGGCAGGTGGAAGGTCAAGGGGACGCCGAAGGCGCACATTTTCAGGTACTGGCGTCAACAAAGCTTCTAATGATGAAAGGCCCAGCTTGTCCAACATGATCTGCTGGTCTTCCGGCGTATTGGGTATGTAGCTCATACAAATTCTTCTCCGACTACCTATCCTGCAGATAGGCTTTATACTCTTCGGCACTCATGAGGCTATCAACTTCGTCAGGGTTGGACATCTTCACAAGCAGCATCCAACCTTCCTCATAAGGGCTGTCGTTGATGAGTTCTGGCTGGTCCTTCAATTCATCATTGGCCTTCACTACTTCACCACTTACAGGTGAAATGAGTTCAGAAGTCGCTTTGACCGACTCAATGTCGCCGAACTTAGTCTCATGTGAGACACTCGCACCCTGATCCCAGGGTAATTCAATATAGACGATATCACCAAGTTGATCCTGGGCATAATCAGTAATACCGATTGTTGCCTGGTCGCCTTTAACATGTACCCATTCGTCCGTTTTGCTGTATTTTAGGTGTTCAGGATGTTTGAGGCTTGCCATAAATAAATGTCTCCCTTCATAAATAATGCCCATCTGTGTGATACCCAAGAGAGCAATGAATGCCAACAAGGGCGCAATTCATTGCGCCCCTACTTACGTTTATAAAATGGCAGCGCTACGATCTGCGCTGCGGTGCGTTTTCCACGTATGTCAATGTACACAGGTTTGCCGACTACAGCATATGAGGCTTCGACATAACCCATGCCAATGTTCTTGTTGAGAGTCGGGCTTGGCGCTCCACTGGTGAGGACGCCGATCTGCTGATCATCTTCGTAAATAGCATAGCCGCCACGACATACGCCTCGTTCAACCATCTCGATGCCAATAAGTTTGCGTTTGGGGCCTTGCTCTTTGACTTTGAGTAAGGCATCATGTCCGATAAACTCATCCTTGTTCAACTTCACTGTCCAGCCAAGGCTAGCCTCCAGTGGATTGGTCTGCTCATCGAGTTCATGCCCGTACAGGCAATAGCTGGCCTCTAAACGCAGGGTATCACGCGCTCCTAGCCCGGCGGGTAGCAATCCGTGATCTTTCCCGGCCGCGAGCAGGTCATTCCAGAGTTTAGGAACATCCACCGATGCGCAATAGAGTTCGAAGCCATCTTCTCCGGTGTAACCTGTTCGTGAAATGATGCAGTTTATGCCATTCACCAATCCCGGTGCGCAGTGGTAGTAACGAATTGTGGAAAGATCTACTTCTGTCAGGGGCTGCAGAATTGACTGAGCCTCAGGCCCTTGTAAAGCAAGTAGAGCAGTTGTATTCGACTGATTGGTGATCTGGACATTAAAATCTTTGGCTTGTTTCTCGACCCAGGCAAAGTCTTTATCGATATTTGCCGCATTGACGACCAGCATATAATGCTGGTCTTCGAGTTTATAAATAATCAGGTCGTCGATGGTGCCTCCATCAGGCAAACAGAGCTGAGTGTAAAGAGCCTGGTTGATTGCAAGACGGGATACATCGTTGGGAACGAGATGTTGCAGAAATGCAAGCGCATCATGGCCTTCGACTTTGAATTCTCCCATGTGGCTAACGTCGAAGAAGCCAGCGTGGGTGCGAACTGCGCGATGCTCTTCCATGATGCTGCTGTATTGGACAGGCATTTCCCAGCCACCAAACTCTACGAGGCGTGCACCAAGGGCAACATGCTGCTCATAAAGTGGAGTACGTTTAAGCGAGGTCGTTGCGGTTTCATGTGCTGTCATGGTTGTTTGCTCCATTGCAGGCTAGAGGTTTACTGTGTCTGTTTCACTATATCAGATTTTGGAGGGAAGGACAATGATAGAATTATAGGGAACACATCATCTTTTCAGATTCTCAATGTGTTCCTCAGCTTTCAGCATTTCTTCCATTTACCTCGCTCGGAATTTAGCTTGTCTAGTGAGTTCTCTAGCAGTCAGTTGACATGTTTTTATTTTGAAGGCATTTACCTGTAGAGTTAGATGAGATCAGAATGGGGAAAATGCGGATATAACCCGCCGATGTTGACAAGCATAACGAGTTGGTAAAGCAGGCATGATCCTTGAGGTTATTCTGTTCTCACATTGGGGTCACCACATACTTTGTTGTTTTGTTCCGCTAGGACTGTTGCTCGTCATCCGGCATTTCCTCACTGAACACGCGGCTGGCCAGGATATCCTCGGCTTCAATGGTCATCAGATCGGTCCTCAAGATTCTCCCACCTTTGGCAAAGAGACGGTTGGCCTGGCGCAAGCGCGCCCGGTCTATTGCATTGCGCACGCTGCGAGCATTGGAGAAGCGGGGCATGAGCATACGCCTCTTGAGATATTCTGCAAACGCCTGGAGCGCCTCTGGACTGAAACGATACATTTGCTCCGCGAGCATTACGTATGGCCAACTTCGCACCAGAAGAATTGCCTCTCTAGCGCAGAAGAACATCCAGGTCAGAATTTTGTTCAACGTTGAGTAAGTTGCCGCACCAGGCAAGGAGACGGTCGTGCTGCTCAGGATATGCCGGAAACGTGTAGCCTCGGCTGCTACGTTAGTGCTCCAAACCTCAAACGTAAGGTAGATGAACCTACGTTTGAAGGTTTGGAAATACCCTTATGTAGGTTACATTTGTATCCAGGGTAGGGTATTGTTAGCTAGCCTTGGTACGCTCATGATGTGGCTTGGGGTGATCAAGTTACATTTGTATCCAGGGTAGGGTATTGTTAGCTAGTGCATGTTAGGAGCGCACAGTTAAGATCGATGCAATGGCAATTTATCTCTCTCTATTTTCTATAATTGCTTCGGTTACCGTAACAACTGCATAGTGAGTCAAAAAGCCTAATCCCATCGTGTTAAGTGAGAGGGAAAAGTAGCAAAGCCTTGCTACGAGAAATGAAAGACAAATATGGAAGAAGACGAGCTCGGTGATGAGTTCCTGATGGATGCCATAGCTGGTAAAGCCATGTGGGCGCTGGAACGCCTCCACGACCGCTACAGCAAGCGTTTCTACGCATTGGCCTATCGCATAACTGCTGATCATATGGCCGCTGAAGAGTTGGTTCAAGATGCCTTCGTAGCCGTCTGGCAATCTGCCGCAACATATGCTCCACAAGCCAGTCCAGTTCGCAGCTGGCTTTTCACGATCATCTACCACCGTACCATTAACTATTTACGCAGCTTGCGCCGCAGTTCCGCTCTGCAACAGGTATCGTGGCAGGAGGTTGAAGAGTATGAGCGCTTTGCCTTGGTGGATGTGTGGGAGGAGGTCTGGAGTTCTGCACAGATTGCAGAGCTGCATGCGTGTCTGGAGCGATTGCCCACAGAGCAACGGGAGGTGATTGAACTCGCGTATTTTGGAGGATGGACACACACAGAGATCGCACAGAGATGTCAGATTCCCATAGGCACCGTCAAAACCCGCCTGCGCCTGGGGGTCTTACAACTCAGGCGCACACTTGAGCGAAAAGGAGTAGGCGAGAGGATCGCCTCTGGCAATATATACTACAAGGAGGCCAGGTCAAAGCAAGCAGTACCGGTGATTTTTGAGGCGACGGAGAGCAGATGTGCTACAGGGTATGTACTTTGTCGAGATGGGTCGTGCAGGTGTTTTAGGTATACGGAGTGGGAAAGCCTCGTCGAGCAAGTCGAGGCGTTCGAATTCCGTGGAATCTCCGGGTGCTTCATCGCACGGAAAGAAAAGCGAGCTCATGGCTGTGCCTACTGGTATGCCTATGATTGGGGAAGCTCGGGCAGACGAAAGATCTATCTCGGTCGGCCAGCAGAGTTAACGCTCGCACGGTTAGAGGAAGTGGAGAGGCGGCTCTACGAAGAGAAGATGCATTAGCATTTCATTAAGCTGTATTAGAATTTGCTTAGAATACACCATGATTTTAGAAATTGCTCTTGCTGAGAAGCTTTCTGATGTAATCCGTACAGAATCTAAGGGTGTATTACATACTGGAATATAATAGTGTGTCCTCCGTGATTTGCAATTGAATACGACTGTAGCTTCTTTGTATTTTGTATCTTAGCAGGCCATGAGCATACAGCGCTCAAGGAGGTACATCATGGCGACCAGAACGCGCGTGGAGGAAGTCCACATCGTCTGGATAACCGCTGGACTGGGCTGCGATGGGGATTCGGTCTCGATCACTGCTGCTACCCAACCCAGCATCGAGGATGTTTTGTTGGGGGCCATCCCAGGGCTCCCTAAGGTTCATCTCCATAACCCCGTGCTCGCTTATGAACAGGGTGGCGACAGCTTTATGACGTGGTGGTATAAAGCAGAGCGAGGTGAACTCGACCCCTTTGTGCTCGTGGTGGAAGGTTCCATTCCCAATGAGAAGATCAAGTCTGAGGGCTATTGGGCAGCCCTGGGTACTGACCCTACCACCGGCCAGCCAATTACAACCTGTGAGTGGATCGATCGGTTAGCGCCCAAGGCTCTGGCAGTTGTAGCAGCGGGTACCTGCGCCACTTATGGTGGCATCCACGCCCTGCAGGGAAATCCTACCGGAGCCATGGGTCTGCTTGACTATCTCGGTTGGAATTGGAATACCCCTGCGGGCATTCCAATTGTCTGCGTTCCTGGATGTCCAGTGCAGCCAGATAATTTTATGGAGACCCTGCTCTACCTACTCTACCAGGTAGCGGGAATGTCTCCGATGATTCCCCTGGATGAGGCACATCGACCAACCTGGCTCTTCGGCAGAACTGTTCATGAGGGATGTGATCGAGCCGGATACTACGAGCAGGGCGATTTTGCTACTACCTACGATTCACCAAAATGCCTGGTGAAGCTTGGGTGTTGGGGACCAGTAGTGAATTGCAACGTACCTAAGCGAGGGTGGATGGCCGGTATCGGTGGTTGTCCCAATGTCGGAGGCATCTGCATTGGCTGTACGATGCCGGGATTCCCGGACAAATTCATGCCGTTTATGGATGAACCAACTGGCGCAAAGTTATCTTCCAACCTTATCCAGGTCTATGGTAGAGTCATCAGGAATCTACGCAAGATGACGCAAAGCACAGACAACAAGGAGCCATCCTGGCGGCACAAGGGTAGGGAACTGACGACAGGCTATCAACCAAGATGGTGACCATACCAAGTAGACAAAATCAGTGTACATTGACTCCACAAAGGAGTAATGTCTCTCATCCAGCTTGCCAACGCTGCTACGCTCAGGCAAGCTGAAAGGAGTTAGTATCATGGCTACTAAAATGGAACGGGAAGAGGCTCCGACACCTCCATCACAGCTTGTAGAGATGTCATGGGATCCGATCACACGCATTGTTGGCAGCCTTGGCATTTATACAAAGATTGATTTCAAGCAACACAAGGTAGTGGAGTGCCACAGCACCTCCTCTATTTTCCGAGGTTACAGTCTTTTCATGCAAGGCAAAGATCCGCGCGACTCCCACTTTATCACCAGCCGCATTTGCGGCATCTGTGGCGACAATCACGCGACCTGCTCCGTCTATACCCAGAACATGGCCTATGGAGTCAAACCACCGGCATTGGGAGAGTGGGTGCTCAATCTGGGCGAGGCTGCGGAGTACATGTTCGATCACAACATCTTTCAGGAGAATCTGGTCGCAGTTGACTATTGTGAGCAGATGGTGAAAGAAACGAATCCTGGTGTACTAGAGAAGGCAAACAAAACAGAGGCTCCTCACGCAGGTGATCATGGTTATCGCACGATCGGTGACATCATGCGGGCGTTCAATCCTTTCACTGGTGAGTTGTATCTCGAGGGACTCCAGGTGAGCCGGTACACCCGCGAGAAGTTCTGTTTGATGGAGGGACGACATGTCCATCCCTCGACCCTCTATCCGGGAGGAGTAGGAACAGTTGCCACTGTCCAACTCTTCACGGACTACCTGGTTCGATTGATGAAGTACGTCGAATTTATGAAGAAGATGGTTCCGTTGCATGACGACTTATTCGACTTCTTCTACCAGGCGCTACCAGGCTACGAGCAAGTTGGCTACCGACGAACCCTGATCGGCTGCTGGGGATCGTTCCAGGACCCCGATGTATGCGACTATGATTACCGCACCATGGACAAATGGGGACGTGCCATGTTCGTCACTCCCGGTGTGATTGTGGACGGAGAATTAGTGACTACGAGCCTGGTGGATATCAACCTGGGTATCCGAATTCTGCTGGGACACTCCTATTACGACGACTGGCAGAACGAGAGAACCTTTGTTGATCGCGATCCACTTGGCAATCCAGTCGACAAGCGTCATCCCTGGAACCAGACGACGATCCCGAAACCACAGAAACGCGACTTCGATGGGGCTTATAGCTGGACAATGTCGCCACGCTGGTTTGACAAGCGTACCGGCGACTATCTGGCCCTGGATACCGGTGGTGGTGCCATCGCTCGACTGTGGACAACTGCTTTGGCTGGAATAGTCGACCTGGGAGGCTATATCAAGGCAACAGGCAACAGTGTCAAGATTCGCTTACCTAAGTCCGCCACTAAGCCGGAAGTGGAGTTTGAGTGGAAAATTCCAAAATGGAGCAACGCTATTGAGCGGAACCGTGCGCGAACCTACTTTCAGGCTTATTCTGCTGCTGTCGCACTGCATTGTGTCGACAAGGCACTCAGCGAGATACGCGTTGGTCGCACCAGAACGTGGAACGATTTCACGGTTCCAAAGGAGGCCATCGGATGTGGTTTCCACGAGGCGGTGCGAGGTGTACTTTCCCATCATTTGGTAATCGAAAACGGCAAGATCGCCAATTACCATCCCTATCCTCCCACACCCTGGAATGGTAGTGTAAGAGATATCTATGGTACGCCTGGCCCTTACGAGGATTCCGTGCAAAATACACCAATCTTCGAAGAGAACGGACCGGACAACTTCAAGGGCATCGATATCATGCGAGCGGTTCGTAGCTTTGACCCTTGTTTGCCATGCGGCGTGCATATGTACCTTGGCGAAGGGAAGGAGCTGCAGGTAGTTCACTCGCCAACATTCGGCGTAACACCATAGGCTCTAGGACATTACCGACTCCGCAAGGGATGTTAGCCCGGGGAGTTGCCAGGGTCAGGTTTGCTCTGGCAACTCCTCATGGCTGAAATCGGGGGTACCTGAAACGCAGCCGAAGTGGAGATGCATGGATAACTGTGGATGCCAGGTAGATATACCAAATTTATAATAGAGAAAAGAGAAGGTGGCCTAATGCAACAAGACCAGCATGAGCATCTGCGCCGGGCTGAGCGTATCGAGAAGCTGATCCAGGAGGTTACCGAGCTTCCTGATCCACGTGCGCGTGCCACAGTCGAGGAACTTGTTCAGGCACTGCTGGATATGTACGGCGAAGGATTGGCACGCATACTCGAACTGACTGCACAATCTGGGGCATCAGGCAACGCACTGATCGAGACTTATACGAAAGACGATCTGCTTTCTTCCCTGTTTTTGCTTCACGAATTACACCCGGAAGACATAGAGACCCGTGTTGCCAGAGCGCTGGTTGAGGTACGACCTTATCTCAAGTCCCATGGCGGCAATGTCGAGTTAGTAAAAGTCGACAACGGCGTAGCCTACTTGCGTCTCGAGGGAAGCTGCCACGACTGCCCTTCATCAACCATCACACTCAAACTGGCGATTGAAGAGGCTATTTACAAAGCGGCTCCAGACCTGGTTGAACTCAAGGTTGAGGGTGTCACAGATCCACCACCTCCACCTGGTATACCAGTTACCTTCGTTCCACCACGGAGACGCAAGAATGCCACGCAAACAACTGAGCAGAATGGTGCATGGACAATGGTGGGTGAATTGAACTCTTTGCTTGAGGGAACCCTCAAAGTGATCTCTGTAGAGGGAGAACGACTGCTCTTTTGTCAAATCGCGGGTACTTATTATGCTTATCACGACCACTGCAGTAGTTGCGATGCTTCTCTCGATGGCAGCAGGGTAGAAGGAACCACTCTTATTTGCTCCTCTTGTGGGCGGCAGTACGATATCTGTCGTGCAGGAAGATGCCTGGATACTTCTAACGTGTTCCTGGAACCAATTCCATTACTAATGGAGAACGATAAAGTGAAGGTAGCATTGACCAAAGATGAGCAAGCTAGTGTAGCCATTACGACCCCATAATGTGAGGTGAGCAGGCATGTCAGCGTCTTATCTGAGCAATGAAGGTCAGGATCGTTCCGCTGCCCCTATAGGAGCGTTACGTCGCTTTACGCAGGAGCGCGAGCAAGCTCGTGCGCCCGTTGAGCATTGCGAACTGTGCAGTGAAATGATTCCGGCGGATCACCATCACCTGTTGGACCTCTCAAGTCATACAGTGATCTGCGCGTGTCAAGCTTGCTCAGTACTCTTCAATGGTCAGGGTGCGGGAGGCGGGAAGTATCGACTTGTGCCCAGACGCTACCTGGCGCTGCCGGATTTCCAGATGAGTGATGAGCAGTGGGACGAACTGATGATCCCGGTCAACATGGTTTATATCTTTCAAAGTACAATCGCCAATCGTAACATGGCTTTCTATCCCAGTCCTGCTGGCGCGATGGAGTCCTTGCTCGGTCTTGAGAATTGGGAGTCGCTAACCGGTAACAATCCCATCCTGAATGACCTGGAACCCGATGTGGAGGCATTGCTCATAAACAGGGTGAGAGATGTTCGTGAGTACTACATCGTCCCCATTGATGCCTGCTACAAACTCGTAGGTCTGATTCGCGTTTACTGGAAAGGCCTGAGTGGCGGCGAGGAGATCTGGAAGGCGATTGCTGAGTTTTTTGCAGGCATACGGGCAAAATCCGAGTCTGTGAGAGGAGAGCCAGATGCCTGATCTGAACTTTGAGGTGATCGGCGCAGAGGCACCAGCTTTTGCCGCGGTCCCAACGCTCATTTTCAAACTACGCATCGACAACGCCATCGATCAAGAGCGCATCTTTACCGTCACACTACGCTGCCAGATCCAGATCAATGTCACACGCCGGCGCTATAGTCCCGAAGCACAGGCGAGACTATTGGAGGTCTTTGGTGAACCAAAGCGCTGGGGCGAAACACTGCGTCCCCTGCTATGGACCCATACCAGTACCGTAGTTCCGCAGTTCTCTGGAAGTACTATCGTCGATCTACCAGTTCCTTGCACTTACGATTTTGAAGTGGCAGGTACCAAGTATTTTGATGCTCTAGAGGAGGGTGAGATTCCGCTCACATTCCTATTTAGTGGAACCATCTTCTACGAGGACGAGTCAGACAAGTTGCAGGTTGGGCAGATCTCCTGGTCAAAGGAAGCAACCTATAGACTCCCGGTCGCACTGTGGCGGGAAATGATTCAGCGCTATTTTCCTAACAGCGCCTGGATTCGCCTGCACAAAGATGTATTTGACCAACTGTATCAGTACAAAGCTACACATAGCCTGCCCACCTGGGAAGAGGTAGTTGTTCGTCTTTTACAGGCAAGTGATGAGGTCATGCAAACATGAGGATGGAAGAAATTAAGGAAATCGCCAACGCAGTGCTCTACGAGGGCTATCTCCTCTATCCGTACCGACGCTCTGCCATTAAAAATCGCCAGAGGTGGACGATCGGTGTAGTCTATCCACGAGAATATAGTGTAGCAAACGGCAGTATAGAACCCTGGACGATGCAGACAGAGTGCCTGGTAGCAGGTTCAGCAGATACTTCAATCGACATCTATATGAGATTCCTGCATTTGCTCTCGCACAGGACAGCGCAATCTGTAACTGCGAGCGTTCCTACAGAAACAGAGCTCGAAGCAAAGAATGCAAACGAGTGGAGCCTGGCGAACCGTCTAGCAAGCGAACCTTGGGAAGAAGGGACAGAACGCGAAGTGAGTGCTTTGAACCTTCCTTTGAGTTCCATGCTCGATCAACCCCGGCTCGTGGAGATCGAATTTCCTGGTGTGCGCAGGGCAGAAGAGCCGACCGGTGATTCGACAGCCAAAATATTTCGGGAGCAGCAACCCCTTGCTGGGGCCGTCATAATTGATGCCGAATCCCTTGGTACAGACCTTTTCAGGATCAGTGCTCGCATTGAGAACAGGACACCTGGGACCGGTGCATTGACGAGCAATGCTGTAATGCCGCACTCGTTCGTCTCCACCCACACCATCTTACAAGTACATCAGGGAACCTTCATCTCGCTGTTGGATCCTCCTGAGGTGTTGAAGACTATTGCCCAGGAGTGCCATAATCTGCATACCTGGCCTGTATTGGTCGGGAACGAGGGCGAATATGGTACGATGCTCTCATCGCCTGTCATTCTCTATGATTACCCGCAGATCGCTCCAGAAAGCCCCGGTTCTCTCTTCGATGGCACCGAGATTGATGAAATTCTCACCCTGCGTATCATGACATTGACGGACGAAGAGAAAGAAGAGATGCGACAGGGAGACGAGCGCGCACGTGAGATTCTGGAACGAACAGAAGCCCTTTCGCCCGAACAATTTATGAAGCTACACGGAGTCATCCGCAGTCTGCGGCCCGTCGATGAAGGGAGCAAGCATGAGTAGCGCGAATAGAGATTTTCTGGGTGAAGATTATGCTCCGCCAGAATCCGTGGTTATTGCTGGTAGGATAGTGAAAGCAGGGGATAAGGTGCTGTTGCGACCGGGACGGGGGCGACAGGGAACATTGACCGATGCTATAGATATGATGCTGGATGGGCAGACTGCGCGAGTCGAGGTACTCCAGCAAGATTTCGAGAATCGCATCTACCTTGTTGTGACGCTGGATGTTGACCCTGGTAGGGAGCAGTGGGACGAGCGGGTGCTGCCCGGCCACCGTTTCTACTTCTTTCCTGAAGAAGTAGAACCCCTGGGAGAGACTACTGTGGAGGAAACCATAGAAGGGACAGTGAACCATAAATCAACATTAGAACAAAGCTTACAACAAAAGATTCCCGTAAGGCGTATACTTATAGCATGCATCGGCAACATCTTCCTGGGAGACGATAGTTTTGGAGTTGAGGTAGCTCAAAGGTTGATGAGCCGCAAGACCAAACGGTATCCGGAGGGTGTACAAGTTGTAGATTTCGGCATTCGTGGAATAGACCTGGCGTACACCCTGCTCGATAATTACAACACGCTCGTGCTGGTGGATGCAGTATCACGAGGCGGAACGCCTGGGACGCTCTACCTGATCGAACCAGATTTGGCAGCCATTGATCCTGAGAAAGGAGTTGAAGCTGGCAGAGCAGCGATGGAAGCCCATAGTATGGACCCACTGAAGGTACTCGCCTTCGCCAGGACCCTGGGCGCTCGACCGATTCACACCTTTCTTATTGGTTGCGAACCTGCCCCATTGAACGAAAGTGAAGAAGATGCAGCAATGCAGATGGAATTGAGTGAGCCAGTGCGAGCCTCAATAGATGAGGCTGTACAGATGATCGACTCGCTTGTCGATAAGTTATTGGCTATCAAAATGTAGGGATATCCTTTGTTGATAGACGATGAGGATGAAATTGAACAACAGATAATGCAGAGAAAGGAGCAAAAGTATGTTCAAATGGATTCTTCTACTAGGTGTCGTTGGTCTAGGCGTACTGATTTACCGGCAGATGATTCCTGATATACAACGCTATATGAGAATTCGGAACATGTAACAGTGAGACGCTTCTCGAATAGCCCATTAAGCATGACGAAGAGGTGCTTTTCAAGGAGTGAGGTCAGTTATGCACGAACTCGCGATTGCGCAAAGTATCGTTGAGGCGGTTGAGGCTAAGGTGTCCGAGTGCAATGCAGCGCATGTGAAAGGCGTGCGACTAAAGATTGGCGAAGCCAGTGGCGTCGTCACTGATTCTTTGACCTTCTGCTTCGAGATGCTGGCCAGCCTTGATCCTACCTTAGCGGGAGCTCAGTTGTTGATTGATACAATGCCACATTGCGCCTATTGCCGTTATTGCGACCGCGAGTTTAGCGTCACAAACTTTGTTGCACAGTGTCCGACATGCAAAGAGTGGTCCAACAAGATTGTTTCTGGCACTGAACTCCAGTTGCTTGAAATGGAGTTCGAAAAGTAGAGTCCGAATTTGAAACTGCATGATTGCATCCGAGAGTGGAGGAGCGGCAGTTATGCCTAAAATAACCATTGCTCAGAATATCCTGGCAGCCAACGATACTACTGCCCAAGACGTCCAGCAGCTACTGGCGACACACGGCATCCGTACAATTAATTTGATGAGTTCACCGGGCGCTGGTAAGACAACCTTGCTAGAGCGAACTATTGAACGGCTTCGCGGGCAACTTGAAATCGGTGTGATTGAGGGAGATATCGAAACCGGTAACGACGCTGAGCGGATTGAAGCAGCGGGCGCAGAGACGGTCCAGATCAATACACGAGGAGCGTGTCACCTGGAGGCACACATGGTCCGCGATGCACTCGAAGAAATCAACCTGACAGAGATGAGGCTGCTTTTCATCGAAAACATCGGTAATCTGGTATGTCCCGCTGCCTGGGACCTTGGAGAAGATATCCGTATTGTGATGGTGAGTACCACCGAGGGTGATGATAAGCCAGCAAAGTATCCACAAATGTTTGCGGTTTCACAGGTAATGGTCGTGAACAAGATCGACCTGCTTCCTTATGTAGACTACTCAATAGAGAAGGTCAGAAGGCAGGCGCTAGCGATCAATCCGAACTTGCGTATTTTCGAAGTGAGCTGCCGCACAGGCGAGGGACTGGATGCATGGTGTGAGTGGCTAAGTGCTTTTGTAAATGGTACAACATAAGAGGGTCTCGCAGTACGCGTATGAAATATACTCAAGATGCACACTTGAAAGGCGTAGTGTATGCCACCGGTAACAGGCTCGACAATTGAGAGAAGACGTATCGTCATTCAGGGGATAGTTCAGGGCGTAGGCTTCCGACCGTTCGTCTATGGACAGGCTTTGGAATGGAGACTAGGGGGCTTTGTGCTGAATGACAGTGGAGGCGTGACTATCGAGGTTGAGGGTACTTCCGAATCGCTCGATGGCTTCCAACTAGTCTTGCGTGAGAAAGCTCCGCCACTAGCCCGAATAGATTCTCTGATTGCCGAGGAAGTATCCCTGTGTTACGATACTGCCTTCGTCATTGCTCATAGCCAGTCTGGTGCCGAGCGCAATGCGCTCATCTCGCCTGATACTGCTACTTGTGACGACTGCCTGCTTGAACTCTTCGATTCAGGAGATAGGCGCTTCCACTATCCCTTTATCAACTGCACGAATTGTGGACCTCGCTTTACGATTATCCAGGATGTGCCTTATGATCGCGAAAAGACGACGATGCGTGTGTTCCCGATGTGTAGGGAATGCCAGAGTGAGTATGAGGATCCGCTGAACCGGCGCTTTCATGCCCAGCCGAATGCCTGCCCAGTATGTGGGCCACAGGTATATTTGCTCGATAGCACGGGGGGCATAAAAATACCTTTTCAGACAAAAATTCGGAAAGAGGAACACCCACTGAAGGTCGATAAATCGGCGATGGGCGCGATAAATCGGCCCCTACGCGATGCGGATTATTCTGCTCATCTGCGAAATCGTGCCCCTACGTCAACGAACGAAGATATGATTATTGCTGCAGCGCAGCAACTTGCTACAGGAGCTATCCTTGCTATCAAGGGATTGGGAGGCTATCACCTGGCGTGTGATGCCTTAAATGCTGAGTCGGTACAGCGACTGCGACAATGCAAGCACCGCGAGGCTAAACCTTTTGCACTCATGGTGCCTGACCTTGAGACAGCCAGAAAGCTTTGCCAGGTAAGTGATGACGAAGCATCACTACTCGAGTCGCACCGCCGTCCCATCGTGTTACTCTCCCGGCGTTCTGATTGTCCAGTAGCGCCGGATGTTGCGCCAGCCTATGATACACTTGGTCTTATGCTACCCTATACCCCTCTGCATCATGTGCTGTTGCATGCTTTCGCTGAGAATATGAAAGTTGGCCAACCCGCGGTATTGGTCATGACGAGCGGCAATTTGAGTGATGAACCAATTGCGTATAAAGATGATAATGCCATGCAACGACTGGCATCTATCGCCGAGGGTGCGCTCTCTCATAACCGTGATATTCACATGCGCTGCGATGATACTGTCATGCGTATTACTGCTGGAGGTGAGCAGCTTTTCCGCCGTTCACGTGGCTTTGCCCCTGAGCCTATCATGATGTCATTCGATTTCCCTGCACCACTTTTAGCTTGCGGCGCACACCTCAAGAACACGTTTTGCCTTGGCAAGGGACGGCAGGCCTTTATCAGTCAGCATATCGGTGACCTGGAGAATCTGGAGACACTTACCTCGTTTCGTGAAGGAATTGAGCATTTCCAGAGTCTTTTCGATATCCATCCCGAAGTGGTTGCATATGATCTACATCCCGAATACCTGGCAACAAAGTACGCTCTCGACACAAATATCCCACAGAAAATTGGTGTTCAACACCACCATGCACATATCGCCAGTGTATTGGCTGAACATGGACTCCAGGAACCTGTAATTGGAATCGCTGCAGATGGCACAGGCTACGGAACAGATGGCGCAGTGTGGGGTTGCGAGATTATGAAGGCCGATCTGCTAGGGTTTGAACGTCTGGCACATCTGGATTATATGCCGCTCCCCGGAGGTGAGCAAGCAGTACACCAACCCTGGCGCATGGCAGCTGTCAACCTGGCACAGACTTACGGGGATGCTTTTAGAGATTTAGATATTCCGTTTGTTCAGCAACTTGATTATTCCAAGTGGCGCGTGCTATCACAAATGATCGCGCGAGGTATCAATAGCCCGCCAACTTCAAGTCTTGGCCGCTTGTTTGATGCAGTTGCTGCTCTGGTTGGGTTGCGTAGCGAAGTACTCTATGAGGGTCAGGCAGCCATTGAAATGGAGATGCTCGCTCGACAACAAGAAGGAAGTATCTACCAGGAACAATCGGATTTCTATCCATTCACAATTAGAATGAGAGATCAGATGCCAGCGACGTTGGATGTAGCACCGATGTTTCGTGCCATTGTAAGTAACATGCAACAGGGTGTGTCGACCTCGCAGATTGCCGATCGTTTCCACCACTCAATTGCCGAGTTATTGGCGACTGCGTGTTTCAACGCACGTGAGCAGACGGGATTACATGTTGTGGCTCTTAGTGGAGGTGTATTTCAGAATCAATTGTTGCTTGAGCAACTAGTGAGACGCCTGGAGGAAATGGCTTTCCAGGTCTATTTGAATCGCCGTGTGCCGCCTAATGATGGTGGAATCAGTCTTGGGCAAATAGCGGTGGCCGCGGCACAAATGCAAAGAGGATAGGAGTAAGAACATGTGTCTTGGTATTCCCGGCCAGATCATAGACATCGAGGATGATGCAAATTCCATCGCTAAAGTGGAGGTTTCCGGTGTCAAGCGAAACGTGAATGTCGCACTGGTGCGACCTGAGGGCATTGGCCCAGGAGACTGGGTATTGATTCACGTCGGCTTTGCAATGAGCAAGATCGACGAGGTTGAGGCCCAGGAAACAATGAGGGCACTGAATACAATGGGTGATGTCTATACCGATGAGCTGAAAATGCTCCATTCGAGTCAGATTGAATGAAGGTTAGCATAGAGGTACAGGAACCCTTGAAGACGCTCGTTGACAATGGAGAGTGTAGGAATGCAACAACCCTATAAGACAGACATGTCAGACCTGGAGGTGTTAGTAGCGAGACGCTTCGAGCAAAGCATGACAGTACCTGAAACGTTCTTCGAGAACGAGTCAGAAAGGATCGCAGAGGCTTGTTGGGCTATGGCACGTCGCTTCTTCCAAGGAGGGCGATTGCTCGCCTTTGGTAATGGAGCTCAGGCAACTGACGCTCAGCATGTCTCGGTCGAGTTCGTGCATCCAGTGATCGTTGGTAAGCGAGCCTTGCCTGCTCTGGCGTTAACTAACGATAGCGCCACAATGAGTGGCATGATGGCAAAAGGCAATACTGATAGCCTTTTCGTATACCAGCTTCAGGTTCTAGCGCGATCTCAGGATATCGCGATGGGTTTCTCATTGAATGGGAACGATGCCAATGTCCTGGACGCATTGAACCTGGCTAAGCGGATGGGTTTGCTTACGCTCTGCCTGACAGGCAGTGATGGTGGACTTTCAAAGGAGACCGAAATCGATTTCGTTTTTGTCATACAGTCGCACGACCCATTTGTCATCCAGGAGACGCATGAGACACTCTACCATGTTTTATGGGAATTGGTGCATATTTTCTTTGAGCATGAAGGTTTATTGTGATGAATGACAAACCAGGAAACCCACTGCATCTTTTAAACGATGAGTTGGGACCTATCGAAGACGTTTCTTGTACGATTGATGGCGAGGGACACTGCATAACATGTTCAGATGAAGCACTACAAGTTATCGTGTTGTATGTCGATGAAGAGAACGGGCTGGCTCAGGTGACTCAAAATGGTACGGAAGAAGAGATCAATATTTCACTTGTAGAAGATATTGCGCCTGGCGACATATTGCTGGTGCATGGCGGTGTCGCAATTGCGCGAATAGATGAGACAAGCAATGCAAGACACAGAAGGATCTGAGTACGATCGGCTCTTTTATCCCTTTCTCTTTGAAGGTGGTAAGGCCATCATACAAGATGTTCTAGCACAGGTACGTCACTCGACGCTTGAGAAGTGCCGCGAGGTCATTGCTTTGCGCCGCGCTACGTACGAACATTCTGGTAAACTGATTGTTGCTGCTGGAGAGAGGATGGCGCGAGCATTGGCTAACGGCGCTACATTACTGGCTTTTGGTAATGGAGGAAGCACTACTGACGCACAGGATTTCGTGACTGAACTGATCAATCCACCTTTCCCTGCCTGGTCACCCTTGCCAGCAATTGCACTCACCAATGATATCGCGGTAATCACTGGAGTTGGAAACGATGTTGGTTTTGACAATATTTATGCCCGGCAGGTGATTGCATTCGGTCGTCCAGGAGATATTGCAGTAGGCATCTCAACGAGCGGCAATTCGACCAATGTTTTGTTAGCACTCGAACAAGCAAAGAAACAGGGTTTGCTGACCGTTGCCCTAGCAGGATACGATGGTGGCAAAATGATGCGATCGTCAGCGGTGGATTATTGTATTCTTTCTCCTAGCGATCACATTCCACGCATCCAGGAGGCACAGGCGACAGCTTACCATGCACTTATAGAGGTGATGTATAACTTACTGGGACCAACAGCTTAGACGGACAATAACACTCTTGTGAAGCTGCGTTTCGCATCAGCAGCCCGCAAGAACGCAAGAAGGAGAACTTCCTATGAATATGAAATATGTTGACGAGTACCGTGATCCAGAACTGGCGAAGCGTATTTCAAATGAGATTGCGAAACTGTCGGCTTCCCGGCCTCTCAAGTTAATGGAGATCTGCGGTGGGCATACCCATACTATTTACAAACATGGGATTGAGGATGTTCTACCGCATAATATTGACCTGATCCATGGACCGGGATGCCCTGTTTGCGTATTACCAATGGGCCGCATCGATGATGCGATAGCCATCGCACATATGGACGACGTGATCTTCACAACCTTTGGTGATATGATGCGCGTGCCTGGTTCCAGAGGAAGTCTTCTCGACGCCAAAGCTGATGGGGCCGATGTTCGATTTGTCTATTCGCCACTTGATGCACTTAAGCTTGCCCGCCAGCATCCTGATCGTAAAGTGGTGTTCTTTGCTATTGGCTTTGAGACAACTGCTCCCTCTACAGCGGTGACGCTTCTTCGAGCAAAAGAGGAAGGGATTAAGAATTTCTCCGTCTTCTGCAACCATGTCAATATCATTCCCGCGATGAAGGCTATTCTTGACTCACCGGACTTGCGTCTGGATGGTTTCATAGGGGCTGGTCATGTCAGTATGGTAATCGGCATGCGACCCTACAATTTTGTTGCGCGGGATCATCACAAACCTGTCGTGATTGCAGGCTTCGAGCCGCTCGATATCATCCAATCTGTCTACATGATCGTGAAGCAGATAGCAGAGGGTCGTGCGGAGGTAGAGAACCAGTATTCACGGGTCGTGCGTCCTGAAGGCAATGTTAAAGCCCTCCAGGCTATGGCGCAGACTATGGAATTAAGACCTTTCTTCGAGTGGCGCGGGCTTGGTTTCATTACCCACAGCGCCTTGAAGGTACGGCCAGAATTTGCCGATTGGGACGCTGAGTTGCAATATGAGGTTCCAGGCCTGCGAGTGGCAGATCCCAAGGCTTGTCAATGTGGTGAGGTGTTAAAGGGTGTCATTAAACCTTGGGAATGTAAGGTATTTGGAACTGCCTGCACACCTGAAACACCCATCGGGACTTGCATGGTTTCGCCAGAGGGAGCATGTGCTGCATACTTCAATTATGGCCGCTTCTCCATGGCCTCTGAGCGTTCCCGCCTGAACATTCTACCTACGGCAGGGGCGTAGAGATTCGATATTTCGCGCCCAACTTCAGGAGGTTAGTATGGATAGGTCTACAACAGATAATAGTGAGCGTATCGAAGATGTGCTGAAGAAGATTGAACGCACAAGGCAGGCACGGCGTCATAAGTTCTATTTACGTGATGAAAAAATCACACTCAGCCATGGAAGTGGCGGCAAGTCCACTCATAACCTGATTGAGGGTGTCTTTGCGCCCGCTTTCTCGAATCCGTTCCTCGACGCGATGGATGATGCCGCAACTTTTGAAATAGAGGGAACAGGTCAACGCCTGGCTTTTACGACAGATACCTATGTTGTAAGTCCACTCTTCTTTCCGGGTGGAGATATCGGGAAACTGGCCGTACACGGCACGATTAACGACCTGGCAATGGCTGGTGCAGTACCCTTATACCTCTCAGCAGGCTTTATTCTGGAGGAAGGCTTTCCCATCAGCGATTTGCGCCGCATTGTGGCTTCGATGGCGACAGCAGCAAGTGAAGCAGGTATTGCCATCGTCACTGGTGATACTAAAGTAGTTCAGCGAGGCAAGGCAGATGGGATATTCATCAACACCGCCGGGGTAGGAATTATTCACGCCAATTGGTTGCTTGGGCAATCCCAGTTGCAGCCAGGAGACATGGTATTGTTAAGTGGTTCTGTTGGAGATCATGGCATTGCGATTATGCTGGCACGTGAAGCTCTCGAGATCGAAACCGATGTACAGAGCGACACCGCTGCGCTCCATACATTGACAGCTATATTGCTTGAAGCAGCGGGAGATGGTATACATTGTCTCAAAGATCCCACCCGTGGCGGCGTGGCAACCTCGTTGAACGAAATGGCCTTAGGCTCAGAGGTTGCCATCGGGCTTGATGAACACGCTATTCCTGTACATGTCGAGGTACGAGGAGCCTGTGAAATTCTGGGTCTCGACCCCTTGACGATTGCTAACGAGGGTAAACTCCTGGCAATTGTCGCTCCAGACAAAGCTGATGTCGCGCTGAAGGCTATGCGCAACCACCCGCTGGGTCGTGAGGCCGCCATCATAGGCTCTGTGCAAGCCGACCCCCCCGGAATGGTCTTCCTACGAACTGACATTGGAGGAATGCGGGTACTGGATATGCTGGTTGGTGATCCGCTGCCGCGTATATGCTGACGTGGCGATATGGATATCTCGCTTGCACCGCATCGAAGTAGAAAAGGCTCCTAAGTTTTGCTATTACAGCACGTTAAAGGCATACTCCTTTTTTCACTGAAAAGTGTGTATAGAGTATGATTGTCCAAATGAAACAGAAACTCCAGTAAAGAGGAAAATATGGTTCAACTTCAGCATGTCAGAGAAGCACAAGCTGGACGAGCCTGGTTGCAAGGAGGTCTTGCAGGCTTTGTCGCTACAGGACCGATGACTTTGTTTATGCTAGTTACGCAACGTTTCTTACCGAAAAGGCAGCAATATGCTTTGCCACCAGAGATCATTACGGAGGAGTTGGCGCATCGAACGCATGTGAGGTGGCATATGAATAAAAAACAGGTCGAAGGGGCGACATTGATTTCCCACTTCGGATATGGTGCGGCAATGGGTGTGCTCTATGGCCCTTTAGCAAAGAAGGTACCACTACCTTCTCCTGTAAAAGGTGTACTTTTCGGTCTTGTAGTATGGGCAGCAAGTTATCTTGGATTGCTACCACTGATTGGAATGTTGGAATCAGGTCAAAGAGAAACTGGAAGGCGCAATCGCATGATGATTGCAGCTCATGTCATATGGGGATCAACGATGGGAGTGGTAGCGGAGCTTCTTGCGGAAAAGGGGGTATAGCTACTCATAGATCAACCAATCGAGATACGTATGTATTTTCTCCTTCCTATGCATTTTTTCATTGGAGAGGGAACGCTAAGGCTTTGACTTATCGAGTCCCGGCGCTTCAATTCGCTCTCTCACCATCTCCATCGTTGGAATCCCTGCTATCCCCACGTGTTCAACTGATAATGAGGCTACGCAATTTGCGAAATCAACAGCTTTTCGAGGGTCGCTGTGCCTGTGATAATGCACGAGGAAGGCGGCTGCAAAGACGTCACCAGCACCCGTAGGATCAACTTCATGGGCAGGATAGGCAGGAAAGCGTTCTGCGATGCCGTGCTGGAAGAGGGTAGCGCCGTGTCTTCCATCCGTGGCGACGAGCAGTGGCACTTGCATACTCCAATGGGAAAGCATTGCATCGGCATCGGTACGATTACCATTGGCGAATGGGAGCAGGTCATCGTGGCTAAGTATGAGGACGTCAAGTAGCGGTAGAATTTCTCCAGCAGAAGTCCATGGTGCCGGCCAGACTCGACCATCTTCATCCCAACGACGTAACCAGCCCTGAGGGGTTGCCGCAAAGATAGACCCTGGATGACGCGGAAAGAGCCTTACTAACGCGGATGAGAGTTCCTGGTCAAGAGGACCGAAGAGAACAATTGATGCTTTACGCCATGTTTCAGGCACATCTTCTAGCTGCAAATGATCAGCCCTGGCTTGTACATATTGGGTGCGAAAGCCTTCGTGATAGGTATTTACAAAAGAAGTTGTGGCGGGTGATGTACGAACAGCCAGACCGATATGTGGTAATCGAGCGGGTAAATCGGTCAGAAGTTCGGCATCGGCGCAGCTGGTGATTGCTGCAACTAATCCCAAACGATAGGCAGTCAAGGCGACAAAAGTAACAGTACCACCAAGTGAAAATGTCTTGTCTGGAAGGATGTCTCGTGTGACATGCCCGATGGTTAAAAAGTCGGGTGTGGTGCCCTTTTTTATAGGCTGGAGAATTGAAGACATGGATTCCCTGCAATTATTGTAGGGGCCAGATTTATCGCGCCCCACGTGGGGAAAGCGAGCCACCCTCCCCCACGTGGGGCGCGATAAATCTGGCCCCTACGAAAACGTACGACGGTTGATAGAGATTAGCGGGCTGGACGCTTTAAGGAAATGACTACACGGCGGGCATCTCCTTCGCCGATGCTCTCCGTACTGATATCTTTGCTATCTGCGAGGGCGATATGGACGATGCGTCGCTCGTGTGGCGGCATAGCCTCAAGCGCGATTGAACGACGATAGTTGCGTACCTGTTGGGCAACACGCAAGGCAAGCGAACGCAGATTTTCCTCGCGGCGCTCACGATAATTTTCAGCGTCAATGATGATACGCATACGATGCTTGGTACGATGCCCTACAATCAAGCTGACAAGAAGTTGCAAAGCTGATAACGTTTCGCCACGACGCCCGATGAGCAAGCCCAGGTTTTCATTAATGCCTTGAATGTTAAGCGTGAGTGGCTCAGTTGAGCGCACTTGAACCAACGCGCGAATATTCATGTACTGCAAGATATGGCGCAGGACATCTACAGTTATATCAACGTCCTCGCTGCTAGGCGTCTCGACTTCTTGCATCTCGCCTTCAACTGCACTGACATCACCAAGTTCGGAAAGCAATTCAGGTGGGTATTTTCCAGAACCAGCAGGCACAAATGAGGGTATTGGCCCCTCCTTGTCTAGCTCGTCCTCTTCATATTCTTCCTCGTCAAATTCCTCGCCTTCTTCGAAGGCTTCTTCATCATCTTCGGCAAACTCATCATCATCAAACTCGCCTGCCTCTTCCTCTTCGAGATATTCTTCTTCATCAGGACCAAGTATAGCATCGGCCATTTGAGGTGTAATAATTGCAGCGGTAGAACCTGAACGAACGGTGACACGCACACGAGCTTCTTTATTGCCTAAACCAAAGGTTCCACGAGACGGTTCTTGCAATACGGTTACTTCTACTTCGTCACGACGTTTTTTTAGACCAGCCAGAGCTTGTAATACTGCATCATCAACACTTTTGCCACTTGCCTCTATGCTTTCCACTATTTTGTTGCCTCCCTTTATTTCTATCCCAGAAGAGAAACTGACTCTTCTATTCAGCTTCGTGAGACATTTCTCTTTGGCGTATTACCGCGACGGCGAGCTGAAGCGCTGTTGTTACGCGAACGACGACGCGCAGATGATGAGCCATTCGCGGATGAATTTGACTTTGAGCTACCTTCTCCATGACCATTGCGGCTTACAACCTCTGCCGTAGGCTCACTAGCTTTTTTGACAACCTGTGTATCTTTGCGCTTATCGCCAGAAGAAGTTTTACCTCCACCATTACTTTTACTCTCACGTTGGGGGAAGAGATTCTGCAGGAATGCTGGCATGACTGCCAATGATCCCCAACCGGTTACGAAGTACTGCTGCACCATACTAAAGACAGATGTCGTTGTCCAGTAGAGCGCCAGGCCAGCAGGAAAAGTCCACGCGAATATGAGAGTGACAAATGGCATAATATACTGCATGATGGCCATTTGCTGCGACATAGCATCTTTGGCGCCTGTTCTTGCCCTGGGCTGGGACATGCGTAACTGCAAAAATGTCGCCAGGGCTGCCAGAACGGGCAAAATATGTGTCGGGTCAGGATGGCCAAGGTTAATTGGTCCGCCAAACCATATCATATATGGGTCCGGTGGGATAATAAATTTCGGCAGAAATGGATAGATAGATTGGTTGAGAGAGTGGAGAAATTGGGCAGAGGGAAGGTTGTTGACATTCAAGGCTTCTCTCAACGCAAAGAACAGGCCGTAAAGGACAGGTAATTGAACCAGCAACGGAAGACAACCCGCCACTGGATTGACACCATACTCTTTGTAGATGGCCTGCATTGCCGCGTATTGTTCCTTCTGGTCCTTGTATTTTTTACGGACATCGGCAATTAATGGTTGAATAGCCTGGGTCGCCTTTGTCGATTTGAGTTGTTTGAGGGTAAGAGGAAACAATGCTAGACGAACAATCAATGTCAAGACAATGATTGACAGTGCCATAGAACCAAAGAGATGATAGAGCAACATCAATACATTAAAGATGGGTAAAGTGATGATGTAATTAAAAAGTTGGCCTATCTGACCTACGAGTTGACCCACGAGTTATCTCCTGTCTTCCTCGATCTAGTCAGCCAGGCGTTCTGGGACTGGATCATAAAGATTGCCATGATAAAATGGATGGCAACGTCCAATGCGTTTCACTGTTAACCATCCTCCATGAATAAAACCAAAACGTTGAATTGGACAGGGTGTTTTGATAAATGCGAATTAGTATGAGTGCGATGTATTTCACTGTCGATGTCCTTTGTGTTTCCTCAGCAACGTATGAATCTACTTTATCAGGTTTTACAATTATTACTCTACTCATCAGGATTTGATGGAGCTTCAAGCAATTTGGCCCGGCGCAATAAGGTTAACATATCTTGTTCAAGTATGTGTAAATTAGCCGTGTTTACTTTTTGCCTGGCACTAACTACAATGTCTAATCCTCCAGGAAGCCCTGGTAAAAGACCCCGCATAGCTTCACTTAGCAGACGTTTCATAGAATTACGATCAACAGCATGTTTTGCAATACGCTTGCTAACCACAAAACCTACACGTGTTCTTGCTACATCATTTGGCATCCATGCAAGGATGAGCAGCGGAGACATGATACTATGTCCCTGCTGCTTTACCCGCTGAAATTCACTATTTTTCCGCAGGCGTACTGCACGGTTGAGTGCCACAACTAAACTGTAAGTCTCCAGCGCCCTTTGGCGCGTCGAGCTTTTAGAACGCGACGACCGTTGCGGGTCGACATTCGCTTCATAAAGCCATGTTCACGTTTGCGCGGAATGCGCTTTGGTTGCCATGTACGTTTCATGAGACCCTTCTTTCTCCTCCACTTCGGATTTCTTGTAGATTATAGCGGTTAACCCCACAACATGTCAATCGTAGAAGCAGAAGGTAGGGCCACCAGTTACTCTTATGCCTCTTTGAAGCGCAGGAGCACACGGCCAAGTTTGATTTCATCGTCATCATGTAAAGCCATCGGCGTCTTAGCCGTGAGCTTCTGCCGATTAAGAAACGTGAAATTCGTGCTGTTCTCATCTTCAATCATATACAGGCCATTCTCAACAAAAATGCGAGCATGCATTCGTGAGACACCGCCTTCTTCTCCTCCATGCGGAGTCAGGTCCACATCGGGAAAGATGTTGCTGACAGCATCTTCGCGACCAATCGCCACATTATCTTTGCCACTCAAGTCGAACTCCTGGTTATCAGCTTCGACAATCAGTCGCGCACTTAATGCTGACGGAGCGGAAGACATTACGGGTGCCGCAGCTACCGGAGATGCTGTCACATCTGGAGCTACGCTTGCAGCAGCCGTTGCCCCGAGCATAGCGCCGCAGTTTGAACAGAACGATTCACCTGCTGGATTGAGTGATCCACATGAAGGGCAGACCTCGCTACCGACGGGGGCAGACGCAACCGACGGTGCAGGCTGGGGAGCAGCAGATACTGCTACCGGGCTAGCGCCAGACAAAGGCTCACCGCACTCATCACAAAACGCGGAGCCGTCGGGATTTTCATGACCTAAAGAACACTGTACTGTCATGGTTCTCTATCCTCCTAAAAACAATCTTATCTATCTAGCTCGCCGGGAGCCAGGGAATCAACAGGCATCGACGCGCGATGCCCTAGGGTACGATATCGTCCAGGCGTTGTGTTAACTTGCGTGTCTTATTACCAATCGACTTTACCTGGTCTTGCGAGATTTGCTGACCCTGATTAATCTGTTCAAGGGCCGCCTGTGTCTCTTCATCAAGCACACGGGTCACGTTGGGCGCAAGGCGAGTTGTTGCCTTCCCGGTTCGCTTGTACTCTTCCAGAACACGAGTCACCAGACGATGCGCATTGGCTTTTTCAGCGAAGTTCATCACATATGCATTCACTGGAGCCGACTGGTTCGCATCCATCGTGAACGTCACTTTGATATCATCTCGTATCTTCTCGCCCTCAAGGTTCGCAATTGGAACATCGTAGGATAGTTCGGCTTGCATAATACGAAAAAGACCAGCCGGGCGTGGGTCTATCATCAGCTCTACCAATACTGACTGTGGTTTATCTTTCTCTAGATCACCTAAGGGAATAACTACCTGGCGATCCGAAAGCACAGATTGACCAAGATCACTGATAATCGGCAGAACTTTGACTGCTTTTTTGGGGGAAACCCCCACAGGCAGGCGCAAGATCAGGCTAGCATTGCGAATTGCTACGTCCACAGCGCTCTGCAATTGCTGTTCAAAAATGGTAAGAGCATCGGTAGCATTGCGAATAAACTCGGCTGGCATACCTCCGCTGAGCTGCCCAACTGAATCTAGCAGATCTTCATCCCAGTCAGCACCAATACCCAGAGGATAAATGGAAATGCCAGCGGATGCGGCATCCCTTGCAAGCTGGCGACAGCGATCTGAGTCGCCATAAGTCACACCGTCAGTTAGCAGAATCATACGATTGACCGCATTGGGAATATGCCAACGGCGAAGTTCATTCAGTCCCTGGATCATGCCCAGAGACATCGTAGTGCCACCCGCATCACGAATCTGATCGATGGCCGCTTGCATGCCAGGTTTATCATTAGCCGGCATAGAAGGAATAATAACCTGCGATGTATCGTCAAAGATGACGACTGAGACATAGTCAGTCGGTTCCAGGCGACCGATTACCATCTTGACCGCTTCTTTGACATTTTTAAGTTTAGCACCTTTCATGGAGCCAGAATGGTCAAGCACCAGAGCAAAATTCAATGGCATGCGCACCTGGGCCATCATTTGGGTTGGTCTGGCTTCTACCAAAACATACGCCACCTGGCTGCCTCCAGTAACTGGCATGAAGTCTTTTCCGACCTGATGTTCAAGTGTTACCTCACCGGGCATAATATATAAACTCCTTTCGTATTGGCTCGATTTAGTATATCATAAAGGGCAATTGTGATTGTTGTAAGACACGCCTCAACGACACTCCACGGCTACTCTACTCTTTAGAGGCATGCAAAAAACATATTTCAGCGCACAAAGACAATGACGGCGCTCACATTGTCTTCTCCTCCATTCGCATTGGCCGCCTCGATAAATTGTGCGCAAGCAGTTTCCGGCTCTGGCGCATTATCCAGAATACTTTCAATCTGAGGATTACGCACCATTTCCCACAAACCATCAGAACAACTCAATAGGATATCACCGGGAAGTAGTTCCTGTTTGAAGATGTCTATTTGTACATTTGGTTTGTCACCCAGGCTGCGGAATATTTGGCTACGCTGCGGGTGGGTATACACATCATCCGGTTCAATTAACCCACCAGCAACCAGTTGTCCCACCAGGGAATGATCTGTCGTCAATTGATATAGTTGCTTGCCGCGCAACATATAGGTGCGACTATCCCCCACATTAAGGATATAGGCATGTTCGCCCACTACCATAAACCCTGTAATAGTCGAACCCATGTCTGTTTTGTCAAGCTGGTTCTTCTGGCAAAGAGCCGTGTTTGCTTCTTCAACAGCGTCATGAAAGAGCGCTTCCATAGCATCCTCGTCGAAAGACTTTACGGGTTCTCCATTCTTCTCGGCTGCCAGCGGTTCCATTAGTAATTCCTTCAGCAGACGCTCCGCGATGATATTGATGGTCATACGACTGGCGACCTGCCCGTTATCATGACCTCCCAGACCATCGGCAACGATAAAGACCCCCGACGGTGTTGATATAGACTCGTGAACGCGCTGGAGCAGCAAAACAAGGGTACTGTCTTCATTTGGCTCACTACGTCGCACGTCGCCAGCATCAGAGTTTGAGGCAGCGAGTAACTGCACGCCATTTGGAAATGGATTTTGCTCAACCTGTTGCTGTTCAATCAAATACGTATGGCCATGCTCAATAAACGTATTCACGATTGTACCTTGCAGAACATCTGAATCTTCCATTTGCCCAACTGTTTCTTTGCTGCCCTGCTCTGTTGAGTACTCATGCATGGTATATGGTACATCAAGCATGCTCGCGCCGCAGTTTATGCAGAACTCATCGCCTTCGGTATTTTGTTCCGAGCCACAGTTCCAACAATGCTGATAGCCCTGGTGATCGATAACCTGGTAAACGTGCTCCTGTGCACTTTCGTTAAGGACCTGCGTAATTTCGTAGCGATCTAGTACTAGCTCGCCTATAGACAATATGGGGAAACCGTTTGTTGATGCAGTTGTTTCATGCTGATCAGTTGGCTCCTGCATAGTTTCACTCTTTTCTTCTTCAGAAGTAATTTCCGCAGCTTCTGTTTCACCTGCTGTATTTACCTCGTTTATCTCATCAATTTCAGCATCCACCCTTTCGTCAGACGTGTTTGATTCCTCAGAAGTAGAAGTTGCTGACGAATCAGCTTGTGGAGGCGGTATCTCTTCAAAATCGTATGCTGGTGGTACATCTACTACGGTCGGCACATCGGCACTATCTACCGTATCACCACTATCTTGCGATTGCTCAGATGTGCCAGGCATAGGTTTAACAGATGAAATATCCACGTTATCCATTTGCGCGGCAAATTGGTCTGGAGTTGTCTCGTCTTTTGGAGCACCAGCTTCCAAGGAAGCTGGAACGTATGTCCCATTGCGTTCCAATTGTTGTTGCCAGCGCCTGCTCTGGTAAGCAATCATTTTTTCAGGAGTAAGGATGAGAGTCGGCTCAAGACTTAAATCATCAGATTCCTCACTTAGAGTAGACTCAGATTTCTGCTCCTCGGTCTTTTGCTGCACATTCGAAGATTCATCGTCTTCGTGTGTTGATGCAGGAGCCATGGGAAAATGATCACTTAAGGCTACTTCAGAAATAGGCTTTGGTTCTACATGGAATGGCTGCCCACAACTTTTGCAAAATTTTGCGTCTTCACGATTTGGCGCATTACATGTTGGACAGATCATCCTGCCCTCCTTATTAAACTACAATTGTTTCTGTAAACGATTGGCTTCAATATTATTCGGATCACGCTGCAAAGATTCGCGTACCATTTGCCGGGCTTCGGCTTTCTTATTGGTCTTTAGATAACAGTTTGCCATAGCGCTATAAATTTCAGATTCTTCAAAATTCCACTGCCGGGCTTGCTCTAAAGCGCTCAGTGCCAGCTTCCACTCTTTTGCCTTCATATGCGCGCGCCCTAACTCGTACCAACCCTCCCACATGGCAGGGTCACGCTGTGTGGCTTGCCGTAAGACGCTTATAGCTGCCGTGGACTGGTTCGTTCTTATGTAAAGACGGCCCAAGGCAAGGAGAATGAGCACATGATCAGGGTTAATCTTAAGACCCTCCAAGAAATAGGCCTCCGCTTCCCGATCGTAGAACTGATCCATCGCCACTGTGCCGAGTTGATAATAGATAGCGGAGTCGTTCGGAGAATACTGAAGCGCATTCTTGAATGACGCTATAGCTTTATCAAAGAGGCCGAGATCATGATAGGTCATACCCAACTGGAAATAGGCATCTATTGCAGTTGGTTTCATCGCAACAGCTTGCTCAAAATGTTCGGCAGCGAATTTCATATTCTCGGTATACAGGTTCTTATCTTTATTTTTTACTGACTGTCCATATTGGCGATAGGCACGGCCAAGATTGTACAGGACGTCATAAGAATTGTTACCGGGCACCTGGGCCATTTTAAACTGGTTGACAGCTTCCGCATAGTTCTTGCTATTCATGAACTGCAGTCCCAACCGGTATGCCCCCTGTGTGTCCCGTGCTTGCGCAACATTGACAGCAGCGCGAGAAGGCTGGACAGCCGCATGAGCAGGTCTGGGAGGAAGCGTAGATTTCGATGCAGCCTGTGCAGACACTCGAGGTGGCACAGCAGTCGCACCCTGGATGAGCGGCTGCCCATCACGTTTACAGAACTTTGCTCCTGGACGATTGTGAAAGCCACATTTTGGGCAGATTAATTCTCCCACAGGCACTACAATAGTAGCGTTGGGCGAGATAGCCTGAATTTGGACTGTAGCTGGAGTAGCACTATTTGGCAAACAGTGCTGCAAAGCTGCACGCATGGCCTCAGCACTCTGGAAACGTTTGGCCGGTTCCTGTTGCATAGCTTTGATGATCACCTGCTCAACCGGACAGACCACTCTGTTGCCAATTCGAACGGTATGCAAGCGAGGATTCTTACCTATAATACTGCCAGCAGGCGGTGTCTGGATCGGATCAGGCTCATGGTTAGTCAGCAGATGATACATTGTAGCGCCTAATGAATAGATATCCGAGCGGGCATCTGTTTGCACTAACTTGCCTGGATTCAACGCTGAACGTTTTTGTCCCGGAGCAGTAATCGACCCGAGATGTTCAGGTGAAGCATACGAGATAGTACCCAGGTTTTCTGTATTTGTACGCTTATTAGGATCGAACTTACGAGCGATACCAAAGTCGATCAGTTGAACATTATCATCAGGCGTTATCATAATATTACCAGGCTTGAGATCACGCAGAATAATGGGAGGCGTTCGCGTATGAATATAACTCAACGCCTCACAGACCTGCATCATCCAGTTAATGACCTGATCTTCATCCAACGGCGCATTGCTATCCTCGAGAATTTTTTCCAGATTACGACCAGGGACAAACTCCATCACAAAATAGTAATTGCCGCGCTCCTGAAAACTTAAGATCAAGGAAGGGATAAGTGGATGCTTGAGATTAAACAGCAGGTCAATCTCTTTATCGAAGCGCTCGACGGCAGATTTACGTTCATCAGTAGGTGTGTTGGGACTAATGATCAGTTCTTTCACCGCCCGAAAGTAGCCGGGCTTACCGACTTGTTCAACTTTATAGACGGTTCCCATACCCCCTTCACCTAGCACTTGCACAATTTTGAATTTTCCATCCAGAATAGTTCCTAATGGGAGTGGCATACGATGGTCCTTATCAATCCTCTTGACCTGTTTTGTTAGTGTATTTGTACGAGTGTAGCAGTGATATTATCTTCCCCACCGTTGGTATTCGCCAGGTCAATCAAGGTATCGCAGATTTTCTGGGCATCAGTATTTTCTTTAAGTACTTTCAGCAAGTCCTGGTTCCTTACCATCTCCCACAAACCATCGGAGCAGAGCAACAAACTATCTCCCGGACGTAGGGAGATATGGAAGACATCAGGGTCAACACTTTTGTGTCCAGCTCCCAGCGAACGATAAATCAAGTTCCGCTGAGGGTGTGAGTAGATATCATCCGGTTCAATCTGTTTTGCTTCCACCAGCCTGTATACCAGGGAATGATCTTTTGTCAGGGGTGTAAGAGTACTATCGCGGTAGAGATAGGTGCGACTATCTCCTATATTGGCAATGAATGCCAGGTCGCTTTGAATAAGCGCGGTAGTCACTGTACATCCCAGCCCGCGGGCAGAAGATTGCTCTTCTCCGTAGTTCAATATGGCTTTGTTTGCCTGACGAATAGCAGCTTTGAGTTGGTCCTCGATATTTTTCGTAATGGGTGTCTCTGGCAACCTTCGTGTTTTACGTTGTTTTGCAGCTTGCTCGGACATCTGTGCAGAATCCAATTTAATTGTCTCTTGCTCAGATAGAGGAGTGAGTTTGATGGTTTGTTGCTCAGTTACAGGCACAAGAAGACTTTTAAGAGCTTCGCTAATCTTTTGTACGGCAAGTTTACTCGCCACTTCACCTGCCTGATATCCACCCATCCCATCAGCAACTATAAAGAGTCCTCGATCCTTATCTTCAGAGATAAGCATAAATGGGGTATCTTCGTTTTGTTCGCGTTGTTTCCCCACATCAGTTTTATAAGCGCCAGTAAGCGTTATTGGCATTGATTTTATTCCTCACAGTAACGAAACATATCGTTTTTTATTACGTTCAATATAACATATAGATGTTTAAGTGACAATTGGATTTAGCTGGCTTTATACGGCTTGTGAATGCCCTTGGCCAGGGCATCAACAAACCTGATAATATTATTATTGATTGATATATATACGTGGAAGGGATAAAAAGGTTGGAAGCAGGCATATGCTTAGGATGAGGAGCCGCGTTGGAGGCGCTCGATAATGTCTTTGAGCCTGCGAGTCTCGGCAATATGCTGATCTTGAATGCGTGCCATCTCTTGCTCCAGATCAAGCTGCATTTGCTCCATACGGTCTTTCATATGCAGAATAGCTTCGACGCCTGCTAAATTGACACCGAGATCTCGCATTAAGCCGCGAATATGTATGACTCGTTCGATGTCGTGATCCGAATAGAGACGAGGGCTATGTGGGCTACTGCCTTTACGTGCCGGTGAGATTAACCCAAGGCGCTCGTAATGGCGCAACGTTTGCTCGTGAACTTCAGCTTTGATTGCAGCGACACTAATGACATACCATGCGCCATCGTCTCTTTCACTCACGATTAATGCCCCCTTTTTCTTACGTGTGAACTTTGGCTCCTCGACTGCGAGCCAGTTGCTCAAACAGGCCACGCTCATCATCGTTAAGTCCCATCGGCAGTACGACCTTGACTCTTGCGAAAAAGTTGCCATTGCCTTCACCTCGCAGACGAGGCATACCTTTATTCGCTAGCCGGAATAAGCGTCCATTCTGGGTCTCTTGCGGAACAGTCAGTACGAGTTTACGACCATCTGGAGTTGCTACAGCGACTTCACCACCCAAAATTGCTGTGACAAGGTCAACATCAATTTCACTAAAGAGATCATCTCCTCTCCGCTCGAAAAGCGGATCGGGTTTGACACCGATAACCAGGAAGAGATCGCCACGAGGGCCTCCTCCGCTTCCAGCTTGTCCCTCACCGGCTACGCGAATCTTGGATCCATTATCAACACCTGCCGGGATCTTAACTTGAATGCGCTTACTACGCGCAAGGGTACCTAGTCCATTACAATTAGTACAAGGTTTCCCTGCGACGACTCTTGTTCCACGACAGACAGGACAGGTTTCTGTTGATTGTATATTGAATGTGCGCATCCCCCCCATATAGGCTTCCTGCAAAGTGACCTCAACGCGTTGTTCAATATCTTCACCCGTTTTCCTGGTTGAAGTTGAGGGACGGCCAAAAAGAGCCTCGAAGAAGTCTGAAAACCCTGCTGAATTATAGTCCATGGTCGAACCGCGAAAATTGGAGGTGCGTCCACCGGCTGCGGAAGGATAGCCAAATTGCTCTTGCCAATTTGGCCCTAACGTATCATATTTTCGCCGCTTGGTAACGTCAGACAGGACTTCGTAAGCTTCATTAATTTCTTTGAATTTCTCTTCTGACTTCTTATCACCAGGATTTACATCAGGATGATATCTACGGGCCAATTTGCGGAAGGCCTTTTTGATGTCCTCAGCACTGGCACTTTTTGAGACACCCAGCACTTTATAATAATCTTTGTATTCCATTACTCGCCCCTCTTTATGGGGTTCTCAGCCCTTTCAGGATATGGGAAGATTCTATGAAGTATCCTCCAGTGCCCTTTAAAAAGTCTATCTCACCCTACAAGGATGGGATGTCTAATCTTGTGCCTGTTTAGTGCCTGCGCTTACCTTGACACGAGCCGGTCGTAGGGTCTCATCGCCTAATTTATAGCCTTTGAGAACTTCTTCAATAACCATGCCTTCGGGTTGATCGCTATCCTCGACGGCCTCTATAGCTTCATGTACATATGGATCGAACACTTCACCGACGGTGGGAACGGGTGTCAGGCCTTCGCTACGCATCACTTCGTTCATTTGCCACATGACCATGCGTAGTGCTTGCTGTAATCCCTGGCGGTCCATAGTCTCCTGGTAGGCCAATGCGCGCTCGACGTTATCCATTACGCCGAGAATGTTCTGAAACAGAGCTTTCTTTTCGCGTTGTAAACGATCTGCCGCTATTCGCTCCTGCCGCTTGCGGAAGTTTTCCATATCGGCACGTTCGCGCAGGTATTTATTCCAGTTTTCAGCCGCTTCCTGCCGGGCCTGCTCAAGTTGGGTTTCCAGCTCAGCAATGCGCTCAGCCTCCATTGAGGGTAAAGCTTCGTCAATCACTTGCCCTTCTTGCATCTCCTGGGACTCTTCCATATCGAAACATTTCTCCTTGAGTTGGTTTTATCAAAAACAGAGTGGTTTCTGAGTTTTATTGTCATTATAGTATAAAGTTTGAGTCAATATCTGTCAAGATTTGACTATTCAGATATTTTTCTCTTCTACCGCTTGCGGCGGCGATACCTCACTAGAGTGAAATTGATGACGCCGTTGATGACGTAATAGAAACCGTGATGACTAAAGGGGGCAAAGTAGTCTTTGTCGACGACGGCGTTCTCGAACAATACCAGCACATTGCAATGATTTTGCGATACTAAAATACCTATAGCATGTCAACGAAATACCGTGGCCATGATACCTGGCCGCGTATGGGTTGGTGCGGTGGAAGGTTGAATTGAAACGCTTGCATCGCCCAGCTAAACAGTGTCACCTTTCGCTGCCCTAGATTGACAACCTAAGCCATAAAGAGAGGCCGGAGGCCAGATAGTCCGTAGGGGCGAGGGCGGCTGGGTGGACGGGTGGTGGGCCTTCATGGTCGCCCGTGGGAAGGGGCTGGGCGAACGCGTTCATCGATGATCAACAATGCGGGTATGGGTGAACATTCATCGACGATCGACAATATGATCGGTGTATCGGATGACCGCAAACCGGATGACCGCAAGGGTCATCCCTACATTTCAACCCAACGTCGGTGTACCGGATGACCGCAAGGGTCATCCCTACATTTCCCTCGACATAGGGACACCTCTCGCCGACTTGACTCCAACTGATCGCTCCATCAGCCCTCACTGTCATGCTTCGTTGCACTCAGCATGACAGTGAGGGCTGATGGAGCGATCAGTTGATATCAATGGGTTGCGGGGATAATTGGTAAGGACGCTTTTCCTTTCGTCTCACCTGACCCATAGTGTAACTGCTTATCGTTTTGCTTGACAGTGAAGCAGTAGCATTCCTTTCGTCTTGCCTGACCCGTAGGATAGCTGTGCAGCGGCTTTGGCAAGACGGATAGGTGCCAGCGCCGCTTCGCTGGCAGAACGGGTAAGAACAGCGCAGCAGCGATGGTGAGACGGATAGGTGCCAGTGTCGCCCCTGGTTCTGTAATCCGTGATACTATAATAAAGATCATCTCGAATGAATAAAGGCTATCCCGAATAGCTGGGCTAAAAAATACCGCTCAAAATGAGCGGTATGTGAGCGGTATTTTTTATTTTTAGTACAATTTGTGCGAGTTTTAATACAATGACACAAACTACATCTTTGTATGTCCAACAACAAAGCCAGGGGCAATCTCAATCACAGAAACAACCATACATCCTCGCACTTGATATCGGCACCTCCTCGGTGCGCGCATTGCTCTTCGATTCCAGCGGCGCCGCTGTCCCACATGTGCTTGCCCAACATACCTATACCCTCACCACCTCAAAAGATGGAGAAGTCTCGGTTGATGCCGATATGCTCGTCGATCTCGTTGCTCAAACCATTGACGAAGTTCTTGCGGCAGCAGGTCCTCTGGTCTCGCACATCAAAGCCGTGGCAACCGACACGTTCTGGCATAGTCTCCTGGGAGTGGATGCCTCGGGATGTCCTCTTATACCCTTACTCACCTGGGAAGACACTCGTCCTGGCAGCGCCGCTGCCGAACTGCGTGCGCAACTCGACGAGGACGCTATTCATAAACGTACCGGCACTAGAATTCATGCCAGTTACTGGCCTGCGAAACTACGCTGGCTCTTAACGACGCAACCAGAAGTGTTCAAACATACTGCGCAATGGCTATCTTTTGGTGAATACTTACATCGCCGCTTTTTAGGACGTTCGGTTTGTAGTCTCTCGATGGCCTCAGGCACTGGCATGCTCATTACACGTACCCACTCCTGGGACTCGCATCTACGAGATGTACTTGGCATACGTGACGAACAATTGCCTGCATTGGGTGATCTGCATGACAGCATAACTGGGCTGAAGCCGGAATTCGCGTCGCGTTGGCCAGCGTTGCAAGATATTCCCTGGTTTCCGGCCATAGGTGACGGAGCCGCGGCCAATGTCGGCTCAGGCTGCGCGACAGAAGAAAACTGGGCTATCACCATCGGTACTTCAAGCGCCATACGTGTGATAGTTCCATCAGATGTAGTTCCACCCAAAGGACTCTGGCTCTATCTGCTCGATCAGAAGCGTGGCGTGCTAGGAGGAGCATTGAGCGAAGGAGGAAATATATTCGCCTGGCTTGCATCTACTTTGAAGCTTCCCCCGCTCGTTGAGGCAGAATCGCTCGTCGCTGCTGTGCCACCAGATGGGCACGGTCTGACAATACTCCCATTCCTATCGGGTGAGCGTAGTTCTGGTTGGCATAGCGAGGCAAGTATGGCTATCACTGGTATCAACTCACATACTTCGCCCATTACCCTCCTGAGGGCTACGTTCGAGTCACTGGCCTATCGACTGGCCGAAGTATACGACCAACTCAATATTGCCCTCGAAAAACAAGAAATCGCTCCCACACTAATTGGCAGTGGGGGAGCGATGCTCAGTTCCAGAACTCTTCAAGACATAGTAGCCGATACGTTGAACGCACCTCTCTATCCCTTGCTCGAACGCGAAGCCTCAGCTCGTGGCGTTGCGCTTCTGGCACTCGAAGCGTCAGGCATCATTCACGACATATCCCATGTCCCTGTAGAACTCGAAGCGCCTGTTCTACCAGATGAGGCACGCCACGCTATCTATGAAAATGCAGCCAATCGACAACGAAAATTGTATCACACACTGCTGAGTGAATAGATGGGTGTATGTTTACCTACTACTCATTCCCCAGCTTTTCATTTTCCCTTGATACTAACTTGTCAAAATCGTCTGCAATTTCTTGCGCAAGGGTTGATAGCCCGCGTGTGAATTCGCGCCCGGCGCTAAAGAAATGTTCCCTGGATTCTTCTGGCAATATATACACAGGTGCCATTGCAACATGTACCCCTGCGCGAAATAGGCTGCGGAAGAATTGCTCAGAAGCCTGCCTGACTTCATCACGGTCAGATTTAAAGTCAGGTGTACCAGATGCTTGAGATGTTTTTGTCTGCTCTTCCTGTGCCTGTTCTTCTTGCACAGTCTCTTCTCGCTTTTGCTTCGTATCTGCCATAAGTTTGCCTCCCTAAAAGTTCAAAATAGGTACTATAAATTTGTCCAACTGTTAGTATATACGATTACCCCGACGATTGTAGTATATACGATTATCATAGCTAATGCTATATCACAATTACCAATTTGACTCTGAAATATAATATACTCATGAAACCTGGCTTAAACTAAGCCTGGCTTGTTCGCAAGTTCGTAATCCTCTTATAGTGAAGGTGAGTAGGGTTGCATTGAGCAGGAGAAAAAAGTGAATGCTGTAACTGATGGATCGGGTCTTTCCCTTCGAATCGACCAAAGTTGCATTGAGCAGGAGAAAAAAGTGAATGCTGTAACTATCCTTCCTATTGACGAATCGACGTTTCGCGCTGACGTTGAATATATCGAGAAGCTTTGGCGGCGAACCCCGGTTGGCCAGCTTGATATACCGTTAATTGACATAGGAAAGGGTCAACCCTTAGTCTTCGTACCTATTCTCGAGCACCTTGAATTCGTCTATGCTCGACAGATTCGCACGTTCAGCCAATCCAGGCGCGTCATTCTGTATCGGCGCAGGGAAACACGCACTCGATCTGTTGGGTTGGCTGAACGTGCTGAAGAACTATGTAGCGTTCTCGACAGTCTTGGGCTGGCATGTGTTGATCTCATTGCTCATGGTGATGCTGCCATGGTGCTCTTCGAGTTCGCCGTCCGTTATCCACAACGTTGCCGCTCATTAATTATCATTGCTCAGGGCGCAGATTATCAGATTGCTCCACATCCTCTGATCTGGCTTCTACACGAACTCTTCATGCACCTGCCAGTCGAGCACTTCCTTCCCGCCTGGTTCTTGAGGCGCATCGTAATCAACTACATTGTCGCGCAACATCCTACATCTGATACTGATCTGACATGTAGCTTGCAACGTAGCTTGATCGAAGAGCAGTTTCGTAAGATCGCGCTCTGGCCATTTGTGTATAAGTTTTCGGTGATACCGATCATTCACAACTACGATATGCGCGGGCGCTTAGATCAATTAACTATGCCCATTCTGCTGATAAATAGAGAAGATGATGTGCTCGCGCCTGAGTCTAAAACGCGCTGGCTTTTCGAGCACTTACCCAATTGCGTTGGTTATCACGTCATCTTAGGCGGTGAGCGTTTCTTTATGTACTCACAAGCAGATACCGTTAACCAGCTTGTAGAGAAGTTTCTTATCTGACGGGAGTGTGGAGGGAGGAGCGCAAGAAAACTTTGTGATAGACCTGGTACTACAATTATTGCACTCAAGCTAACCTGAACCTTATCCTTGACATCAGGATGAATGATATTGCATACTTTTTTCATAGTATGAAGCACCTTAGAATGCCATCGATATGAAGTTGGGCATTTACAAAGACAACGCTTCCTGTTAAAATCCCTTTGGTTAGTTGTTCAGGTACACTACAGAAATCGTTTCTTCTTTGATATGGGAATTGTACCTTTGGCTTACCTATCGATCTATCCTCACTCAGGCGGACAAAATCGGAATGGAGGGCGGCATTCCTCCCATACCTGAAGGCTATGGGAGGAATGCCGCAAGAGTCATGAATAGTTTCACACAGGTTTTGGTGATAGGTGGAGGTAAAGTATGAACGCAGGAAATGCAGCATTCTCTCCCGCCGCAATCAAGTTCTTAACCGGTCCACTGGCAGGAAGAACCTTCTCCATCAACAAGCCGATTACTACGATAGGACGGAACTCAGATAACGACATAGTTGTCCCGGATGATCAGAGAGTTTCGAGACAGCACGTTCGACTTCTTTGGAACAATGGATCATGGTTTATCGAAAAGTACCCACAGGCGGCAAGTGCTGTCATCGTCAACCGACAAAGCGTGCAGCAGGCTGCTCTTTCAGACGGTACGGCCGTAGGCCTCGGCGAAGACACCTCATTCCTCTTTCTCATCCATTCAAGTGCACAAAGCTCTTCCGGTACAATCCCAAGACAGCCTGCGTCTCAGCCACCTTTTGCAGACTTCAAACCGACTCCCACTCCCATATTCAGGCAGTCGGCTCCCCTTAGTACTCCGACAGGTGGCTCTTCAGTACCAATGAAGCGACCAGATTCGACAGAAATCGCGCAGCCATTGCTACGACCAGACCAGACGCAACTCGTGCCGCTCTCAGAAATGCGAGTAGCCTCACTAGAAGTGACCAACAACACCTCCGTTGAGAAGCATACGTATACGCTCAATCAGGATGTCATCAATATTGGGCGAGACCTTTCGAATGATATTGTAATCAAAGACAGAATTGTCTCGAGTTTCCACGCCCAGATTGTGCGCGAGGGCAATCAATTTGTCATCATTCACCCACATCCAGACCGGCAGCAGACGCTCAATGGACTGTACTACCGTGGTCGCAAGATTCCTGGAGATGAGCCATTTCGCAAACCGCTCACAAGGAATGATATCTTCCGTATAGGTGACGAGAACGGTACGTTTGTCACGCTCACCTACGACGATGGCAGTGGCCTCCCGGGAGAAGTTGTACCAGAGGTTCGCCCCATCCCCTTAGGCGCAGCTGAGATCACCATCGGCCGCCTTGAGGATAATACGGTGATCCTGCCCCACCCGCAAATCTCCGGACATCACATTCGCCTGATACGGGAGAAGGGTACCTATCAGATCATTGATCTGCGAAGCACCAATCACGTCTATGTCAATGGTGAGCGCGTGACCAATCAGCTCCTGAAGCTAGGCGATGTCATACGCGTTGGACCCTACAGGCTCACCTATACTGGCACACAATTAGTGCAGTTCGATGAGAGTAGCTATATCCACATTGATGCTCTCCATCTCAAGAAGTTCGGTAACAAGCAGGTCCCCCTCATCAATGATATCTCGTTGTCTATACCGTCCTGTAAATTCGTGGCCCTGGTTGGTGGCTCCGGTGCTGGTAAATCCATGTTGATGGATGCTCTGAACGGCTTGCGCCCCGCACAGCAGGGCAAAGTGCTCTACAATGACCAGGAGTATTATCGCAATCTCGCTGCCTTCAGCACGCAAATTGGGTACGTACCGCAGGATGACATCGTACACCGGGCTTTGACTGTCGAGAGGGCGCTCTACTATGCAGCGAAGTTGCGTCTGCCCAGTGATTTCACCACAGAACAGATCCAGCAGCGTATCAGCGAAGTGCTCGAAGACGTGGAGATGACTGGACGGCGCAAGCTCCTGGTCAGCAAGCTCTCTGGTGGACAGCGCAAGCGTGTCTCTATCGCCCTGGAACTGTTGGCCAACCCCAGTGTCTTCTTCCTGGACGAGCCAACCTCAGGGCTGGATCCCGGTTTGGACCGCAAGATGATGTTCCTGCTGCGTAAGCTGGCCGACAAAGGTCATACGATCGTTCTAGTGACACACGCCACCAACAACATCAACACCTGCGACTATGTTTGCTTCCTCGCCCAGGAGGGTCGTTTAGCCTACTTTGGCCCACCTGATGAGGCCAGAAGCTATTTTGGCAAGAGCGACTTTGCGGAGATCTACACGAGTTTGGAACCGAGCGAGGAAAATCCGAACATCCCACAGGAGGCAGAAGCAAAATTTAAGCTCTCCAGAGAATACCAGCAGTACATTGCTGAGCCACTCGGAAACACGATGACCAATGGTGATCACCGCGAACAACACGGACCACAACAGATCAAACGTACTAAGCGTGGCAATCCTTTCAGGCAGTTTACGCTGCTCTTCCAACGCAATATCGAGCTACTCAAAAACGATAGGAGTACCCTTACCATCTTACTCTTGCAAGCTCCGCTGATTGCGCTGCTTCTAGTGCTCCTGGTCAGATTTGAAGTTGGTGGAGGCCTATTCGACGCGAACAAGGTCGTCCAATGTGCCCCAAGAATCTTCACATCCTCGGCGGTGAGTTCCACTAACCCCACCGGCTCACTGGGCATTGACACGAATGGGAAGAACGATCTAATCGATTGCAACCGCATTGTCAATTTTCTTACAAATGATCCAAACGGGATAGCCTATGCTCAAAATAAAGGCAATGTAAACCGTGCTCTGCAGGACTTTATCGTTTCAAGTACTGGCAGTCTTAACGTCCAGAGAGCCTTATTCATCATCTCTTTTATTGCAGTGCTGTTCGGATGTATCAATGGGACGCGCGAGATCGTCAAGGAGTCATCTATCTACCGCCGTGAGCGGGCAGTCAACCTTGGCATCGGTCCCTATGTGTTCTCGAAGATCCTGGTGTTGGGCATTTTCTCATTGTACCAGTGCGCAGTTATAGTGCTCATCGTCAATATATTTGAACCTTTGCAGGAGAGTATCTTTCTCCCCGCTCTCCTTGAGGTTTACATCACCCTGGTTTTGACCGCTTTAGCAGGTTTGGCGCTTGGATTGGCGGCCTCGGCTTTCGCTGCCAATGAGGACAGCGCCAATAGTCTCTTGCCATTCCTGCTCATCCCACAAGTCATCTTCGCAGGGGTTGAGATCCCACTCAAGGACTGGGGCTTGCAGATTGTCGCGACGCTCTTTCCAACTCGCTGGTCGATGGCTGCTTTAGGATCAACGGCCGGTCTGCATAGCGATAAATTGGGCTCAGATACCCTGTTTGGCAGCGATAGCACCTTTCACGGGATACTCTTCTCTACCTTTAGCCAGTCAGATGCGCTGCACCGGCTGCTGCTCGCCTGGGCTGCACTCGGAATACTCATTATTCTTTATACTATCGTGCTCTGCATCGGGCTGAAACGGAAGGATGTCCGAGTATAGAAGACAAACGGACTCTGCCAATATGACGAAGCAAGTCATCCTAGATCGCCTGGAACTTATTCACCGACTCAGTTCGCCTCAGACGGAGCATTTGAAACCATTTCTGCACTGCTAGCATTTCAATATGGTATGATTTCCCTAGCAATCACTTGTGTGCAACTAATGCCACATTACGCTTAAAATCTGGTTCAAAACCAAGTCCGACCTTTGTCACATGCTGCTGCCTTCATTGGGGCGTGGTACAGGTGGCGCGAACGTCGTATTTGCCATCAAACAAATCTAGAATTGAACATGAGTACACCCTCTCACCCATATTTTTCAATCATCATCGTAGGTGCCGGGCCAACAAGTCTAACTATGGGCAACCTGCTGGGCACATTTGGTATCGATGTTCTCATTCTCGAGCGTAAAGCAGGCTTAAGTGACCTTCCCAAAGCTATCGCGCTTGATGACGAGGGTTTGCGTATCTGCCAGGCTATGGACTTAAGTCATGCTGTTATCGAGAATATACTATTGGATATTGATGCCCACTATATTTCAGGCAAACATTACCTTGCCAAAGTATCACCTACGAGCAAGCGAAATGGTTATCCGCTTATCTCAACATTTCACCAGCCTGAGTTTGAAGCTACGCTGCATCACGGTCTCAAGCGTTTCCCGTGTGTCAGTATACTGTTTCAGCACACTGTCGAAACATTCGAACAAAGCGATTCAGGCGTAATTCTCACCGTTAGCACACCTGAAGGCATTTTCAAAACATTCGCATGCTCCTACTTGCTGGCCTGTGATGGCGCAAAAAGCGCCATCAGGCGTCAACTGGGCATATCTATGCGGGGCTTGACCTTCTCACAGAAATGGTTAGTGATCGACACTATCAATGACGATGATCCATCTACTGTTGCCACTTTTTTCTGTAATCCAGATCGACCTGCAGTCACAGTTCCGGCTCCTCATGCCTCTCGCAGGTGGGAATTCATGCTTCTTCCTGGCGAAAAAGAAGAGGACCTATTGCGGGATCAGAAGATACGGACACTCATTCAACAACTCGGAGGATCTCCAGATATCCAGATTAGCCGTCGACTCATCTATACCTTTCATGCTTCGCTCGCCCAAACGTTTTCAAAAGGGCGTGTCTTCCTGTTGGGTGACGCCGCACACCTCATGCCGCCATTTAGTGGACAGGGCATGAGTAGCGGACTACGTGATGCCCATAACCTCAGTTGGAAGCTGAAAATGGTGCTGCAAAGCCAGGCAAGTCCCATACTGCTCGACACCTATAGCCAGGAGCGTCACGAGCATGTAGCGCAGATGATATGGCTTTCAAAGTTCTTAGGAAAAATCATCATGCCTACATTTAAACCTGCCGCATTGCTGCGTGATGGCGTCTTCCTCACACTGAACACTATACCCTCCATCCGCGAATATCTCACAGAAGCTCGCCTCAAGCCTCAGCCGCGTTATAAAAAGGGCTTCGTGCTCTTTGACGGCACGAAAGAAAGCAAGGCCATAGCCGGTATAATGCTTCCTCAATCTGAAGTAAAAACGCCCGAAGGCAAAAAGACGCTGCTCGACAATATCCTGGGAACCGGATTTGCTCTCCTGCGCCTCCACGACAATCCAGAAGAGGCCTTTGTTTCCCTGAAAGCCAACATCTGGCAACACTTAGGAGTTCGTTTTGTCTCAATCGAAAACGAAAATGACACTTTCCCCTTGAACCAGCGCGATCTCTTCATCCTCGTACGTCCTGACCGCTTCATCTACGGCGTGTTCAGAGAAGAACATGCCGATGCTTTTGCTGCAACTTTCCGGAAACATCTTCTACACCTTATCCACACTCAGAAATAGTTATCCACATAGCCCTCTTCAATATGTGGATAACTATTTCTCTTATGGATAGAAGATATCGATACTTGATCCCACTACTGTCAAATCAGGTTCGAAGACAGGAATGGAACTCATGAAAGCCTCCTTGATAGTGTTTCACATCCAGAGTAGAAGATCACTCTGCCACCTTTTGTAGTGCCAGCGCCACGTTTGCTCCCCCCATCGCACGCCCCCCAAGGAGCACTACCGATCCAGATAGCGGGCGCACCTCTCTTTGCACCAGGTTCAGTCCATAGCGCGGATCGAGCTCCTCACAGTTAATGGTTGGCGGGATCAGGCCATGCTCTAGCGCGAGCAGCGCTGTAATCGCGTCCAGCGTTCCCGCCGCAGCGTAACTATGACCCAGCATGGTACGTGGAACGCTCACTGGAAGGCGCGCGAGTTCACTGCCAAAGACCATATGGAGTGCCTCAGCCTCACCCTGATCAGATGACGGAATGGCTTGTCCGTCGAGATTGAAGTACCCGATATCCTGTGGTTGTAGCTGCGCTTCCCGCGTCACGAGTTGTATCGCACGGGCATATTGGGCGCCACTGGATGAGGGAGCCACCAATCCATGGGCATCATTGGTTTGTCCATAGCCAACAATTTCTCCGTAAATGGTGGCTCCCCGGCGCCGCGCATGTTCGTATTCCTCTAAGATGCATATGCCTGCTCCTTCCGCAACGAGCAAGCCAGCAGCGCGTCGATCAAAAGGACGGTAGGCGTTTGGATCATCACCCATGGCGGTATAGCCATTATGAGACAGCACAAAGAGGATGAAAGGATGTAAGAATGCCTCACATCCGCCTGCTATAATCACGTCAGCTGCTTTCCGTCGAATAGCCCTATATGCCATACCCAATGCGTTCAAGCCACTGACCGTATCATTGACTGGTGTCTTACAATATCCTTGAATACTATAGCGAATCGATATCTGGCCAACATTTGCTACCTGCAACCAGGCTATTGCTGAATACACGCTCATAAAGCGCGGTCCACGGCTATACAATGTACGTGCTTGCTCCAGGCTGTATTCCACGCCGCCCATCGTGTTGGCGATCACCGTCCCCACACGTTGCGGATCCTCTTCCTCCAGCACGATCTTTGCGTCCTGCAGCGCTTGCTGGACAGCCGCGAAGGCGAAATGGGTCATGCGGTCGGTTCGGTTAATCATTTTGCGTTCAATGTAATTATTGACTACAAAATCACTGACCTCACCTGCTACCGAGATTGGCAGATCCGAGGTGGGAAAGCGTGAAATAGCCTTGATACCGGAGATGCCACTGCTAGTGGCGTGCCAGAATGCCTCCTTGCCAATACCATTGGCCGCTACCACACCCAACCCTGTAATGACCACACGTCGCTCTGTATTCTGTCCCATGCTGGTTTTCCTTATGTCGACTGGATTACGATTGTCTATTCCGCCAATCCTCTCGTGAGAGAATGAGCACATTATTAACGCCACCAAAACCGCTAGAGTGTGTGAGTGCCACTTCAATTGCAGCGCGCCGTGCGACATTTGGCACGTAATCGAGGTCGCATAACGGATCAGGATACGCCTGGTTAATCGTCGGTGGGATCACCTGGCGCTCCAATACCAGTGCGGTGACAACAGTTTCAATGGCACTGGCCGCCCCCTGCGTGTGTCCAATCATCGACTTTGTTGCACTAATAGGAATGCGGTAGGCTTGTTCGCCAAAGACGGTTTTGTAGGCTGCTGTCTCTGAAACCTCATTGGTTGGAGTGGAGCTGCCGTGCGAATTGATATAGCCGAGCTGTGCGGATGTGATGCCGGCTTCAGCCAGTGCCTGTCTGAGGAGTCGTTGAAGCGGCGCCCCATCCGGTGGAAGGGCGGTCATATGATGCGAGTTGCTATTAGAGGCGAAAGCAATCATTTCTGCATAGATGTGCGCGTTGCGTGCCAGTGCCCGCTCCCGTTCCTCCAGAAGCAATACACCTGCACCCTCGGCCATGACAAAACCGTCTCGACTCCTGTCATACGGGCAAGACGCCTGCTCCGGTTCTTCATTGCGTGTGCTCATCGCTCTCAGCACGCAGAAGGCAGCGAATCCCCCGTAACTCATGGCTGAGTCGGTGCCGCCCGCCAGCATGCATTCAGCCTGCCCCTCCTGGATAGCCCAGAAAGCCTCGCCAATCGCATCGCCTCCAGAAGAACACCCGGTTGAAATGACCATGCATGGTCCGTGTAGCTGGTAGTGTGCAGCAATTGCGACAGCCGGGGCATGGGTCAAAAACAGCGTGACCGGGACCCAACCGTTCATGGTATCCTTTGGGAGATGCGCACCGCGCTCAGTCACCTGGCACCAGAGTTGCTCCGCCGCTGTAATAGAGGCCATTGCCGAGCCTACATACACACCTGTCTGATCGCGTTCTGCCTCATTCAGCTGATCAGGCAGTCCAGCGTCTAGTAAAGCAAGGTTGGCGGCCGCGAGAGCGAACTGTGTATTGCGGTCGGTGTGGCGCACCTCTTCTGAGGTAATGCCCAGGGCTACAGGATCGAAGTCCGGTACTTCCCCGGCAATACGTGTTGGCAGTAGATCGGCATCGAAGTAAGTGACACGCCGGATACCAGAGCGGCCAGAGACACAGGCATCCCAGAAGTTCTCTTTTCCGATACCATTCGGGGCCACGACCCCAAGTCCAGTGATAACTACTCGTCGCTGCATATCAAACCTTCCTGCTGTGTGCCAGGGCGCGGGCAAGTTGGACAAGTCCGCGCCGGTATCCTACTATGAGTCACTGCGCTCAATATTGCATTCTAACGGGGGTCTTGTTGGAGAAACTCTCACCCAGACCTCCACACCTGCGGAGTAGGCTCTAATTTCACATGAAGACCATGTTTTACACGCAGCGTGATAAGAGGGAGTGGTATCACCGGATGACCTGCTAGCAGGCGTGGGACGTAGTGTTGAAGAATGGTAGCGAGCATCAGCCGTATCTCTAGCTGGGCCAATGGCATACCGATGCAAATACGTGAACCCCCACCAAACGGGAAGTAAGCCCACTGCGGTACCTTCTGTCCATTCACCGGGTCCCAGCGCTCTGGACGGAACACCTGTGGGTCGCCCCAGATATCGGGAAGGCGGTGGAGTACCCACTGGCTGATCATGATCAGCGTCCCTGCAGGAAAATGGTAGCCATCGAGATCGAACGCCCCAACCGCTCGCCGGCCCTGCGTCCATGCCGAGGGGTATAGCCGCATAGACTCCTTCACGACCCAATCAAGGTATGTCAGTTGTGAGAGATCGCCCGCCTGGGGGTCACGTCCAGCAAGTGCATCCTGAAGCTCGGCCAGCACTTTTTCGAGGACGGTTGGATGCTCTGAGAGCAGGTAGAAGGTCCACGTAATGGTGTTAGTAGTGGTCTCGTGACCGGCTGCGATGAGTGATACCAGTTCGTCACGCACTTGTTCTCTGGTCAACATATCGTCGTCGTGCTTATCCTGAACCTGGAGAAGTATCGAGAGTATATCGCCTACGTCACACTTATCGGCAAGTCGCTGGTCAATCAGGTTGTAGATGAAAGCGTCTGCCTTACGTTTGGCAGCCATGCGGTGGCCATATGGAGTAACCGGTAGATCAATCTGCAGGTTCAACAGCCCTTCGAGGACCCCTACGGGATTGCCAATCAGGTCTTCGATGATCTGGCTGGACGCAATGCTCTGGTTGACCATATCGGTATCGACGAGCAATTTCATCGTCACACGCAGGGTCAATGCTTGCAGATCGGGTCCAATATCAATCTCCACTCCAGGTTGCCACTGCGCCACAGTCTCTTGTGTGTATTGCACAATCATGTCCGTATAGCTCTCCACGCGGCGTCTGGAGAAGGCAGGCTGTAGGAGTCGGCGGTGCCGTTGATGAAAATCGCCGTCCGTGGTAAGCAGGCTGTCTCCAACAAGATCGTGCAGGCCCTGGGTCACCTTGTCTGTGAAGCTGCGCGCCAGCAATGAAAGGACGAGCAGGTTGCCGAAGATGAGCCCTCCGGCGACCTCGCGGTTCGTGAAGTTGCGCGGGTTTTCCGTCAGGAAGTAGCGAATATGCTCGGGCCGGAAGAACACCACAATGGGCGTCTTTCCAATAGAGATAGTAGCCATGTGACCATAGGTTTGTTCTAGTTGCAGTAGAAAACCGAGCTGGTCATGCCGGAACTGCAGGGTATTCCCAAGAAAGGGAAGCCCTTTGGGACCAGGTGGAAAGGGGCGTTTGTTCTCCATGGTTAAAACCTCTTCGGCGGTTACTTTCTGACATCCTTCCGTTTCAAACCGATGCAGATCACGATAATTAGAGTCCTGCCTATGGCGGTAACCGGTTTGTTGATGGAGAAGGTTTTCCCCGCCAGTGGATAAGGAATTTGATCGAGGCAAGAGCCAATGGTGTATTTTCTGGGCTCACTCGGTAGCTCCAGTTCTACAGATTCTACTTATGTGATCACAGCCCTATCATTCTCAGCCAGGGTTAGCCCCAGTCGGGGCTTCGCTGTGACGTAGAGTCCTTCGCTTGCTCTTTCCGGGGACATCGAGGTTCCGAAGAACACGCTGTCGTAGAGGTTGTACAGGGCCAGGGCTTTGTCGGACACCTCTGTCGGCTGCGCTTGCGCGTCTGCCGATCCTCCCATCTCCAGTTCACGACCTGGCTTCCCACTTTCCTTCACGTCCTGCATGCCCGATACGACATAGAGCCATGCATCCATCATGGCGTTGCTGTCATCGTAGTCGTGGTGGGTAAGCTGCTGTGCCTGCCAGAAGTATGTATCTTTGCCGTCGTATTGTGAGTACATTCCCGATACGATCGCCATCAGGCGCAGGTAGGTCTGCCGATAGCTTTGTTCGAAGAATGCCATTGCCTGCTGCTCTGTGATTTCTCCGCGCAGGGTACTTGCAATGCTTGCAGCGCACAACATCGCGCTGTGCATGGCGAGGTGTACTCCAGTCGAAAGGAGCGGGTCTATGAAGCAACCCGCGTCCCCCACCAGGCGGTAGCCCGGACCTGTTAAGCTGCGGGCAATGTAGGAGTAGTCCTGCTCAGTTTTCACCTCTGTAACGAGCTTGCCAGATTTGACGAGATCAACTATCAGTGGGCACTCGTTGATGGCATTGAGGTAGATCTCCTCTAGAGACGCAGATTGCTGCCTTTTCTCCTTGAAGGTGGTCTTGTGCTGCACAAGGCCTACGCTCATGGTCTCGTCATGCAGTGGAATGCCCCAGAGCCAGCCGTCTGGAATGGCCCCGTTGGCGATAGCTCCTTCGGGGGCGAAATCCATCCTTCCCGCGCCAGTCCAGTAGCCCCAGATGGCCACGTTCTGGAATGCGTTGTGGTAGTGCCGATTCTTCAGGTAACGCATAGCCATCACCCCAGCCCGACCGGAAGCATCAACCAGGTAGTCGAAGGATAGCTCACCTGTGTCACTGCCTCCAACTACCTGCGACCAGCTGGCGCCGCGTGGCCGATCTCCGTCAAAGGTGAGGCTACGCACCTCCGTACCTTCAAAAACCTTCACTCCCTGGCTCTTTGCATGCTCTAACAGCAACTGGTCGAATTCGGAGCGCACCACCTGGAAGCTGTAGGGGTAACGCAGCGGCGCGAAATCCAACACCCAGGCATCCTTTCCCCACGAAAAATACCCGCCGCCCTTGCGCTGGAAGCCGTAGGCTTCGATCTTCTCGCGCGCACCCATCAGTTCGAGTATCTGCATACATGAGGGCAGTATCGACTCACCAATGTGGTAGCGAGGAAAAACATCTCGTTCCAACAGCGTTACATCGAACCCTTCGCGCGCAAGGAAGGTGGCGGTGGAAGACCCAGCAGGACCACCACCGATTACCAGAACCTGTGTAGACTTGTGCAATTCTCCTCCATCTTCAGAACTTTTTTGGGAAATGTTGGTGAGTAGTATTGTAACTCAAAATAAGCTTTGCAAAAAGTATGCATCAACATACCCTCAAGTGTCAAGCATACGGTTCAAGTATGGCAGGGCTTCACTTTAGTCTTATTGACACTTCAGTATGTTGCAGCTTAGAATAGATAGAAAACATGGGACTCATCGGCGTTAAGACAGTCGACCCGCAGGAATTCCTTAGCAACCCGGGCTTCGATTCACTCATGAGTCTGGAATTGAAGCAGCGGCTCGAAAACGGCCTGGGTATAGAATTACCAATAGAGAGCCTGTTGCAGGATCCAAGCATCATAAACCTCTCAGCCCTGTTGCTAACTCTGTTGGAGACTTCCTCCCCACTCAAGTAGTCATGTACGCAAGTTGATTTTTCTTCGAGTGCTGCCTGCGGTGAAAAAAGGACAGCGTTACTTGAGCAGCCTGATCAGTAGTCTTCGTTGCTGCCAGAAAGCATCATGATATTCCTGGCTTCGAACCCGATTTGACAGAAGAGGGTGATATGAACTCCGTTTAAGAAGTATCCAAAGAGGAGGGCCACCATCTGATTTCATCGTGAATGTTGAATCAGCGTTCGCCCCGTCATATCCTTTGGCTTTGGTATACCTAACACGTCCAGGATAGTGGGAGCCACATCGGCTAGACTGCCATCGTTGCGCAATCGTACCTGTGCCAGATGTGGCACAACCAGGTAGAGTGGTACAGGGAACGTTGTATGTGCAGTAAATGGTTTCCCCGTTTCATACTCAATCAACTGTTCTGCATTTCCATGGTCGGCGGTAATCAGTAGTCCACCACCCATTGAAAGCGTTGCCTCCACTACCTGTCCGACTCCTGTATCAACGATCTCCACTGCCTTAATCGCGGCTTCCATTACACCGGTATGCCCAACCATATCAGCATTTGCATAATTCATGACGATGAAATCATAAACACGACTGCGAATGTGTTCTACCGCGGTATTGGTTACTCCTGCGGCACTCATTTCTGGTTGCAAGTCATACGTTGGTACCTTGGGAGACGGTACTAGCAGCCGATCCTCGCCAGGAAAAGGTGTCTCTCGCCGACCATTAATAAAATAGGTCACATGCGCATACTTCTCGGTCTCGGCTGTGTGGAACTGTCGCAATCCCTGCTCAGAGATCGCCCGGGCTATTGGCATCTCGACCTCGTCAGCACGGAAAGCTACAGCGGCGTCCAATCCCTCTTCATAGGCAGTCATCATTACGTACTGCAAGTTCTCTAAACGCGATCCCCTTTCAAATTTTCCTTCTGCCTGCGGTGGAAGCTCTTTCAGTACAAAGGCCTTTGTCAGTTGGCGTGCGCGGTCGGGACGGAAATTGTAGTGAATCAATGCATCGCCTGCTTTAACAACTGCGACAGGATGCTGATCTTCCATTACTACGGTCGGTATAATAAATTCATCTGTGACGCCTTGTTGATATGACTGCTCAATTGCGCCAGTCGCCGAAGTTGCTCGTATCCCCTCTGCGCGAGTCATAGCGAAATATGTCAACGCTGTGCGATCCCAACGATTATCCCGATCCATTGCATAATAGCGACCGCTGACAGTCGCTACTTTAGCTGCGTGTTTTCCACCAATCTCTTGAGCACGGGCCTGTAAATGACGCATGAATTCAACACCGCCGGTAGGCGAAGTATCCCGACCATCAGTAAAGCTGTGGATATATACATTTTCAATGTCATGCATGTTTGCCATGCCCAGCAGCGCTTCTAAGTGTGTCTCATGCGCGTGAACTCCACCATCACCTAGCAGACCGCAAATATGGAGTCGTGACCCATTTTTCTTAACATGCTCAACTGCCTTTAGCAGTGCAGGATTTTGGAAAAACGAACCATCTTTAATTGACTCATTCACACGAGTATAGTCTTGCAGTACACGTTTCCCTGCGCCAATGTTCTGGTGTCCAACTTCAGAGTTTCCCATCTGCCCTTCAGGTAAACCTACCGCTTCACCTGAGGTTCTTATCGCCGTATGCGGCCAGTTCTTTGCCAATTTGTCAAGATTGGATGTCCGTGCCAGGGCAATCGCATTACCCTCCCTGCGTGGGTTAATACCCCAACCGTCCATAATAATTAACACAAATGGACGGGGTCGTCCAGTAGGTGACGTACTCATAATGTATCATCGCTCCAAATTGATATTGATCAAAGAAAATAAGTGTTCTCTATTATCATTGTATAATGCGATTACGCGCCGTATTCCAGTTCTTCTTCGCTTAGTTGTTCGTTTTCGGACCAACGCTCGCCACGTTCCAATAGGATGGGATTGAAGAGAGATGTTTGTGTGACACTAATACGCTCACGCTTCCAGAGTTCCAGCACTGCAAGGAAGGTGACGATGATTACAAGGCGAGAATGTTCGTTTTTAAGCAATTCAGAAAGATGAATGCTGGAGCGTGCGCGCAGTAATCCAACAATTTCGGCGATACGTTCACTTACGCGCATACGAGCCATGGGTATGAGTATTCCACCGTTTGTTTCTTCTTTAGTCTTCAGTTCGAGCAAATGTTGAAAAGCTGTGGCTAGAGAATCAACCTGCAGACCTAGCAATGTCGGAGGCATCCAGGCTAACTGTGCTTCAATGCCCGCCAACAAGCCTGAACGCCCATACGTTTGCAAACCCGACTCTTCACGCAGACGTAGATAACAGGCAATCTCCTTCGCCAATTTGTATTCGAGTAGATGCGCGCGTAATTCTTCTGCCATAAACGCAGCATTCTCCATTTCACTGGTCATCTCTTCTTTCGAGATATTGGGCAAGAGGCTCTGAGACTTGATGTAGAGGAGACGGGCAGCAATGGAGATAAACGCAGCCATGTTAGATAGGGGGATGCTATCTGGTTCCTGCCACTGCTGTAAATATGCTAGATACTGGTCGGTCACAGCCACAAGAGAGATCGTAGTAATCTCCATCTGGCACTTTTCAATCAAATGAAGCAAGAGATCAAGTGGCCCCTCGAAAACTGGCAGGTGAACAACATAGCGAGACGGTTGATCATGGCCGTTCACTCCTACCTCATCAATCAAAGAAATGCCCTCGTGAATACCTTGCTCTGTTTGATCAATCATACGCTATACGGCCTCATCTATCAGATGTAATTCAGCAGCCGGACCTTCAGGCTGGTGATGTGTGCGAATATAAAGGACTGTTTCTTCCGACAAGCCAGCCGAAGCGGCAAGATCCGCTCCAATTTCGGCATGCCACCAGGCATTGCTGAGGGAACGCTGCCACGCCGGTATCGATTTACCTTCATAAGGATAAACGGTCAAGCTTCTAAGAAGATGCGGAGCAAATAACTTGCCCAGGACAATTGCTGGTCGTGTCCAGAATGGTACACGCCCCTGAGCTTTACCTACATCATGTAAAAGCGCTGCTGCAAGCAAATCTCGATCTATACAACCTCGCTCGAGTAGACCCTGACACACCCTGAGAGAGTGCCGTTGGTCGGCATCTGACATTGTTCGAAAAAGAGGCAAGGCAGAGGCAGGAAGCCATTGAGCTACTTGGAAATGTTCCTCAGTCGAAAGTGGATCAACGAAACCGAGCTGTTGACGTACCTGCCAGAGACGATAAGCAATTGTATGCAATGAAGACCTCATACTATCAAGTGAACCAACTGCTAGCTACAAAATGTAAATCGTACCAATAAGAGCAGATGGAAGACCTGAGACGAAACTTGTCACATAATTGGAAGCCAGCAGAATATAGGTTGGAATATGAAAAAGGAAAAAGCCACTCAGTCCTCCAATTGTAGCCAGGAAGGGTAATAAGAACAAGATACCCAGAATTATAAATGGACCATATGCAGCAGATTTAGCGAACTGTACAGCCTGTCGACTGGGCAGCAACGTATACACAATCTGGTATCCATCGAGAGGATAGAGTGGTATCAAATTGAAAATCGCCAGGCAAATGTTTACGCTCGCGAATACTATTACAAATTGAGTTATACGTATCGTATAGGCGTTATTTAAAAAACTTGGGGGGATGAAACGAAGTAATAATGCGAAAAGCACTCCTACAACCAGGCTCATGAGCATACCGCCCAGGGTCACTAACAACGTACCAAAATTTGGCCCACCTCGCAGCTTCCAAGGATCAACTTTGACAGGTTTTCCCCAACCAAGACCAACCGGACCAGCAGCAACCGGGAAAAAAGCAAGAATCACACAGAGCATAGTTCCTACGGGATCAATGTGCGTGCGTAGACTGGGAGAAAGCCGCTCCTCCTTACGGGGAGTTGGATCGCCTAACATTGTGGCTACCAGGGAATGACCAAATTCATGAATGATAACTGCCACTAAGAAAGAACCAATGATCATGAACGCCAGTACAACATTTATCATAGTTATCCTCACAAATGGCATTCCGCAGAAATGCCCATACTATACATAGCGCATAGAAAAAGCGCTCGGACTATTTCAAAAGATTAATTTCCATGCCCTCAGAGGCAACAGATGTATTCGCAAAGCGCGACCGCGCCTGATCTTGAATAGCGTCTAGTTTATTATCATCATAGGTTGGTTCATGGTGGAACAAGATCAGCTTACGAACATGTGCCGCATTAGCTACTTCTGTCGCCATTTCGATAGAGCTATGCCCAAATCCTTGCCTGCTATCTTGATAATCATCGAGTGTGTACTGAGCATCGTGTATGAGCAAGTCGGCACCTTCTACAAAATTAAGAAAGCCTGGATCGCATACTTCTCTCCATTCTACATCAGTGGCAAAGACCATCCGCCGACCAGCATATTCGATGCTATAAATTACAGCACCATCCAATGGATGACTATTTGTCAACCTGGCAACAACGCATACTTCCGCTTCTGTTACATTCTCACCTTGATTGGCAACAGTAGGATGTCTATCGCCATTGCTCCAGATAATTTGCTCTTGCTCCGAAATTGTATGAAATATGCGATGCGAAGGTAAACTTCGTATATCTACTGGAAAATACGGTGGAGACATGAATGGGGTTACAAGTTGCTCAATAGTGCGACCCGCAAGACCTGGACCAAAGAAATCGATGGTAGTGCGACGCTCGTATAGCGGAGCGAAAAAGGGAAAGCCAAGCAAGTGATCACCATGACCGTGCGTGATCAATAACGCCAGGTTGAGAGGCCTGCCTGCTGAACGATGTAACAAATCTTTGCCGAGGCGAATGATGCCACTTCCGGCATCCAGAATCAGCGTGTGTGCCCCTGCTTCTACTTCAACACAGGTGGTATTTCCTCCATAGCGTATTGTTTGAGGTCCAGGAGTTGGGTAGCTTCCACGTACTCCCCAGAATCGGACCTGAAAACGCTCTGTGTTGACCATATAGTTGCTCCTAAAAATGCCCCAACGAAACTTTCTGGTTGGACTCATTATATCTTGCAAGCAAGATATTGAAAAGTATGCCTGCGATTAAATACATTGGGCAAAATAATTTAGCAAGGAACGAGGAATACGACCAGCAATAAATGTGCCATTGGATCGATGTTCTTCTTGCTCTACACGCCCACGGCGGTGAAACAGTTCAACCAGTTCGCTCTTATTGTAGGGAATAATTACCTGAACCTCTTCCATACTGGCAGCCAGCACCTGCGCGATTTGGGCTAGCAGGGCATCAAGACCAACTTTTTGTAGGGCAGATACAGCAACAGCATGCGGATAGAGCGATGTATCTACCTCTGATGGATCATCAAGCAAATCGATCTTATTCAAGGCAGTGACCCGTGGCTTTTCGCCGGCCTCCAGTTCGTGAAGGACTTCGTTGACAGTCTCACTCTGCTCGATTGCGTTTTCGTGGCTGATATCCACCACCTCCAGCAGCAAATCAGCATCAATAACCTCTTCGAGGGTTGCGCGGAAAGCCGCGATCAATCGAGTTGGCAGTTTCTGGATAAAACCGACTGTATCGGTAAGCAACGCCTCCTGGTTTCCAGGTAAAGTGATATGACGGGTAGTAGGATCAAGCGTTGCAAAGAGCTTATTTTCCGTCAGCACCTCGGCTTCTGTGAGTGCATTGAAGAGGGTAGATTTTCCGGCATTGGTATAACCAACGACTGCGACAACAGGAATGGCTTGCGCTGCACGCTGCCTGCGATGTATGGTGCGTTGTTCGCGCACCCCTTCTATTTCCTCGCGTAGCTCGGCGATACGGCTACGAATGCGCCTGCGATCAATCTCAAGTTTAGTTTCACCAGGCCCACGCACACCAATAGCGCCACCAACACCGCCTGCTCCTGCGCTGCGCGAACCACCTGCCTGCCGCGAAAGCTCTACGCCGCGACCTGCCAGACGAGGCAAACGATACTCTAACTGAGCCAGCTCAACTTGCAAACGGCCTTCACGAGTGCGAGCATGTTGAGCAAAGATATCGAGGATCAGAGCTGTACGATCAATCACACGCGCATCGAGCATCTTTTCCAGGTTGCGTTGTTGTGAGGGGGATAATTCATCATCAAAGATAACGAGATCAAAACCAAGCTCTTTCTCGGTGTCACTAAGTTCTTGTGCCCGCCCTTTGCCTATATAAGTTGCGACATCTGGATGACGCAATCGCTGGATCATAGTGCCAACAACCTCGGCGCCCGCAGTATTCGCCAGGGTTCCCAATTCGCTGAGCGAATCTTCAACACTCCACAAACTTTCACTCTCGTCTTGATCTACAGCGACCAGAAAGGCATGTTCGTGCCACTCCCGAGAGGGCATATCGATGAGACGATTTTGCTTTGCCGTAAGTTCCTTCCTTCCATTTGGATGCTGTATGCTGCCATATTGAATGTATTGTAACACTCAATAAGGAGAAAGTAAGCACCTATCTCCAACTCAAATGCGGCACTGCTGGCAATTCTTTAATAAAAAAGCCGTTGACCCGTGCAAAAAGGCTATTGTGTACAGCCTGGTTATAGGTATCATGCCAGACCTGGTACTGTTGAACAGTGATATTGAGACCAGGAACAAGCTGCTTACCAGTCTGAATAGTAGCTTGTATATCGTTCAAGAAATTACCTACAATGAATAATACGATCAACCATATAAGCCAGGCTTCGATAAACCCGACAAGTCCGCCTAGCAAGGAATCACCACAGCCAAGGATGGGTATGCCTTTCACTACGCCACGCATGCTGGTACCAATAATTTGAATCACCAGGATTGTGACAAAGAAGAGTACCAGGTATGAGATGAGAGGTGAGAATAACAGGCCATTATTCGCAAAAAACAATGCGAATGGTTTGCCAAAAAAGTATGCTACTCCTATGGCTATAGGAATGCTAAGTAGATTTATGAGGCTAAAAACGGCACCATTACGGAATCCGTTAAAGATGAGCAGTACAATGGTTACAAGAAAGAGAAGGTCTATCCAGTTGAGTGGCCCTATCATTTATTTTTTCCTCCGGGCATAGATTTATAGGTTTTTTTATTGATATGTTTATTATCTATTATGCATAGACGTTACGAGAAGGATACATGTAACACTTGTTTTGTTAGTTTGGTCACAAAATGATGTGCTGGTATCCAAATGGGATACCAGCACATCATTTTGTGACCAAGAAGCGAGTGTTTTTAGGATCCTGTTACGCCTGTAAATTGGAAGCTACTAATGCGTAGCGCGGGAGCGACGACCGGGACATAGTCGCGGCACTGAATGCGTTCGTGACCTATTGCCTGTACATCACGCAAGGCATCAAGAATACTCTGTGTAAAGCGGAAGTTCTTCACCGGGCTGGTCAACTCACCATGTTCGATCAAAAAAGTCCCATCGCGTGTCATGCCTGTGAAGAGTGTTTTGACCGGATGCACTGTATTTGTGTAATGGAAGCGCGTCACATACATTCCCCGATCCACTCCCCGAATAAGCTCTTCAAGGCTGGCATCGCCTGCTACCATCATCGTATGGAGCGGCAATGGCCCCCAGGGATTTGGCGCAGGTAGAGCATGTCCGGTGTCTAGTTTCCCTTCACGAAAAGCCGTAAATGAATCGTATACGACGGCGCTTGCCACTCCATGATCGAACATCACCACACGCTGTTTGGGCATACCTTCGTAATCAAATGCCTGTGGCAAGCCTGCAGGATCATGCCCATCATCATAGATGGTCACAAGAGGGCTGACGAGTTGTTTGCCAAATTGACCATTCATGAAACTGCGTTCTTCTTGTACTGCCGTGGCAGAGAGGCCCATGAATATGAGATTTTGCAACATATCCGCAGTGGCGTACGTATCGAGGACAACCGGATACTCACCGATGGGGCAATCAATGGGATTGCGGCTACGCTGAGCTTTCTCTACTGCCTCGTGTGCCATCGCTTCAAAGTCAATTGTGGTGGCATCGGTAACAAGACGCTGGGTATAACCGGATCCCTGGGCATCCGCCATTACAACAGCGTGACATTCGGACTCTGTGCGGGGCTCATACGCAAAAATGCCAAGCGAGTTCGCGACGGCAACCTGGCTCGTTTCGGTTGAAAAAGCTCCTGCTGACTCTAACCCACGCTCCTTTGCCAGTTGCACAATAACACCAACGCTTCTGGCCTGCGCCTCCGGGCTATATAAAGCGGTACGTTCACTGAAACCATTGGCAGGCATAATTGGCTGTGGCTCTGGTAGTGAGTGGAGCTCCGGGTTTTCAGGCGAAAGACGCGCAATTTCCAATGCTTGTTCCGCTACATGTTGAAGTGATTGGTCGTCAAGGCGATTGGTCGTCGCCACGCCCATTCTTTTGCCCACGATAGAGCGCACGCGCAATTCATGATTGCTTTCTGCTACGTTCTGATGAATAAAATTGTTTGCAAAACGGGTAAGGGCGCTCTCAGTGCCTAAGTAGACCACTTCGGTTTGTTCTGCGTAAGAGTAGCTGAGTACTTTTTGCAGCAGAGCATGCACACTTTTTTCATCTGAATACATTTCTTAAACTCTCTTTATTTATTGAAAGGTGATGAGTGATTACCAGCGGCCTACACCTACCTGGACATTACGAAAACGCGCGGGGGCTGCTCCGTGTCCTGTGCGCATTGTCTGCACCGGTTCGCCTTTGCCACAGTTGGGTGTACCCCATACCACCCACTCGTCGCGATTGCCAATGGCATCACATGATCCCCAGAATTGCGGCGTGATGCCCGTATAGGTGGCATTCTTCAACATTCGGCCCAGTTTGCCACGTTTAATTTCGTAGGCGAGTTCAACACCAAACTGGAAGTTCAAGCGCCTATCATCGATACTCCAGCTTTTATTAATGCTCATGTAGATACCATCTTCAGTATCGGCAATCAGGTCATCCAGCGTCCATGTTCCCGGTTCCAGACTCACATTCGTCATGCGAATCATTGGTAAGCGATTCCAGCTATCGGCACGCACACAGCCGTTGCTGGCCAGCCCAAGCATAGGAGCAGTATCGCGAGACATCAGGTAACCGCTGAAGATACCGTTGGTAACAATAGGAGTTCTCTGCGCCGGAACACCCTCATCATCCCATCCAAAGGTCCCTAACCCACCTGGGATGGTAGCGTCCGCGGTCAGGTTGACAACATCTGATCCATAACGATAGTGTCCATTCAACTTGTCGGTTGTCAGGAAGCTTTTACCAACAAAGCCGGCCTCCATACCCAACACGCGATCCAGTTCAATAGGATGGCCGCACGACTCGTGAACTTGAAGAGCGGTTTGCTGGCCATCAAGAATAATGGTTGTTACGCCGCTAGGACACTGTGGAGCGGCCAGTAACTTGACAGCTTCTTCACCGATCCTCGCTCCATGATCGGCCAGGTTCATCGCCTCGATAAATTCATAGCCTGAGGTACCCGCCTGCCTGCCAAACGAATTTGGATACGAGCGTGTCTGTATCTCGCTACTTGTAGGATCAACGGCGCTTGCATCGATAGCCGCGCCCACATCATAGAGTTCTTGCTCAACCTCGCTGCCTTCCGAACTGACGAATAGCTTATGCTCACGGGAATATTCCATATTACTGTTTGTAAGCGCGACGCCATGGACCGAGCGCATAGCGGCATCGGCATCGAGCAGTAATTGCACTTTCTGGTTGAGTGGAATGGTGAAAGGATCTTTCTGCATGGGAGTCCGATAGAAGCCATGTTGTGCCGCAAGAGGTGAAAGGATCACAGATTCGCCTGCTACGAGAGCGCTGGCGCGAGCAATCTGGATCGCTTGCCTGGCGACTCGTTCTGCCTCGACATCGTCCATATTGGCGCTACTGGCAAAGCCCCAGGCGCCATCAACAATTACACGCACATTAAAACCGCTGCTTGTTCCGCTTGAGATCCCTTCTACGCGACCATTTTTTACGTTGATACCTTCTGTGGTACGCTCCATGACACGCACATCGATATAGCTGGCGCCAAGATGCTGGGCGATATTCAACGCCCTGTTCGCTAGATCACGCATATGTTATTTCTTTCTGTTCTGACTGGTTGATAGAGATGACCAGGCACCTTGCCTGCTCCGAGTCATGATGTGTTATAGCAAGGAATTTGTTGTCATTGGTTTATATTGTACGTGCTTTGTGATGAGGTGTCTAGGGGAAGCGAGTGGAGTAGACCAAAGGCGAGCAGTGTCATGCTGAGTGCAGCGAAGCATTTCTCCGCCCAGCGCAATAGATCCTTCGCTTCGCTCAGGATGACAAGTGTGGGAGGGCTGACAGGGGGAGAGTACAGATATGAGGACAACCTGAGCTATGAAGAGTGACAGGGAACTGGATGATGCGTAGTTGGGGGAGAGTTTCAAGAAGATTAGAAAGTGTGTATACAGAAATGCATTCAGAAACGCTGCGCGTGCAGCGTTTCTGAATGCATTTCTGTATATTATGCCGCTTTCGCTGTGAAAGTGAGAGTGACGACAACTTTGTTTTGCGCAATTGCGATGTTCGCCAGGTTGGGCGGTTCGATGCCGAAGTCTGTCATGTACATGGTGCTGGTTGCGGTACCTGTTATCGTATTGCCTACAACTTTTCCTTGCACATCAAAGACCTCTTTGTTGGTTTTGCCGTGCAAGGTCAGGTTACCAGTCAGTTGAAAATGCACCGTTTGACCGTCTGTATAGCTTGATGGTAAGCCTTGCGTACTGACAGAGACGAACGTGGCATTCGGATAGGTGTCCGTTTGCAGGGAGTTTTGTTTGATGAAATCGTCACGTCTCTGCGCATCCGATTGCAACGTACTCAAGTCGACTGTAATGTTCATGGATGCGACGAGCGGCGATGCGCCGGTTCGTATCTTGAAACTGCCCTTAACCGAGTGCGTCGTGCCAATCGCATCATTATTCGGTTTATTTTGGAAGATCAGGTTTTCGTACACACTATAGGATGCTGTGGTCTGAGCAGGCACAATTTGAAATGTCTGCAAACCGGTTGATGCAACAGGTGTTTCGGTGGCTGTAACGGCCCCTGGCGCGACATGCGACTGGGACTGGTCGATGGCGCTGGCGAAGTGCGATGTGTATAGCATACCAGCAACAATAATGACGAGAGCAGCGCCGATTCCGGCTAGCAGAATGTTACGTTTTTTCATATTTTCCCTCCCTATAACTATTTTGTTATTCTGTATAAAATGTCTGTTTCGGCAGTGATGTTATTCGTACTGATTCCTCCTCCTCCCTGTGATCTGAATGTGTTTCATAGGCCAGGGGTAACGTTAGTGTTACCGTTGTGCCCTGCCCGGGTACGCTAGAAAAGGAGAGCGAACCACCGTGAGTTACCGCGATGCTGCGCGCAATAGAAAGCCCAAGACCTGTGCCTCCTGCCTCACGCGAGCGGGCCTTATCTACACGGTAAAAGCGTTCACCGAGGTGCGGCAGGTGTTCAGCATCAATGCCGATCCCGTTGTCACTTACCTCTATAAGGGCTTGTTCATCTTTCGTCTTTGCGCGCACTATGACATGACCTCCTGAATAACTGTATTTAATGGCATTGTCGAGCAGCACTAACACAGCTTGCTCTAACAGCAGCGGATCTCCAATCACATAGGGTGTATCAATGTTTTCCACCTGAAGCATGATACCGCTCTGTTCGGTCAGAGCCTGTACCCTTCTTGCTCCCTTCTGAGCCAGCTCAACAAGGTTCACCACTTCATGCTCCCGGTGGAGAGAAGTGTTATCAAGACGTGCAAGCGTCAGCAAACTATTTGAGAGACGTGACATGCGGTTCGCTTCGACAACAATATCTTCTAATAGCGCAGCATCCTCGGCATCAAGGCGCTCTCGATCGCGCAACAAGACCTCGGCATCCGCACGCAACAGAGTCAGAGGCGTGCGAAGTTCGTGAGAGGCGTCAGCAATAAAGCGCTGCTGGTTGGTCCAGGCCAATCGTGCCGGATCCAGAGCGCGATTCGCAAGGAACAGGCCACCCACTCCCGCTCCCAGCAACGCTACCCCTCCGATGCTCAGTAGAAGTGTCAGCAGCAATGCGAGCGCGGATTCCTGCGGCTGGACAGACTCGCCAATCAGTACCACACCGACATTTCCGTTTCCCGTCTGGTTGGGGACCACCAGTGCATAGCGATAGATTTGCCCGGTTGTGCCTCCCGCATCGACGATATCATGGGCTGGCTGACCTGTTTGTAAAGCTGTCTTCACCAATGAATTGGTGAGAAAAGCAGATGGGAAGCTTGTGGTATTTTGACCTGCAAGTAAGTTGCCATATTGGTCAAAGCACGCGACCTGCTCAGGCCTCTGGAAACCCTGGCCGGGAGGAGGGCCGAATTGACCCTGTTGGCCCAGCGCCGGACAGGCCTGACTCGCAGAGTTTGAGTACCATCCATTCTGATGCACAAGAGCATGCATGGCTGCATCCGATGCGATAGGTGTAAGGAGAAAGTACTGGGTCCCGAAGTAAAGCGCGACGCCAAACAATATCAGGGCCACACCCAGCACACCGCAATACCAGAGCGTTAGACGAATGCGCAGGTCCTGAAACATGGATGCCCCTGCCTCCTGTGAGAGACGGCTCTTGTCGCGATGCACTTTTGACCTAACTTGACTTCTCCAGCTCATGCTGTTGCTCCTTCTTGCTGTGCTAGACTTCGATTTTGTAGCCCACGCCGCGCACGGTCTTTATTAATGGATGGGTGAAGCCCTGGTCAATCTTGTCACGCAGGTAGTGAATGTAAATATCCACTACATTAGAGAGCGCGTCCAGATCGTAGCGCCAGACTGCGTCAACGATTTGCGTGCGTGTGAGCACTCTCCCAGCATGGCGCATTAGATATTCGAGGAGGGCGAATTCCTTGGCTGTTAGCTCGATGATGCGGCCGTCCCGGCGAGCTTCGTGCCTCACCAGATCGAGCGTCAGATCTCCTACGCTGAGTTGGAGGGTCTCATCAAAACGACGGTCGCGGCGGCGCAAAAGTGCATTTACACGGGCTAGAAGTTCCTCCATTGCGAAGGGTTTCGTGAGATAGTCGTCGGCTCCAACATTGAGACCTGTCACACGATCTTCTACTGCTCCACGCGCGGTGAGCATTAATACAGGTGTCATTATGTGCTCAGCACGCATCTGGTAGCAGACCTCGATCCCGTCGATACCAGGCAGCATCAGGTCGAGGATCACTGCATCATAGGTATCGCTGAGAGCCAGGTCAAGTCCCGCGTGACCGTCGTGCGCCAGGTCTACGGTGTGCCGCTCTTCCAGTAAGACGCGGCGAAGTAGATATGCCAGGCGTTGTTCATCTTCCACTACTAGAATATGCATAGCTTTTTCCTTATTGTTTGGTTTGTATGTTTATATTTTCGTGACTGTTCATATCTTTTTTCTCTTGTCGCCTGCGGCGGCGAAAAAGGAAAAAGGGTTTTTCGGGGACACCCCGAACCCCGGCAAAGGACTGCGTCCTCTGCACTCCTTACCAATTGAGAGGATTCTCTCTTCCTCCTCAAGCATAGACTTTTTTCATTGAAGTTGTATTGGAAAGAGATGTGAAAATTCTCATGTTGTTATGAAGGTATGAACTCTCCAAAATGCTCTATGTGGGAAATACTTCTCGTTTTCGCGATGGTGCTGTATGAGGCGTCCGTGGCGAAATATTGATGAGAACTTCCTAATCTTCCTCCAATGTCCTTCTCACTATAACCTGGTACGCTAGCAAAGGTGAAGCGTCAGGGCATCATCAATTTTTGAAAGGATATGTATCGTTATGATTGACACACCTGTAAACACGATAGAAAGCTCGCCAGTTGTTCTGGAGGCACAAAGCAAAAATGATTGGCCACCGATCTGGCGGAGACTTGCGCTGGCCGTTGTCATGCTCGTCTCAATCTTTATGAACTTTTACCAACTAGGTCAGAATGGTTTTGGCAACCTCTACTACGCTTCCGCCATCAGGAGCATGCTGGACAGTTGGCATAACTTCTTCTTTGTTTCATTTGATCCAGGTGGGTTTGTGAGCATTGACAAGCCGCCACTCGGTTTCTGGCTGCAAACTGCCAGTGCTAAAATCTTCGGCTTTACACCGTTTAGCATCTTCTTGCCACAGGCACTCGCCGGAGTGCTCTCGGTATTGCTGCTCTATTACCTTGTGCGCCGCCATTTCGGAGTGGTGGCTGGCTTGTTAGCTGCGCTGGCCCTGGCAATCAGTCCAATCAGCGTACTGACCAATCGCAATAATACCATCGATAGCACTCTGGTGCTCGTCATGTTGCTGGGAGCCTGGGCAGTGCTGCGAGCTGCGGAGTCGGGCAAGTTGCGCTGGCTGCTGCTTTGCGCCGGCTTCGTCGGACTTGGCTTCAATATTAAGATGCTTGAGGCTTACCTGGTCGTTCCCGCCTTTGGCCTGCTATACCTGCTTGCAGCGCCCAGGAGTATATGGGCACGCATTGGCCACCTGGCCCTGGCTGCGCTGCTCATGCTGACCATTTCGCTCTCCTGGGCAGTTGCGGTAGACCTGACTCCGGCTGCGAATCGTCCGTATGTCGGTTCGAGTCAGAACAATTCAGAGATCAGCCTGTCTCTAGGCTATAATGGCATCCAGCGCCTTATAGGACAGTTTGGTTTTGGGGGTAGCAATGCTGGCAGTAGTACGAACGGAAATACAACCCGGCAATTCCAACCTCCAAGTACAAGTAACGGAACATCTACTGGAAATTTCCCGCAAACAGGCGCTGGTGGTACTGGTCAGCCACCGCAGGGTGTGGGGGGTAGCAATGGCGGTGGTGGCGGCAGCAGTGGTATGTTTAATACTGGCAATCCCGGTCTGTTGAGGCTCTTCAATGAGCCATTGGGTGGTCAAATCGTGTGGCTATTGCCGATGGCACTCCTTGGAATGCTTGCGCTTGCCTGGCAAGGCCGCCCGCGTTTGCGAGAGAATCGGAAACAGCAATCGCTGATTCTGTGGGGCACCTGGCTGCTGACAATGGCCATCTTCTTCAACATAGCGACCTTCTTCCACCAGTACTACCTGTCAACGTTTGCCCCGGCGATCTGCGCTCTCTTCGGCATCGGTGTCGTCGTGATGTGGCAGGATTACCGCTCCCTCGATAAATCGGGGAGCTACGGTTGGCGCGGCTGGCTGTTGCCGCTGGCGTTACTACTGACGGCGCTTGAGCAGATTCACATTATAATAAGCAACCCAACCTGGGGAATGTGGCTCATTCCATTGATTGCCATCCCCTGTGCCATCGCGGCAGTAATCCTGTTCGCAGCGCGCCTGGTGCCACGCTTCCGGCTTCATGCACGAGTCCTGGCATCAGGACTCGGGGTTGCTCTTCTGGCGCTGATGCTCACATCGGCAGTATGGTCAACGATCCCTGTGCTAGCAGACGAAACGGCAAGCCTGCCTGTCGCCGGAGCTAGTGGGCAATCTACCTTTGGTGCGAGAGGAATGAGCAGCATCGAGACAGCACTGATCAGTTACCTTCAGGCACACAAGGGTAATGCGAAGTATCTGGTAGCAGTTGCAAGTTCGAACGAGGCTGATTCCATTATTCTGGAGACTAATCAGCCTGTCATGGCGCTGGGCGGCTTTTCAGGCAGTGATCCTATCTTAACGACGAGCCAGCTTGCTGCGCTGGTCAAGAGTGGAACAGTGCGCTACTTCTTGCTCAACAGTTCGGGAGGCGGCGGCCCTGGTGGTAGCAGCCAGAGTACGTTGATCACCTGGATTACACAGCATTCAAAAGTGATATCCTCCAGCCAATGGCAATCCGGTTCAACAAGTAGCACTTTCAGCGGCTTCGGTGGCTCCGAGCAGTTGTACGAAATCACCTCAGTGTCGTGATCGATGGAGCAACCAGGATACATTGGAATGGGATGTGAGGAATCACATTCTATTCCAATGGATATCACATCGTACCAAATTATACTGATGGTGCGGCGGAAAAACCACCGCACCTACTCATTCTTTAAGAAAGGAGGTATACCAATGGAAGACTATGATAAGATTGCTCCGACCCAGCTACATCAACCACCTGCTCCGCGTCGACGCGGACGCAGATGGCTCCTGATTGGGGGTCTGGCCTTTGCCTTCATGCTCGCCCTGGGAGTGGGTGTACTTCTGGAAACATCGAACGGCACGACCCAGGCTTCAGCCCTTACGGCTGTAAGTACCAGTAGTTCCCAGTCACCGGCTGTCACGCAGGGAGGTGTTAGCAGTTCCCATCCGCTGACTTTTGCACAGGGAGGCACCAATAACGCTCAGCCGATGGCCAGCGGGCCTGGAGCAGGTAGGGCGCAGGACCAGTGCGAAACATTAACTGTGTCAAGCGTGAGTGGCAATACGATCGTTGCCAAATCGTCGAACGGCAGTTCGGTTACGATCCACACCACAGCAAGTACTAGCTTCAGACAGGCTGGTAAGACTGTCACGGCAAGCGCCATTACCGTTGGCGCCCGAATTCACGTCATGGGAACACACAACAGCGATGGGAGCATCACTGCCACCAGTATTGACATTGGTTGATACTGAGCCATAGTACACCAATGACAGGTCACTCTGATCAATGGTTGCTGACTGTGGCGCCTGGACCCCTGACGAGTCCCGGGTTTCCCTGGATTCGCCAGAGTCCAGTTTAAGGACCATCTTTTTCCTCTTGAGCAAAAGTCTTGATATTCACACAGTAATTAGAATTTGTTTGGAAGTAGATATGCTTCTAAGAAAAAAATTGTGTATACCTGGTTTTCAGATACTAGTAAACTGCGCACTTGCGATACTGCTTTTGATCGCAATTGTGCTGCGTGTATCACTTTACCATATAGTAACCACCGACTATACTTTTTTCCTGAGCCAATGGTATGATTTCATTCAAACCCACGGTGGTTTTGCTGCACTGAAATACAACTTTTCCAACTATAATCCCCCTTACCTTTATCTCCTTGCTCTGACTACATACCTGCCAATCCCGAAACTTGTCGCGATCAAAACACTCTCGGTCGTCTTTGATGGTGTCCTCGGATTATTTACCTATCTCATTCTCAGCCTAAAGTTTAGACGTTCTTATGCAGCGATCATCGGAGTATTGGTTGTTTTGTTTGCTCCCACTATTGTGATTAATAGCGCAGCATGGGGACAATCAGACGCAATCTATACTGCATTTTGTCTGGGAAGTCTCTACTTTTTGCTCAAGGAGCGGCCTGGATGGGCAAGTGTCTTCTTCGGTTTAGCCATCTCATTCAAATTACAGGCGATCTTCTTTTTACCTGTACTGCTCATAGTTCTGTTGAGAAGAAAGTGGGCGATGAAATATCTCCTTCTCATCCCCGCAGTCTTCCTGCTTATGCTGGCTCCGGCTTTCCTTGCAGGTCGAGATGCATGGAGTTTGCTTACGATCTATGTAGGACAGATTACCAGCGCAGGTGTAGGAGGGCCAGGGCAGTTCAATGGCGGGGCGCCTGGACAATTTTATGACGTAAGGCCGGGACAATCCAATGGCATTGGAAGAGGGCCATTTAATGGCGGAGGTCCGGGAGGCGGTGGCTTTTCATCCTCGTCGTTCACATTCAATGCACCTTCTTTCTACCAATGGCTACCTGCAGGCGTGCCCGAATATTGGAAATGGATTGGTATTATCCTAGCTGTGACGTTCGTTGTCCTCATCGGAGTTCTAATATTGGCAAGCAAGAAACAGCTTACGCCGGCCATTATTCTCAAAGTAGCACTCGTTTTTGCTCTGGCAATCCCATTCTTTTTGCCAGAGATGCATGAGCGTTACTTTTACCTGGCAGATGTCCTATCTATCATCTATGCCTTTTACTTCCCTCGCTACTTTTTTGTAGCAGTTATCATGCAATTATGCTCGCTTTTGAGTTATGCACCATACTTCCTTCAAACATCAATCGTCAATCTTGCTTATGTAGCGATCATTGTCCTCTTTATTACTGTTATCACTACGGCTGATCTAGTACTGACACTTATCCCAACTTTCGAAAAAAAGCAGCCATACAAGCCAGTACATGAGAACTTTCCCATATTCCTCCAATACGCTTCACATGATTTTCTCTTACACTAGAAATGGAGCAAGAAACAAGTGCTTGCACATTACATGCCAACGAGCACTGCGAGCAGTAATTGCTCGCAGTGCAATGCCTGAATACCAACTATAGGATAATCAATACAACTAAAAAATAGTGTGTTTGAACTGAAAGCAAAGGACAGAGAAAATGCTACCAGAAGAGAATGAAGTCTATGGACCCTCCTATCAACAGGGGCCGTTTGAGTCTGTAGCGGTCTTAGAAGATGCAACAGCCACGCACGCCCCCGCAGAACAAGATACATCACCGTTGCCCTTGATTCCACCAGGGCCAAAGGCCCCGCTGCCACCACAAAACCGGCAAGGCCGCGGTGGAGCAATCCTGCTCTTTACGCTTGTGCTCGCCATTATCTTTGGAGTAGGACTGTTTGCCGGATTGGAGTATGCAGGCAGCAGCACAGGAAGCACAAGTAGTACAGCCACCACCAGTAAGTCAGCAGTTACAACAACCACTACTTCTTCCAGTGGTTCGACGATTGAAACTCTACAGGAGGCTGCGATTGCAAAGATAGAGCCAGCCGTTGTCGAACTCGATGTAACAACTACGCAAGGTGAACAGATAGGCTCTGGGGTTATTATTGACACGAAGGGAGACATCGTCACCAATTACCATATTGTCAATGGTGAAGAGAGCATTACAGCCGTTCTGTACAATGGAAGCAAAGTACAGGTGCAATTGGTAGGCACAAATACCGCTGATGACCTGGCGGTGGTGCGCATTCAGCCGTTTGCCAATATGACGGTTGCCCAGATTGGCGACTCTTCCAGGCTCGTCGTAGGACAGGAAGTGATGGCAATTGGCAACCCGTTAGGGATCACTGAAACAGCTACTAAGGGTATTGTCAGCGCGCTTAACCGAAGTGTGGCTGAGTCAACAGGAACTACGGTCTCTAACGCTATCCAGACCGACGCTGCTGTGAATCCTGGAAATAGTGGTGGGGCTTTGATTAATTTGCAGGGACAGCTCATCGGTATCCCAACATTGACCGCAGTTAATACCGAGTCAAATACTGCTGCAAATGGTGTTAGCTTCGCGATCCCCTCGAATTTGGTACAAACAGTCGTACAGCAGATTTTACAACAATAGTTGGAGTAACCAGTCAGCAGGGGTACCAAAGGGCCTGCAGGCCCTTTGGTACCCCTGCTGACTGGTTACGAATAAAAAAGGGTCATCGTCTTGAAATGAGAATTTTCTCATGCATTTCCAATAGAAAGCCAATATATATGCTGTATGCTTGACACAAGATATACACATATCCTGCTGAATGAGGAGAGTTCGCCGATGTACAATCTGGGCAGATAGCGCTTCTCAATGTTATTCTTCTTAATTAGTTTGGAGATAAAAATGGAAACGAATCCATACGAATACAATACAACTTTACCATGGATACCACAACAAAATCAGTTGTATCAGAACAAGCCTGCGGCGACTCAGAGTGAGCAACAGCTCTCACAATCGCAAAGCCAAAAGTTGCCGCAACGCGGAATTGGTCAAAAGCCTGGAACGCAGGTGAAAATGCCTAAAGCACGAGCGCTGGCCCTGGCCAATTTCCTCAAGAGATTGCTGGCTGTTGCTTCAATCGTAGGCTTCGGCATGTTCGGTGGGCTGGTTGCCATGCACCAGGTCAGTACTACTACCACCCAGTCGACACAATCTACATCAGGGTCGTCTAATACAAGCTCGAAATCAAGTTCTTCATCTCAAAATAGCAATAATTTCTTGAATCAACAAGGAGGAAATACCAGTGGAACAAACAGCTCCTCAACAAGCAGCTCTTCGTCAACACCCGTCACCGGAACCAGTACCTCCTGACTATACAACTCCTCCCGGTATGCGCCGCGAAGAGTTCCGGGCGATGGGGACAACCATTTCTATGCTGCTTCCTGAAAACCAGACAGGGATGGGAGCTGAGATCGTTCGCACGCTCTTCTCAGCATGGGAGCAAACATTGAGCCGTTTCTTACCGGAGAGTGAGCTTTCCCAGCTCAACCAGCAAGCAGGAACACCTGTTGCAGTCAGCAATCTACTCTATGATGTCCTGGCAACTGCACTGACAGCCGCCCAGGCTACTGAGGGAGTATATGATCCTGCCTTGCTGGAACAATTGGAACAGCTAGGTTATGACCGTACTTTCGATGACCTTCCGGTAAACCGTTTCGATCCTATTATCCCTGGAGAGCCAGGTGGACGATGGCGTGGCATAAAGGTAAACCCGATACGTCGCCAGGTGACGTTTCCTGCCGGTATCAAGCTTGATTTCGGAGGAATCGCGAAAGGCATGGCGGTTGATGCAGTTCTGGAGAAGCTCTACCAGTGCGGCATAAGTTCTGCACTGGTAAATGCAGGAGGAGACCTCTCAGTCCTCGGACTCCCCCCTTCTGATGAGCAGTGGTTGGTTGCAGTTCCTGGGCAGAAGCAGTACTGGACGATCCCACTACATCACGGTGCCATTGCCACTTCTGGCATCGCTCATCGCCACTGGCGGCAGGGCAACATACTGCGCCACCATATACTCGACCCGCGCACGGGTCTGCCAGCCCAGAGCGATTTGTGGTCGGTTACCGTCGTGGCAGACCGCTGCGAACAGGCAGAGGTGGCGGCAAAAGTCACATTTATTCTTGGTTCGAAATCTGGTGCCGATTTTCTAAGCAGACACCGCATCGCCGGACTGCTAGTGCACGAGGATGGCACGTGGGAAACTGTGGAGCCATGGCCGACATATCTTATGGAGGAAGTAAGCAAATGAATACTATCTGGCAAAGCATCACCTGGGACATCGCACGGGCAGGCGGATTTACCGCCTATATACTACTCACTCTGGCAGTGATTGTGGGCCTGGCACTATCGACGCAAATCCAATCGCCCAGCCGCTGGCCGCGATTACTCAACAGCGAACTACACAATTTTCTGACATTGATCAGTACGATCTTTCTTGTGGTGCATGTCCTGGCCACCTGGGTTGATCCATTCACCAGGTTCAGTTGGAACGAGATACTCATACCTTTAACAAGTCATTATCGTCCAGAATGGATGGCATTCGGTATTGTGGCATTGTATCTGGTTATTGCTATCGGTATCAGTACCTGGCTGCGCCCTCACATCGGCTACAAGTTGTGGAGGCAATTGCATGTATTGACATTGGGCGTCTTTGCGCTCGCGACTATTCATGGAATTGGCACCGGCAGTGATACACAGACTCCATGGGCATTGGGCATCTACCTCGTTAGCAGTGTCCTGGTAGGATCGCTCCTCTGCCGACGTCTTTTCCTTTCGAAAGGGAAGAGCAAACCCACTCGGGCGCATCCTATCACTCCTAATCGCAGTGTGAGGGCCACAGAAGCGCGTATCCCTGAACAGAAACGAACTGAAGTTGCCTCCCGTGTACGGTGAATGAAACAGGTATTTGCTACACTTTTGCAGCGGCTCCCTGGGCTTTTGAAGACTCCAGGGCATCTTCGCCATTGGTCTGCACTTTCATTGCGCCGGTTATGGTCAGACCAAGGGCGCTGAGGCAGATGAGGCCAGAGGTGCACATGAGCACAGCAGCCCATGGGTGGGAGAAGACAAACATGGCTGTAACCTGGGTCGCTGGAATATGTAGTAATCCTGAAAACACGAGTAGTCCCACGGCTTCGTTGCTGCCGACTTGACCAGGAGGTGTCGGCAGGATGTAGAACATGTTATAGACAGAGTAGCCGAAGAGAGCCATACCATATGTGATATGAAAGCCGATTGTCCAGAAGGCGAGCATAGCAAAGAGTCCATCAAAGAGCACAGCTATAACAGTAAGCATAATAGCCGGAATAAATATTCTGGGTTGGCTTGCACCAGCCAACAAAGAGTCCACAAAGCCCGTAGCGAAGCCCTCAACCTTATTCCCAATTGATTTTGGAAGCAGCCCTGTCATCTTTTGAAGTAAAGCAATAGCATAATTGCGTTTCCAGGCCGAGAGGAGGACAAAAACCAGCAGACTGATAAGGATTCCGCTCACGAACCAGAGTACCAACCAGAGCTTGATATCCATCTGCACACCGAGAAAGGGCACGATAGCCATGATGAAAAGCGCAGGCATTAAGTCCAGTGCTTTATCCATAGCTACCGTTGGGAGTGACTTGCTGACGGGTATATCAGCATTACGTTTGAGCATAAAGCATTTTGCAACTTCCCCGCCACGTATTGGTAGCAGGAAATTGAGGAAAACACCAACCTGATAGAGTGCAATTGCTTGAAAGGTGCTGACTTTGCCAACAGGATTTAAGAAGAGTTTCCAGCGTATGCCACGGACGGACCACGCCATGAGAAAGCATGCACCAGCAAGCAGAGCCAGAATAATGCCTTGTGGAGTTTCCAGGTTCATACGCAGTATAGCAATAGTTACAGGTAGATCTACGAATCGCGCAACAAGAAACAGCAGGCCAACGCCAATCAGCAGACCTATAGTCACTTTAGTGGTTGGACTGTTGAGCAAAGCTTTCCAGGCTGGCTGTTTTTGCTTTACTTCTGGCGCTCCTACCGAAGCAAGCGGTATGGTGCGGCCGAAAGGCTCGCGTCCATAAAGATTTATTACTGGCAGTGGGCCAGTCTGTTGAATACCATACGGCCAGTATCCTTCTTCATTCCTCAGCCTAAGCCCATCATTCGCATTTTGAGAGTTCTCTTGAGCGCCTTGCTTTGGAATATGGATCGCTGGCATCATGCCACTAAGTTGCATGAGATGCATAGTACTCTGGCTACTGATATCATCATCAAACAGGTGAGCGGATATTTTCCTATGCACCCCATGGGATGGAGGTGCCAGAACAGATTTTTTATTAACAGACACTGTTTTTTCGAGGGAGATTGTAGGCTGCATGGCAACATCGCCATTTGTATCGCTTTCTGTTGTTGTTTTGTGCGGTACTGGTGTGTCTACTTTTCCATTCTTTATACCTACCAGGCGAGTTCGAACCGGACGAGGACGAACAGGTGGTGGCAGTGAATCGACATTATCGAATTGCATGCATAGCCTCAACTAAAAATTATTGGGTAACCAATTGAAACGAACTGCACAAGCTACGCTTCATACATATCAACGCATCATACAGGTGAAGTTAACTATTTGCTATAAATACCCATGCTTGTTGTACCATTCGGCTGTATTTTTTATCCCGATCTCTAATCCCACGTTGGGAACAAAGCTCAATTCGGCCTTCGCTTTGCTGATATCATAGACACGGCTACGCGTAAGGAACTGGATACGACTACGCGTAAGCGGGGCATGCTCTCCCTTGATACCTGGTATTACTGAGAAAATGTCCGAGGCAAGTTTGGCTAGCCAAAGAGGGATGCTGCCCTTTGGTAGTTCTCGATCCAAGGAGTGCGCGACGGATGTTGACAGTTCGCGTATGGTTACTGGATGCTCACCAGCGATATTATAGCTCTGTCCAATGGCCTCCGGACGCTCGGCACATAGAAGAAAAGCCGAGGTCATATCATCAATATAAATTGGATGCAGCAGTGCCTTGCCCCCGTCGATGACACGAAACATACCTTTTTGAATTGATGAGAAGAAGCCAAGTAAATGGAGATCGCCAGGCCCATACACCAGACCCGGGCGAGCTATGCTTACAGGCAGTCCATCTTCTTTATGTGCCCTCAGTGCAAGTAATTCGCCCTGGAGTTTGGTAGCTTCGTAGGGATTTGTGGGTGCAAAGGGAGCATTCTCTGCTGCAGGCGTCTCACCTGTTACTCCATGCACCCCCGTAGTGCTGCAATGAACAATACGCTTCAACTGCTTCTGCCCTTTACAAGCATTGAGAAGAAAACGCGTACCCTCGACATGGGTATAGTGATAAAGTTCTGCAGGTACACTGGGATGATAAAGCCGACCTACGAGATGATAAATGATGGTCGCGCCATCAACTGCTCGTTCAACTTGCTTTACATCAGTGATTTCGCCACGAATGATCGTGACCGCTTCACCAAATTGCGCACGGGCTTTCTGTTCGTCTCGTACCAGTATACGTACTGTCTGCTTTTGTTTTACCAGTTCAGTTGTCAGCGCCGAACCTAGAAAACCTGTCGCGCCTGTTACTAAGATAGTCATATAATTATTGCCTCGCTCCTGAATACCCCTTCACGCTGATAGCATTCTCGGGACAAGCCTCGTAACAAAGTAGGCAACGCTGGCAGGACTGATAGTCAACCTTCAACGTCTTGAGGTCAATCACATTTGGTAGCGGACATGCTCCTACACAGATGCCACAATGGGTACAATTTTCTTCTTTGATTTGCGGCCGCGTGCCAACCAAACCCGTGCCATAGAGGGTGGTGCACAGATGTTTGCCTCGTTCCGCAATCCATGTGTAAGGATAATCGAGTGGATACATCAGCCAGAAGATGAAGCGGTAGAGAGTTTTTTGCTGCGGCAGTCGGAACTTCTTGATGACGCCAACGTCTTCACCAACCAGTTTCCATGATGGCTTACCCATCTGTGTCAGAGCCAGCTTCAGATGTGGAATATCGCGTGGCTTGACATCGACGATTTGACAGCAGACCAGGTCAACTGCCAGGCTGTCACGCCCTGCCACCAGTACGTGTAGATCGGCCTTATCACCATACAGCGGCCCCTCGCCATCCTGTCCGATGCTGCCATCTATGATGGTGAGGTCAGGTTTGATGCCAAGATTCATATCAACTATGCTCTGGTCGATACCGAAGGTATGCATCGAGCGGCGATCGGGTCGTGGTAAAATGCCCATTGGATTTTTCATGCCGAGTGTCATGGTGGAGACAACATGGGTTTTGAGGACTGGCAGGTTAATGAGGCATGCCTCGCTCAGAATACGCGGGATACGGAAATGACGCAAGCGTTTCGCACCCTTGGGCCGTAATTCAACCCAATCTTGCTCACCACCTTCTGGATCTACACGAACAATGCGAATGCCATTTTCAGCACAGAATTTTTCAACACCTAAAATAGTATAGGTGGCATCTCGGTCGAACTCTGTGCCTGGTGTTTCGCAGAGCACAGGCTCTGCGCCACAGGTACGAACTTCTTCTGCAACGGCTTTGAGGAGAGCAAAACTTGTGGTTGAGCCGGTCTCGGCATTGCGACCCGCTACAAAGTTCGGTTTCAATATTGCTATTTTGGCTCCGCGCATGACCGAGTCCATACCGCCAATTTGTTCGATGATGCGATGTGCCGCTACTTCGATGCCATCAAAGGTACGAGTAACGGCTATTGTATCTGTATCTGGTCGTGTTGCTAGCATGTTTATAGGTTCCTTTTCTTATTCTTATTTATTCTTATTCTTATTTATATGAATGTGATTTATTCTATTGATGCTTAGAAATACCGCCACCAAAGTTGACGCAGGCACTTATCCGTCTTGCCTGCCAACATGTCAGGCAAGACGAGAGGAGAAGCATCACCTAACAACCCTACACCATACTGGCCCCAATGCGGTGGGATGAGGTGATACTCGCAGATGCCATGGCAGTTCCAGACGCTGGGCGGGCATAGACATTTGATGGTGGATTTTTATGGATAACTTGCCAGACCTGTATGACAATCTGCAAATTTTGGTCATCTGCACGGTACTCTGCACGTAATACGGATTTTTGTAATGCATCATTGATGATGCTCATATCTCCGCCAACAGTTTGAATATCGTGCAACATCTCAGAATCAGCGACGATGTAGTCGATGCGATCCGGGTTGTTATCAAGTGCCTGTTGGTGAAGCTCTGGATCTCCAGCTACATTCCAATAGACCTCAGCATGAGGATAGGTCGCCCCATCGCCAACACCCTGGCCACCAGGTACACGCAAATCCACGTACATATAGCTATTAATGACTATAAAAGAGTTATGCGGAACATGCGTGCGTATCCATACTAGCGCCTGTTGTTGGGCTGAAGTGGGATGCTGAGAGACAATCTCTCCCATCTCCCTTACATCGTAGGGAATAAGAGCTACCAGAACTGCTAAGAGCAAGATAGCCCGCACAACATCGAAACGCACCACTTTGCCCAACCAGCCCAAAATAGTGTTTACGGCAATTGCGACGTTCACGGCAATCAAAGGGATGAGCGGTATGATATAGAATGAGAGCACCTGTCCACCACGTACAAGCAATATCCAGAAACTGATTGCCAGCAAAGAGATAAGCAAACATCTGTCAGGTACTCGTTCTGCATCACGCACTTTTAATTTTTTACGAAATGCTCGATTAAAGAATCTAAAGGGGGGCAGCGAGAGCAGCACATAAAGCAGTAAACGCCAACGACTCAAGAAGCCATAGAGCAGGTTGAATAAAAGGGCAGCTATACTGCAAATGATAAACAATCGATCAAGACTGAGCCAGGCGTCCCAACTCGTAATGAAACTACCATTGGACTGGCTCCGTTGAGACTGTCCTACAAAGGTATCTAGCATGCTCAAGTGAACATGTGTATCCCACGGAAGATGCCAGGCATAGGGAAATAACTCATCCTTCAAAACCGCCATCAGCACAAAACCTGAACAGACAGCTATCACGATATAGGTGAATGAAACAAGGCCAAACTTGCGTTGGAACCTGGTTGTATGGAGCCAGGCAGCGTATAACATTACTGGCAAAAAGAGCAGCATTATCTCTTTGGAGAGCACGGAGACGCCAAATGAAATTGCTGCTAAAACGATAAAAAGAAGACGACTATCGCTGACCGCCAGGAAATAGAGTGAGAGCAATAGCCAGAATGTAGCAACGTTATCCAAATAGATCTGGCGTTGATATGTTACACTGAGTGGTGACAGTGAGAAAATGATCAACGCTAATAAGGCAGCGCTGAGGCTACCACTCCAACGACGCACAATCAAGTACACCAGTAAAGCACTACCGACAGCGTAAAAGAGCATAAAGACACGACCGCTATTGAGCGCATTGCCAAAAGTAAAAGGTCCACCAGTTAGTTGTATCCAGGCTGCAATTTGCATCCAGGCCAGGGGAGGGTGTCCATAGCCATAAGGATATGGCGAAATAAGCCCTTGCGTAATTGCCCATGCATTGGACATGTAGGTCCCTTCATCTAGCTCATAGCGTGGAAAGTTAAACATGTTATATGCATGAATCACAAATGCAGTTGCGAGGCTCAGAACAACAAGTACAGCTTCCAACCATGTTGGCAATGGTATCGCCCTTGTTTGTTTGGCAGTATTCAATGTGACATTCGGCATTAGATGAGTGTCACTGTCTGCAATACGTGTCTCTTGATGAGGCATCGCTTTTGGCATGACCATCGTATTACCGGTCGGTTTGCGCAAAGGATTCTGTTTTTGTCCAGGCCGATGAGCTGTACGTAGGAAGAAATTGGGACTACGATACAAAATGATATTGCCATTCTCAATCTCTTGCGGAGCCGTTTCTTGCTTATATGTAGCTTGTATTGAAACGTCCTTTAAGAGAGAGCTTGACCAGCCCAGCGCACCTCTCATATGATCTTTTTGTTCAGGTGAATCGCTCAAGCCGCTTTCTCCGGCAGGCTGTACCGTTTCCGGCAGTGTCGCTTCGTGTTTGAGTGTAGCTTGTATTGAAGCATCTTTTAAAAGAGAACTTGACCAGCCCGGTTTTCCAACAACTTTTCGCCGTATCGATGAAGGCAAGGGCTGTGGATTTATCGCAACTTCCGATTGTGGCTGGGCAACAGAACTCTGTGTTTGCTGAACGCCTGAACGTTGTGGTTCTGGCTCTTGAGAGTTTGGTGTCGGTCGAGAGGAAACTGTCATATGCCTTTCTTATTTCTATCAATTGGAACTGTTATTCAAGCAGCGATTTTACTGCGATGCTGTCCGATGTGCACAGTTTTCTCCCAATTTGATGTACCCTTGATTGCACGATACACAGCTCGAAGAGCGGCAATACTCAGAATCCATTGATATGGGAAGAAAGCCAGCACCAGGATAATCGATTCGCCCCATTTCCACTTGCGGTTATGCGCCTTCAAAAATTCATGCAGCCCTGCCAGATCCAAGAAGACTCCCAGGACAAAACAATAGAGAGGTATGAAAGTGAGCATAGCAAGCCAGAGTGGAAATTTGACAAAAAAGAACATAATGATTGCGACAGGGATCAGAATTGCAAATAATGCTTGCACTTCAGGTAAGATGAGCACATAAAAAGCTAGCAAGCGTTGAGATAGCTTTTCCATCTTCAACCATTCCCATTTGAAGAGAATTTGTATGAAACCTTGATTCCAGCGGGTACGCTGCCTGATGAACTGTTTAATTGTATGCGGTGTCTCCTCACGGGTGACGTATTCATCTTCGTAGATGATACGCAGGCGCGCCTGCGCGAGACTGAGGCGAATGCCAAGTTCTGCATCTTCAGTCAGACAGTTTTCATCCCAACCACCTAATTGTTCCAATAGTTCGCGTCGCACGAATACGGTATTGCCACCAAGTGGAGTCATTCCGATACGCGCGAAGAAGTGCATGGATGACTTAAACCAGAAGAAATATTCAAGCACATTCAAGAAGCAGAACCACTTGGTATTGTGGTTCATGAGCTGTACACCGCTTTGCACAGCATCAATATCCTCATTGAGCATTGAGGTATTGATAATATTAAGGATATCGGGATGTGGTTCATCCTCCGCATCGAAGATTGTCACTACATCGCCACGTGCTACCTGTAATCCTAGATTCAAGCCATGTGGCTTACTGACAGGATAATCATTATAAATGAGCAATTGCACATTTGGATCGCCAAGCTCGTCGATTTTAGCCTGTGCCTCGGAAATAGTGCCAGGATCATCTTCGCGACAAATAGCGATTATTTGCATGAGTTCTTTCGGATAATTGAGATCGTAGACTTTTTGGATTGTCTCACGGAAGACATCTTCTTCATTCTTGGCAGGCAAAAGAATTGTAAAAGTAAGGCAAGGATCACGAAAGACTGTCGGAGCATGGTTAAGCCATGCATGTTCAGGCTTCTCCCAGATGAATAGGCGTAAACGTATATTAAAGATAGCTTGAAAAACCATCAGTATGATGATCAGAAAGTAAAGTATTAAAAAGACTTGACTAATAACAGTTAAAATCACTCGTTACCTCGGTTAGATTGAATAGTAGGTATCAGATGTTCTTCGTAGAAGCAATGCCCCTAAGAACCTCTCTAGCATGGGATATCGTATCCAAGCGGGTCAGTTTTCTTACCACATACGGTTTGCTTCAATGGATTAATGGTAGCGTCATCTATGCTTGGAACAATAAAGCTAAAAGCTTCTGCACCACCATTACGATGTAATGTAATAAGCACTATGCTATTGGCCCCGATACTAACATCCTGAGTATGCCAGGGACCGAAACCGAAAAGCTGGTTCTGGGAACTGACCTCCGCAAGTTGGTTTGTATTGGATTTGTTAACGAACAGGAGACTAACGGCCTGATGCGCGTCATCCTGAGTGGCATAGACACTGACGGGATCGTGCTGGATTTGCAATGGGATAAGATCGGGTTCTAAATGCGAGAACAACTCCATTACCCGGTACATAGCTGTTTGTGAACCGTTGCCGTTAAATAGTGGGTAGGGTGTCGTAACACCCTCGGCTGAGAAATAAGCCACGAATTCAGCTTGCTGGTTCATCAGTGCACCGAGCGTATCGGCCCACCACAAAGCGGCCTGTCCACGAGTCGGTACCTGGGCATTTGGATTTGTATTGATTTCAGTAATTGCAATCGGTACATCACGTCCCATGGTCTGCCGAACCAACTGCCGCAGTGATGGAAGCAAGTAGTTCCACTCATCAGGACTACTCATTAATAGAGAAGGAGAGGTACTAGCATCAGTAAACTCGTAGCGATGGAATGATACTCCATCTAGAAGATGAAATTTGAGATCTGGATGAGCCTTCTCATACTTTGCTACGCCTTCTAAGAATCCTTCCATCCAGAGCGTACCCATTGAGTCCTTTGGGCCTACACCAATGCCAAAGAACTGGCTAATTTCTGGGCCAAAGACTTCGATAGTCGGATTATTTTGATGCATGGCAATTGAGTATTGAATAAAGTCATTCACATAGGCTGCAACGGTGAGTGGTTTACCAGGTTGATCTGGATCCATAAGCTTGTCTGGCTCGTTGCCTACAGACCAGAATTTTATGGGATGGATCTGTACATTTGCAAATCCGTTTTTCTTACGAAAGACGCTATGTGGATTACTCATAAAGTCTACCCAATTACCAGCCAGATTAGCTCTCTCTGGAAGACTGGCGGGAATGCCTGAAGCATTGATTGGATTGGAGAGACGCGCCTGCACCATCCCATCGGCTCCGACTTGATAGAGCAACGTACTAAAGTCGTAAAGCTGCTCATAAGATAGGATATGATTTTGGTCCGGCTGATCCTCTCCCCAGCTCCCGCCTGGAAAGCGAAGGAGCTTGATACCCGCATTCTGCAAACCATCAACAATCGGTGAATCATAAGACATAAAGCCTGTGAAGTTGCCATTTACCGAGTCTATCGAAGTTGTACCGGCTTTAGGAAATACATTCACACCAAAGAGATAGGGGCTAATAGGAATACCCGGCTGCCTTAAATCAATGAGCGCTTGCTGTTGATTCCCGACCTGTAACACTAACTGGTCATTGTTGCCGCTCTCGACACTCATCACGCGCACAGCGGCCAGAATCAGCATTATGAGTAAAAGTATGCTGAGTATAGCTAATAGACGACGATGATCTTTCCTTTTCGATCTTCGAGAAGGGAGGGTTCCCTGCGATACAGGCGCTTTCCAGTTTTGTACAGAACCATTTGGGGCTTCGTTAGATTGAACTGGATTTACAGCTCCTCCCCGTTTTACGTCGTTATTGACAATCATACTACTCACTTCCTGCATAGGGGCAATTCTGGATGATGGCCCTAATATATTTGAAGATGGCCTGGCGGGAACAAGCCATCTTCCAGTTCACCAATACTCATGTAAATATACTTCTACCTGTTCAAACGTATGAAGGCTAGCATCTGCACTAAATTTGTTCGCATTAGGACAATTGTCAGGTGTCGACAACCCTTGTCACAACACTTTTCATCGTATAGACTACAACTACTACCAATGAAAAAGATATTCGTTCGCTAATCGAAGAATAGGTAGCTACATTTTGAAAGGTAGTTCGTGATAGTGTCTAGCAGTCTGAAAGTCGTTACAACATTCCCATTCACCACTGAATCGCAGCAACTTCTTAAAGAGGCCGCTGCAACAGAAACAGTGGTTGTAACCACAGCTGATGAGCTTTCTGCCCACTTGTCCGATGCTGAGATATTATGTAGTTATTTCATTCCGCCTGACTGGCGTACACTAGCGCCCAAATTGCGCTGGTTACAATTTCCGGGAGCAGGCGTCGACTCACTTGCAACAACTGGATTGTTGGATGCAAATAGCGGTTTGATTGTGACAACAGCAGCAGGCATACATGCAGAGACTATCAGTGAATACGTTTTCGGAAGTATGTTAATGTTTAACTGGAACTGGCCACAGATGGTACGTCTACAGGATGATCATGTGTGGGCACGCAGCGCCACCTGGTATCACCTTGGAGGGCATGAATTAGCAGGTCAAACCTTGGGCATCATTGGACTTGGCAATATTGGCCGTAGAATTGCTCAGCTTGGTCGGTCATTTGGCATGCGTGTGCTTGGTACCCGGCGCTCCATCCATAACTCTGGAGAGCAGGAACCGAATGTGGATCAATCTTTCCTACCAGAACAGTTACACGATTTGTTACGTCTGAGTGATTACGTGGTTATTTCAGTACCCTTAACACGAGAAACAGAGAAGTTAATCGGTGAAGCCGAACTACGCATTATGAGGAGCAACACCTATCTGGTGAATATTGCGCGCGGACGAGTGATTGATGAACCAGCGCTTGTACGGGCATTGCGCGAGGGTTGGATTGCAGGCGCAGGATTGGATGTTACAGAAGAGGAACCATTGCCTTCTGAAAGCCCTCTGTACTCGATGCCAAATGTTATTTTGACGCCCCATATCTCGGGGAACAGCGTGCATTATGATGCTCGCCTCGCTGCTTTATTTGCTGACAATCTCAAGCGATATCGTTCAGGCCAGCAGTTGCAAAATCGGTACGAACCTTCGCGAGGATATTAGTACAAGGATTACTGTTTACTTCCATTGGGATTGAGTAACACATAGCTTTCATTGTATCCTCTGCCAGGCAGTGATGGAGGTTTAACTATGAGTAAAGACCTGGGTCCCATTGAAATAGTTGGCGCCGAAGCAATTGGCCAGCCCGGTCAGCGCCGTTTTCGTTTGTTTGCCATGATCCACAATATCTCAGTCGCCTTGTGGATGGAGAAAGAACAGCTCAATAACCTGTCTATAGCTCTTGATCGAATACTGGCCCAGCTCACCGAGGGACGTATATTGCGCACCGAAGCCCAGGCTTCTCCCCCAGCACCCCCTCGGGGAGCGCCTGCTAACTTTTCAGCTAAACCCGAATTTGAGTTCCAGGTCGGTCAACTGCGTATCAGTTATGATGAGAGGCGCAATTTGTTGGTATTGACAAGCATTCCATTAGGAATCGTGATGGAACCAGGGCAAGAACCCCAGGTAATTCTGCGTGATGAGGATACCCTTTCTTTCCGTTTCACATTGCAGCAAGCTAAGGAATTAACCAGTTCGATCACGATACTGGTCAGCGGTGGTAGGCCCGTATGTCCCCTTTGCAGGGCGCCTCTTGATGGGGAGCCACACGCATGTGTCAAACAAAATGGCCATCGTGAGTTGGTGCAGGCGATGGAGGATGAAGTGGAAGATAGCGAAGACGAGTAAGAGCAGGGTCGATCTTATCTATGAAGAAATAAACCGACCCTGCGCCTATGCATGTTACTAATCAGTACAAAGATATTTGTTGGCCTTTTGCAAGTAGTGCTCCTCGTTAGCTTCAATCATAAGTTTATGAAGCACAACAACGTCAGCATCAGGCAAACATTCTACCGGTTGAACGCACAATCGCATCACGGCTCGACCATTTTCGATGACCTGCACATAGCCCCTGGCACGCGGCACACGATATATACGCTGGGCGGTTGTAGGACTTGGAACTTCCACATAACCACGCCACACAAGTTGACGGCACTGCTCAGGAGTAAGAAGATCATGCAGAAGCCCGTTTGCCCTACGTTCAGCAGGCGATAAACTCTTGAAATATGGCTGGAAAATCAACCAGACCATCGGAGAGATCGCCAGCATTAAGACAATCCAACCCAGGGTGGTAAGCACCTGCTGAGTAATGAAGATCATCCGCCAACGACTCGCGGGACAAGGACAATCTGCTCGGCTGTTTGGTCAAATTCCTCGATGCGTTGTGCCGGTTTCCCAGGATCAATTCTGAAGGCTGTAGCACCCTTGGCACGTTCCTGCTCAAAGATACGTTCTGCCTCTCGAACAGCAGCTGTTGCTTCGGAGTCTCCCGCCTGGACACTCTGCTCATCCCAGGTGACACGGTCATCACCACGCCGTGACATCACCCGTAACATTCCCACAGTCGTTCCTCCTTCGTAGTCATAGCCAGTGTCAGGATTCCGCCAGGGAACTCCCAACACGCTCGAAAAAGATGGCTACCCACGGATACCCACAGGGGTACCTCTAGCAATGGTTTCTAACGAACAAAAGGCGATTACAAAAAAACGAACTACGTGGTATACAGAACTTTGTACCTCACTAAAAGGCATTGTCTCACAGAGACTTTTTAGCGCTGACGGCCAGCTTTGCCTTGGTTGAGGAAGAATTTTTATCTTCCAATTACCATATATGTATTGTAACTTGACACACCTTGAAACGTCAATGGCTAAAACAACTCAATTTGGAATACGGAGATATTCAGTCTTGCTTTGTAATGACGACGGCAATAGCGGCTGTACCTGGGCCAGTATGGGTACCCAACGTAGCACCAAGCTTATAAATAGTAAGATCACTTGTATACACAGTTTTAATATACTGCGCAAGTTGCTCAGCGAACCCCTCACTTGATTCGGCAATTGAGACATGCTCTATTTTGCCCATTTCTTGCACTAATTCCGCCACTCGCGCATAGGCTTTGCTGCGTGTGCGAGGCTGTTCTACAGGGATTACCTCACCATCTTTCAAAGAGATGATTGGTTTTACACTAAGCATATTTCCTAAAAAGGCTCTGGCACCGCCAATGCGACCTCCACGTTTCACATACTCCAGAGTATCCAGGACAGCAAGAATACGCGTGCGTGCCAGTTCGTCGAGTATATGCGTTTTGATCTCTGGAAGACCTAGTCCCTCTCTAGCTTCTTGTGCAGCCCGCATAATGGATCTTGACATAGCTATACTTATATTTTTCGAATCGATAATTTCAACGGGAATTTTTTTCACGCTAGCAGGCAAGGTGTCTCGCGCAGTACATGCAGACTGGTAGGTGCCGCTTAGCTTCGAGGAAAGATGGACTGAGAGGATGGCATCAGCCCCTTCATCTATAAGGTTGGTATACGCTTCCTGAAACGCTGCTGGTGAGGGTTGAGAGGTACGCGGCAGTTCCTTGCTTGCATGCAATTTTCTGTAAAAGCTCGCGTTATCCAGATCAACTCCATCAAGGTAAGCCTCGTCGCCGAAAAAGACAGTGAGCGGCACAACGGTAATCCCAGCGGCCTGTGCTTGGTCTCGAGGAATGTCTGCGGTGCTATCAGTGACAAGGCGAATTGTCATGACTCCACCTCCTTTTATGGTAAAATATTGGATGTAATCTCCTATTCAGCTGAAAGAATATATGCGTAATGGGGTTGGCCTCCATCTACGACTTCAATTTCGAGATGTGAGTATTTTTCTTTAATGCTCCTGGCGGTATCTTCTGCCTGCTGCTCGGTTACACCCTCTCCAAAATAGACTGTGACAATCTCATAGCGTTCAATATTCATACGTTGCAAGGTCTCACGGATGACATATTTTATATCTTGTCCGGCAATTACCAGATTTCCATTAACGAGGCCAATTAAATCGCCTTCGCGCACACGCACACCGCTAACCTTTACAGTACGGATGGCCGTGGTGATTTCCGCAGTTTGAATATGTGTAGCGGCTTCGGTCATGGCCTCACAATTTGACTCAAAATCAGCTTCAAAATTAAATCCGAGAAGCGCAGCGATGCCTTGAGGCATAGATTCGGTGGGAACAACAAAGACTTCTTTGCTTGACAAGCCGGTCACTTGCCGCGCACTCAAGATGACATTACTGTTGTTTGGGAGCAAAATTACTTGCCTAGCATCTACTGCATCTACCGCCGCGAGCAATTCTTCGGTGCTGGGATTCATAGTCTGCCCACCAGGAACAATAGCAGTAACTCCTATGCTACGAAAGACCCTCTCAAATCCCTGACCAGCTACAACGGCAACAGTGGCAATCTGCTGTGTTACCGGTTTCATTTCTTCGGCAGTATGTTCGGCTTCACTCTCCGCCGCATAAGTGAGACTCTGCTCCTGTAAGTTCTCGATATTGATATCTAGCAAACTTCCAATACTTACACCAAAATCCAGAATTTTACCGGGCCATTCAGTATGGGTATGAATTTTGAGCATCTTTTCATCACCAGCCACAACAGTTGACACTCCCCCCATATCAATAATGCTTTGACGAATACCCTCGACATCAAGTTTTTCGCCGCGCAGCAAAAAGACTACCTCGTAGCCGAATTCTTCTTCAATCTTCACGCGTCCTTTTTTAAGGGTACTATCAAAAGAAGCAGTGGTTACCTGGCCAGACTCACCCCGGACATAACGCCACACACCCTCCAGGATCGTGCAGAAGCCCTGACCGCCTGCATCAACCACGCCAGCCTGCTTGAGAGTGGGGAGCAGATCAGGAGTACGAGCTACGGATTGTCTTGCCGCTATGATTGATTCTTGCATCATCATTACAAGGTCATCACCACGCTTAGCGCTTGCCATCGCCGCCTCAGCAGTTTCGCGCACCACGGTTAGAATAGTTCCCTCCACAGGTTTGATGACGGCCCGATAAGCCAGGCGTTGTGCTTCATCTAGTGCAAGAGCCAGGTCAAGGGCCGAAAACGTCTGTTTTTTATCGAGTCCTTGTGCCAGACCACGTAAAATCTGCGAAAAAATGACCCCAGAATTTCCACGCGCGCCCAGTAATGCTCCATGCGCTAGCCTGGCCGAGATTACTCCCGCCGAGGTATCTTCGCAATTAATGACATCACGGAAAGCTGCCTGTACAGTGGCATACAAGTTGGAACCTGTATCGCCATCTGGGACGGGGAAGACATTGAGGGCATTGATGATCTCGCGATGCTCTTCTAACGATGCAGCTCCTGCCAACATGGCCTTCTTCAGGTCCTGGCCATCGAAGACACTAATTCTCCGAGGGCGTTGTGATCGCACACCCGGCGTGTACGGTGTATGTTCCTGCATGGTTAGTCACTCCCACGGGTGCGCGCCCAGCAAAAGGGCGTCCCTATACTCCTGGTAATCTATTTATTTGAATCCTGGCTGAGTCCTTGAACGTTCACGTTGACCTGAGCCACCGGAACGCCGAGCATTTTTTCGATAGAAAATTTGACAGCACTCATGATATTGTGAGCTATTTCCGATATGCGCAGTCCATATTCCAAAGCAACATAGACTTCTACAGTGATTTGATTATCAACAATACGAATCTGTACACCCTGATTGAGACGATCATGTGGGAGGAACACCGCCTGCCCATTGCGCAAACGAGGAGCAGTGATGCCAACAACACCATAAGATTCAGTGATAGCTTGCACAGCAATAGTGTGAATTGCGTTAGGCAGTACTTCTATCTTTCCAAGATGGTGTGTTCCCTGTTGAGGTTGGACGGCAGGTGTTTTCGGCATGCGCATGTCTTTTCTCTTTTATATTCCCCCGACTCTTGCCAACACAAGTGACAACATGGTATACTCGCATGGCGTGTTCAGGTTCTCTTTACATATCATTGCCAGATTGGCTTCTCGTCAAAAATCGAAAACGAGATGAAAGAGATTGAAACATATGCAGTATATCAGAGGCAGGCTTTATTATCAAGGGACGCTTGAGAAGCTACACTAAGCCCTTAAATGAAATAGAGAGGAAGAGATATATGTCTGGTCGTTGTGAGATATGCGAACGCAAGCCGATGTATGGCAATAATGTTAATTTTTCGCAAAAGCGCACGCGACGTCGCTTTGTGTTGAATGTACAGCGCCGTCGTATCACAATCAATGGTGTTCGGCGCAAAGTAAATATCTGTACTCGTTGCTTGAGAACCATGGACAAGTTGCCAAAGGCGAGATAATAAACAGTAACAATAAAGGGCAGAAAGGCCATTTGTGACCTTTCTGCCCTTTATTGTTGCTTGCGATTCTTTTCAAAACGTGTCCTTAATTGCCCACATGCCGCGGCGATGTCGTCTCCACGTTCCGCACGAACACTATTACTTATCCTGTGCTCAAAAAGCACGCTACGGAAGACACTAATAGCCTCATCATTGGGCGACTTAAAATCGGCGGAGGTTGCATTGACTGGAATGCAATTCACATGCGCAAACTGCTTGAGTGGAGCGAGCAATGTGCCAAGTAGATGCGCATACTCCGCTGTATCGTTTACGCCTGCTAACAGTACATACTCAAATGTCACCTGCCGTCCTGTAGCAGCTATATAGTCTTTACAAGCAGCAATCAGCTCCTCTAATGGGTGTTTCTTATTGATTGGCATAGTCTGACTACGTAGCTCATCTCTTGGTGCATGCAGGGAAATAGCGAGATTTACCTGTAGCTGCTCCTGACTGAGCTTACGAATTGCAGGGACCAGTCCCACTGTTGAAACAGTCATATGCCTGGCGCCCAGGTTAAAGCCATCTGAGCTATTGAGTATACGCAGCGCTTGCAAAACATTGTCATAATTATGCAAAGGTTCGCCCATACCCATCAAAACAATGTTCGTTATATGGTCAATGGGAGCGCTGCCAGGAAGTCCCTTTGCAGCCCATGGAGCATCTCGTAATTCTCGAGCAAAGATGAGCACCTGCGCTACAATCTCCCCTGAGGTGAGATGACGATCAAAACCCATCTGTCCAGTTGCACAGAAAGTACACCCAAAAGCACAACCAGCCTGCGTCGAAACGCAAACTGTTGCCCTGGCACCCGCAAGGGGTGCCACTACATTTCCAGTCGAAGAAACGTGTTGGCTTGATCGTGCGCGCCTTTCGCCAATAGGAGGATAAAGCATGAGTACCGATTCGATCAGTTTCCCATCACAAAGCTCCAATAAGATTTTACGTGTGCGGTCATCTTTGGAGTGTTGTTCGCTCCGAACGATCATCGGTCCAATGCTGGCTTCTTGCGCAAGACGGTTACGTAAGGACTGCGGAAGATTGCTCATTAAAGAGAAGTCGGTAACAAGACGCTGGTAAAGCCAGCTATAAAGTTGTTTAGCCCGAAAAGCTGGCTCTCCCCGCTCCAAGAGCCATGCTTGCATCTGTGGTAGGGTGAGGCTGAGCAGGTCGGTTTTCTTGACGCTATTCGTGTTGGATCGTGTTATTGGCATGATTGACATGCGTCCATTATAGCACGTTTTGCTCCCGACATATGTGAGAATCAGAAAGGCTGACAGCCGTTGTATCAACTGTTGCACAGTACATATCGGTGTGCTATAATCCGCATGGAAGATAAATGAGAGACAGCAGACGGGATCACACGGATGAATAAGAAACCGCCACCCTCTGTTTGGGAATCCCTGGCGTTAGTCGGGCAACTAGGCTTCACCATTGCAATTCCCTTGGCTCTAGGCGCTATTTTAGGCAATTACCTTGATGGCATTACACATCAGAAAATTTTATTTTTGCTGCTCGGGCTGCTGCTTGGCCTGATAATAGGAATATATGGAGCCTACCGTTTATTTGCACGCCTTTTCTAAACTAGAGAGGATAGACGGAGCCACCAATAGCAAAACAGACCTGGCAGAGCGCAGTGAGTAGGGAGGATACCGCGTGCTCTGGAAACTTCAGCCAATACAAATTCCGCCAGAAGTGATCTTCTATATAGGCCCGCTTCCGGTTACAAACGCACTTCTTGGTACCTGGATATCGATCATCGCTTTACTCTTAGTCTTCTTTTTCGGAACGCGCCGGCGTGACCTGATACCTTCGGGTATGCAAAATGCTGTTGAGTGGATCATAGAATATTTGTTAAACCTCACGGAAGGCGTATCTGGTAAAGTAAAGGCGAGAAAGTTTTTTCCACTTGTCGCAACTTTTTTTATCTTCATTTTATTCTGTAACTTGCTTGATATTTTCCCCGGCGTAGATACGATTGGAACAGTGAACCTGATAGCGCTCAGGTCGGCACATCTCAGTGTACCATCAACCTTTTTCCTATTAGGTGACTATTCCGATAAGCTTACTCCATGGGTTCGACCAGGAACAAGCGACCTCAATCTTACATTAGCATTGGCACTTGTCTCGGTAATTGTCACTCAGATCTTCGGTTTCTATACATTGGGAGCAAAGCAGCAACTGAGCAAGTATTTCAACTTCAAAGCATTTAGACATGGCTTCCAGGGACCTATCGAGTTCTTCGTTGGACTAATTGAGCTTGTCACGGAGATATCTCGTATTCTCTCATTTTCTTTCCGTCTCTTTGGCAATATCTTTGCTGGTAGCGCAGTACTGGCAGTTTTCGCCTGGCTTCTACCATTTGTTTCCGATGCAGTCTTCATCCCATTTGAACTCTTTGTTGGTTTTGTACAGGCACTTATTTTCGCTTTGTTAACACTCGTCTTCCTGGAAATTGGCACTACCAGCCATGAGTTCGAAGAGGATGAGAAGGCAGAAAAAGTGGCACTCGAAGAATATGGGCAGAGCGAGGCAGAAAAAGAGGCTATGGCAGCCAGCTAAGATACAACACTCGTTACATTACTTGCTACTCGCAGTTTTCTGCGGTTGCATAAATTAGTAACAATCATTACATAAAGGAAATTTCTTTAAGGAGGTTCTCAACGTGACTTCACTCGCTATCGCACTTGCAATCGGTTTGGGAGCTATCGGCCCAGGCCTCGGTATCGGTATTGCTGGAGGTCAGGCCTTAAATGCCATTGGCCGAAATCCAGAAGCAGAACCACTGATCCGTATTAACATGTTCATCGCCCTGGCATTTGCTGAAGCTATCGCTATTTACGCTCTGGTTATCGCCTTCGTTCTCACTAGTAGACCTTAGTCTACAGGCAAGCATGGTAGGGTACTTAAAGAGGGAAGCTCATTAGACTGTCCTTACCCTACTGTGCCAGGGTTGGAGCGCATAATCCACACACCCATAGTAAGGGCATACCCTGGTAGACGTTCTTTCAGGCTACATTGCGGTATAACCTCTGATGAAAGGAGGCGCACACAGAATGAATCTAGCAAGTGAGTTCGGCATTAATGGTTTAGCTTTCCTCTCACAACTCGTCAGCTTTGGCATCGTCTTTTATATCCTTTGGAGATGGGGATTCCCTGCCATTGTCAAGACACTCGAAAAGCGTCAAGCGGTGATTCGCGAAGGCGTAGAGAATGCAGAAAAAGCCAAGAGCGACCTTGCAGAGGCAACTGCACGCGCAGAACAAGTATTGCAGGAAGCACGTCTCCAGGCACAGGAGACCATTGCTCAGGCGACAAGGGTGGCTGAAAGAGAGGCCAACCGTATTCAGGAGGAGGCGTACACTCGTACGGCTCAGATTGAACAGCAGCAGGTGGCTCGCATCCAGCAGGAGGCCGCTCGCGCTCGTGCCGAGCTTAGTCGCTTGGTAGTTAATCTTTCGATTAGCGCTGCCGGCAAAGTTATCAGTAAATCTGTTGACAGTTCAGATAACCGCCGCCTGGTTGAAGAGTTCGTTCACGCTAGCGAAACAAGGGAACAGTAATGCTAAAGGGAGCAATAGCACGTCGCTATGCTGGGGCGATCTTCGATATTGGGATGAAGCAAAACACGCTTGATCGAACTCTCGAAGACGTGCAAGAGATAGCCAAACTGTTTTCCATTCGTAAACTGGCCTATCTCCTGCGCGAGCCGAATATTCCTGCAGAGCGCAAAGAGAAAGCAATACGCCAGGGGCTGGCATCAAAGGTTTTGCCAACATCACTCAATCTCGCATTATTGGTCGTCCAGCGTGAGCTTGTTGATCTCATGCCGAATATCGCTCGTGAACTGAACCAGCTTGTCCTCGATCACAAAAACGAGGCAAAAGCCGAAGTTACCACGGCAACGCAATTAGATGAAACGACGCAGAGTCAGGTACAGCGTGCATTAGAACGTATGACTGGCAAAAAGATAATGCTAGAAACCCGGGTTCAACCGAACATACTGGGTGGAGTGGTAGCGCGAGTAGGAGATCAGGTGATCGATGGCAGTGTAGAACGCCGTTTGAAGTTGTTGCAACAACAACTATTAACAGGTGTTTCTACCGCTAGCATTGATTTCTTTGCAGAACCAGGTTAAGAAGAACAGGAGGAACAGCGATGGCATCATGGGCTGACGAAATCAGTGCCATCATAGAAAAAAACATCGCAGGGTTTGGAACAAGCGAAACCGCAACAGCAAGCGTTGGCACTGTCATCGCAGTGCAGGACGGAATCGCTCGTGTCTATGGACTGCAAGATGTGAAATATCTAGAGTTGGTGGAATTTCCACGTACAGGGATAATGGGTATGGCCTTCAACCTCGAAGAAGAGACGGTCAGTTGCACCATCCTGGGTGAATATTCCCATATACGTGAAGATGACGAAGTACGTACTACAGGACGTGTTATCTCAGTGCCTGTTGGTGATGCACTGATTGGACGTATAGTGAGCCCTCTGGGTGAGCCACTGGACGATAGAGGGCCAATTGTAACCGACACATTTCGCCCGGTGGAACGTGTTGCTCCTGGCGTGATTACACGCCAGCCAGTAAATACACCTGTACAAACGGGTCTGAAGGCTATTGATAGCATGATTCCCATTGGTCGTGGCCAACGCGAATTGATCATTGGCGACCGCCAGACAGGAAAGAGCGCTATTGCTATCGATACAATCATTAACCAGAAGGGCAAAAATCTGCTGTGTATTTACGTGGCAATCGGTCAGAAGAATTCCACCGTGGCACGTACCCACGCTATTCTAGAGGAACACGGCGCGATGGAGCATACGATCATGGTGGTAGCAGGCGCCTCTGACCCAGCACCATTGAAGTACATTGCACCATACGCAGGTTGCGCAATGGGTGAGGAGTTCATGGAGTCTGGGCGAGACGCATTAATCATCTATGATGACCTGACGAAACACGCCGAGGCTTACCGCAATATCTCATTGATCATTCGCCGTCCACCAGGACGTGAAGCATATCCCGGTGATGTCTTCTACCTGCACTCGCGCCTACTGGAACGCGCCGCTCGCCTGAATGATGATTATGGAGGTGGTTCGCTCACAGCATTGCCGATTATCGAAACGAAAGCAAATGACATCTCTGCATATATTCCAACAAATGTAATCTCGATTACCGATGGGCAGATATTCCTTGAGACTGACCTGTTCAATGCTGGGCAGCGACCAGCCGTAAACGTGGGTCTTTCGGTTTCGCGAGTAGGTAGTAGTGCCCAGACACGCGCAATGCGACAGGTAGCCGGATCGCTCCGTCTTGATCTTGCGCAGTTCCGTGAACTGGCGGCGTTTGCACAATTCGCATCAGATCTGGACAAAGCTACAAAGAGCCGTATTGATCGTGGACGTCGTTTAACCGAAGTACTCAAACAACCACAGTATCAACCAGTACCTGTGGAGAAGCAGGTCATGATTATCTATGCTGCGACCGTTGGATACCTGGATGATGTGCCTGAAGATCAGGTTAACGCATGGGAAAGCGATTTCTACCGCTATATGGATGCGAATCACCCGGAGATCGGTGATGAGATCATTGAGAAATCGGTTAATGCGCGGGATAAAATGTCGGACGACTTGCTGAGACGGTTGAACGCCGCAATCGAGGAGTTCAAGAAGACCGCAGCACTGCACTAGGAGTCTAATGTATGCCATCAACCAGAGAAATACGGCGTCGTATCAGGTCGGTTAAAAATACGGCACAGATCACTAAAGCAATGCAGATGGTGGCAAGTAGTAAGATGCGCCGGGCACAAGAACGTGTCCAGCAATCGCGCCCATATGCTGATCAACTTCGAGCCCTCGTCTCACGCCTTGCCAGGGTCACTGGCGAAGATGTGGGAGGAGAAATCGCGCTGCTGAAGCAACGTCCGGTGCGCAAAATTGGAATAGTAGTCATTTCACCTGACAGCGGTCTATGTGGAGCATTGCCAAGCAACATCAATCGTAAGGCTGCTGCAACGGCCATTGAGGAGCAAAGGCGATTCGCTGAGCAGGGAGAACGGCCCACAGTCGACTATGTGGCAGTTGGACGCAAGGGACGTGATTTCGTCTTACGCAACCAGTTGCACCTGATTGCTGAATTCACGAACTATGGTGATAGACCATCCTTACAGGACGCTTCGGCTATCGCGCAGGTAGCAGTGGACGCCTTTCTAAATGGAGAGGTGGATGTAGTCTACCTGGTTTATCCGAAATTTATCAATACTGTGAGCCAGTTGCCAACTACTGTGCAATTGTTACCGGTACAGCCTCCTACCGAGCAAGAAGGGGAGAGTAAGACAATCGAATACATCTACGAGCCAGATGCAACAAGCATTTATGAGGCTTTGCTTCCGCGTTATGTGAATGTACAGGTCTATCAGGCCTTGCTCGAAACGATTGCGAGCTTTAATTCAGCTCAAATGGTGGCAATGAAGAATGCAACGGATAATGCGAACGAACTTATTCAGGATTTGACCCTTACCTATAACAAAGCCCGCCAGGCGAGTATCACGACCGAGATTCTTGAGATTGTGTCCGGCGCTGCGGCTTTGTAAGCGAGTAGGAGAAATATATGGCAACAACGAAAACGGGTACAAAAGGAAAAATTGTACAGGTACTAGGGGCAGTAGTGGATATTGAGTTTCCACCAGATCATCTACCAGATATCTACAATGAAGTGCAAACTCAACCAGAAGGGTCTGATCATGTCCTTTCACTGGAGGTTGAGCAACAGCTAGGGAATAACTGGGTACGTTGCGTGGCTATGGGTTCAACAGACGGCTTACAGCGTGGTATCGACGTATTTGATATGGGCGCACCAATTTCAGTACCAGTAGGACCGAAAACACTGGGACGCATCTTTAATGTGCTTGGCCAGGCAGTTGACAATAAGCCGGAGGTAACAGATGCCCCACGTTTGCCTATTCATAGGGAAGCACCGAGCCTGGAAGACCAGGCAGCGACAATTGAAGTCTTTGAGACTGGCATTAAAGTCATTGACCTGATCTGCCCATTCATGAAAGGCGGAAAAATTGGGGCCTTTGGTGGCGCCGGTGTGGGCAAGACAGTTATCATCCAGGAACTGATCAATAATATCGCGAAAGGACATGGCGGTTACAGCGTATTTGCGGGCGTGGGTGAGCGCACTCGCGAAGGGAATGACCTGTATCATGAAATGCAGGAAGCGAAGGTCATCGACCGCCTGGCGATGGTGTTTGGTCAGATGAATGAACCACCCGGTTCGCGCTTACGTGTTGCCCTAAGTGGCCTTGCACTTGCGGAGTATTTCCGTGATGAAGAGGGCAAAGACGTATTGCTCTTCATCGATAATATCTTCCGTTTTACCCAGGCCGGTGCTGAAGTTTCGGCGCTCCTGGGCCGCATGCCTTCGGCTGTGGGTTATCAGCCAAACCTGGCAGAAGAGATGGGCGAATTACAAGAGCGCATCACTTCGACGAAAAAAGGATCGATCACATCGATGCAGGCAGTGTATGTACCTGCTGATGACTATACAGACCCCGCTCCCGCCACAACATTCGCCCACCTGGACTCGACGATTGTGTTGGAGCGCGCGATCTTCGAGCAGGGTATTTATCCTGCGATTGATCCACTCGCTTCTACCAGTCGCATTCTTGACCCTAACGTTGTGGGTGAAGAGCACTACGATATAGCACGTGGTGTACAGAAGGTACTACAACGTTACAAGGATCTGCAGGATATCATTGCAATTCTGGGTATCGATGAACTGTCAGACGATGACAAGCTGACAGTAGCTCGCGCTCGTAAGTTGCAGCGTTTCTTCTCACAGCCGTTCACAGTAGCAACTGTATTCACCGGTCTCGAAGGCAGATATGTACCTGTGAAGGAGACAGTGCATGGCTTCAAGGAGATTCTCGAAGGTAAGTACGACCATGTGCGCGAGGACTTTTTCTATATGAAAGGGACTATCGACGAGGTTGTAGAGAGCTACGAGAAAGAACAGCAAAAGGGGTAGACGATGGCAACACGCACTACCATGCATGTAGAGGTAGTAACAGCAGAGCAAGAGCTCTACAGTGGAGAGGCCGATTCAGTAATCGCTCCTGGCTCGGAGGGAGAGCTTGGTATCCTACCAAGGCACGCGGCGCTGTTAACCACGCTTAAAGTTGGTGAGTTGTTGATCAAGTTAAGTGGCGCTGAAGAGCCGTTCTTCGTTTCCGGTGGTTTTCTTGAAGTATCTAATAATAGTGTGACGGTGCTAGCCGAAACTGCAGAACACGCGGAGGAGATAGATGAGGCACGCGCTGAAGCTGCTCGCCGTCGTGCCCAGGAACTTCTTGCACAGGCACAATCGGATACTGAAAGAGCAGAGCTATTAGGTGCTCTCGAACGTGCGGTAGCGCGAATACACGTGGCTGAAATTACTCGTCGCCGTAGTAATCGCCGTATTCAGATGCCGCCACCTTCAGAAATGTAGCTATACCCATAGGATTAGAATCCAAACCAAAGGAGTGGAAAGGCATGCTTTGCCTTCCCACTCCTTTTAGTTTGGACTGGCTCAAAGGGGGACAGGAACTGAATCTTATCGTCTTTCGTTGACATGGTTACAAGCTGCGTGATATGATTTTTTTACTGAAAATGGTTCAGTTCCTGGTTGTATATTTCTTGTTAACTATCCCCGATCACAGAAGGTCGCGTGATCTGGTTAGTGCGCGGCCGATTTTTGAACGTCCCGCAATGTAGTTGACTGGCTCCTTCAGGGCCGGGTGTGAGTGTATAGCTTAATGAATCGTGAGTATCATCGTTGGTTTAGTCCCTCCCTCCAAAGAGATATGGAAATGTTGGTATTTGGACATGCTGGCGCCCGTATGCTGGTTTTTCCGACTTCTATGGGCCGTTACTTCCAGTGGGAAGACAGCGGCATGATCAACGCACTTGGAGATCAACTGGAACAGGGTGATATCCAGTTATTCTGTGTGGATAGCGTTGATGGAGAAAGCTGGTATGCCAAATGGAAGCCTCCTGGTGAACGCGCCTGGAGACAAACGCAGTATGACAACTACCTTGTGAACGAAGTCCTGCCGTTCACTCACCAGCACAATTCCAACCCTTACTTGATCGCTGCTGGGACTAGCTTTGGCGCGTACCACGCTGCCAATTTCGCTTTCCGTTACCCCCAGCTGGTTGGTCGGGTTATCGGGTTAAGCGGCTCCTATAACATCAAGAATTTTACGAATGGCTACTCAGACGATAATGTCTATTTCAATAATCCTTGCGACTTCATCCAGAACGAGCACGATCCGGCGCGGCTGGATGCCCTGCGGCACATAGACATTATCCTTGCTATTGGGCGCGACGATCCTTCGTGCGGGAACAACGAGTACTTCTCGGGCATCCTCTGGAGCAAGAGCATCTGGCATGCCTTGCGCGTCTGGGATGGCTGGGTTCACGATTGGCCTTATTGGCAACAGATGATCCGCATGTACATCAGCGGTCACGATTGACCGAGAGGGGAGTTGTCTTATGACGCTGAAAGTCGGCCTGCTGGTCGGACGAGAATGGTCCTTTCCTCCCGCTTTCATTGAAGAAGTCAACCGCCGCGACGAAGGCGTTGTCGCGGAGTTCGTCAAGCTGGGCGGCACGCGCATGGACGAACCATGCCCCTATACAGTGATTATTGACCGCATTTCGCAGGAGGTACCGTATTACCGGGTCTATCTCAAATATGCAGTTCTTCAGGGTGTGACTGTTGTCAACAACCCTTTCATGTGGACAACGGACGACAAATTCTTCGAAGCGACTCTGGCCACAAAGTTAGGAATTGCCCACCCGAAAACAGTTGTATTGCCAAACAAAGACTATGTACCAGGCATTGTTCACGAGGAGAGCCTGCGTAACCTGGTATACCCGTTGGACTGGTATGGCATCATCGATTATGTCGGCATGCCATGTATTTTAAAAGACGCCTTTGGTGGTGGCGGAAGGGATGTGTATGTCTGCCACTCGATAGAAGAGTTACTGCATTACTATAACCGTTTTGGCCTGGGTACGGCCATTTTGCAGGAATTTATCGAGTTTGAGCAGTACGTCCGTTGTATCAGCCTTGGGCAGGAAGAAGTCCTTCCGATCAAGTATGACCCTCGAGAGCGAAAATATCATGTCGAACACGATCATCTCAGCCCTGAACTCGGGGTTCGTATTGTTGAGGACTCGTTGAAGCTCGTGCGCGCATTGGGATACGATATGAACTCCCTTGAATGGGCCGTTCGTGACGGCGTTCCCTACGCGATCGATTTCATGAACCCTGCTCCAGACATGGATATTTACTCGCTGACTCCGTTTTATTTCGATTGGGTGGTCAAGCATATGGCTGATATGGCTATCCGTCTCGCGAAACATCCACGCCCACAAAATCGCGAACTGCGCTGGGATACATTTCTGACCGCAGAACGCAATAGAGGTGAAGAGCAGACGGATACAACCGGGACGGCTGCGCGTCCCGAAAAGGCGAACGGAGGGCATCGGGCGCAATGAATTGCGCCCCTACATTATTTGGAGGTGTGCCATGTCATTGCGAGAAGCCATAGAAAGCTATCACGAACTCCTGACTGACGAGTTAGCCAGTGAGTCGCAGGCGAAACTCGATGATCAACAGCAGAGCCGTGGAATCACCTTCGGTGGACGGCCGCTATGTAGCGTTTTGCGCCCACGATTCATGACACCCGAACAGTATCGCTTCCTCCAGACGCGAGTTCGCTTGCTGTTACATGCTTTCGACAAGATCTATTACCGTGCCCTGGAAGATGAGACGTTCCGCAAACATTTTGGCTTACTTGACTGGGAAGATGAACTCGTGCGGCACGACTCTGGTTTCCGTGCTCCCAGTCCGACTTCTCGTGTGGATACATTCTTTGTACATGGTCGAGGAGGATTGCGCCTTACAGAATATAATGCTGAGACACCTGCAAGCCCGGCCTACAATGATGTGCTGGCGGAAGTTTTTTACGGCTTACCTGTGATGCGCGAGTTTCTGCATCACTACGAGGTGCGCTATTCGCCCGCTCGTCACAGCGTCCTGAATGCCTTGATAGACGCCTACCAGGAATGGATAGGCCGTCGTGAAGCGCCACGTATCGCCATACTCGACTGGAAAGAGGTGCCAAGTTACAGCGAGTTCGTAATGTTTGCTGAGTATTTCAAGTCTCAGGGGCTGGAATGTGTCATCGCAGATCCACGCGAAGTGGAGTACCACAATGGTCGTCTTATGGCTGGAGATTTCCACATCACATTGATTTATAAGCGCGTGCTGATCAGCGAGCTGGTCGAACGCGGTGGGCTTGATCACCCAGTCGTACAGGCAGTACGCGATGGAGCCGTTTGTATGGTCAATCCATTTCGCTGCAAAATCTTGCATAAAAAAGCCAGCCTGGCCGTGTTGAGCGACGAACGCAATTCCGATCTCTTCAACGACGCAGAGTTGGAGGCAATCGAAGCCCATATCCCCTGGACGTGTCGCGTCGAAGAGCGCCATGCCAGCTACCATGGTCGGAGGATTGATCTGCTGCCTTTCATTCTTGATCATCGCGAGAAGTTGGTGCTCAAACCAAACGACGAGTATGGTGGTAAGGGGATCCTCCTGGGTTGGGAAACCGACGCCAGTAGCTGGGCAGAGGCGATTCAAGATGCATTGACCGACCCATACATCGTACAGGAGCGAGTGACCATCCCCAGTGAACCTTTCCCAAGCATGGTTGATGGTCACGTTAGATTGATTGATCGCATGTTGGACACCAACCCATTTGTCTTTTACGGCAATTACATGGACGGCTGCCTATCACGCCTCTCGACAGAGGCACTGCTAAACGTAACAGCCGGTAGTGGTTCAGCCGTCGCGACATTCGTTGTGGAAAAACGTTAACAAGCCAGGTTCTTAGGGACGCAATCCCTGAGCGGGGTGTGGGGTGTCCCCACATTCTTTCTTCCCCTTTGGTGGGGGTAGAATTATCATCCTTGGAACAGCCAACGCTATGATGAGAGGAGAGTTGAAATGAAGCCGCCATCACTCACCATTGGCATAGAAGAAGAATACCAGATCGTCGACCCGCAGACACGCGAACTGCGCTCCTACATCACCCAGATACTGGAGGAGGGTAAGATGACCTTGCGAGAGCAGGTCAAACCCGAGCTACACCAGGCTATGGTTGAAGTCGGATCCCTTGTATGCCAGACACCAGGTGAACTTCGAGATGAACTGATTCGCCTGCGTCGTACGATCATGGAGCTGGCCGCAAAAAACGGCTTGAAGATCGTGGCAGCAGGCACTCACCCATTTTCCTCCTGGATGACGCAGGAGATCACCCCGCAGGAACGCTATATGGGTGTCAAACAGGACATGCAGGAACTGGCCCAAAGGCTGTTGATCTTTGGCACACATGTACATATTGGCATTGAAGACCGCGAATTTCTGATTGATTGCATGAACGTTGTGCGCTACCTGTTGCCACATATACTCTGCCTCTCCAGCAGTTCACCATTCTGGATGGGACGTAACACCGGCCTGAAATCCTACCGCAGTATTATTTTCCGCAACTTTCCTCGCAGCGGCATTCCGCGTATTTTCGATACATGGGAGGACTACAACTACCTTGTGGAGACGCTGGTGAAGACAAATACCATCCCAGATGGCAGCAAAATCTGGTGGGACGTACGTCCAAACCATTCATACCCTACTATAGAATTCCGCATCAACGATGTTTGCACGCGAGTAGATGAAGCAATATGTATAGCAGCTATCTTCCAGGCTATCATCTACAAACTCTGGAAACTGCGTCGGGACAACCTGACTTTCCGTGTGTATCCCATGGAATTAATCGAGGAAAATAAGTGGCGTGCCGTACGCTACGGCCTGGATGGCAAGCTGATCGACTTTGGCAAGCAACGTGAATTTCCGGCTCGTGACTTGATCCGCGAATTAATCGAGTGGTTCATCGGCGATGTGATCGATGAACTAGGAAGCCGCCAGGAGATTGAGTACGTGTACCGCATCCTGAACGAAGGATCGAGCGCCGATCGCCAGCTAGCCACTTTTCAACGCACCGGTGATCTGAAAGCCGTGGTCGACCAGTTAATACAAGAAACAAGCGAAGGAGTAATTACCATGTAAATGTGGATGGGAATGCGTGCGTTCCCATCCACATTTACATGGTAATAGAAGTAAACAGGCAATGTCACGTTTAATCACAATTGAAGATCTTTATGCAATACAATTTCTTAGCAGGCCGCGCATCTCGCCAGATGGTCAGCGTGTAGCTTTTGTGGTAACAACTATCGACAAGGGCAAGCACGAATATCGTTCCTCGATCTGGGTAGCGCCAACTGAGGGCGGAAAAGCTATGCGCTTCACCAGTGGTACGGCTAATGCGCATAGTCCATGCTGGTCACCAGATGGACGATGGCTGGCGTTTGTAACAGATCGTGAAGGGGAATACGCTAGCAAAGATGCTCAAGAGCAGAAGAAACAGGGCAAGGGAAAAGGACAGATATGGCTCATCCCCAGCGATGGAGGCGAAGCACAACAACTGACCTTTATGCAGCATGGGGCATCCAACCCTACCTGGTCGCCTGACAGTAAGCGTATGGTTTTTAGCGCGGCAGTTGGCCCGCTCGATGAAGAGACCGAGGAGGGACAGACCTTTCCCAAAGTACGTGTGATTGACAGGCTGATGTACAGGCTTGATGGTGTGGGCTATATCTACGAGAGACGCCAGCACCTGTTCCTGGTTGATTTACCGAGCGGTGAGCCGAAACAACTCACCGATGGCGATTGGGACGATAAAGATCCGACATGGTCGCCCGATGGTACGCATATCGCTTTTGCATCCAGTCGGGCTGAAGATCGCTGGCGGTTCCCATGTCCTGATGTTTATACATTCTCGATTGAGAATGAACAGGCGGGGGAATTACGTTGTTTGACTGATGGCACACGTTCCTGTTTTTCACCCTCATGGTCTCTGGACGGCAAAACAATCGCATTTCTTGCGAAACCTAAGCTGCGTTCGGGCAATCATAGCGAACTGTTCATCATCGACGCACTGGCATCACAAGCTGCGCCACACTGCCTGACAAGCGAATTTGAGGGTGGCTGTTCGGACTGGACCAACAGCGATATGACCAACGAACAAATGATGCCCGCACCAGTATGGTCTACGGACTGTAAAACGCTCTGTATACTGGCGGCCCAACGAGGATCTACACGTGTATATACGGTTGATAGAGAAGGAGCAGGCAAACAACCTCCAACGCTAACACCAGGAAATATGCATGTACTCGATTTCAGTATCGATCAGTCCAGGAGCACAGCCGCAATACTAATCGAAAATCCTACACATGTAGCTGAGATTTTTGTAGGTTCAATCCCTGCCCCAGGTGAATTACGCAAGTTAACGAACTTCAACGATGCCCTTTTCGATGAGCTGGCACTTGCGACACCTGAATACATGCCCTATACTGGCATAGATGGCTGGCCGATGGATGGTTGGATTCTCAAACCACAGAACTTTGATGCAAGCAAAAAATATCCGCTCATCGTTGAGATTCATGGCGGGCCGAATACACAGTACGGCTACGGCTTCATGCATGAAATGCAGATGCTCACAGCGGCTGGCTACGTCGTGCTCTTTACCAACCCGCGCGGTAGCCTGGGTTATGGACGAGACTTTGCGCTGGCAGTGCGAGGCGCGTGGGCCGAGAAAGATTCGCTGGATATCATGGCTGGCGTTGACGAGGTTATACAAAAAGGCTACATCGACGAACAACGCCTGGGCGTGATCGGTGGCAGCTACGGTGGTTTCATGACAAGCTGGTTGATCGGCCATACTGACCGCTTTAGAGCAGCGGTAGCAGATCGCAGTGTGATCGACCGCTTTTCTTTCTTTGGTAGCAGCGACATTGGCTGGGATTTCACCGATGATGACATGGAAGTGGCGCCCTGGGATGACCCAGAGCGCTATATGCGCATGTCGCCCATCACCTATGTCAAGAACATACACACTCCGGTGCTGATCATCCACAGCGAAAGCGACTTGCGTTGCAATATCGAGCAATCCGAACAACTTTTTGCTGCTCTGAAATACATGGGTCGCGAGGTGCTTTTCGTGCGCTTTGAAGGTCAAAGCCACAGCCTTTCACGCGGCGGTCACCCCAAGTTGCGCCAGGAGCGACTGAGGCATATTCGGGCGTGGTTTGAGAAGTATTTGTAGCTGAGCACTCCAAGGGCGACCGCAAGGGACCATATTGTCATCCTGAGCAAAGCGAAGGATCTCTGTGCCCATCACGATAGATCCCTCGCTTCGCTCAGGATGACAAGTGAGGGATGCAGGCAGATCCTTCGCTTTGCTCAGGATGACATGTGAGACGAGACCGCGCTCCCTACCCACGGGCGACCATAAAGGCCCACCCATCCACCCTTCACCACTCTCGCCCCTATGGATGCTGATGGGCTTTTTGCTTTTGGGGCATAAAAAAGCGTTCCTCGAGCGTTCTAGTATCAAAGGTCTGCTTTTCCTCACGGCTTTCGCCGGAATAGGGGCAAAACCCAGAAAGAAGAAATATTGTCCCTTTTGTGGTCGCAAGATAGACTCCCTCAAAACATGCCCATATTGCGGAGAGTCTGTTTAGGCTAGTGCTTATCTTGGTCCTACCTGACGAGATCTCGTGCAGTAAGCACGAGTTTTCGATCGGAGAATCTAACAGCTTTACTGTGAGGAATTATCTTCTTGTCGATGTTGCGAGTCTTTTTCTTGTTCACGGAGTGAAAGGAAGAAGAATAAGGATAGGGATAGAGGGATACAGAGTAGCAGGATCAGCAAAGCTGCTTGATTACTGAACAAACCATCCGTACCCGAAGCTAAAAAATTATCTCCAAACCAGAGGACCACGGCAGCCAAAACAAGCAGGATCGCTACTATAGCAACAACTTTCATCGAGAGTGTTTCCTTTCTGCTCTATGTTTCTCTGATTCGACATTACCCTTGGGAGTACCAGGCGGTTCGATAGAAAAACTCATACTAGAATGTAACAGATCGTAGTGAAGTTTACAAGGGAAAACAAATATACAGACAGCCCTGGTGGCAAGAGAATAAGCATTGACAAGCTATATGGGAGAGATTATTATTGTGAGAGGAATCTCTTGATTTAGTCATCTTTGTTTACTCCCTGGAAGTTTTCATCATACTACCCCAAGCATAGTTGCTATACAGTATTGATGACAGGAAGATGGACATGCGCAGTAATACCCTGAATAATCGCTATCGCCTGGACAAAAAAATCGGAGAAGGTGGCTTCGCGCATGTCTTTTTAGCCACTGACCTGCTCCTGGGCCGCCAGGTAGCGGTCAAGGTGATGGAAGAAAGCCAGATTAAGGACAAAGAGCTATTGGCCCGATTCCACAAAGAAGCACAGGCGATTGCTGCCCTCGATCATCCAAACATCCTCCAGATCTATGACTTCGGAGTAGTCAAAAGCACTCCCTATCTCGTAATGCCCTATATCAGTGGAGGCTCGTTGGCTGATTTCATGAAACAGGGCACGTTTACTCTTGATGAGATCGGGGTCTACCTTGATCAGATCGGCTCTGCACTGGATTATGCTCATCAACGTGGTATCGTTCATCGTGATATCAAGCCGAGCAACCTGCTGATGCGTCCCAATGGACAATTGGTGCTGATGGATTTCGGATTAGCAAAAATACTCCAAAATCCTGCACTACCGGAACAAACGGCCATCGTTGGCACAGTTGCTTATATGGCTCCCGAACAGTATTATGGCCTGGTGAGCGCCGCCAGCGATATTTATATGCTTGGTGTACTCTTATATCAGATGCTTGCCGGAAAATTGCCATTTGAGGGTAATACCACCGCCATGGTTGTTGGACACGTCCATTTAGCTCTTGGTTCGCTCAGTGCACAGCCCACAATGCGCCCGGTTCACCCTGCCGTTGTCCATGCACTGGACCTTGTACTCGCGCAAGTGCTTGCGAAGCTTCCTGTTGATCGCTATCCGACCTGCCAGACTCTCTGCTCCGCTTATTATACTGCTCTAAATGCCGATCCAAATAGAGCAGCCAGGTACCATAGTAGCGATAAACAACCGGTCGCGTTACCTGCTACCGTCTCACCCACGCGGGTGCGCGGGTTGTCAGATGCGACGATTATCGATCCGCCAAGTAAGCCTCCTGTCCCTATCTCGCCAATACCAGCGTGGGGCGCATTTGATGCCACGATTATCGACTCGCCAAGTAAGCCTCCTGTCCCTGTCTCGCCAACACCAGCACTAGATTCGTCGGATGCAACAGTGCTCGCACCCAGTGAGCTACAACACAAAAGGGTAGCACTCAAGTCGCCACGCTTGTTAGTCACTACGGAGCCTGACAAGGGTTTCCGGGCGATATTTGACCTCAAAGGCGAAACCATAACATTAGGGCGAGCAAAAGATAATGACCTCTCCCTGCCCCTTTTGATCATTTCGCGCCACCACGCGGTGTTGAACCAGCTCCACAGCGATTTACAGGAGCCATCTTACAAAATTGTTCAGCTCAAATCGGTCAATCCACTCTTTTTCAAAGGGAAAAGAGTATCGGAGAAAGTGTTGGAGCATGGAGATACCATTGAGATCGGTGTGCGGGGACATGCCGAATATATCGTAAAGCTTATGTATCAAGCTGCAGAATAGAACTCAAGAGGAGGCAATACTATGGCGGTATCCACTTTTAGCCAGGTAGGCAGACTACTAAGGGGACGCGAAGTGCAGTTCAGGGCTGTTGTCATTACGGCACTTGCCTCATATCTTGCGCAGTTAATCGGCATTTTGTTGCACTGGCCACTCTGGGCCATTGCGCTGGCAACAATCCTTCCCTGGGTACCGCTCTTCTCGATGAAGGTGTTATGGACCAGCAAACACTACGGATTCATGGCTCTATATCTCGTGATTATGATTCTACAAGCAGGCCACGTTGGTGAGCATGTGGTGCAGGTGCTCCAATTTATCTTCATCTACAACCCGGCGCACAGTTGTTACGGCTTTAGCTGGTACGGGATTTGTAAGGATGCCCACGGGGTCTTTGGGGAACTTGACCGTGAGACGGTGCATTTCATCTGGGATGGGTTGATCCTCGTTGCCTGTATTGTGGTAAAAGTCCACTTTCGAAAATCAAAAAATATCTGGTTGACTCTTGCTCTTGTAGCAGCCGCCATACACCAGGCTGAACACATTTTCCTATTTGGCACTTTCTTGTTTGATAACAACTTCTACCAGAACGGTGGGTACTTTCTTGGTATTCACATTGCCAGCGGGTATGGGGCACAAAATGGCGTTATGGGTCACGATGGCCTGGTGGGGACGCTTATTCCTTTCATTAATCCGATCTTACCGGCCCGCATCCCACTGCATTTCATCTACAACACGTTCGTATTGATCCCAATGCTGCTGGGTTTTCGCAAGCAGGTACAATATATCTACGATGAATGGCTCGCAAAGGCGCTACCGAATCTCACGGAAGAGCAGTTGATTGCAGCAACTGTTCAGTCTGAGAATGTGAAATTCGCGCCTGGTCAAATCGTTTTCCGGCAGGGCGATCCTGCTGACAAGTTTTATATCATCACAAAAGGCCAGGTCGATGTTTTGCGTCAAGATGAAAAGACGGGCCAGGAAATTCAAGTAGCGCGGTTGAGTGAAGGCCAGTACTTTGGTGAAATTGGAATACTTGGCAATACCGGGCGGACTGCAACCATCAAAGCCGTTACCCAGGTGGAGTGCCTGACATTGAACCGTGATGTTTTCAAGGAAATGATAGCCTCTTCGAGCGCTGCCTACAAAGATGTGGATGTCGTGCTGCGTCGTCGCCTCGTCCATCTAGGCGCCTTGCAGGGCCTTCCGGTCCAGGATTCAGTCAATGCCGATCCGGATACCGTTTTGAAGACACGTATGATCCGTGATCGTCTTAAAATGCTCGAAGGCAATGATATAAGCAAGATGTACGGTAGAACTGCGTCCAGCGTTGCTGACACACCCACCCACATAAGGCCGATTCACGATGTAGGCTTTGGAGGCGTAGCTACTGTGGCGGAACGCCCAGACACTACTCCTTCAATAACTATCCCCGTATCATCCAATAACGGCTTCCATCGAGGTGTTTTACTGGTACGGACAGGTCCTTCTGCTGGAATGCGCTATGAGATCAATACTCCACATATTATCGTTGGACGCCGCAGCTCGGAAACCCATTCCTCCAAACTAGATGTATCGACGATGATGATCGATGATGGTCGCGTTTCACGTCAACACCTGGAAATCGTCGCCAAACCAGATGGCCTCTACGCGCGTGATATGGGGTCAGCGAATGGGACCTGGCTCAATGGCAGACAACTCAGTGGCGAACTCGTTCACATAGAAAATGGCGCGGAAATTCAACTCGGCCCCGACACTATGTTAAATTTTCGGATGAGTTAAATGGCAAGACAGATTGCGAACAAGAGGCGAGTGCTGATCCTGGGAGGAGGCTTTGGAGGTGTCACAGCCGCACAACGCCTCCAACGCCACTTCAAAAGAGATGCGAGTGTTGAGATAACACTGGTTAACCGCGATAACTATTTCGTATTCGTGCCGCTGCTGGCTTCAGCAGCTTCAGGTTCGATTGAGACACTGCACATTCTCAATCCTATCCGTCGCATGATACCAGGCATTTCTTTTCGCGCAGAAGAAGTGATCGGAATCGATCTCAACCGGCAGGTGGTAACTACGGCTTCAGCCATTACCGGTCGCGAAGTTCGTCTACCCTATGATCACCTGATACTTGGCCTGGGTAACATCATCAACCTGGCCTCATTGCCTGGTGTTGCGCAGCATGGCAAAACGATGAAAAGCCTGGGTGACGCCCTTCATTTGCGCAACCACGTTATTTCTATGCTAGAAGCAGCAGATGTGGAGATTGATCCGCACATGCGCCAGGAACTATTGACGTTCGTGGTGGCCGGTGCCGGGTTCAGTGGAGTCGAAACAGTAGGCGAACTCAATGACCTGGTCCATGAAGTCTCCAGAAACTATCCCTCGCTGACCAGGGAAAGTATTAAAGTCATTCTCCTGCATAGTCGCGAGCGCATTCTACCCGAAATGGGGGAAGGGCTGGCCAATTTCGCACTCACCAAGCTGCGGCAACGGGGTGTAGATGTGAGACTGAAGACTCGTATTACTGCTGCCACTCCCCACGAGGCGATTCTGGGTACAGGCGAGCGTATTCCGACGCGCACCCTCGTGGTCACGGTTGGCGCGGCTACCAATCCTGTACTGGCCTCATTGGCATTGCCCCACGATAAAGATCGCATCCTCACAGATGCTTTTATGGCTGTGCAAGGTATGCCTGGGGTCTGGGCATTGGGAGACAATGCAGCTGTACCCAACGCGGCAGCTAACGGCGAGTTTTCACCACCAACGGCCCAGTACGCGCTGCGGCAGGGCAAGCGCCTGGCCAATAACCTGGCAGCGGTGATACGCGGGCAGCCTCAACAACAGCAACCATTTGCCTTTCCTGGGCTTGGCCAGCTTTGCCTGGTGGGGCACCGCGCAGGGGTAGCCGAATTAGGTGGCGGCATAAAGCTTTCAGGCTTTATCGCCTGGATGATGTGGCGCAATGTCTACCTGATGAAACTGCCGGGCTGGGAGCGCAAAGTGCGTGTCGGGTTAGACTGGGGCCTTGATCTGCTGTTCCCACGCGAACTGTCCTATATCAATTTTGCGCGCACCCAGGTGATAAACCAGGCTCATTATGAGGCTAATGATTTCATTATCCATCAAGGAGATGTAGGCGATCAGTTCTACGTGATCATATCAGGCGAGGTTGAAATCAGCAGAGAATTACCGAATGGACAAACAGTTCTGATGGGGAAGTTAGGCAAGGGCGAGTACTTTGGGGAATCGGCGCTCTTGACAGGTAGACGCCGCAATGCCAGTGTACAGGCCACGACTCCCGTGGACCTGATGTGCCTGGGCCGCGATGAATTCAATGACCTGGCCGGCTCCTGGCTCAAGCTTTCAGATAGCTTGCAGGTGCTGTCCGAAGAGCGAAATAGAGCACTAAGCGGCAACATTGCGCAAGACTATGATTTCCGCACCATAATGGCAGGTTCGCAGCTTGGGCCTCGTTTGGCGGAGCTGCTGAAGGCATCTACCGGCGTTGATCCTGGCGCAGAGGCACCTCAACCGTCCTATGTCCTCCCACTCACATCGCTGCCCTACCTGGTTCGCAGTGATGGAGCAGAATTGCGCCTTGAAGGTGATGTGTTAAATCTCGGACGCGCCCCCGATAACCACGTTGTGGTGAACGATCAGCGCGTCTCACGCTATCACTCCGTGTTAAAGCGACAGGGAACAGATTACATTCTTGAAGATGCCAGCACTCCCAATGGAACCTACGTCAATGACCAGCGCATCCAGCATCGACTCCTGGCTGCTGGCGATGTCATCCGCGTAGGCCATACCACATTTGTCTATCGCATACCTGTAGCCGAACAAAGCGGCACATAGCAATGTACAAATTGCGCCAGGCCACCGAGACCGATTATGCCTTCCTCTACCACCTCCACAGGGTAACAATGAAGGACTATGTTGCCCAGACCTGGGGTTGGGACGAGACCTTCCAGGCAGCCATATTCAAGGACGGGTTCGATCCTGGACACTCTCAGATCATAGTCGTCGATGGGCGAGATACGGGCGTTCTCTCGATGGAGCGTCGTATCGACACACTGTTTCTCGCTAATCTTCGAATCCTACCGGAGGAGCAGAGGCATGGCCTGGGAACGGAGATCATCAAAACAATCCTGGCACAGGCTTCTCGTGAGGACATACCTGTCACTCTGCAAGTCTTGAAAGTCAATCCTGCACGCCACCTCTATGAACGACTCGGCTTTGTTGTCACCGGGGAAACGACGACCCACTATCTCATGAGCACCACACACTAAACGAGGCCCGCAAGTCTTACCTGACAAGATCTCGTGAAGCGTACGACAACCGGCCTGGAAGCAGAGGTTCAACCAGGGAACATCCTGCCGATCCACCGTGGAGGAAAAGAGCGCGCTTGCATCCAGAAGAGTGCCGCCTTCGGGGGCGGAGTTGGGGTTCCAAGGGGCCTTGCAGGCCTCTTGGAACCCCCTACTGAATAGTTACCTCTCATTTCTCAAAGAATGCCAGATTTACACGATCCACTGTTGGAACGAGCACCGATCTATCCAGGTACTTATTCCCGCGTTCGCAGGATGTTTCTGGTAGAAAAAGACAGGCATGACAGGCTGCTTCGTGCAAGGAATGCTCTTGTGAGCAGGTATGTTCGGCACACAACGGATCTGACGTGCAACTACGCATCTGGTCTAATGCTCCATCCAGGTGTCTTCCCAGTTGTTCCGGCACACCTAACCCAACAAGACCTCCCAATGTACCTTCGCTATCAGGGGCAGATGTGTAGAATAGGATGCCTGCCATTGGCCCATGATCATGTTCTGGTGGCAGCGAGTAGATACGCTCACGAATACTGGCAGCCGTATAGCCACACTCAAGCGTGAACTGGCGCATGAGCGCATGGGCAAACGAATGCAACAGTACATACCGCAGACCAGGATACCCGGCCTCGGGTGTTTCCACCTTTCTGGCCCGGCGCCACTGTATATGAGCTTCTCTGAAGGCACGGTCGTGCCTGTGGCGAACAGTTTCATCTAGCCACTTTTGCAACGCATCCTCGCGAAATTGGATGAAGATGCCCTCACCCCTGACCTCTGCGGCTGGCACCCAGGTGGAATGTTTACGCGAAATGGGAGCGCGACGATTCTCTGGCACCTCCAACATTTCGCTGAAATCTCCCGGCGCCTCGATGCGTGTAAAACCGATCAGCGCGCGCACCTCTCTCAAGCGCTCAACCAGCACAACCTGTTCGAGGTATTCTTCATAGCCTGTAGGCGGGGAGACGGCTGTCACCTTGAAGTCACGAGCGCTGGGAGCAAGAGCTGGATTGCTTAATACCTGCCATTCTGGCGCTTTCAGACTTGGTGGAGTCGAATCCTCACTTGACGATTGATTTTTCCTGGCCTCGACCTTCTCCCAGATCTCGTCAGTTGAATATGTGGCAAAGTGTTGTAAAACTCCTAACTGCCTCAACAGATCGATATTTTGCTGACTCTTGATCTTCTCCAGGATATGCCAGTGGTCATTAACCAGTTGAGCCAACTTGTCGACTGCGTTTGGTACAGCAAGCGCCGAGAGGACAATGGGAAACCAGCTATTTGAAGCACCGAGTAGAATGGTGCGTGAACGTTCCTCGCATGGTATGTTGTCGTACATGCGCAGGTGGGGATGTCGTCCCTTACATCCTGGAAGATGATTTACAGCCTCTTTGCCAAAAGCATCACCCATACGTTTTTGCTTCCCACAGGTTTCGCATTTCACCTGGACATCGACGGCCTCGCCCGATACACCCAGTTGAACTAATTTCAGTCGGGCTTGACACGGTATTTCCCCATGCACAAAATAAAGCCAGGGAAAATCATCCAGATGACCTGCTTTGCATGCAACAAGGAAACGTGCGGGCAAAACAGGAGGTGGTGAACCAGCTGAAGGACAGTTGACATGCACATAGCGTGTTCTATCTGCCCGGTAGTTGTCCGCCTTGAGTTGAAACAGACTGGAGTCAAGTGAGGCCAGCGTACGGCAGCGCGGGCAGAGCATCCAGCGAGGGAAGGCTGCTACAGGCACACCAATGGTTGCGCTCTCATCGAAAGGATTTGGCATGCCTTCTTGTTCGGGCGCTTCTGGTGGTGAGAGCAATCGAGACACTTGAGGACCTAGAATAGACTTTATAGCCTGCAAGAGGCGTTCTTCTCCGATTGGTTCGGGATACGGGTTTAACCAGTCCTCCAGACCCATGACGATGGTTGAGATAAAAGGCAGATCAACAACTGCGCCAATGCCGTAAGTAAAGAGTACCTGGCTTGGGCGTAGCTCACCTACGCGAAATTTTTTTCTGGTATTATTCATAATAGCTGCCTTTCAGAAAGAGCGACGCAAGTTCGCAAGGGGTGCCTAATATGCATCAACTGTAGGGGCGAGGGTGGCTGGGTGGATGTGGAGTGGGCCTTTATGGTCGCCCGCCAAGGGTCGCGTGAAGATGTTGGCTCGTAGATGGCTAGGCTGCATGCCCCACCCCCGGGCGACCATAAAGGCCCTCCCTTCCCCACTCTACCACCCTCGCCCCTACTTATGTTGATGAGATTATACATTGGCATCTCCTGTTCCGGTGGGGCTTTCGAGGGCGTCGCCCAGGCTACGTTCATCTAAGATCAGGTTTATTGATGGTTCTACGTCGCGCAGCGAGTTGAGACAGGTAAAGGGTTTCCAATCGCTCAGTCCTGCTTGTTTCAGCAAACCGACGGTATGTCCATCCCTCTTCATTTTGTAACCAAGTTCGGTCCCGACATTGGCGCTTGCAGCTTTCAGCCAGTAGGCTCGCAGGTCTTCCAGCGCGGCGCGAACATTCTCGCCAACTTCTGTGCTACCGCTTACCGTGATTGCACGCTTATAGATGTCATTGATGGCCTCAATGAAGTAAGGATGAGTCCCATCAACCATTCCGGCTCGATCGTTCGCGTTAAACTCTGGACCGAGCAAACGCACGAAGCTGACCAGCAGGGCACTCAATCCGCGATCTAATGCGCGTGGCGCAAAGGGCGTGACTGAGAGAGCCTCTACTTGCTGATAGAAGGTCGCGTGATAGTGTTCAAATTGCTCATAGTGTGACAGGTCGCGTGGACGAGCCCAGTTGAACACTACGCAGACCAGTCCAGGAGCGTTACGCCCCACTCTACTGGTGGCCTGGATGTATTCGGCAGTGGTTTTGGGCTGACCCGTCACGACCATCAGGCCAAGGCGCTTGACATCAACACCGACCGAAATCATGTTGGTTGCCAGCAGCACATCGATGCGCCTGGGCAAGCCATCTTGCTTTTGCTGGTTGGGATCAAACACTTGCTCAAGCCTGTCCAATACCTCTGGTATATCGGTCGAGCTTTTGCGGGAAGTCAGTTCTTCCATGAACGGTGGGTTACGCTTTGCCAGGCCGCGCTGCTCCATTCTTAGCAGGCGCGAGCGCACGTCATCCTCCACCAGGCGGCGCGTGCCTCCCAATTCATTAATCGAGTTGAAGTAGCCGACGAGCGTCATCCAGGGATCTGCTGGCTTGCCGTACATTTCATAGAGATATTGACCAGCCGAGAGATATGCTACGTAGACGCGAATCAACGCAGCCTTGAGACGGCGTCCGCTGGCGCAGATGCCCATATACCTGCGGCCAGGCGTCGCTTCTGCAGGTTCTCTCTGACGGGCAAAGAAGTTGTCGGCTACGTCCAGTCCCTGCGGAGGGAAGACATTGACCTGGCGCATAAACAGTGCATGTACCTGTTGGGCCGCTCTGCGAATGGTGGCGGTAGCAGCTACAACTTTTGGGCGCACCAGCTTCCCACTCACCTCCCAGGTTGATAAACCATCAACAACTGTCTCGTAAAGGCCAACTAATGTACCAAGTGGCCCTGAGATCAGATGCAGTTCGTCCTGGATAATCAGGTCAGGGGGTCGTAGTGGAGCCTGGGGCAACGAACGCGCCTGGGGAAAGCCTCCCTCAGCACGATGAAAGTCCTTATCTTCGAGGTCAGGCGAGCGAAAGCCATGCCGGGTACACTTCTTATTGACCTGCCCGAATAGCATCTGGGTGTTGCCATTCCATGGCATCTGGGCGAATTTATCGACCGTCGCGATCAATAATGCTGGCAAGCAGCGGTAAATCTCTTCATCGACGACCAGTACGGGTAACCCCTCGGGGGCATTGCGACGGCTGAAGGGGCAACGTCCCAACTGGTCTCCGCAATAGTTAAAGGTGCGGGCACGCCCTTTGGGATATGGTTCAATCTTGATGTCTCTGCCAGCTTCAATGGGCGAACCGCACCAGGGACAATTGGTCAACTGGCGTGGCGAACCGACACCACCAATAGTGCTACCCCGATGGAACACACCGCGATCCTGCTTGCTCGACTCCTCGCTTTGTTCGGTCGTGTTGGGTGTGGTACGCTGACCAACCCACAGACCCAGGCGGAAAGGTGTAGCGCCCCAGATGCGTTGTGGGTCGTTTTGCCGGATCACTTCACAGGCACAGATGAGCGCCGCTGCTCGTTGAAACTGCTGGAGCGTGAGCAGACGGAGGGTGTAGCGCATAATAACTGCAACGCCGTCCTCGCCTGAACGCCCCTCGACGATTCCTTGCAGGCGGCGGATAGCCAGCGTATAGGCCGTCAACCCTAAATAAGCCTCGGTTTTGCCACCGCCAGTGGGAAACCACAACAGATCGGCAATAGCACTCGCGTCTGCGCTGCGATCAGGATGATGCAGGTCGGTTAACGCGGGTAGATTCAGTAAAATAAAGGCCAACTGGAACGGCCGCCAGCTTCGATTCTCCGGCGTATCTATGTCTTCGAGGGTAATATGCTGCCCACGTCGCTTTTGTTCGGCGTGAAGGGTATGAATACGCTGCTTCCACATGGCTTCATTCATAAAGGCGAAAGCTTTAGCGGCGCGTCCGCTTTGTGCCAGTAAGACTATACCATCACGTATGCGCTCCAGGGTACGGCGACATTCTTGCATAGCTTGAAGCGCTACGGAGCGATACTCGGCAAGGTCATCGGCAGGATCATCGATACGGGCAGTCTGTTGAGCAATCCAGGCTTCGTAGGCAGTAACCAGGGACATTAACGTACGATCAATTTCACCGATCGGCGTTTCAGCCAGTTCCTTCATATCCAGCACCAGGCCTGCCAGGCCAGGAATCTCGATGGGAGTTGGTGATTCGGTGCGTGGAACATCGTAGGTCGGCACGACACATGCAGAAAGACGTACTGCCCTGGTAGAGTCACCTGGTAGTGTTTCGGCATGGACGCTAATGCCGTGACCAATGGCGAAGCCAACATGCCGACGGTAGAGCATAGCTATCGTTTTTTCTTCGTCGGTCTGACTGTTGCGCTTGATAGCAGCCCGGCGCTGGAAGATGGGTGCGCCATCTGCAGCCTCAACCACGAGTTCGGGCTGAAAGATCCAGGCCTGGTCGCGGTTTTTTTCAGGTTCATGTTGTTCGTTTACAAGGAAGAGCGTGACTGTCCATGAGCCATCCAGGCGGCGCATCAAGCCTCTGACAACTACATCCGGTTGTTCCAACGGTTCAGGGCTCCAGGGCGGAATAGGCCCTTCTTTGAGCGTGAAGAGCTTCGTTTCCTCACCCATCTGCCGCCGTTTCCACACCATCTTTGGAGCGCCTTTGGGTGTTTTGAGCATTTCACTGTGTTCGCGCCGGTAGTAGCCCCAGGCGGCAGTGACACTCAAGCTGGTGGCTGTATTGTCAACGCAGAAGCTAAAGCCAAGCGATGAAGGACAGAGTGTCGCAATTTGCAGCGCTCCCTCGTCACTTGTGCTATCCTCACCTGCGCCATCATCGGGGATTGCCAGTTCATCCATTTCTTCCGGTGTTGTCTGCTGTTCACTGGGTGCAAGCGCGCCCACGAGGTAACGGTCACGGACACTGCCATCCTCAAGTTCTTCCTCTGGGCCACCTGCTGGGCCGAGCAGGTCGAGCAGCACGAGGCGTTCTAGCTCGTCGCGCAATGCTGAGGGTGAGGGTGGTTGTAGGATAGGCGAACCAGGTGGGCGACCGCTAGACAGAGCACTCCCGTCATCAGGTTCGGTGCTGGGCCGCCACCCCTCCCCAGGGCGACCGCGAGGGTCCCCACCCCGCTCTACACTTCCCCCGCCCTTACAAAGATACGGAGAGACTTCGCCGGGGTCCGTTTCACGTTCTACATCTATATCAGGTTCCCAAATTTCGGGAGAAATTGCTTGTAGCACAAATTCGGCCAGGTCACCGGGAACGCTGTCGATACCGATTATGTCGCTGTGTTCGACAAGGTCCAGGTCTGCCAGCAGAACACGCAATTCTTCGAGCGAGGCTTCTTTAACCTGGCTCCAGTCAAGCGTGGATTCGCCTGTGAGTAAACGATGGTTAATGGCTGAGAGGTCGGGTTCATCTGAAAGTCGATACGGTAAACCAATTACGTCCATACATTATTCTCTTTCATCTCCCACGTAGGGAAAAAAGGGTGGTATGCATATGTCTGAATAGCGATTCATTCAGGTTATCCGGGTCTAATGGCTATTTTTCATTCAAATGTAGAATGAATTATGTTATAGAGAGAAAATACCGCTCACATAGCGCTCAAAATGAGCGCTATTTTTTAGCCCAACCATTGGTTTGTTGCATTCGAGATGTTTCGAGTTGGGCAAACAACCCCATCACATGGGACCCTTGGCATATATCCGTCGTCAAATATACGTTGCTGGGCCTACATCCTAAGGGGGACCCAAAGTTTTCATCGGCCACCAAAGTTCACGTCGCTGGGCGACCCAAGGTATATTCATCGTCAATATTCATATCCTGAGCCTGCTTGCTGCCCCTGGGCAACCCAAGGCGATCCAAGGTATATCCGTCGTCAAGGTATACAGCGCTGGGCCTGCACCCTGCCCTTCCCCTGGGCGACCCAAGGGTCCCCACCCTTCTCCATACCACTCCCGCCCCTACGCGGGGTCACGGGATACGCAAGCGTATCCCGTTGTGTCGATTTATTCATTGTGTTCTCCTACGTTCCAGTATGTTGGGTCAAATCCTGTTAATAATGGTGATGAGGTTCTGGCGGGTACGATTACCAGCAGAGCACGCATGGCGCGGGTCATGCCTACGAAGATGAGGCGCCTTGATCGTGCTATGTCTTCCTCCTGCTCCTCATCAAAGACTGCGAGGGAAAAATGATCATAGCGGCTGCCGCTAAAACCTGCTAGAGCGACTATTGGGAACTCGAGGCCTTTCGCGGAATTGAGGGTGAGCACTTTTACGCCTTTTTGTGACAAGTCCAGGTTTTTGCCTTCCATGAAGGTTGCCTCAAGCCCGCTTTTTGTTAAATCCGTTGCGATTGTTCTACCTGCTTCATTTGATGGACAAAGGACTGCAGAGGAACCGATGCCAAGTCGGAGATCGCGCGAGGCCTGGCGTAAAAAACGCATTAGAAGAAACGTTTCTTCGCTGTCGTTATGTACAGGGCGCACTGCTGGAAATGCTCCATTGTTCATATACACACGTTCGATAGGTTCAGTATCCAGCATGCCTGTTACCAGGTAAGATTGGGCCGCCTCACCAATTTCGCGGGTCGAACGATAGTTCGCTCGCAGCACGCTGGTGCGGCCCTGGAATTTCAGGCTTTCATGCACATCGCTCCAGTTAAAGCCACTACCATAGATGGACTGGTTAGCATCTGCGGTGATAAATAGGCGACTGGGATCTTTACAGAGCTTAATCAATAGGCGCAACATGCTGGGGTCGAGATCCTGTGCTTCGTCTATCACGACAGCATCGTAGCTTTGAAACTCGTAGTCTTTTGCAACAAGCGTTTCTGCTCTTGCTCGCGCTTGCTCCCACGTTTCCATACCAGCAGATTGTAGGCGCCGCTGGAATGACTCGTACACCTGCCAGATGCCCCGTTTCTGCATATCACTGAGACGAACCTTACGACCTGGACGACGAGCATGCATATAATCTTGTAAGATTTCAGTCTGACGCGCCACGATCACCTGGTTAATTTCTTCCAGCAGATAGTCTACACCCAGCCTCTCAAGAGATTGTTGTTGAGCCTGTTGTTGCAGTACGTTACCTTCAAAACGGGTCTGCTTCAAGGCAGTGTGGAAAATCTTGTGGATGATCGCGCTATCATTGGGGGTCTTTTTGGGCACACCAGCACGTTTCAAGATAGCAGACATTTTTTTATCCGCCGTCTGTACTTCTACATAGCGGTAATCTTCACCCAGCAATTGTTGTAAGAGTTGCACGGATGAATTTACCAGGGCATTGGTATAGGTTGTAAAGAGTATACATGGTTCGGATTGGCCTATCTTGCGCAATTTTTCGATCAGCGAACGTACCCGGTAGAGCGCAACAGTACTTTTCCCAGTTCCAGGCCCCCCCTTGACCTGTGTCGGCCCGGTAGCTTTGATTGCCCAACTTACAAAACGCTCCTGCTCGGGCGATAGACGCAGCAGAAAGCCGAGTAGCTCACCCTCTTTGTAGCGTAGGAGATCATCCAGGTCATCTAACAGGTAGTCTGGCTGCTGCAAGATCTGAGCAAGCGGTTTTGGATACATATATTCCATGATCTGGGCTACATATTCCTGGGGTACAGTAAGACAAGCTATCAGATCATCCTCGGTCTGAATTGCTAATAAGTGTGAGCGATATTCTTCAGGTACACGCAGGTTTGTCAGTAATTCGTCAGTGACGGGTTGTGGTAGACACGTTGCTTCGGGCTCATACAAAGGAATTGTAAGCTCTAAACGAGTTGGAACTGTACCAAGTATGTTTCCAAAATCCGGGTCAAAGCCCCCCAGGAATTCTACATCCCTGTCATCGTCATAGGTATCGCCGTCACGACGAACAAGTTCGAGTATGGATATATAAGGATCAGAAAAAGTATATGTGATCCGGTAATCGCCACTTCGTAGGCGGTACAGGTCTCTATTGATATGGGTAAGCTGTTTTTTGACCTTCCCGTCAGGCATAGGGTCAGCCAGAAGCATATTGATCTTGCCCATGACCTGCTGCATTTCTTTTGCAGGGAGCGCCTGCAACTGTACCAGAAATGATGGTTTGAAGGTTGGTACCCATTCTAAATTCATAACATTGTTTCCCCCTCCATGTTTCACCAATTGATAGATATGTCGTCCGAGGCAGGTACTGGAACGGACGACCGCCAGCCGGACGACCGCTAGGGTCGTCCCTACATTTCCGATCGTTGAACCAAGGCCGATTGATCGCAGGATGCGCATCAGCCGGACGACCGCTAGGGTCGTCCCTACATTTCCGATTGTTGAACCAGGGCTGGGTGACCGCAAGGGCATTGATTCCAACGTATAGCATCATCAGCTCATCAGATGAGGAGCGACGAATCGGCTCTTTCGTGTCATCCTGAACTCTCCAGTGTTATCCTGAGCGTCCTTGTCTTGTCCTCCTGAGCGCTAGCGAAGGATCTCACGCGCTGGGCACCGAGATCCTTCGCTAGCGCTCAGGAGGACAATCGAGTGCTGTCCACGATGACAAGCCGGAGCTCTCCAATGCAGCAGCGTTGTGGCCATCACCTGAATTAAAATAACTGCTCCTGATATGTCCTGGTTTCTATACCCAGGGTGCCATTAACTTCAGGTGCTCCATTCCCTCGCCCATTCTTCTTCCCATTCCCTTTACTCTTACCACCTTTCTCATGCAACCCCATTTTTATCTCCTCCGCATACCGTTCATGATTCAACTGCAACAACCTGCTCAGTATCTCGCGCCTGGCCTCCTCGCTAATCGTGTACCTCAACCCTTGCTTTGTCTCATGAAAACCATGTTCCAATACCAGGTCATCCCAACCATACGCCTGAGCCACCGCCTCATCCATCTCTTTATGCAACGCACGCAACTGCATGATATCCCCTGCTGTTTCGTGTGGATCGTGAAAACAGTTATAGGTTTTTGTCAGGCCCTCTTGACGAACGAGCATAATGGATTGGCGAAGTTCGTAGTAACGTTTGCCGAGGTCATCGAGTCCATCCATGTTTGTAGGAAAAGGGAAAGTTTCAAAGCAGTCTGAGGGAGTATAACGCTGATCTTTTTTAAGGCTAGATGAGTACTCGTTCACCCACACTTCGTGTATCAATGATTGAACAATTGAAAATTCATTATCGGACTCTAAAGCTAATATCACTACCATATTGCTGAAGACTATTCCTGGCTTCAAAAAGACGGGAGCATGGGTATGACTTACTTGAGCACGTACCAATACACGGTTCATTCCCATTATCGTAGACTCAAGCCCTTTAGCATAATCACCAAACCTCCACCATTGTTCGCGTCGTGCTTGGCGATTATTTTGGTCTCTTTCTGGTTTGACCCTTTCCTGAACTATCCTTATGCATTCGAGGTAAGATTCGGCTCTTTCCAACGGCCAATCGCAAAAATTAATTACCCAGCGGCTTGGGGATTGATCAGATCGAGTATTGAGATCTTCGCCATTGAGGTAAGGGAATAGCACATCGCTGTTGTGCGGGTCTCGTGTTAATAGAGAGTGAGCCTCTTCTGCCTTTAATACAAAGCCGATTCCTTGAACATTATGACCTTTAAAGGCTCTTCCTTTATTAGCAATTAAATTGTAAGGATTCCCTTTTGTCGATCTCTCTGCAGTGAGATATGACGTAATGACCATCGTTGGTCTCTCATTTAGTAGAAGTGATCCAAACCAATCACCACTCCTCATCCAAACAAGAGCAACCTCAAGGCTCGCTGTACCAGGCCATCTACGACTCGAGATAGCACGTATTATAGTCCACTTCGTAGCTAGCATCTGATCTAGCCCAACCTCTCGTGTATCACCTTGAGCAATTGTGTTGGTTGCTAATAGACCGCACAATCCACCTTCACACACTAATTGTCCTGCACGTAAGAAAAAGTAGGTACATAGATCAGCACTACCCCTCTTACTTAAAGCAATATATTTCACAAGGAATGCGCGGTACTCGATACCAAGTGATAGCATAATCTTGCCGGCACCCTGAAACGGCGGATTACTCACAATCGCTGCAAACCCTCTCTCTTCTTCCAATCCAACCGCAAACACTTCAGGAAACTCCAAAGGCCAGTGGAAAGGACGACGGCCCTTCAATAGTTCGTCAACCTCTTCACGCAGCTTCTTGAATGCAGCTCGCCCATCATCCTTGCCAGCCTCACTAAACTTCTGCTTGCGTGCCTCTTCGTATGCGGTCACCAGCACTGTATATTCGACATGCATTGTGTCTTGAAGTATTGCCTGTCGTTTTGAGTCGCAAAGTGTTGTGGCTATAAGAAGATCGGCTCCGAGTTTGACCAGTTCCATCGCCTCCTCTGACTCTGCTAAAAGGCGGGCTTTGGCTTCGATGTCGCGCACGTCGTTTTCCGGCATAGTGCTGATCTGGCGACGCAGCTTGAGAGCGGTATCCAGGGCATCTTTGATCAGTGGCTCAATCCAGACCATCTGTCTTGCGCTCGCGCCTTTACGTCCGGCATCCATTGACCAGGAGGTGAGTTGGCGCAGGTTGACTCCCAACAGCGAGTCACCACAGCGCAGGGCATGATCGAGGAAGGTAAAAGGGTGGTTCTTGCTGAGTGTGATCAGCCAGAGCGAGAGTTTTGCCATTTCGACTGCAACCGGATTCTTGTCCACACCGTAGATGCAGCGTTCACAGACGATACGCATGGCGATGGCGAGGCGCTCATTGGGATCGTTAGGCAATAGCATCTCGTCTGGTGCGCCTGTCGAGGGGAGGCCCTCGGGTGTGATCTTCGGTTTGCCTGGCAGGTGTTGCTCAGCAAGTTCCCAGGCCTCTACGAGCTTTGTGGAGAGGTAGCGGCAGACCTGCACCAGGAAGGCGCCCGATCCCATCGCCATGTCACACACCTTCAGCTTGAGGATCTCAGCGGCTGCGCGCAGTTGCCACTCTTCCTGCGGCTTGCCTTCTGCAGGGCCAATGTAGACCAGCGGGTCGAGCGTGTGCTGCACGATCGGTTCAGTCAGGCTGCGCGGGGTATAATGCGTGCCAGTTGAGCGGCGGTCGTTGCCCTGGGTGACATAGACGGAACCCGCTGTGATGACGACCGGATTGCCAAAGGTATCGGTGCGCAGCAACCCGGCAAATGACAGTACGCGCTCAAATAATGCCTGGTCGTTATCGCAAGCCGCGAGCAAACTATCACGGCTGAAGCGTTTGGGCATTGGTGAGTTTGTGAGTACGTTCTTGATGGCGTTGCGACTGCGGCCAGTTTTCTCAACAACGATATCCAGAAGAGAAGTCTCATTTTTGGCTGCCAGAGTCTCTAACTCTGCCAGTTCTACTTCGGTTTCATGCTCTCTCGAGCCAAATAAACCTATAGAAGGAGCAGGCGCTCGTTTTGCGGTGTGGTCGAGCAAGCCCTCGTAGACATGCCCGATCTGCTCAACATCCAGTGCGCGGAACGATAGGCGCCGGCGTTCGGCTGGCCCTCCACCCTGCACTTTCACTTGCAAGAACTGCAATGCTTCCAAAAGGTGCAGCACCGTACGATTGTTAATTGAGAGTGGCTCGGCGCCGTGCGTGCGCCAGGAGGTGCCTGCAACACGTCCCTCTAAAAACGGGTAACGATCGGGGTCGAAGAGGTGACCACCATAGGCGGGCAAACGCAGATCTTGATGCTCAACGCCGCCATAGACCACGCGAAAGACTGCTAGCAAACGACTCCAGGCATCATGCCGCCTCTCCAGCACCTCTTCACCGTGCTGGTCGGCCTGTTCGCGCAAGGTGGCTTGCAGCGTGGAGATGGCGTAATTCTGGTCATAGAGCGGCTCGCTCAGTAACAGCATGTCGCGCTCTTCCGCCGACATCAGGAAGACCAGGCGCATCATCACGGTGAGCGCTGCTTCGTAGAGTTCCGACTCACCCAGGTTGCCCAGCAGCGTGCGATTGCGGTCCTTATCCATGCGGTCAAGCGATTGCACCAGCACTTCTACCGCCTGCCGCACCTGGTAGCCTAACTGGTTTGTCACTTCTTGCTGGTTGTTGGCGCTTGCCGCAAGCATGGCTTCGAGCGTTTCGTTGGCGGGCACGCCAAAGAAACGCTGCACTCGCAACAGACTGCGGAAGGCTCGCAGGGTAATGGGTTCCTCAAGCCAGAGCGCAGCATACCACGAGGCAAAGCCAGTTGTTTCGTTGGGCGGCGCGTCCACCAGCATCCAGCGTTCGCCATTGGTTACCAGTCCCAGACGTACGCCAGTGCTGCGCAACAGTTCCATCATGCGTGTAGCAGGCGAGGCAGGCCAGCGCTGACCTGTGACGGCTTTCTCCAAATCTTGTCCCGCCGGGTAGAGCTTGATTAACAGGCGTGGCTTGCGCTCACCGGGAGTGAGGATCGCTATGTCAGGACGCAGGGTTTCGTTTTCGTCTGCGATATGGGCAGAGAGTCCGGCGGGTAGAGCAGGGCCGTCTGCCAGCACTTCTCGCGGCATCTCTAGCACGCTGCTAAGCACGAAGCGCAGCCATTGTGTATGTATGGCGGGATCAGGATGCGCTCCCGATTGGTTGTCGGCCCACTCATCATAGGCCATGCGCAGCACGCGGCTCAGGTTGGGATCGTGTGTATCCAGGCCCTGGGGGAATATGTCTAGCAAGACGGGCATGCTTAGAAAGGGGCCTGAGATTTCGATGAGTGAGAGCCATTCGGCGTGGTGGCGGGCTATAGACATAGAGGGGACCTCCGGGAGGTATCACCTTCTTTGACTGGGCGCCTGCGGCGGCCAGATAAATAAAAAGAAATTATTTGGGGACACCCCAAACCCCGGCAAAGGACTTCGTCCTCTGCACTCCTGATTTGTTGTTTCAGTCCACACATATATTATTGTCCCTTCTACTTATGCTATGTGTTCTGGTACGAGATATGTTACTGCGACTGGGAAAAGGCGGGGCTGTGGGTCGGCGTAGCGCTTGCGGATTGCAGCATGTTCTTGCTCGATTTCGGTGTCGATCTGTTCGACACGGGCTGCGAGGGCGGACATGTTGCGCTCGAACTGTTCCCGTTCTGTCGTGGTGAAGCCAGCCAGTTGCAACTGTTCGATTTCGGGCTGGCGCAATTCTGCCAGAATGTTGGTGCGCAGTTCGCTCAGGATAGTTGTGATGTCGTTGATCTCTTTCTGCGCTCGCTCATCAAGCAGGTTACGCAAACTGATGGCACGCTCCTTCATACGGGCTTCCAAGGCTTGCATGAGAGGGTCACGGTGCTCTGGCCATAGTTCGTGAAGTCGCTGCTGCATCTGGGGCGAAACCGGGTCTGGTTGGGATTCTGCCAGGGCGCGCTGCACCTGGCCGACGTTCATACGCACCAGGCGTCCCTCGCGCAGGTAGGCGCCTGCGGTAATTAGTTCTTCATGCAGGCGCTGGCTATCCCCGCCTAATATCAATAACCGCGCATGTGCGATGACGGCTGGTGTATCGAGCGCGAGTGTAGAAACGGTACGTGCTGTGACGCGGTACAGTTTGCGTCGTGTATCGGGCGACCAGATTTCAGCGCGTAAGAGTCGCAGCGACATGGTGACCAGGCGGTGATTGAGATGGGCAAGCACGACGTCATCACGCCCCTTTGCCTGTTCATGGTCAAACACCACAGGTCGTGTTAGATGGGTATATGGATGCTCAAGGCCTTCTGTACATGCTGCCCAGCCGCCTTTGAGCTGAGGCAGGTAGAAGACTTCGATGGGAGGCCGATAAATCGGCGATGGGCGCGATACATCGGCCCCTACGGCTGGTTTGTTCAAATCCTTTAGGACAGCACGTTGAAGCGGGGGTTGCCCGGCCAGTTCCAGGGCAATCTCAACGACCGACTGCACATGTTGCGGTGTCAAGGAGAGTTCGCGCCTGCTTTCATCCAATTGCTCGCGCAAGCGGTCGATCTGCTCGCGTAGTTTGCGCTCGAACTTTAAAAGGCTGCGCAGCGGCGCGGCTTTTTCCTCGGCAGTACGGGTATCCAGCCTGCGTCTCCGTCCCAGCATGGCATCTTCCACCTGATCGGCAATCACCGGGCCAACCTTGCCAAGGTCCTCGCGGATGACTTCAACCTTGCGTACGGCGCGCATCAAAAATTCCAGGTCATCGTCCAGTTCACCTATATTCAGGTCTTGCATATCACCGGTTGGTACACTATTACGGAACTTGCTGCTGACGAAGTGATAGATGTTCACTTCAGATGCGCGTTGCCCGTGACGATCAATACGACCGTTGCGCTGTTCCAGGCGATTAGGATTCCACGGTATCTCGTAATGAATGAGGCGAGCACAATGGTTTTGCAGATCGATGCCTTCTGAAGCAGCATCCGTCGCCAGTAAGATGCGCACTTCTGATTCCCTGGGATCTGCCTGGAACGCGGCTTTGATGGCTTCGCGGTCTTCGGTGCGCATCCCGCCATAGAGGGTGAGCAAGCGTCCCGGTGCGGCCAGGCCATTACGTTCCAACAGATCGTGCAGCCACTTCTGCGTGGCACGATATTCAGTAAAAATAATCACGCGCTGTGTTGACCATACCCCTGCCGGTTTGATGTTTTCATGCAGCCAGTCAATGAGCTGGGCAGCCTTGCTATCGGGGAATGTGCGAGCGACAGCCGCCCAGTTGCGCATCGTTGTCAGGAGTTGCATCTCATGAGTCGAAGGCTCGCGGAAGAGTGGCGCGGCAACTTCCAGTGCGACAGTATTGGCCTCCTCTAACGCCTCGTCATTATCGGTCTCCTCTTCGGTCTGTTCCACCTGGCGGCGCAAAATGCCCATGTTCGTCTTAAACGTGCTGGCTTCACGACGCCTGGCATGTGCCAGCGATTCCTCGTGTTGTTTGAGCGTGATAGCAAAGGCTTCCGGCGATGAAAAGAGACGTTTCTTGAGCAGTTTGAGCACGAACTCGGTCGCGTATTGTTCTACCTCATCGTTGGATTTTTCCAGGAGCGAGTGGGTATACGCTCGCAAGAGGGAGTGAATGGCACGTTCTTGATCTGTATAGTCTACTTCGATAGGCACAAGTACGCGCCTGGGGAAGCGCGGTGTGCCATCCCACTTTGGTGGCAACTCAGACTTGAGGCGGCGGACCATGATAGCCTGAAGCTGCGTGCGATCGATCTTAATGCCCCTGGCAAAACGCTGGTTATCCAGCAATTCCAGCAAGGCAGTGAAGCTTTCAGGGTAGCCATTGTGAGGTGTAGCAGAGAGAAAGAGCTTATGCTCAAAGTGGGGTGCGAGTCGTCGCAGGGCATGGGTACGCAGTGAATCGGTGGCATACTGACCTCGACCTGATGGCGCAATGTTGTGCGCTTCATCCACGATAAGCAGGTCAAATTTGCGTGGGTAGGTTGGTTCGTCTTTGGCTGGCAGCGCTTCGCTAAAGAGGCGCAATGGACGCTCGCGTTTCAGGAAGTCAATCGAGGTAATCAGGCGCGGGAAGTGCGTCCAGGGATTGACATGCAACCCGCGCTCGCGCCGCAGGAGCTTCAACAGGTCGCTATCGACGATGCGAAATTCCAGGCCAAATTTGTCGCGCATCTGGTCGCGCCACTGTACCTGGAGTGCGGCTGGACAGATAATGAGTATCTTGCGGGCACGGTGACGAATGATGAGTTCCTGGCAGACCAGTCCAGCCTCGATGGTTTTACCCAGACCGACATCGTCGGCAATCAGCAAATTGACGCGCGGCATCTGGACAGCACGTGTGACAGGATCAAGCTGGTAATCCTCAATTTCAATGCCGCTGCGAAATGGTGATTGTAAGGCCTTTACATCGGCGCTGGAAACTGCTCCCCAGCGTACGGCATTGAGGAAAGTGTCGAGACGGTGGGGCGAGTCAAAGCCGACAGGCGTGGGTAATGCATTCTTTTCGGTGACTTTCGCTCCTGGTTCTACTTCCCAGATGACCTGCATTTCTTCGCCAAGCGCATCGTCTTCGACCGAGGTGAGGGTGATAAGATGTTGGCCTTGTTGGAGTTGTTGACGCGTGCTGAGGCTACCAGATTTGAGCAGGTCGGGAGGAAGGACACTTTGAGCGACATCTACGACTACATAGCGACGCTGCCGGACATCAACCAGTTGCCCCGGTTCAGGAACATTCAGAACAAGACTCACGACCAGTATCTCCTCACTCCCAATGCTACACCACAATATGTTATCACGTGTCTATCAATAGAACGGTTGAGCATTGATTGTGTGAATCAATGAGTACTTCTGGTATAGACTTTACTCGAGCATGGGCGACGCAAGCAGGAACGGCAATCGGTCGTCAAGCCACCATGGGCGACGCTGGCACCTACCCGCCTTGCCAACGACGCTTACACGTCTACTGCTTCGCAGTCAGGCAAGTCGTAAGGAGAAGCGTCTCCACCCATCATCCCAACAGCCCCCGCCCCTACGCGGTCAGGTCCTTAGAATTATTGGAAAGCAATCAATCAAGCGGGAGTAGGTGGCGAAAGTAGAATAGAGGGGGCCGATGAATCGGCGATGGGCACGATAAATCGGCCCCTACTACTCTGTCAAGCTTCAATCGGCAGTTAGGAGCCGGGCATCCGCAAGGGATGCCCTCCATTTCCAGGTGTCAAATCAAGCTTGACAGAGCACTACACTCTTCCTAACGCTCCTAATATGGTGACATTTTTTTAAAAATAGGGTTTAATAGCTAGTAGTATGTAGACACTGTTCAGTTTGAAAAGAGAGGTGGATATTATGGATAAAGCCGGTGTTCGGGCTGCGTTTGTGGCGGCTGGACTCTCCCGCTTGCTGAAAGACATTGATTTTCTAGCGAAAGACTCGATCAGACTGTATGCTAAACTCGCGGGAAAGTACGACATATCTATCGGGGCGTCCAGGATTGGTGGGGTTCCAGATGTGCCACCTGACTTCAAGTGGCCGGAACGAAATGAGATGCCGCAATCTTTTATTGCGCAACTATACCTGGATGAGGTACATCCATACGATACAGATGGAGTGCTTCCATCGAGAGGTATGCTGTGGTTTTTCTATGATGCGAAGCAGGAAACGTATGGAGCAGATCCCGCGGATCATGGTGGCTGGCGTGTCATATTCAAAGAAGACTATTCCGGGTTACAACGAATTGCGGCGCCTGACAAGCTGCCTACCGAGAGCCAGTTTAAAGCTTGTTCAATCAGCTTTGCCAGTGAGGTTACTTTATCGCAGAGTCCACAGCTTGATATTCCTCATTTTGACTGGACAGACGATGAAGTGCAGAAATACGAGACGCTGCTCTCGACGTTTCCCACTCCAGAGGATCATGGCGCTGTGCATCACCAGTTGTTGGGGAACCCGCAAACTATTCAGGATGATATGCGCCTGGAATGCCAGCTTGCTTCGCATGGTGTAACAGATATCAAAGATCCCCGAGCTCATGAGTTGTCGAAAGACGCGAAGGAGTGGCAATTGCTCTTGCAAATTGATACTGACGAGAATATTGGTATGCGTTGGGGAGACGCAGGAATGATTTATTATTGGTTGAAAGCGTCTGATTTGCAAAAATGCGACTTCGATGATTCGTGGTTGGTGTTACAATCTGATTGAATTTATTATTATTTTATTGGAGTACGGTTCATATGAAGAAATACGTGTTCGCGATTCTGGTTATCGCAGCTTTATCACTGGCATTTAGTGGTTGTGGTTCGGTCAGTATCACTATTAACCCATCAAGTAGCCCCAGTGCAGGCACTACAGGCTCAGGCGGCACGCCAAAATTTGGTGTGCAAACGAAAACATCGGGTTGTCAGGCGCATAATGGTTTACCTGACTCTGCCTGCACACCTGGCGCCATTCTCTCTACTGGAACTAAAGACGCTATTTGTAAGTCGGGATACGCGAAGAGTGTGCGAAATGTACCGGATAGTGAGAAGAAACAGGTCTACTCTGAGTATGGGATAACAAGTCACGCGCCTGGTCAATATGAGGTTGACCATCTTGTGAGCCTGGAATTGGGCGGTTCAAATGAGGTTGCGAATCTTTGGCCGGAGCTTGCCAGCCCTAAGCCAGGCTTCCATGAGAAAGATAAGGTCGAAAATTATTTGCATGACCAGGTTTGTTCGGGGGTGATTTCTCTGCAACAGGCCCAGACGGAGATTGCGACGAACTGGTTGGCGGTCTATAACCAGATGCCGAATAAATAAAAGTGTCTAACAGGAGGGGAGGAGAAATCTACATGACGGATAAGCAAACCACATTGGTGACATTGTACAAAGGCTGGGATGTCTACCAGGAGCAACTGGTCAAGGCCATTACCCCGCTCGCGGCGGAACAGCTTGCGCTGCGTGCAGCGCCACAACTTCGCTCAGTTGGCATGATCGCCGCTCATATTGTAGGAGCACGCGTCAGGTGGTTCCATCGTCTGATGGGTGAAGGCAGCGTAGATATTGACTTGTTGGGTACCTGGGATCGCCCCGAGTCACCGGTACGCAGCGCAGCTGAACTGGTAGAAGGACTTGAAGATAGCTGGCAGTTGATTCAGAACTCGCTCGCACATTGGACCCTTGCTGACCTTGACCATGTCTTCGAGGGTACATATGGGGACGAGGAGTATTCGTTGACTCGTCAATGGATCATCTGGCATGTCATTGAACACGATCTACATCACGGCGGTGAGATTTCGCTGACACTGGGTGCGCATGGGCTGTTGGGCCTGGACCTGTAACAGAAGCCAGGACAGCACTTTTCTTAGGAAACGGGTGCAAAGAAGGTGCTAACCGCAAGTATGAGATAGAAGGCACACAGTAGCAGCCCTTCCAGCCATGTCGATTCTCCATCCAGACTGATGAGTGCAAAGAGTGCAGCCGCCAGGGCAAAAAGCACCACCTCAAACAATGGGAAGTTGAGGTCGAGCGGCACGCCTATCAGAGCGCCAAAGAGCACGAGTATGGGTGCAGCAAGCAATGCAATCTGAATGGAGGAGCCGGATGTAATGGCCATCGTAATTTCCATCTGATTGTGGTTGGCTGAGGTGATAGCCGAAAAGTGCTCGGCTGCATTGCCCACGATCGGCAGAATGATCAGGCCGACAAAAAAAGGACTTAGTCCGATCTGGTGGGTCAAAGGCTCGATCGTGCTCACCAGCACCTCGCTTATGACCGCGGTAACTGCTGTAGCGGCAGCCAGCGCAGCTATCGGAAGCCAGAGCGTGGTCTTCCACCAGTTGGCTAACAGCGTAAGAGGATTTCTTTCATCTCTCTGCTGTTGCGCAGCCACATCCACATTTGGTGCCTTTGCATGGACAATGTCGTGTTTCCCTCCCGCATCATTCTTCGACTTTGAATCAGAGTGGGAGAGCATATCTTCCCGCGATGCTCGCAGGCCGAAGACCGTGTAAGCTATATAGGCTGCATAGCACAGCAGGAGGATGATTGCGACCCCAATGCTGAGTTCATGTAGCTCAACGCCCCGCACTACAATTGCTCCAGGGCGAGTGCTTTCGCCAATTGTTGCCAGCAGCGAAGGGATCGCCATGCCGATTACGGCCAGGGCAAGCATGGCTGCGTACTGACCCGCAACACGGGGTTGAAACTGCTGCCGGCGGTAGCGCCACCCACCTATGAGCATGGCTGTACCTAACACGAGCAGCACATTGCCAATGATAGAGCCTGCAAGAGAAGCCTGCACCACTTGAGGCAGTCCTGCCGCCAGCGCGGTTAGACCAATGATGATTTCGGCTGCATTGCCGAAGGTTGCGTTCAAAAGGCCGCCAATACCCTGCCCGAGATGCTCAGCCAGTACCTCGGTGGACTGGCCTATCAATCCGGCGAGTGGTACGATGCCTAAAGCAGCGAGCACAAAGACAAGTAGGGGTGATGCATTCAATGCCCTAGCGATAACTGCTGCTGGAGCAGCCAGTAAGAGTAATGCAAGCCAGCGATTCATGCTTGTTCAGTCTCCAATAAATGTAATGAAATGCTGTCTACAGGGTAAGGCATGAAGTATGAAGTGTCAATCAGTCAAAATACGGAGCACACCTCCAGAGCAATTTTACTGAGGCAGATGAAACGTGCCAATAATGCTCGTTGCCCCAAGTACATGGCCTCGTATCGCACTCACAACATCACCGAAATTGAGTCCTTGTTCGCATACATGCGCAATATTGATTGCATAGAGTAAGAAGAGGTAGTGATGAGTCTCCCCTGTGGGTGGTGGACAAGGCCCACCGTATCTGTAAATTTTGAGATTAAGCTGCTGATTTCTTGGCAATTATCCTGCTGATCAGGTATACTAAAGGGAGATGGTGTTGTTGGCTCCTTTCGTGCGAGAAGGAACGAGTCATGACCGAACCGTTTGTCCCACTCACGGGACTTTCTGAGGCGCAACGAGCACAAGCCTTAGAACGTTTTACCATCATCCGCCCGGCTCTGGAAGATGGAATCTCCCAGGCGCAGGTGGCTCGTACCTCTAAGCAAGCTCCCAGTACGATCCGACTGTGGATCAAGCGCTATCGAGAGAAGGGCCTGGCAGGGCTGGCAAACCGCGTCTCGCGCTCAGATAAAGGAGCCTCTCGCCGACTTCCAGACACAGCGATCCGGTTGGATTGAAGGGCTGGCCTTACAAACCCCTCCCCGTTCGATGGCCGCCATTCATCGTCAAGTCACCGCCATTGCCAAAGAGCAGGGATGGAAACCTCCTAGCTATGACCGTGTTCGTCACATCATCAAGTACCTCGATCCGGCCCTGGTGACCATGGCCCACCAGGGAGCGGCTGCCTACCGCGAGGAGTTTGATCTGCTCTATCGGCGAGAGTCGCCTCAAGCCAACGCGATGTGGCAGGCCGATCATACCCCCCTTGACGTCTTGTTGCTCGATGAAGCAGGCAAGCCTGCCAAGCCCTGGCTCACAGCGATTGAGGATGACTACAGCCGTGCGATTGTTGGCTATCGACTCAGCTTTCAAGAAGCGACCGCGCTCACGACGGCCCTTACACTGCGAACGGCCATCTGGCGCAAAGAGGACCCGCGCTGGCATGCCTGTGGCATTCCGACCGTCTTCTACAGCGACCATGGCCCGGACTTTACCTCCAAGCATCTGGAACAGGTGGCCGCCGATCTGCCGATGGAGCTGATCTTCTCACAAGTGAGCATCCCTCGCGGTCGTGGCAAGATCGAGCGCTTCTTTCGCAGCGTCGATCAGCTCTTGCTGCAAGACACCCCAGGATACGCCCCAAAGGGCTCGACCGGGGTGAAGGCCACCCTCACGCTTGCCGACTTTGAGCAGCGCTTTCGGACCTGGTTACTGGAAGACTATCATCAGCGCATCCACGAAGAAACCGGGTGCAAGCCCGCCGAGCGCTGGGAAGCGGGGGGATTTCTGCCACGGATGCCCAAGTCGCTTGAACAGATCGATCTGCTGCTGCTCACGGTGGCCAAAACCCGCCGCGTCCAGCAGGACGGCATCCGTTTTCACGGCTATCGCTACATCGATCCCACGCTGGCCGGCTACGTCAAGGAGGAGGTGGTCATTCGGTACGACCCTGCTGACCTGGCCGAAATCAGGGTGTTCTATCACGATCGTTTTCTCTGCCGCGCCATTTGTCAGGAACTGGCCGACCAGACCGTCAGCTTGAAGGAAATCCAGAAGGCCAGGACTGAGCGCCGTAAGCAGATCAAAGAGGGCCTGTCCACCCGAGCTGCCCTCGTCGAGCAGTTGCTGGCTATCCATCAGCAGGAGCCCCCGAAACCAGAGACGCAAGCCAAAGAGCCGGTGGAAACGATGGGGCGACCGCGACTGAAGAGGTATATCAATGAGTGAGCCACACGAGCAGCAGCCTTCCACCTTTGTGGTGACCAAAGGCTATCGCCTGTTCGCCGAGATGTGCGATGCCTGTCGGCAGGATCGCTTTGTGGGTCTGGGTTATGGACCCCAGGCACGGGCAAAACCCTGTCCGCGATGTATTACGCCCGCTGGAACACGATCAAGCCTTTCTTGCCTGAGCCGTTGATCACCTATGCCGGACGCAGTGCGATCGATGGGCTCTATCCCTACCGACCCTTTAGCTTCGCTTCCGCCCCGGTGGAAGCTCCCATTCTCGAGTCTCGGACCGTGTTCTATACGCCCACTCCTTCCGCCCCTGCCGGACGCATCGAAAAAGAGGTGATGACCCTGTTTGCCGCCTATTCCTACCTGGCGGAGGCGGCCCATCAGCGCCACCACCCTTCAGAGGAGTTTGTGGTCACGCGCCGGTATTCCTCGCTGATCGAGCTGTTGATTGTGGATGAGGCCAACCGATTGAAGGATGTGGGATTGGAGCAAATCCGCGACATCGCGGACCGTGGGGAGATCGGCCTGGTGCTATTGGGCATGCCTGGGTTGGACAAGCGCCTGCAACGGGTGCCACAACTCTACTCGCGCATTGGATTTGTCCATGAGATCGAGCCCTTGTCCCAACAGTAGATGCGCTTTTTTCTCGCGCAACGCTGGAGTCACCACGTCTCGGCTGATTCCGAGGATGTTACGGATCAAGAGGCGGTTGCCGCCATCATTCGCATTACCCAGGGAAACATGCGCTTAATTGACCGTCTGATGAAGCAGGTCGAACGGGTGCTGGTCGCCAATCAGCTGACGGTCGTTACCAAAGAAGTGGTGGAGACCGCACGCCAGAATCTCATCATTGGGTTCAATTGAGCAAGAGCGAGCTGTCTCGAAATCGTTGGTTTCTTGCGACAAACAAACTCCTTCGAGAGTGTGAAAAGCCAGTATGACGACCCCAAAGAGGCCGTAGATGCGTCACGCGCGACTGCGGGGTTTGCCCGGATGTGTGCGCGAAACTCCACGCACACATCCGGGCAAACCCCTGTTACTTGACGACGCGGAATCGAAGATGGATGACACCGGTCGCCTCGATCACTTTCACTGATTCCAGTTGAATAGGCTTGGTGCCGATGTGGTCGAACAAGCGGATACCGCCGCCGAGGAGCATGGGCACCAGATGAAGCTGGATTTCGTCTAGTAGCCCCGCTTGTAAGCACTGCCCAGCGATACTTGCACTCCCCTCCCGTCGGTGACGAAGGTAAAGGGCGTTGCCCCCTGGGGTACCGTTGCTGGCACGTCATGAGTCAGGACAAAGACCGGCGCACCAGCAATACGATGGCTTCCGCCGAACCCATCGACCAGGTCGTAGGTTCGTCTGCCAGTCACAATAGATCCAGTCGTGGCAGAAGTCCCGCCTTGCATCAGCTCCGGGGTCGTGGTGCGCACCCATTCATGGAGCCGTGTTCCACCCTCGCCCAGAGGCTGCTCGCGGCTATCGTTTGGTCCAGTGATATACCCATCCAATGACATCGAAACGTCTAGCACTGCTTTTCCCATGGTAGTTGTCGCCCTCCTTTGAGGCTTTCTGGTAAGAAAGAACCACAGCCCCTGAATTGAACGTTTTTGTCTTGACAAGTTTGAGAGGAATCCTGTTTTTGAGAGCCTGGCGAAACCGCTGGCTTTCGCAGTTGACGCACGCGGCTCCGTGGGAATTGCCTGCAATGGCTGCGCCACTCTGGAACGCAATCCTCTTGCCGCTGCCCGCCTTCCCACCCAGAAGCGCAGTGCCATCGGATCAGCCTGCTTTTCTCGCAGGCTGATAGTGCAAGATGAGGATTCCTTCCTCAGAGGGTTTTACGTCGAGCAGCGAAAGATCGAGCCGTTGCTCCAACTCTCTGAAGAGAGACACTCCACTGCCCAGAACGATGGGGTGAACCTGGAGCCAGTAATCGTCGATTAAGTCTGCCTGTGCCAGGGTAGAAATCAGCTTCCCACTGCCGAAGATCAGCAGGTTCTGGCCCGCTTGTTGCTTGAGCCTGGCAATGGCCTGAGCCGGATCGTCTTTCACCAGCGTGGCATTCTGCCACTTTCCCCAGCTCACGGCTGAGAGCGATTGGGAGAAGACGATTTTGGGGAGCGTGTTCATGGGCGTGGCAAAGCGATCCTCCTCTGGCGACATGGAGGGCCAGAATTGTACAATCGTTTCGTAGGTCTTGCGTCCTAGCACAATCGTATCCGACTGCTCAAACAGCATCGGCAGAACCTCACGGGCATAGCGTTCACTGCCCGTCGTCGGCCAATCCGATGTCCCATCTGGAAGCGCGATCAAGCCATCCAGACTCATATAGGGGGAAGCAACTACCTTTCTCATCTGTTATTCTCCTTTTTCTCCCCAACAGGGAAGCTGGGGCAAACTCTTCAGCTCTGGCGGTTTCGCGCAACAGATCCAGGCTGTTGCGTGGTTTCCAGATCAATCTCGATGGTGACCCATTCACTCACCATCACCTGGGAAGCCTCGACGCTTTCCCAGATTTTCGGCAAGGCGATCCAGGCTTTGGTTCCAGCCTTCCTCCATGTCGGCAAGCTCTGGGAGAATAGCCGAAGTCGATTTCACGACAACGCTATGCAACGTGAGCGTTGTCTTGCCTTCGTGTTCGACGAACGTGACCGTGTGAAGCACTTCGAGCTGGGGGTTGCCTTCGGCATCCTCAAAGGCGCTCGTGGTAAAGACCAGCCGTTCAGGTTCAACGATTTCGTGAAAGATGCCCTTGCCTGGGTACACCACGCCATCAGGTCCACGCATGTCAATGCGGATAGCCCCACCAGGCCGCACGTCCAACTCGCAGAGGAGGGTCGTAAACCCGTTGGGTCCCCACCACTTCGCCAGTTGTTTTGGATCGGTCCAGTTTTTGAACACCAGATCGCGCGGGGCGTTGAAGAGACGTGTGATGGTCACTTCCTTTCTTGGGGTCTGTTGATGCACTCTGGGGCTTCTCCTTTTCCTGTCATTGTTTTCCATGGTCTTTTGTTCTGCCTCCAAGACCTTCTCCAAGGCATCAAAACGCTGATTCCAGAGCTGCGTGATGTCCTGAGCCCAGTGTTCAAGTTCAACCATGGCATCTGGATTGAGCTGATACATGCGCTGCTGCGCCCGTTTTTCCATCACCACCACATGCGCCTCACGGAGCACTTTGAGATGCTGCGAGATAGCAGGAGGACTCACAGGAAATCGAGCGGAGAGATCAGTGGCAGATAATGGGCCATTTCTCGCAAGCATTTCGACAATGCTCCGTCTGGTCGGCTCAGCGAGTGCAGAAAAGATATCCATAGGTCCATTATAAACTAATTACTTAATTAAGTCAATGCTTATTTTCGCTGAAGGAGTTCACTCACAGAACAAGCTCGTCTCATAATCGACCGTTAAGTAAAGCTGATTGATAAGTTGCAAAAACGGCCGCAGCCTGTTGAAAAAAGAAACTGTTGAGTTTTGCGAAATGCGAAATACCTTGTTTCACTATCAAAGCGAGACAAACGGATGGAAGTCTCTCGAAAAAGAGACGATGAAAAAGCTGAATACTCCTCCAAGGAAAAATCCGCCTGCGACGATCCAAAGAGTACCCAGTTGCAGCTTGTCTTTGAGCAGTACGAGTAGGGGATCATGCTGATACAAGGATCGAGAAGAGAGGATGGTGCTGTCAACTTCGCTCTTCTCAGTTGCTTTTTGGCTGGTCGTTTCAGCGTCCATCTCGTGACCTCCAAGGCAGGAGAGGTAGGTTATTCCTGTGAGCAGGGTCTTAGTCTTTTCTTTGGGGTTGCAAGTGTCTCAGACTTGCTCTCCATACTCATCTTAAACCAGATGTCAATCTTCCAATGACATTGCAATATCCTTTTTGAATATGATGCGGGGGAACTTTTTCAAAGATTGGTTCGTCTTGTGGATGTACCCGATAAGGGAGAAAAGAATAAGGAGGAACCCTCGATGACAAAGTTACGAAGATCGGCTCTCATCCCTCTGTTTGCTACTGTACTTGCTCTTTTGGTCTTTGCGTTTCAGGCACTCCCGGCTCTTGCCTGTGGCGGGCTGGTTGCACCCAATGGGGCCGTTCGTCTATCACGGGCTACTACGTTTGTAGCATGGCACGATGGGATCGAACGCTACCTGACTGCTTTCACGTACCAGGGCGACGTCTCCAATTTGGGTTGGATCGTACCTCTCCCGGCAGTGCCGCTCAAAATCGAAGAGGGCGGCGCATGGACGCTGCAACGCCTCAATCGCGAAACTCATCCTATTGTACATAGTCCTGTATTTTTTGCAGGAGCCCAAAACGCTGATTCTGTGCAAGTGCTACAGCAAGTCAAGATTGAAGCGCTCGATATTGCTGTGCTGCGAGGTAGTGGGCAGGCAGTACTCGACTGGGCTAGCAGTAATGGCTTTTCAGTGAACGGTGATACTCGTAGCCACCTGCTCATTTACGCAAAAGGTAGCCCGATCTTCATGGCTGCGAAGTTCGATACTGCTGCTGCCAGGGCACGTCATCAAATTCAAGGTGATGGGGCGCCAATCTTGATTACAATGAGAACAACACATCTTTGGGTGCCACTGGAGGTATTGGCGCTTGATGGTCAACAAGTCCAGGCGGACGTCTACCTATTGACGGATGGGCCGGTCAATACAAGCGATGTTGGAGCGTTGGTTGGACAGTCTCCAGTCGGCAGTGAAATACCTGGTGCGACTGGCTTCACGGTCGCATTTCAGGAAAAGATGAATCCTACGCTCTTCCATGATCTGTCAACTGACCGCAATATGGGTTGGGTCTGGCAGAATAGCTGGGTCACATACCTGAACCTCGATGCTCCTGATTCGACTGTTACCTATGATCTGGGGATCAGTCCGAATGGTGTGATACGACTTGCTCACTTCGGCACTCCGCCAATGGCTGTTATTGATAGCTCGGCGACCCAGGCATTGCCATCCTGGTTACCACAAATGCCGATTAGAACCCCACAAGTGTTGCTGGGTGTGCTGTTGGTGTTCGCGATTGGAAGTGGCTTGTTCATGGTTTTTCGGGTGAGGAGACGATCGAAAACGATTGGATGATTAAATGCTAATAATGGCGATTAACTTTTTAATCCGGATATCTAGAAATCCACCGAAGGCCGATAAATCGGCGGTGGGCGCGATAAATCGGCCCCTACTGATGTCTCGATGAATTTGTTAATCTGCATCATTTGCGATTCATTCGTGATTTCATCCATTGACATTCTTCTCTCCTTGACATTATCATATCATTAACTAATGATATGATAATGTCAAGGAGAACATATTATGTTCACACACGTACCACAGGCAACAGCGCTCAAAGCCAAACTGTTCCGTGGCTTTTCGGATATGTCTCGACTTTCGATCTTAGAAGCGTTGCGGAATGGGCCACTCACAGTGGGAGCGATTGTTGAGAAGACGGGACTCTCACAGTCGAACGTCTCAAATCATCTGCGCTGTTTGTCGGATTGTGACCTCGTTGTCTCCACTCCACAAGGACGCTACACGCTCTATCAACTGAGCGATACGCGCGTTGCGGCCCTGCTGGAACTGGCGGATGAACTGCTTGCTGAGGTGGCACGCGGCGTCTACGAATGTACGCGGTACGAGCCGCTTGTGACTTCTGGAATGGAGGAAGACTGAGATGGCTCGGACAAAGCTCGAAATCCCCGTGCATGGGATGGATTGTGCGGAATGCACCTTGCATGTGCAGCATGCCCTCGCGGATCTTCCCGGCGTTGAAGATGTTCATGTGCTGCTTTCCTCTGAAAAGGCCGTGCTACAGATAGATCCATCGCAGGTCGATCTTCCTACCATTCGCAAGGCAGTTGAAGGAGCGGGCTACACCGTCCCAGAGTCAACTCCCGAAAAGGGAGCCGAGCCTGCCACCAAACCACTCGCGACGTTCACCCGTCCTATTCTCACCCTTTTTGGCATCGTCTTTGGAGCAGTGCTCCTCATAGTCATTGTGGGAGAGTGGCTTGGTTTGTTTGAACGGGTAACAGAGTGGGTTCCCTGGTACGTCGGATGGGGTCTCGTGCTGCTTGCAGGCTATCCGATCTTCCGGAACGTCATCCGTGCCACACTCCATCGCCAGATCATTTCGCACACACTCATGAGCCTCGGAGTTGTAGCAGCGCTGGCTGTTGGACAGTGGCCGACAGCACTGGTAATCGTGTTCTTCATGCGTGTCGGCGATTACACGGAACACTTTACGACTGAGCGTTCACGCCAGGCGGTCAAACGCTTAACAGCGCTTGCTCCGCAAACTGCGCGGGTAGAGCGTAATGGAATAGAACAGATCGTTCCCATCGAAGAGGTGCAGGTTGGTGAGACGGTGATTGTCCGTCCAGGCGAGTCGATCCCAGTGGATGGTGAGGTGATCGGCGGGCAGGCGACCGTCAACCAGGCGACTCTTACCGGGGAGTCCATGCCAGTCGAAGTCAGCAGTGGACATCGCGTCTATGCTGCAACTATTGCCACGCTTGGCAGTATTCGCCTCAAGGTCACGCAGGTCGGAGCAGATACCACCTTCGGACGGGTCATCACGATGGTCGAGGAAGCTGAAGCCCATCGAGCACCGGTGCAGCGCATCGCGGATCGCTTCTCGGCCTATTTTCTACCAGTCGTCGCAACCATTGCGCTGGTCACCTTCCTCGTAAGCCGGAACCCTCTGGCTGTCGCGTCGGTGCTCGTCGTCGCCTGTTCCTGTTCCTTTGCGCTTGCCACGCCAATTGCGATGCTCGCTTCTATTGGGGCCGCTGCCACTCGTGGCATCCTGGTCAAAGGAGGAAAATACCTGGAGTCGCTCTCACATGCTGATGTGCTGCTTATTGACAAGACTGGCACCATCACTACAGGACAGCCCCAGATCACTGATGTAATCGCGTTTGCTGGTCACTCCCAGGACGAGGTGCTTGCGCTAGCTGCCAGTGCCGAGCGAGACTCAGAACATCCGCTGGCTGAAGCCGTGAGAAAAGCTGCTGCTGAACATATGCTTGCACTCTCTGAACCAGAGCATTTTGAGGCTATTCCAGGACTCGGGGTGCGAGCCGAGGTGAACGGGGTCACCATCGCCGTTGGGAATGCACGCATGATGGCCTCATCCGCTTCCTTGCTCGTCACGCAAGCATTAGAGCGACAGGGCAAGACGTTACTCCTGGTCGAGCAAGCGGGCAAGATCATCGGAGTTCTGGCTGCCGCCGATACCATCCGCCCTGAAGTGCCTGCTGCATTAGAGCGTCTCCGAACGCTCGGCATCAACAAGATTGAACTACTCACCGGCGACAATGAACGGACAGCAGAAGCACAGGCGACGGCATTGCAAATCACCTATCGTGCAGAGCTGCTGCCGGAAGACAAAATCCGTATCGTCAAGGAGTACCAGGCACAGGGTCATACCGTCGTGATGATCGGCGATGGAGTCAACGATGCTCCGGCACTCGCACAAGCCGACGTGGGTATCGCGATGGGCGTGATGGGATCAGACGTGGCTCTCGAGGCTGCTCATGTGGCGCTCATGCGCGAAGATTGGCATCTGGTACCTGATGTGTTCACCATTGCGAAGCGTACCATGCAGGTCGTCAAGATGAACCTTTCCTTTACTATCCTCTACAACCTGGTGGGTCTCTCACTTGCCGCACTCGGTCTCCTCCCGCCGATTCTGGCAGCGGCGGCACAATCCCTGCCAGATCTCGGTATTCTTGCCAATTCGTCGCGGTTGCTGCGTCAGAAACTTCCTACGGCAGTGAGATCTGGCGCCCGCAAGGGGAGCCACTACATTTCACCAAGCAATCAATGATATGAGGAGACTGGCAACCGGGCGACCGCAAGGGTCTCCCCTACATTTCTCCCATCAAAATCAGAGTGACAGTACACTAATACTTCTCAACTGGCCCGGGAAGAGCCTTCTCTGCCCGCTCTTCTAATTGCCGTTCATTGCGCCATACAAAGATTGCAAATGCTATGATGAAAAGGACTGCAAGCACAATCGTAATAGTTCCTACAGGCCCGGTCAATCGATGGATTTGCTCTCCGAGGAAGTAGCCACCCAATCCATAGAGCGTGGCCCAGACAAATCCTCCAAGGGCATTGAAAACTAAGAAACGGCTCCAGTGCATCCGATTTACGCCTGCCAGAAAGGCGGCCCAGGCACGTAATACGGCGACAAAGCGTCCGAAGAACACGACTTTGCCGCCATGTTTGCGAAACAGGTAGATCCCCACTTTCAATTTGCGCTCATCGAAACCAATATACCTGCCATAGCGACGCAGTACACGGTACCCTCCTTCTCGCCCGATCCAGAAGCCAATATTATCACCAATGATGGCGCCGCAGGTAGCTGAGGCGATGATCACTGCAATCGAAAGCTGGTGTGTCTTTCCGGCATCAATTGCAGCAACCAGGAGCATTGTTTCGCCCGGGAAGGGAATGCCTATACTTTCTATAGCCACAAAGAAAAAGACCGCCCAGTAGCCATAGGTCGCCAGGAAATGTTGAAGATCCGTGATAGCCACATGGAACATTTGATGTGCGCCTTTACTCTTTGTACTCCACAAGGACGACGCAAGCGTCCCCACCCCTCATCCCCGTAACCCCCCCGTCCCTACACGATAAAGAAGAAACCTTAGAAGAGCAGCCATACTTTGGAAAGTCTGGTCAAATCTGCCCCTTTTTCCATATGATACCAGAAAGAGGACGATTTTTGTGGAATCACATGGTCTCACGAGGATACAATACTGAAGAAGATGAAATATGAGCTTACTCACTCTTATTGGTGCGTGCGCCGTGACCATAAGAAACTAACCATCCACATCCCATGCCTATACACAACAATGCTGATATCCCAATTACGAAAGGCGCAGCGATGGCTGCCATCAACAGACCACCAGTCACGCCACCGAGCGGATAACCGGCTATACTTAAGGCTCCTCGAGCGCCAAAGACTTGTCCCTGGACATTCTTTGGTACCAATCGTTGCATCAATGACTGTTCTACAACGTAATACGGCGCTGGCGCGAACCCTGCAAGAGTCATGAAGAGCATTGCCACAGGCAACATGCGCAGGAATACCAGGGGAGCAAGGAATAGCCCGCTCAGAATGAGGATTATCGCCAACGAAAATACCTGTCGCTTATTTCGCGACCAAAACTGGCTGATTAGGGAGAGAGAGAGCAGCGAACCAACACCGAAGGCGGACATCAGCAAACCATAGCCCACCGCTCCTGCTCCCAGAGTATTCTGACTATAAACGGGAATTGCTACCTCGGCCAGTCCTTGCGCGAAGAGAAACAGCAATGTCCAAACAGTCAGGAAACGTAGAGCTTTCATCCTGAAGATCGTGCCGAATCCCAGGAGACTTCTACGATTTTCAACTGCTTCCTGCCCTATCAGCACGCCCTGGATTTGAGGTAATGAAATTGCCATAGCTCCCATCAGAAGAAAACTGCCTGCGTCTAGAAGCAGTACAGCAGGAGCGCTGAAAAAAGTTACCAGGATTCCAGCCAGGGCAGGTCCTACGAGCGTCGCAAAATCCCAACTAATCGACGATAACGAATTGGCTTTTTCCAATTCTTCATCTGGTACAAGTCTGGGAATGACTATACGACATCCGACCTCAGTAGCCGGTGATAGGATGCCACTGAACAATGCCAACACATACACTATTGAGAGGTGCAAAGCACCGAGCACGTACAGCAGCGGGATTGTTGCAATAATGCAAGCTCTTCCAAAATTATCTACTGCCATGATTGTACGAGGCTGAGAGTGATCCAGAAGTTTTCCCATGAATGGACTCGATATGATTGCTGGTAACTGAAAACAGAGTATCACCAGGCCAATTGCTACACCTGAACCTGTTAATTGCAACACAAACCAGACCAGGGCAATGATAGTGAACTGATCGCCTAGTCGGGAAATGACCAACCCAAGCCATAAACGCCTGAACGCGGGACGATGAAGAGGTGACCGTTGTAATTCTCTGCGCGTAGACATACATTCTCCTGCTTTTCCTTGAGCCAGAAAAGGGTGAGTTTCGCTTGCAACCCAGGCAACGCCTCCGCTTGTCATCCTGAGCCCAATCGTTGCACTCAGGGTAAACTCCGCGAAGGATCTAGCGTGTTGGGCAACGAGATCCTTCGCTGCGCTCAGGATGACATTGGGTAGTTGATTCATCTCTCATCACATAATGAGCGAACGAAGCGATGAGTTGGAGCCACCAGGGCGACGCAAGCGTCCCCACCCATCATCCACACCGCTCCCGCCCCTACGCGATTAGGCATCTTATCGATGAGAAGGTATCTGGGTATGCTTGCTCAGCACCAACACTGAACGCAACAGGATTGGAAGTGAGACTGCAACAAGAATACTGCTGCTCAGAAGAACTATGGGAAGCAAGCCAAAGTTGCTGTTTATGAAGCTACCGATCAGCAGACCCAGCCCTAATGCTACACATCCAATCATCCATATCATGGCGTTTAAACGTGCTTGAAAGTTTTGTAAGGTATATGCTTCACCCTGTTTTTGATTTGAGGTTGGTATGTGCAGGCCGAAGAACAAATACCAGAGGATACGTGCAAGTGAACTGCTGCCAGTTGTGTTATCAGGGCCGCTTTTTGCGTGGTTCACGCGTTGCATGACCATAGCTTCGTGCCGGAATTGCTCCATACGATTCGTTGACATGTGATCGGTAAACGAAGGATGCATGATCAATCTCCTTTGCATTTCGATTGACCATCTGACTGGTGTACTATACAATGAGGACAGCCAGACGGTTAACAACCTCATGGCGAACGGTAGGACGTGTGAGAGCTGCCAGGCGTGAACACGTCCTACTTGCATACATTTTCATTTCACAATTACTCTCTCAGAGATGTTTCCTTGAGATAGGCGTTCAACAATTCTCCTACGTTATTCACCATATATTGGCGTAGACTCCAGCGTTTGTCGCTCAAGTTCATACGGACAAGACCTGCTGAGCGAAGTGTAATAATGTGATGGTGCAGGGTTGTTTTAGCAACGCCCAGGTCTTCGGCCATTTCCTGCAACGTGTAGCTTCCTGTTGCCAATTTCTTGAGGATGCGCAGGCGGCGTTCGTCTGCGAGCGCTTTAGCAAGTTTTACCAGGCGAGCAGGAGGCGCGTCTTTATCGGCCGAGATACTTTCTTCCGCTACTGGATAGCAGAAGATAACAGTATCGTGCCGCTCAGCGTCGGAATTCCATGGCCGCGTGATGTAGGAGGGAACTAGGACGACTCGCCGGATGCCAGGCTCGGGCACATATTCCCATCCTGTGGCCATCTCAATCAGTTGCTCCGCTGAATGGGTGAGTTTCAACGCAAGTTTTGCCTCGACATCGCGTGCCAGGATCGGCATAATGTATGGCTCCTGCTCGCGAAATACTTCATCATACCAGCCATGAAAGATCTCCAGGAGCAGGTTTTTCGTAGCCACTTGTTCAAGTGAAAGTAGCCAGCGGAGCGTTCGCTGCCATTCGGCGTCGTCAGGGAATGATGTTTTGAGTAGCTCTCTTTGCGCTTCGATATCGCCTTGAGCAGCCTGGAAAATGATTTCAGGAGGTGTGACCCTGCAATGGTCGCGCACATAGTAGCCCAACATGTGCAGGCGAAGTTCCAGAGGGTCGATTGCTTCGATGTGCGCGATGAATGCTGGCACATCTCTTGGTGCAGAGGAATCGTAGACCAGGCCGAGCATATGTTCCCATATTTCATGGCTATGGAAGCTGAACTGCTCAACAAGTGCCAGAAGATCAGGGGAGGCCTTTTTTCGAACATCGTCGAACCACTCTTTACCTACCTCATACTCTGCGTGATGCTCTACTTCGCTGAAAGCGCACAAAGTCATCAAGAACTCGTAAGCTGGGCTGGCTTCGATTTCTACAATCAAAGGTTGTCTTCGTCCTGGCCTGTCCTGTGCTGACATTACCCTTCTCCCTGATTACAGTATTCGATAAGTTTGGTGCCGTACGAAACTTATCGTACAATACAAATATACTCGGATGATACGAGTTTGTCAAGAGGGTATTTTTGACGGTAGCGTATCCATCTCTAAGGGTTGAGGAGGGAACAAAAAAGCGAGCTGAAGAGTTTCCTTGTGTGAAGGAGTCATATCAAACACATTCATCACAAGGAGTCTTCAGCAGAATGAGTATACAGTTTTCCCAAGCAAA